>Ga0209874_1000074_pt1 | contig 23737 bp, 24 predicted proteins | sample GWRWN1_20_30_FD_187216 | JGI IMG/M metagenome (GOLD analysis project Ga0209874, IMG submission 187216) | Riverbed sediment microbial communities from areas with no vegetation in Columbia River, Washington, USA - GW-RW N1_20_30 (SPAdes)... | ecosystem: Environmental > Aquatic > Freshwater > River... | reverse complement strand
GAACGATCTACTCTGTATTTTCCCAAAGCCAGAGTTCGAAGCTTTTTGCGCGGAGACTTAAGTCAAAATGCTTTTCTAAGCGAAGCTGTGATCTTCGCAGTCGTAGACGATGGGCCAATGAAGCTGGTTTCTTATCGGCCGCAAGAATTGAAACCGGATTCGCGAAGGCCAATCCAGGAGGAACTTTTGATCGCCGGGCGAATCCCAGCGAAACCGGAGGAGCAATCGGAGAAAGCCGCCCCTTTCGCACCCGTCGCCAAGCGATCCATTACGAGCGAGGAACGGGGAAAGAGTTCTGCTCAATTGTCGCCTCTACCGAACGATAAACCCAATGAGCCCAAAGCTCCGCCCGCGCTGACGGAGAAACGCGAAGATTGGAACGAGGCGGGCTCTAGAGCTGACAAACCGAGTGAAGTTCCTGTTGTTTCTTCTGTTCCGATCGAAGCGTTGACAAAAGAATTATCTGCCGTTCAGATCAAGGAAGACGTTGTGGTGGGGAAGCAAGAATCTGCCGACAGCGCTCCCTTAGTGAGTCTAGAACAGAACAGCACCGAACTACAAAATGTTCCGCCCAAAGTTGATCTGGCGTCGCTGCCAGTAGCCCCCGCACTTGCTCCGATCACGGACGCACCCAAAGTTGAAGTGTCATTGAAGGAGCAAGCGCTGTCGGAGAGCAAGCAGGCTAAGGCGGTAACAGGAGAACAGGCTGCTCCATTGCCCTCGCCGAAGGTCTTACAAGGATTCGTCATTCAGCTGGCGTTTGGCGAGACGAGTGACGCGCGGCATTGGGCTGAAACTCTGGAACGACGCGGGTTTACGGTTTCCCTAACCGAGGCGGGTGGTAGCGGATCGGTGCGCGTCCGAATCGGGAACTTCGCGGGTCGCGAAGAAGCCGAGCGGCAACTCCAAGCCCTTCGTCAAGATGGCCTCAAAGGAATTGTTCTCAATCTCCCGCAGGCCTATCGACCGGAGGTTCATCCGGCGGTTGCGGAGGAGAGTGGAAAAGCCATTTCTGCGGTTCAGTAGTTCCAGTGCACTTCAGTCGAGTTTGCGACCCGACGTAGCGGAAATTTTATTTCCCTCCGTGAGTTTTCGCTTCAGGATTTCGTTAGCCTTTTGCGGGTTGACCTTGCCCTGAGTCGCCTTCATGATTTGACCGACGAGAAAGCCAAATATTTTCTGGTTTCCTGCCTGATAGTCGGCAACCTGCTTCCGATGAGCTATCAAGACCTGATCGATCGCTTTCTCTATACTTTCCGGGTCAGAAACCTGCTCGAGCCCTTTTTCGGCTATGATCTCCTGCGGCGAACTTCCGGAATCCGCCATCGCTTCGAAAACCGTTTTGGCGAGTTTGCCACTGATTTTTCCCTGATCGATGAGTGCGACCATGGCCGCAAGATTGTCCGGTTGGACCGGCCAGTCGGTGATGTAAAGCTTTTCGTCGAGTTTACGGTCTTTCAGCAACCGAAAGAGATCACCCGTGATCCAATTGGCGATAGCCGTGGGATTCCTGTGGGTTATCAGAGTCGATTCAAAGTAGTCGGCGACGTCTTTGCGGTTTGTCAGAAGCTCCGCATGATACGAAGGAATGTCGTACTGGGAAATAAGACGGACTTTACGGGCACCCGGCAACTCAGGTAAAGAGGCTCGAATCTCATCGATCCATTCCTCGTCGATCGCCACCGGCAATAAATCTGGGTCCGGGAAGTAACGGTAGTCGTGGGCGAACTCCTTGGTGCGCATGGAACGCGTCTCTTCCCGATCCGGGTCCCACAAACGGGTTTCTTGAATTAACCTGCCGCCGTCGGAGAGCGCTTCGATCTGCCGGCGAATTTCAAATTCAATGCCTTTTTCAACCGCCTTGAAAGAGTTGAGGTTCTTAAGTTCAACTTTTGTGCCCAGTGCGGTCGTTCCTTCGGGTCGCACGGAGACATTAGCATCGCAACGAAAGCTGCCTTCCTCCATGTTGCCATCACAGATCTCGAGATATTGAAGCATAGCTCTAAGAGTTCGCAGATAATTCCCCGCTTCTTCGGCACTTCGGATATCGGGCTCGCTTACAATCTCCAACAAAGGTACACCGGCGCGGTTCAGGTCGACGAGACTCGCGTCGCTCCGCAGATCGTGAATGTTTTTCCCGGCGTCCTCTTCCATGTGGATGCGGGTCAATCGGATCCGTTTGACGACCATGTTAACAGCGATGTCGATGTAGCCGTTGGTGCAGATAGGAAGTTCGTATTGGCTGATCTGATAGCCTTTCGGTAGATCGGGGTAAAAGTAATTTTTGCGCGCCAGACGGCTCCAACGCGCGATCTCGCAGTGCGTTGCTAGTCCCGCCCGAATCGCGAATTCCACCACTTTCTTGTTCAAAACCGGCAGAACGCCGGGGAACCCCGTACAGATCGGACAGGTATTGTGGTTAGGGGCTTGGCCGAACTTCGTCGAACAGCCGCAGAAGATCTTCGATTGGGTCAGGAGCTGGGCATGGACTTCGAGGCCAACTACCGTTTCGTATTTCATGACCGTTTAGAAATTAGGTTTCCTTTTGTGCCAGTCCGTGGACTGCTCATAGGCGTAGGCGATGGCAAGAATAGTGGATTCATCAAAATGCTTTCCGATGATCTGCATGCCGATCGGGAGTCCTTCAGAGTCAAAACCACAGGGCAAAGAGATGGCCGGTAAGCCTGTGAGATTCGCTGAGATTGTGTAAATGTCCGAAAGGTACATCCGCAATGGGTCCTGGGTCTTCTCGCCGATCTTGAAGGCCGTTGTTGGAGCTGTCGGAACTATGATCGCATCGCAACTCTTAAAGGCTTCGTCGAAGTCCTTTTTTATTAATGTCCGCACTCTTTGGGCTTTGAGATAGTAGGCGTCATAGTAGCCGGCGGAGAGCGCGTACGTGCCGAGCATGATCCGTCGTTTGACCTCCGGGCCGAATCCTTCGGCGCGACTTAACATGTAAGTTTCGGTGAGATCTTTGGCGTAGGCGCGATGGCCGTATCTCATGCCGTCGTAGCGGGCCAGATTTGAACTCGCCTCAGCAGTTGCGACGATATAATAGACGGCCACCGCGTAATCCGTGTGCGGCAGAGAAATTTCCTTGATGGCGACGCCGTTCCTTTCGAGCTGACGGATTGCGGTGCGAACTGCTTGTTCCACGTCCGGCTGTATGCCGGAGACGAAATACTCTTTTGGAATACCTATCCTCAGATCTTTGACGTCTCCGGTCAATGATGCTGAATATTGCGGAACAGGTCGGTTGGCCGATGTGGAATCCGCCGGATCATAGCCAGCGATGGCTTCGAGCATGAGCGCGCAGTCTCTGACGTCTTTGGTCATGGGTCCCACTTGGTCCATGGAGGAAGCGAAGGCAATGATACCGTAGCGGCTGACGCGGCCGTAGGTCGGTTTGAGGCCCACGACCCCACAAAAGGCCGCTGGCTGGCGGATAGAACCGCCAGTGTCGGTGCCCAAGGCGACGATGCACTGATCGGCAGCCAGGGCCGCCGCTGAACCACCAGAAGAGCCGCCGGGAACGCGATCCGTATCCCAAGGATTGCGTGTCGCAAAAAACGCCGAGTTCTCCGCGGATGAGCCCATGGCAAATTCATCAAGGTTGGTTTTGCCGGTGATAATAGCACCGCTGGCACGGAGCTTCTTAACCGTTGTGCAGTCATAGGGCGGAATGAAGTTTTCGAGAAATTTGGACGCGCAGGTGGTTCGAATACCGCGCGTGAGAAAATTATCCTTCACCGCTATCGGGATCCCGAGAAGAGAGCGAGGATTTGTGTCGCTTTTGAGCCGTTCGTCGGCTTGCTTGGCTTCCTTCAAAGCCGCATCCCGGGAAAGCGTGATATAAGAATGCAATTTCTCTTCGGTCTCGGAGATTCGCCGAAAAACGGCCTCCGTGAGATCCTGCGCCGAAAATTCTCGCTTGCGGAGTTTTTCCCCGGCTTCGTGGAGCGTGAGTGCAGCAAGATTCATTCAATGATTTTGGGAACCTGAAAGAAGTGGTTCTCTTGGTCCGGTGCGTTGGCTAAGAGAGCATCGGCGTTCGGTTCGTTGGTGATGGCGTCCTCGCGCATAGGATTTGCAATATCCAGTGCATGGGTGAACGGTTCGATCCCGGATGTATCCAATTGGTTGAGCTTTCCCACGTACTGCAAGATATTGTCCAGTTGTTCTGTGAGGCGCTTTTCGTCCTCCGGTGTCAGCCGGAGGCGGGCCAACATGGCGACCCGTTGGACTTCTTCACGCGTCAATTTCATGAGATTTTGTAACATAGCGCCAGGTCAATTCCAATCAGGTTATCCAGGACGAGTATACCGGTACAAGTGATCCGAAGCAGATATGTTGAGGTGGCAGGTTAAAGTGGCAGGGTCACCGACTTAAGCCGGAAATACCGGTACTGCCCAGACCCCATGAGCCGGAGAAAGATAATTTATTTGCAGTTGTTTGCCCTTTTCGGCTAAAAGAAAAAGACGATGGACGATAACCAGATGCCATTGTCGGAAGAACTCACTCAGCCTCCTCCCCCCGGAGCAATTGAGGAGGAAACGTATTCTCGTGGTTTCAAGTGCATTGCCGGATTAGACGAGGTCGGCAGAGGTCCGCTGGCCGGGCCGGTGGTCGCCGCGGCGGTGGTTCTACCTCGGGGCTTCTCGCACCCGGACATCAAAGACTCCAAGTTGTTGAGCCCGAGTCAACGAGAGACCGTGGTGCCCATTATCAAACAAAATGCGGTGGCTTGGGGACTCGGCATAGTCGAGGTCGAAGAAATCGACCGCATCAATATCCTCAGGGCAAGCCTGCTCGCTATGGGCAAGGCGTTAAAGGCTTTGCGGCCAATTCCAGACTGTCTCCTCATCGATGGTAACCAAAAAATCCCGGCGGAATTCTTCCGGGTCAAGTCAATACCGGGCAAACCTCGGCTGCAACAGCGAACCATTGTCAAGGGAGATCAGTTGTGTTTTGCCATTGCCGCGGCATCGATTTTAGCCAAGGTGGCGAGGGATGCAATGATGGTTGAGCTCGATAAGAGCTATCCAGAGTACGGCTTTGCGAGTCACAAAGGATATAGCTGCGTCGCGCATCTTGCAGCATTGCGCCGCTTCGGTCCGTCTCCGGTTCATCGAAGAAGCTTTAAACCTGTACGCGATGCTTGCACCGAGACCGAGGATACGAGATTAACGCTCTTTCAAGGAATGGGCGAAGGTGAATAATCTCCGGCAAGTGCTCGGTAAAGAAGGAGAAAAGGCTGCGGAGCGGTATCTTCGTAAAAAGGGATACCGAGTCGTTGAGCGCAATTACCGGTGCTCGGCGGGAGAGGTGGACCTGATCGTCTTGGACCGTCGTGTTGTCGTGTTTGTCGAGGTAAAAACTCGCACCGATCACCGATTTGGTACCCCTCTGGAAGCCGTCGAGTTCAGAAAGCAAAAGAAGATGATTCATGCTGCCCAGTTTTTTTTAAACCAAAAAAGACTCCACGAACGCGAAGCGCGATTCGACGTCGTCGGCATCTCATGGCCGGAGGGTGAGCCGGTAATAGAGCATATCGTCAATGCTTTTGAACTTGTTTAGGGGATCTACATGTTAGACGTGAAGTTTTTGCGCGAAGAGTTGACACGGATAAAAGAACGGATGGCAACGCGCGAAACGGAAATCGACTGGGACGAATTCGTGTATCTAGATCAACAGCGGCGCGATACTCTGGCCCGTGTCGAGAAGCTCAAGGAGCGGAAAAACCGGCTTTCCGGCGAAATCGGTAAAGTGAAGAAATCCGGCGGCGATGCGATTGCTTTGATGCGAGAGGTGGAAGAGGTCAGCGAGACGATTCGCAAAGGGGAGGAGCCGCTGGCAGAGATCGAAGCGCGTTTTGAAAAGTTCATGTTAACTGTACCGAATCTGCCTAATCCGAGCGTCCCCGTGGGTAGAAGCGCAGCGGAAAACAAAGAGGTTCGCCGCTGGGGGGATTCGCCGCAGTTCGACTTCCCAGCGAAGAATCACTGGGACATTGGTGAAGAGCTTGGAATTCTTGATTTCGCCCGCGCAGCCAAAATTGCTGGCGCGCGCTTCGCTCTCTACAAGGATGCCGGCGCGCGGCTCGAACGGGCCTTGATCAATTTTATGCTCGATCTGCACACACAGAAGCATGGCTATCGCGAGGTGTTGCCGCCCTTCCTGGTGAATCGAGACGCCATGACGGGAACCGGACAGCTCCCCAAGTTCGAAGAAGATTTGTTTCGTGTCTCGGAGCCAGATTTCTTTCTCATTCCGACCGCCGAAGTGCCGGTTACGAATATCCATCGAGAAGAGATGCTCGAACGTGGGCAGCTTCCTATTCGGTACGTCGCCTACACTCCTTGTTTTCGGCGTGAAGCGGGCTCCTATGGCCAAGATGTTCGCGGTCTCATCCGCCAACATCAGTTCAACAAAGTGGAGCTGGTCAAATTCACCGAGCCCGAGGAGTCTTACGACGAGTTGGAAAAGTTGGTTGTCGATGCCGAGACAGTGTTGCAGCAGCTCCGGTTGCCCTATCGAGTGGTAGAGCTTTGCACCGGCGATTTGGGCTTCGCTGCGGCGAAGACCTATGATCTGGAAGTGTGGCTGCCGGGTCAGTCCGCTTATCGAGAGATCAGCTCCTGCTCGAATTTCGAAGACTTTCAAGCCCGCCGCGCGCAGATTCGCTACCGAAAAGAAACGAAGGGCAAACCAATTTTCGTTCACACACTCAACGGTTCCGGTCTCGCGGTTGGGCGAACGCTCGTCGCGGTACTGGAGAACTATCAGCAGAAAGACGGCAGCATCGTGATTCCGGAAGTTCTGCGTTCCTACATGGGCGGCCTGGATCGGATTGGCTAAATTTTTGCTGACATCGGCGGACACTAGATCTATAATCCAAGTATGCGATGAGTTTCAGCGGGGTGAGTTTTTCAATTGCCTCCTGTGCCGCTTGGGCTCCGGGGATGGAAACAAAGGAGGCGTGGATCGCATGGGCGAAAGCAAATCACGTTATCGCCGGTGATATAGCGGCCCCGGTTCAGGCAATGCCGCCCATGTTGCGACGGCGAGCGGGCTTTCTTGGTAAGATGGCTCTTGAAGTCGCCTATCAATGTCTGGGGCACCGCATTGATGTTCCTACAATATTCAGTTCCCGCCATGGTGACGCTTCGCGATCTGTTGATCTGTTGTTGGATCTCGCGAAGGGCGTGCCGCTTTCTCCGACGTCATTTGGCTTATCGGTCCATAACGCGACTGGCGGCCTGTTCTCGATTGCGCGTGGTGACCATGCCAACAATATCGCTCTGGCGGGCGGTAATAGCACTATTGAAAATGCTGTTATTGAGGCCTGCGGACTGCTTGCGGAGGGTGAGCCTGCAGTATTGCTGGTAGCATACGATTGCCCTTTGCCGACTCCGTATTCTGCATTTCAAGATTGCGACGAGCAACCCTTTGCGTGGGCTTGGCTAATGCGACCCCCGGCCGACGAGGTGGTCTCGCTTACGTGGTCGGATGCTTTACAACCTAGGCCTCCAAGTTTTGAGCGCTTGCCAGCCGGATTAGAGGTCCTGCGTTTTTACCTACGTAAAGACCCCGCTCTCGAGCGAATATGCAATACTCGTCGGTGGCTTTGGTCCCGTCATGTTTAGTAGTATGGTCCGTTACTGGCGCGTGTTCGGCACCGGGTTGAGTTTCGTTGCGGTCGGCATTGGCGGAGTTTTCGTATTTCCCGTGCTCAATATTGTCATTCGAAGCCGTCAACGGCGTACGGTTATCGCTCGCCATGTAATCAGGTTTACTTTCCGCTGTATCGTTGGCCTGATGCGCGTGATGGGCGTGTTCCGCTATGAAATTACCGGACTGGAACGACTGGAGCGTCACGGACTACTGATTCTTGCCAACCATCCGACGCTCATCGATATTGTGTTTCTCATGGCTTTCGTCAAGCGAGCCGACTGCATTGTCAAGAGCAGGCTTTGGCGCAACCCGTTCACCCATGCCACGGTCCGTGCCGCAGCCTATGTCCGCAATGATGATTATGGTGTCCAGCTCATTGAAGACTGCGTCGAAGCAGTTCACCGTGGCGGCAATCTGATCATTTTTCCTGAAGGTACGCGCACGCCCGCGAGCGGTACGATTATCCTTAAGCGGGGCGCGGCGAATATTGCGGTGCGCGCTCAGTGCAGCGTCACGCCGGTGCTCATCCGGTGCGCTCCTCCGATGCTGGTCAAGGGAAAAAAATGGTGGCGGCTGCCATCCTGCCCGTCGCGTTACAGGATTGAGGTGCAAGAGGACATCGATATCCGGCCTTTTATCGCTGAAGCCGGCAGCAGTGCTTTAGCCGCGCGGCGCCTCACCGATCATTTGCAGGAATATTTTACTCAGGAGAAAGTACGTCATGGGGTCGGTTGAGGACGAAGTAAAACAACTGATCATCGATGTTCTTCAGCTTGAAGACGTCACTCCGGCCGACATTGATACTGACGCGCCATTATTTATCGATGGACTTGGGTTAGACTCCATCGACGCACTCGAACTGGGGGTGGCCCTCCATAAGCGTTATGGGATATCCCTGTCGGGCGATGCGGAAGAAGTTCGTCGCCACTTTGCGTCGGTGCGTTCGCTCGCCGCCATGATCGCCAGTCATAGGACGAAATGAAGGGGGACAAACTATGACTTTATCCAATGCGATGACTAAAGAGGACATTTACCCGATGTTGGTCGATATGTTGCATGAGATGTTCGAGTTGGATAGGTCGAAAATAACGCTTGATGCGAATCTGTACTCCGATCTCGATATCGACAGCATCGATGCCGTCGATCTTGCGGTGAGGCTAAAAGAACTTACAGGCAAGAGAATGCAGCCGGAGGTTTTTAAAAGTGTCCGCACCGTTCAGGATATCGTTGACACTTTAGCCGCGCTGTTGGAAAAATAATCCCCTATGCCAGTGTCAACTCTGGTGATGATCTGCATCACCTTGATTTACCCGCTGGCTGTCTGGCTCGGGCAGGGACAAATCGAGCCCCGATTCCTCGCCGGCTTGTTGGTGCTTGCCGGATTGACACGGGTGCATATGCTAAAAATTAGCCAGGTTGGGCGCTGGTGGCTGGGAGGAACGCTGCTCCTTTTCATATTGGCGGTGTGGAGCAATGTATTGCTTCCGTTAAAACTTTACCCGGTGTTGGTGAATGCAGCGCTCTTGGGCGTATTCGCTTACAGCCTTATCTCCCCGCCTTCGATGATCGAGCGTTTCGCCCGCATTCGTGAGCCAAATCTTCCCACGCGGGCCATCAGCTATACGCGACGCGTGACACAAGTCTGGTGCATGTTTTTCCTTGCTAACGGCGTAATTGCGCTCATGACTGCGTTATGGGCCTCGTCGGCTACCTGGACGTTGTACAACGGGCTCATCGCGTATTTAATGATGGGGCTTTTATTCGCAGGAGAGTATGTCGTTCGTTGGCATTTCAAAAGGCAACTGAATGGCTGAACTTCTCGATATGTTGGGCATGCTAACCACCGCACGAAAGCCTGGCCACATGGTGGGTTGGCGGTTTGGAAAATCGATTGGGCATGAGGAATTCCTTGCCCGGGTGCGAGCGTGGAAAGAACTCCTTCGGCGCACATCCGGCCAAGCATTCGCACTCTACCTCAATGATAGCGTCGAGTTCGCTAGTGCGCTGTTTGGAGCTTGGGCGGCCGGCAAGATGGTTTACCTTCCTGGTGATACGTTGCCGGCTACCTGCGCGCACCTGCGTCAAACTGTGCATGGCTATTTGGGCGAGTTCGCATCCGAATGGAATCCCATTGTGCCGGCAGCGCAAGACGAAAGGGCTCACGACGATGCTTTCGATTGTTTGAACGGTAACTTTGTCGGTTTGGTGCTCTTCACATCTGGAAGTACCGGTGCGCCGCAAGCCATTCCGAAAAAGCTGTCACAGATGTCGCGAGAGGTGGCAACCCTTGAAACGCAGTTTGGCGACCTCCTCGGCGCCGCCGACGTCATGACAACAGTATCCCATCAACACATCTATGGTTTACTCTTCAACGTTTTGTGGCCGCTTACGGCGGGTCGGGCCTTCCACGCGAGAAGCTTTTCATTCCCGCAGGAGCTGATGGCGGTGTTAGCGGAACGCGACGGTTTACTGGTATCCAGTCCCGCTCATCTGAAACGTTTGCCTGAACATCTCGCTTGGACGACGATGTCGAACCGGCTGAGAGCGGTGTTTTCGTCCGGGGGACCTTTGCCCTTCGACGTTGTACGTGAAACCAAGCGATTACTCGGTTTGGTGCCGATTGAAGTCTATGGAAGCTCTGAGACTGGTGGAATCGCCTGGCGTCAGCAGCATACGAGAACGGATGAAGCATGGACCCCCATACCCGGACTGGTATTTCGCATCGATCCTGAAGAAGGCGTGCTAGAAATTCGCTCGCCGCATTTGCCTAACGAAGAGTGGTTTCCTACGGCAGACCGCGCCACATCCGTGGGGAACAATCGTTTCCTGATCAGGGGACGCGTCGATCGGATTGTCAAGATCGAGGAAAAGCGGATATCGCTGGCGGCGCTCGAATGTGAGTTGACGGCATCCCCCATGGTGGCTGATGCCCGCGTGACTCTAATCGAAGGGCGACGCCCGCGGATTGCCGCCTTCATCGTGCCGTCGGTGATCGGGCGAAGCAAGCTGGCGAAGGTCGGTAAGTTAGTTTTCAATCGAGTGCTGCGCGATACTCTCGATCAATCCATTGACCCGGTTGGAATACCCAGGATCTGGCGTTATCTCGATGCCTTGCCAACGAACGCGCAGGGCAAGACGACGCATGCCGACCTGATCGCATTACTCGACGGCAAGCCTTCTCGCCCCATGCTTCCGCTTCAGCGTCTACTCGAAAGGAACGCGGAGCGCGCCGTGCTCGAGCTGACCGCTCCAAGCGACTTGTTTTATTTTGACGGTCATTTTCCAGGTGTGCCGATTCTAGCCGGTGTGGTCCAAGTCCATTGGGTGATTGCTTACGGGCGGCAATGCTTTGATTTGCCGCCAGTCTTTCTGGGCATCCATGCGCTCAAGTTTCAGCGCATAATAACTCCGGAAAAGCCGTTTACACTGGAGCTTGTCCATGAGCCCGCCAAGTCATGCTTGTCCTTCAAGATCACTTCGCGAATCGGCACGCATACCAGCGGAAGAGTAATGTTTGGAGCGTCGTATGTTTAAACCCTGCGTCGTGATCCCGGTCTACAACCACGAACATGTGGTCGATGCCGTGGTTCGCGGAGTCCTTGCACAGAACTTGTCGTGCATACTTGTGGATGACGGTAGCTCACCGGGATGCGCTCGCATCCTTGATGCACTGGTTGCCGGCGCGCCAACCCACATCACCTTGATTCGGCACCCAGTCAATCGCGGCAAGGGTAGCGCCGTACTTACGGGTGTCCGATCCGCCGTTCAAGCGGGTTATACTCACGCGCTCCAGATTGATGCCGACGGCCAGCACCAGGTATCCGATATTCCGCGCTTTCTGGAGCAAGCGGCTGCGCATCCGCAGGCGCTCATTGTCGGTTGTCCGGACTTTGGCGAGACGGTACCATCGCTGCGGTTTTACTCCCGGTATTTAAACCATGTTTGGGTTTGGATTAACACGTTGTCGTTGCAAATCAAGGATTCAATGTGCGGCTTCCGGGTCTACCCGCTTCCACCTATGATCGCGCTGGAGCAGCGGCAAAAACTTGGCGCGCGGATGAATTTTGATATCGAAGTGCTGGTCCGGCTATATTGGGATGGACTGGAGATCATCAATATTGATACACCGGTTAGCTATCCCAGCGACGGGGTCTCGCATTTTCGGATTGTGTTGGATAACTTCCTAATTTCGCGAATGCATGCGACCTTATTCTTCGGCATGTTGTTGCGCCTGCCATTGTTGATCGCGCGCCACTGGAGGGCTCGATGATGCAGCCCATGACAGACACTCGGCGGCAGCATTGGACGCAAATCAGCGAGTTTGGCTCCGTTGCCGGTATGCGCCTGATGTTTTTGATCTGTCGTATTTTGGGGCGCTGGCCCTTCCGTGTTGTGCTGTACCCGGTCTTGCTCTGGTACATGGTCACCAAACCAGAGGCGCGAGCATCGTCGAGCGATTACCTACGGCGGGTCGCGGCGTATCAAGCTTCTCACATCAAACCCGGCATGGTTACCGTGTTGCGCCATTTTGCGTCATTCGCCGAAAACCTGCTTGACAAAATGCTCCTCTGGAGCGGATTGTTCAGAACCGATCTGGTCAAGTTACAGGGTAAAGAATTGATCGCCGCTCAAATCGCCGCGAAGAGCGGCGGGCTACTGATTTGTTGCCATCTTGGCAATTTGGAACTATGTCGCGTACTGTCCAAGCAGATGCCGGGCCTTAAATTGACCGTGCTGACCCATACCAAGCATGCGGCGAGATTCAATCGCTTGTTGGCGCAGCTTGATCCCGACAGTCAGCTCAACCTGATGGAAGTCACCGAGCTGTCTCCCGTGACAGCCATGCTGCTATCGGACAAAATCGCGCAGGGAGAATTTGTTGCGGTTGCCGGTGACCGCATTCCAGTCTCGCGAAATCCTCGGATTGCCTTGGCACGGTTCCTCGGCGCGACGGCACCCTTCCCAGTTGGGCCCTATATTCTGGCCGGTCTGTTGCAATGTCCAACCTATCTAATGTTTTCAATGCGCACCGGGGACACGTCGGAAATTCACTTCGAATTGTTCCGTGAGTCGATTCGTCTGCCGCGGCAGAGGCGCGATGAAGCGCTCACCGGACTTGTGGCCGTATATGCCGGCCGGCTCGAGCATTTCTGCTTGCGGGCGCCACTGCAATGGTTCAATTTTTACGATTTTTGGCATTTACCTGCGTTGGATACCTGATGCATCCCGTTGACTTGAAGCAGACCTCAACCTCAGTCCGCACGATTCGATTCGACGATGGACCGCTGAAAATCGAGGACATTGTCGATATCGCGGAAGGGTCGGCCAGCGTAGCACTGTCCGATGCTTCTGAATTCCGCTCCGCCATTGCGCGAGGAGCGGACTTTCTGGACCGTCTGCTGCGCGAAGAGGGCACGATCTATGGCGTCACCACCGGCTACGGCGATTCGTGCACCGTGCCGGTCCCGCTTGAGCTGGTCGCCGAGTTGCCGCGCCAGCTCTACACCTATCACGGCTGTGGGCTGGGCGAGTATTTGAGTCCGGTACAGACCCGGGCCGTGATCGCCACCCGCCTCACGTCGTTGTCCAAAGGGTTCTCTGGCGTCAGTCTGGAACTGCTGCAACAAATGGTGAGGTTACTGCAGTGCGATTTATTGCCATTGATTCCGGCTGAAGGCTCGGTGGGTGCCAGCGGCGATCTCACTCCGCTATCCTACCTCGCGGCCGTGTTGTGCGGCGAGGGTGAAGTTTGGCGCAACGGCGTCCATGCGAGCGCCGCGCAGGCACTGGCTGAGGCCGGTATCGCACCGCTGCGGTTGAGGCCAAAAGAAGGACTGGCCATCATGAATGGGACGTCCGTCATGACCGCTTTGGCGTGCCTTGCTTATGCGCGCGCCAATTACCTCACCCGGCTCGTCACTCGCATCACCGCATTGGCGTCGTTTGCGCTGGACGGCAATGCGCACCATTTCGATTCTACGTTGTTCTCAGTGAAGCCGCATCCAGGCCAGCAGCGGGTGGCCGGTTGGTTGCGTCAAGACTTGGCTTGCGATCAGCTGGACCCCAACCGAAAGCGCCTCCAGGATCGCTATTCGATCCGTTGCGCGCCCCACGTGATCGGTGTTCTCGCCGATGCGCTGCCATGGTTGCGCGAGTCCATCGAAAATGAACTCAACAGCGCCAACGACAATCCCATCATTGATGCGGAGGGCGAACGCGTGCTCTATGGCGGTCACTTCTATGGGGGGCATATTGGATTTGCCATGGACAGCATGAAAAATGCCGTCGCAAACCTGGCGGATCTGCTTGACCGGCAGATGGCACTGCTGGTCGACAGCCGCTACAATAACGGGTTGCCGGCCAATTTGTCTGGGGTTCAAGGACCGCGCGCAGCGATCAATCATGGGCTCAAGGGGTTGCAGATCAGTGCTTCGGCATGGACCGCAGAGGCGCTCAAGTTGACCATGCCGGCGTCGGTGTTCTCCCGTTCGACCGAGTGCCACAACCAGGACAAAGTCAGCATGGGTACCATTGCGGCACGGGATTGTTTGCGGGTGCTCGAATTGACGGAGCAAGTCGCCGCGGCGCTGCTGATCGCCGTGCGACAGGGAGTCTGGCTCCGTTGCCGACTGAATCGATCCGTCGCTCCCGAGGCGACGTTGAAGAACATGATGGACGCCTTGGGCGCTGATATCGCTGAGATTGAGGAGGATCGTAGACTAGAGCCAGATTTGCGACTACTGCTGGAGCGCATCCGTGACCGGGTCTGGAAATTGTATGAATAAGTCCCCAAGTCGCTGGTCTGCCGAGGCTGAGATACAAGTTCAGTTCTTTGATCTAGATCCCATGCAAGTTGTTTGGCACGGCCACTATGTCAAGTACCTGGAAGTTGCGCGGTGCGCCGTGCTCGATACGATCGATTACAACTACGCGCAGATGAAGGACTCAGGCTATGCGTGGCCGGTGATCGATATGCGCTTGCGCTATATCGATTCGGCCACGTTTGGGCAGCGGCTCAAGCTACGTGCGGAGATTGTCGAATGGGAAAACCGCCTCAAGATCGATTATCTGATCACCGATGCCGCCAGCGGACGCCGACTTCTCCGTGGCAGCACCACGCAAGTTGCCGTCGACATGGTCACGCGCGAGATGTGTTTTGTATCGCCGGCGGTGCTATTTCAAAAATTGGGAATTTCAGCCTAATGAAATTTTGGTTCGTGGCTTGCAGCATTGTGCTTGCTTCGATGCCGTTATGGGCCGCCGCCCCGGTGGCAGAAATTCAATCGATGCTTGCCAAGCCGAAAGTGTTGTGTGGACGGTTCGACCAGAGGAAACAACTGGCCGGCTTGAAGAAGCCGCTGGCTGCTAATGGTCGCTTTTGCGTCGTCGCCGACAAGGGGGTGTTATGGCGTACTTTGCATCCGTTCCCCAATACTGTGCGGCTCACGCGGGATGAAATCGTCCATCTGCAAGGAGACCGGGTGGCGATGCGGCTTGACGCGAGACAAGAGCCGGCGGTGCGGATGATCAACAGCGTGCTGTTTGCCTTGTTGGCGGGCGACCTGGGCCAGATCGAAAAACTGTTCGCAGTCGACGGTGCCATTCACGACAACAGCTGGAGAGTGACCCTCAAACCGCATGAGCCGGCCTTGGCCAAGGCCATCTCTAGCATTGCGCTTGACGGCGGCGCGTATGTCAAGAATATCACGATCAGCGAGGCGAGCGGCGACCGCACTAGCATCGTGTTTTCGGAGATCCAGACGGGCGACGCCGCGATGAGCGTTGATGAGGCGGCCTTGTTTTGAGCCAGCGGGCTGTGTTCGCCTGGGTCTGGGCGTTAGTTGTCGGTTTTTTACTGGTCCATAACGCTTATCTGTGGCTCGGTGAGCGCATCGCCCCCGATACCGATATTCTTGCGCTGTTGCCGGTACAAGAACGCGATCCCGTACTTCAGCAGGCCTTCACCCGCATGGTCGATTCGGCTCAGCAGCGACTGATCGTGCTTGTGGGCGTAGATGATTGGGCGCAGGCTAACCGCGCAGCCGACGCCTACGACCGTGTGCTGGCGCAGCATCCTGACCTACTGCAATCTACTGATCCTATGACCGATCACCGTGACTGGCTGGCGTTGTTTCAATCGCATCGGCTCAACCTACTTACGCCCCAAGCGGAAGCGGATTTGCGTAGCCAACCCAAACAGTATTGGACCGATATCGCATTGGCCAAGCTATACAGCCCGTTTGGTGGACTTCAGCTGGGTGCTTGGCGGGATGATCCCTTCGGTCTGTTTGGGCGTTGGGTGCAAGCCCGCGCGCAGGAGACGCCGGTGCGGCCGCGCGATGGCCGGCTGTTTGTCGGCGACGGGCGACGCCAATATGTGGTTATGCCGTTTACATTGCGCGTTCCGGCGTTTTCAATGGCAGCGCAGCAAGCTGTCATTCCCTTGCTGGAGCAAGCGCGACAAGCGGCTCACAAGGCTGTTCCGCAAGTTGAGATTGTGGCAGCGGGTGTGATCTTGTACGCCGCCGCTGCCGGCGCGCAAGCAAGCCTGGAATTATCTACCATCGGTTTCGGCTCAATCCTCGGCATCATCGTGTTGATGTGGGTTACTTTTCATTCCCTCAAGCCGATCGCATTGGTCATGCTATCCATCGGTATCGGCTGCCTCGGCGCCTTATCTATATGCTGGTTGCTGTTCGAGCGCATCCATCTGCTGACCTTAGTATTCGGCGCCAGCCTTATCGGCGGGGCCCAAGACTATGGGACTTATTTCCTCTGCAATCGAATCGCTCCGGATACATCCGCACTCGATTCGTGGCAATTGCTAAGGCGCTTGTTGCCCGCATTGGTATTGACGCTGGTGACGACGGTGATCGGATATATGGGCCTCGCGCTGACCCCATTTCCGGGCTTGCGGCAAATGGCGGTATTTTCCGCGGTCGGGCTGATATTTGCCTGGCTGACCGTGGTCTTTTGGTTTCCCATACTGGTTCGCACGGGCACGCTCAAAAGCGCGCGAGTGGTAAACTGGTGCGCTATCAGTTTGGAGCGTTGGCCGTTATTGCGCCTCCAGCGATCGGGGCTGTGGGTGGTGGGGCTGTTCATCGCCTTCATTGTTTTGGGCTTCTCACAACTGGGTGTCCAGGATGACATCCGGTTACTTCAGAACCCCCCGAAAAATCTGATCGACGACCAGATCAAACTAAGCAAGCTGTTGGATGCGCCGACGCCGGCGCAGTTCTACATAGTTCGCGGCACTACACCTGAAGTGGTGCTGCAGCGCGAAGAGATGCTCAAGGAGCGGCTCGATCCACTCATCGAAAAGCAGGTCATCAGCGGCTATCAAGCGCTGTCAAATTGGGTGCCGTCATCACGGGCTCAGGCGGCACGTCGCCACTTGATCGACCAGACGCTCTTGAACGCGAACGGGCCGCTGGCGGCGGTGGCTGGGCAGATCGGCGAGGACGCCGAGTGGGTTGCGGCAACGAGCGCGCACTTACGCGCATCATCTTCGTCTCTGACCCCCGACGAATTCTTGAAGGCTCCGGCCAGTGAGCGCTGGCGCCATCTGTGGTTGGGGGAGGTGGACGGCGGCCATGGCAGTATTGTCGCATTGCGCGGCTTGACCCGTAGAAGCTTGCCCCTGTTGCAGCATGCCAGTACCGGGCTTGATGGCGTGCAGTGGGTGGACAAGGTCGGTGAAATTTCCTCTGTGCTTGGCCGCTATCGGAAATATATGGGCTGGGTGGTGTTGTTCTCTTACTTCGCTGTCTATGGTTTACTCTATCCGCGCTATCGCAATAGGACTTGGCGCGTACTGGCGCCGACTGCGCTGGCCAGCATGGCTACGCTTGCGCTGCTGGGGATGGCCGGCCAGAATCTGCAGTTATTTCATGTGTTGGCGCTGATGCTGTTGCTCGGGGTCGGTGTCGACTACGGTATTTTTTTACATGAGCATCCCAGTCGGCGCGAAGCCATTGCCTGGCTCGCGGTAGGTTTGTCGGCATTGAGTACTTTGCTTTCCTTCGGGTTACTGAGTTTAAGCAAGACACCGGCGCTGCAAGCGTTCGGCCTCACGATGTTAATCGGAACAATCACGGTGTGGTTCATCGTTCCTTGTTTTAGGAATGACCCAACACACCCAGGTGAATATAGAACAGAACCATGAACGAGTGGGGTGGCCCTGTGATGTTGGATAGTCTTGAAAGGAAAGATAGAAAGTCTGTGGAAATCTTGGTCATTGGCGCCGGGCCGGCCGGCTCGGTAGCGGCTGCTTTGCTGCGTCAGCAAGGCCGGCAGGTGTTGGTGCTCGAGCGTGAACAGTTTCCGCGCTTTAGCATCGGCGAAAGCTTGCTGCCGCAAAGCATGGAATACCTGGAACAGGCCGGCATGCTGCGGGCGGTGGTAGAGGCAGGCTTCCAGTTCAAGAACGGCGCCGCCTTCGTGCGCGGCGAACAGTACACGGCATTCGATTTTCGCGATAAACATTCGGAAGGTTGGGCCACGACTTATCAAGTGCAACGGGCGCGTTTTGATCATGTGCTGGCGCTGGAAGCCGAGCGTCAGGGTGTCGAGGTGCGCTATCGGCACGAAGTGGTCGCGGTGGATCTCAACGGCGATAAGCCGCGCGTTACGGTGCAAGACCCGGAGGGCGAAAAATATGTCATCGAAGCCGGGTTCATGCTCGACGCCAGCGGTTTTGGCCGGGTTCTGCCGCGCTTGCTCCGGTTGGAAACCCCATCGGGTTTCCCAGTGCGCGGAGCGATTTTCACGCACATCGAAGATGGTATCCCGCTGTCGGGATTCGACCGCAACAAGATTCGGGTTACGGTCCATTCAGAACATTGCGACGTGTGGTACTGGCTGATTCCGTTCGCCGACGGACGCTGCTCGTTGGGTGTGGTGGCTGAAACCGGTTTCCTGCTTGGCTACGACGGCACGGATACCCAACGGTTGCAGGCCCTGGTAAACGAGGATTCGTCGTTGCGCAACTTGCTCGCGAACGCGCGTTGGGATACGCCGGCCCGCCACATCGTTGGCTATTCCGCGAATGTCAAATCACTATGGGGCAAAGGCTACGCGTTGTTGGGCAATGCGGGCGAGTTTCTTGATCCGATTTTTTCCTCCGGTGTCACCATTGCATTTAAATCGGCCAGCCTTGCCGCCGCAGCGCTGCAGCGCCAGTTCGCTGGGGAGATCGTCGATTGGCATAACGACTACGCACTCCCGCTTAAAACGGGCATCGATACATTCCGCGCATTTGTCGAATCCTGGTATGCCGGTGTCTTCCAGCAGATTATTTTTTTTGGGCAGCCACCGCCGAACATACGGCGCATGATTTCAGCCATTCTGGCCGGCTATGCCTGGGATCAAACCAACCCCTACGTGCGTGAACCCAAACGGCGCCTGGCGGCGTTGGAGGAACTGTGCTACCAGGAATGATCAAGAGTCTTCTTGCGTTTGGCTTCTTCGCTCTGGGGCTTAGTGGTTGCGCGACCCCAGTATCTCAGCCCGCGCGGCTTGGACTGAAGCTACCGCTGGCTGCTCTGGGCTCATCGATTAGTCTGCAGCAGCATCTCATTGTGGAGCGGGGGGGTCGTATAGACGAGCTGGATGCTGCCTTGGAAGTCGATCCCCAGGGCCTTGACTTGGTCGGGCTCGCGCTCGGCCAGCGTGTGCTGACCTTGCATTACGATGGTGAGACGCTACAGTCCTGGCGGCACTCGATGCTACCGACTCAACTGCGTGACGAAGATGTGCTCGAAGACCTTCAACTCACACTTTGGCCCGTTGACGCCATTCGATCAGCCTTGCCGCCGCGCTGGCGTATCGAAGAAAGTGGTCAGCGCCGTACACTCTTCATAGACGATATGCCGGTGATGGTGATCGACTATAGCGGTCAGCCGCGCTGGATCGGCAAAATAGAGTTATCCAACCTGCGTTATCACTACCGACTGACTATTCAGTCGGTTTCTACCGGTCCTTGAGTATGTTTTATCTTAACCAACTAGGAATGATCTGCCCGTTGGGCAACAGGCGCGATGAGATAAAGCGGCGCATGCTGGATCTAGCGCAGACTGGTGTTGTCATGACTGACACCTATTCGCCCGGACGCGCCCTGCCGCTCGGTCAGGTCGATACCGCGCTGCCGTTGCCGCCTGTGAATGAGTTGCCTTTGCGTGAACGTAGCCGCAACAATCAGCTTGCATTAGAAGCGCTGACTGAGATACGACCCGCGGTGGATGCGGCCATCGAACGCTATGGTGCCGACCGGATCGGCATTGTGATTGGTACTAGCACTTCTGGAATTGCAGAGAGCGAATCTGCATTGCGCCAATATACGATCAGGGGTGTGTTGCCGGAGCAATTTCATTATGGCCAGCAGGAATTGGGTTCTCCCGCGGCTATGCTAGCAGCAGCGCTTGGCATCGGCGGGCCAGCTTATGTTCATTCGAGCGCCTGTGCATCGAGCGCGAAAGCGCTCGCCAGCGCGACGCGTTTGATCCGGATGGGTGTTTGCGATGCGGTTCTAGCGGGCGGGGTGGATTCGCTATGCGCTTTCACCGTCGCCGGATTCAAAGCGCTTGAATCGATCAGTGAGACGCAATGCAACCCGCTCAGTCGGAACCGTAACGGCATCAATATCGGCGAGGGGGCTGCGTTGTTTCTGATGAGCACTGAGCCTGCCACGGTTGCGCTGCGCGGTTGGGGCGAGTCGTCCGACGGTTATCACATGTCGGCGCCGGATCCGACCGGCGTCGGCGCGCGATTGGCGATGGAGCGTGCTTTGGCACGCGCGGGTATTCCAGCTGCGCAGATCGACTACGTGAATTTGCACGGCACCGGGACGCTACAAAATGACGCGATGGAATCGCGGGTGATTTATGCGCTTCTCGGCGGTGCGGTCGCAGTCAGCTCGACCAAACCGTTTACCGGTCATGCGCTCGGCGCGGCCGGTGCGATCGAGGCCGGATTGTGCTGGTTGGCGATGCAGGATGATAATCCCGAAGGGAAGCTGCCGCCGCATCTGTGGGATGGCATGGCCGACCCCGACTTGCCGGTGTTGAGTGTGCCCGAACCTGGAAGCCGTCTCGGGAAGCCGTTGCGTTGGGTCTTGAGCAATTCGTTCGCCTTTGGCGGCGCCAATGCAACTCTCGTGCTTGGGAGAGAGTGACATGGGCATGCCGGATATCCGATCGCTGGTTCCGCACGCCGGGCCGATGGTACTGCTAGATCGTGTCATCTCGGTTGGCGAAGATAGCTTGTTGGCTGAAGTTCGTATTCGATCGGACAGTTTGTTTTGTCACGCTGACGGCGTCGGTGCCTGGATTGGCATAGAGTACATGGCGCAAGCGATCGGTGCCTGGGCCGGGTATACCGCTCAGTTGCGCGGCGAACCGGTCAAGCTTGGATTTTTGCTTGGAACGAGGCGTTATGAATGCAGTCGCCCGATTTTTGTATTAGGCAGCGTACTCCGGGTTTATATCCAACGTGTATTCCAGGACGAAAATGGGTTGGGTTCGTTTGAGTGCTATATCGACAATGAGGAAGGGCGGATCGCCACAGCCACCGTCACCGTATTTCAACCCCCTAACGTCAATGACTTCCTCCAGCGGAGTTCGGAATGAGAAAAAGCGTGTTGGTCACCGGCTCAAGTCGGGGTATCGGCAAAGCCATCGCCTTACGCCTCGCGCGGGACGATTACGATATCGTGCTGCATTGTCGCAGCCGACGTGAAGAGGCCGATAGCGTCGCCCGATCCGTCGTTGCCTTAGGCCGACAAGCTCGCGTTCTGCAATTTGATGTCGGTGAGCGCCAAGCCACTGCGGCGGCACTGAAGACTGATATTGAACAGCATGGCTGCTATTACGGCGTGGTGTGCAACGCAGGGATCGTGCGTGACAATGTGTTTCCGGCCATGTCCGGCGACGACTGGGATGTCGTACTAAAGACCAACCTCGACGGTTTCTATAACGTGCTTAATCCATTGATCATGCCGATGGTGCGCCGCCGCGCGCCTGGACGCATCGTAACAATAACGTCGCTGTCCGGCTTGATCGGTAACCGTGGTCAAGTCAACTACAGCGCAGCTAAGGCAGGCATTATCGGTGCTTCCAAGGCGCTGGCACTGGAGCTGGCGAAGCGGGAGATCACGGTTAATTGCGTCGCGCCGGGTTTGATCGAAACCGAAATGATCGCCGATGTACCCTTGGAGGAGACGCTCAAGCTAATTCCCGCGCGGCGGATCGGTAAACCGGAGGAGGTAGCTGCCGCAGTGAGCTTTCTGCTCGCAGAAGATGCGGCCTACATTACCCGCCAAGTCATTTCCGTCAACGGAGGGCTGGCATGAGCCGTCGCGTCGCTGTTACGGGGATGGCCGGCATCAGCCCCCTCGGTAACGATTGGGCCGGCATTCGCACGCGCTTGGCCAGTTATCGCAATGCCATTACCCGGATGCCAGAGTGGGCCGACTATGATGGGCTGAACACCCAACTCGCCGCACCCGCGGCCGATTTTACGCTGTCTGAGCGCTACACCAGCAAGACCACCCGGAGCATGGGGCGAGTCGCATTGATGGCAACTCGCGCCAGTGAATGGGCTCTTATCGATGCTTGTCTGCAGGACGATCCGCTGCTGAAAAGCGGCCGGCTGGGGATCGCCTATGGCTCGTCCGCTGGCACGCCGAAAGCGATTTGCGACTTCGGTAGGATGATCGACGAAAAAAGTACTAAGGGAATCAACGCCACCACGTATATCAAGATGATGGGACATACCGCGCCCGTGAATCTCGGGGTATTTCTCGGTGTGACGGGGCGTATCATTCCGACTTCCAGCGCCTGCACTTCGGGCAGCCAAGGCATTGGCTACGCTTATGAAACGATCCGTGCTGGCCACCAACTAGCGATGATCGCCGGCGGTGCCGAGGAATTGTGCGTTACCGAGGCCGCGGTATTCGATACTTTGTTCGCCACCAGCGTGCGTAACGATGCCGCTGACACGACCCCCCGCCCCTTTGACGCCGAGCGCGACGGCCTGGTGCTCGGCGAGGGTGCCGGCAGCCTGATTCTGGAAGACTTGGAACATGCCCGTGCGCGCGGTGCGACCATCTATGCCGAGATCGTGGGCTTTGGCACTAACAGCGACGGTTGTCACGTCACCCACCCCAATGCTGAGACCATGAAGATAGCGATGGAATTGGCGCTGGCCGATGCCGACTTGCCGCCTTCGGCAATTGGTTACGTTAACGCCCATGGTACCGGCACTCAACACGGCGATATTGCAGAATCGCAGGCCACCGCGAACTTGTTTGGCAGCCATATCCCAATTAGTTCGCTGAAGAGTTACATGGGACATACGCTCGGCGCTTGTGGCGCTTTGGAAGCATGGTTCACGATTGAAATGATGCGCGAAGGCTGGTTTGCACCCACCATCAACCTGACTCGGATAGACCCGCAATGCGCCGAACTGGACTACATAAGTGGCGAAGGTCGTGAATTGCAGTGTGATTATGTCATGTCCAACAACTTTGCGTTCGGCGGGATTAACACGTCACTCATTTTCAAAAAATGCCTATAGCCGTATTAACTGAGTACAGATTCACCGCAGCAGTAGTTGGACATAGTTGGAATTTCAACGTTCGAAAGGAGCAATAGGATGAAAAATTTTACCATCTCTATAACGGTTCTGGGTGTATTTCTCCCCGCGATTTGGCCGGCTTATGCGCGCGACACAAAGCACATTTTGCCGATCGCTGCCGCCATGGCAACCAAGGACGCGGACGAAAAACTTGAAGGTTCGGTGAAGTTTTTCTTTGGCAAGCAGGAATACCCGAAAGTTGTGACAAAGCTCGGCACTGATGTATCCAATCGCAAGACCAATGCATTTGGCAAGTCCGATGAAAAAGCTTGCAACTGGGCATTCCTGTCGGCGATGATCGCACTGGAGCGGCGTGCTAAACAACTTGGCGCCAATGCCGTCGTGAATATCGTCAGCTATTATCGGAAAATTGAGATGTCGAGTACGACGGATTTCGAGTGCCATGCGGGCGCCGTCATTGCGG
>Ga0209874_1000073_pt1 | contig 24307 bp, 21 predicted proteins | sample GWRWN1_20_30_FD_187216 | JGI IMG/M metagenome (GOLD analysis project Ga0209874, IMG submission 187216) | Riverbed sediment microbial communities from areas with no vegetation in Columbia River, Washington, USA - GW-RW N1_20_30 (SPAdes)... | ecosystem: Environmental > Aquatic > Freshwater > River... | reverse complement strand
CTTTTTCTGATCAAACTATTTCTCTGCAGAATGACACCGCGCTCGACGGTCGCCTGCGCCTGTCGGTGAACGCCTGTCCAGGAGAGAACCATGGCTGATGAAGCCCTCGACTCTTCACGCATCGAAGCGGCTAAGGAAATCGCCGAACAAGAAGAGGGTCCCCGTAGACGACTCGAAGGTATCATCGGTTGGCTCGCGAGCGGCCTCGCTGTGGCCATGTCACTGCTCTTTATTTACTGGGCATGGGCTACTGTCACGGCGCAGATGTTGCGCCTGGTATTTCTCCTGTTCACCCTGGTTTTGTCTTTTCTTCTCTACCCCGCAACGCGCAAAGGTCGACTCGCGGGCATAGCCTGGTTCGACTGGCTTTTGATCGGATTGAGCGTTATCGCCATCGGTTACCCGATGTGGGATTTCGAAGAGTTCATCTACCGCGCAGCGCTGCCAACTTTGACGGACCAGATTCTCGGTGGGCTCACGATTTTGCTGGTGTTGGAGGCGACGCGCCGGACAACCGGATGGATCTTGCCTGTCGTTGCTCTGATATTCCTGGCTTACGCGTGGTTCGGCCCCTGGCTGCCGCCGCCCTGGACCCACCAAGGCTATCGCTTAGACCGGCTGGTCGGGCACATGTACATGACCCTTGAAGGGATCTTCGGCGTCCCCCTCGATGTCGCGGCCACCTTTATCATTCTTTTCACCATCTATGGCGCCGTACTCGAACACTCGAAGGCAGGCGAGTTCTACGTCAACTTTTCGCTCGCGGCGATGGGCAGTAAGCCCGCAGGAGCCGGCAGAACCGTGACCCTGGCGTCGTTTCTCCTCGGCGGTCCGTCAGGCTCGGGCGTAGCGACAACGATAACGCTCGGATCCGTGGCATACCCACTTTTAGCAAAGGCGGGATACGATAAAGACTCTGCCGGTGGTTTGCTGTCGGCGGGCGGAATCGGCGCGATTATTTCTCCGCCCGTGCTTGGCGCGGCGGCTTTTCTGATCGCGGAATTTCTCAAGATCTCTTACCTCGAAGTCATCGCCATGGCCGCGATACCGACACTTCTCTACTACTGGTCCATTTTCACCATGGTCGAGCTCGACGCCAACAAGTTCGGCGCGCGTCCGATTGCAGTAGCAGGAGAAGGCGTTTGGAGCCTAACCCGGAAGTACGGTTACCACTTCGTCTCGCTCGTCGCCATCGTCGTGTTTATGTTGTGGGGCTACACCGCCATCCTGTCCGTGGTTTACGCGATTTTTCTCGCCATTGCGTTGAGCTTTATCCGCCGGGAGACGGCTCTCACGCCGGCCCGTCTCTGGAGAGCCCTTCAAGATGGCAGCACCGGCGTGCTCTCAGTGGCCTCCACCTGCGCCACAGCTGGAATCATCGTCGGCGTTGTAACGCTTACGGGCCTCGGTCTCAAGTTTTCGATCATCATCCTCGATCTTGCCGGCGGGAATCTGTTTCTGACCGTTGTCTATACGGCCATCGCCGTGTGGATCCTCGGTCTCGCCATGCCGGTCACGGCGTCGTACATTATCGCTGCAGTGATCACGGCGCCAGCGATGATCAAGTTAGGCATTCCCAACTATGCCGCTCACATGTTCATTTTCTACTACGCCGTTCTTTCCGAGGTCTCGCCACCCACCGCCCTCTCGCCCTTTGCCGCCGCGGCGATCACCGGGGGTAATCCCTACAAGACAACCATGATGGCTTGGAAGTATACGCTTCCCGCCTTCTTGGTACCGTTCATGTTCACTTTGCATCCCGATGGCATTGGACTGCTGCTGAAAGGGTCGTGGGGAAATATCGCGTGGACGACCGTGACGGCGGCAGCAGGATTGGCTGCCCTGGCTGCGGGCCTTACGGGGTGGTTGCTCAGGAAAACCACCTGGCTGGAGCGGGGCTTGTTGGTGGCTGCCGGTCTGGTCTTGGTTTATCCAAGTCTCGTGCAGGACTTGATCGGCCTGGGGCTCTTTGCACTTGCGGCTACGCTGCAGTATCTGCATTGGCGCTCGGCCCGCGACAGGCGGCCCGCTGCGAGTTGAGACCATATTCTGTTCACGACCAGCGGTCGAGCAACAACGCGCGAATGAAACGTTGCAGTCGTTCCCGCTCGCCGTTTTCGAACTGCAGGAATTCCACGCCCACGCGACCCGGCCGAATGCTTCGGACTATGGCCGCTTCGACATTGACAGGATGAGCTTCGTCGGAGAGCGGAAGCCCCATTCTCAAGATGCTGCCCTCTGTGAGTTGGGTTTCAGTGTCGAATGCGCAACCGCCCATCGAAATCTCCACGACCATCCCTTGTCCAGCCACCGCGCCCGCGGAGAACGTCACCGGAAAATTCGCCGGCAAACGTTCATACTCGCGGCGATCTTCCTCGATTCTTTTGTATGTGACACCCCACTGAAGGCATTGGAAACGGTGGCCGCAAAGTTGACACTTGAAGGGATAAACATAGAAGAGGCTGATCAGGCGCTCGCCGAGGCCGACCCGGCTGACGCGCCTAACGTATTCTCTAGAACATCTCGGACAAAGCGGTCGTGGCATCGAACTTTTGCCTTCTTTGCCAGTAAGCGTTAGCGAATAATTTTAGGTCGCAATGGACGCTCTGGCAAACCCGCCATGCGCGTTGTGAAGGGCCACTCTAAAGCCATCTACGGCTCTGTAGAACCGCTGCGGTTTTCGTCGTTGATTACTCCCCGAGTAGCTTTTTCATCCTCTCAACCACCTCCCGGGGTTGGTTGACCGCCTCTTTGGCGATGGCCTCCAGTTGTTCGCCAAAATCCGGGTCGGGCTCGAGCTTTCTTGTTTTCACATCTGCCAAGAAGGCCGGATCCGTCATCGTCTTTTGGAATCCGTCGCGCAGAGTTTTAAGCCGGTCCGCGGGAAGCCCGGGCGGGGTAATGAAGGGGCGACCCAAGTCACCCCCCGCCAAGATCAACGTCACCAGCGACCGCGTGGCCGGCGGCGTTTTGTACTCGTTCATGAGTTCGTGGATCGTTGGCACGTCGGGCATCCTCGAATCCCGCTTTCGGCCGGTTTGCATCAATATCCTGACCATATTTTTCTTGCGCCAGGTGGTGAACGGTTCACGCGCGAAAAACGTCGGAATGCTGAGCGAGCGGCACACCACCTCGCCTCGCTCGAAAGCCAAGTCCTGCTCCGCGCCTCCTTGATAACCCATCACAACGGTAAACTTGGCGCCCACCGCCTCTTCAAGCAGTTTAGGAATGAAATGTCCGCTGGTGCCGGTTGCCGTAGCTGAGCATTTTGGCGGCTGCGACGCTTTGCGCACATCTTCTATAGTTTTATACGGCGTGTCGGTTTTCATGTAGAGCAGCCATGGCGTATTTTCCGTTGAACCGACCCAGCCGAACTTGGCCCAATCGAACTGCACTTCCTTCTTGCCTATGAGCTGATCGATATAGAGCGACGGGCCGATGGAACCGAGAGTGAAACCGTCCGGCTTGGCCACGTTGTAGATATAATTGGCCGCGATCATCGAGCCGGCGCCCGGCATGTTCTGTACGATCATGCCGGGGTTACCGGGAATGTACTTCCCCATGTGCCCTGCCAGCAAGCGCGCCCAGATGTCGTATCCGTCACCCGCTTGATAGCCCACGACGATGGTAATGGTCTTGCCCTGGAAATAAGGAGCCTGAGCATTTACGCTTCCAACTGCCATCAAACAAACCAGCAAGCTCAGCAACGCTTTCTTCATAGTATCCTTCCTGGTTGTCCTCCACTCAATCTTAATTGCATCCCTTCTCAATCAACTTCTTCATCCTGTCGACGACCTCCGCTGGTTGCACGCTTGCTTCCCTGGCTAGAGCTTGCAAAGCTACCCCACCCACCGGCCGCAACTCCCAGCCGCCCTTGTTGGCTTCACCCAGAAAGTCCGGTTCCGGTGGGCGAATTGACGCGCACACTACCGATGATCTTAATCGGTGTCAATGCCGTTCAGGGAGAAGCTCCTTTGACGGGCACAAGTCGTTGAGTATGCATTTGTCGCAGGCTGGTTTGCGCGCGTAGCAGACGCGGCGGCCATGAATAATCAGGCGGTGGGATAGGCCGGTCCATTCTTTGGCCGGTAAAAGCCGGCTCAAATCCCGTTCGATCTTTGTCGGATCTTGTTGTCGAGTAAGACCGAGGCGTCGGGAGAGCCGTTTGCAGTGAGTGTCAACAATGATCCCGGGGGTATCGAAGGCATGGCCCAGGATCACATTGGCGGTTTTTCTCCCTACTCCGGCAAGTCGGGTCAGTTCCTCCATCGTCGCCGGCACTTCGCCACCGAATTCTTCCACTAACTGCCGCGCGCATTCTTTCAACGACTTGGCCTTGGCGCGGAAGAGCCCCAGAGTTCGAATGATCTGCTCGATGTCCGCCGTAGAGGCTTCCGCAAGGGTTTCGGGATAGGGATAACGACGGAAAAGTTCCGGCGTGACTCGGTTCACCGCCTCATCCGTGCATTGGGCCGAGAGGATGACTGCGATCAGCAGCTCAAAGGTGTTTCGATAATGGAGCGGAACTTTAAGTTCTGGATAGGTTCGGGCCAGACGCGCGGCGATGGTATTGGCCCTGGCCCTCTTTTGCGCAAACGTTTCTTTCTTCCACTGCCGGCTTCTGGTTTCTTTGCCGGGACGGGATTGAGCCAAGCTAACTCCCGAGACGAACACGAAAGGCTTTCTTCCCGGCATAAACCGCCTTGTTGCCCAGTTCCTCTTCGATCCTGAGGAGCTGATTGTACTTTGCCGTCCGCTCGCCGCGGCAGGGAGCACCGGTCTTGATCTGCCCGGCGTCGGTCGCCACCGCGAGATCGGCGATGGTGACATCTTCGGTTTCACCGGAGCGGTGCGACATGACGGTCGTGTAACGCCATTTTTTCGCCAGCTCCATAGTTTCCAGGGTCTCAGTCAAGGTGCCAATCTGGTTGACTTTGACCAGAATCGAATTAGCAACATCGGCTTCGATGCCGCGTTGGAGCCGGAGCTTGTTGGTGACGAAGATATCGTCGCCCACGAGCTGAACCTTTTTGCCAAGGGCGGCGGTCATCATCCGCCAGCCGTCCCAGTCATCCTCGGCAAAAGGGTCTTCGATGGAGATGATCGGATACTGCCTTACCCAGTCTTGATAGAGACGCACCATATCGTTTTTGCCTCTCTTTTTGCCGTCCGATTTCTTGAAGACATACTCGCCTTTTTCATAGAACTCGCTGGAAGCGACGTCCAAGGCCAAGGCAATCTGAGCTCCCGCCTTGTATCCCGCTTTCGTGATCGCCTCCAACAGCAGCTCAATCGCTTCGACGGTGCTTTTTACTCGCGGCGCAAAGCCCCCTTCGTCGCCAACGCCCGTGCCATAGGAACGATCGTGCAAAACTTTCTTCAGCGTCTGAAAGACCTCCGCGGCGCTCCGCAAAGCCTCCTTAAAACTCTTCATGCCGTAGGGAACGATCATGAATTCCTGCACATCGACATTGTTATCGGCGTGCACGCCACCGTTGAGAACATTGAGCATGGGCACCGGCAGAGTCTTGGCTGCGGTCCCGCCGAGATAGCGGTACAGCGAGACCCCTTGTGCCCGGGCCTGGGCTTGGGCCACGGCCAGCGAAATTCCTAAAATGGCATTGGCGCCGAGTTTGCTTTTACCCGCCGTGCCATCCATCTCAATCATGAGTCGGTCGATCATCGCCTGGTCCCGCGCCTCCTTGCCCCGCAAACGCGGCGCCAGGATTCGATTCACGTTCTCCACCGCCTTGGCAACGCCCTTTCCCAAGAAACGCTTGCCACCATCTCGCAGCTCCACTGCTTCATGCTCGCCAGTGGAAGCTCCAGACGGCACGGTTGCTCGCCCCCCAACCCCGTTCTTGAGCTGAACCTCGACCTCCACCGTTGGCTGCCCCCGAGAGTCAAGAACCTCCCGAGCGTGAACTCTTTGTATTTTCATCGATGACCTCCGAAAAACTTAGTAACCCGCACAAAAGCATAAAATGTGTTATATTTCTATCGGTTTAAGCAAATGAAATTGCCGTTTCAATGGCCGCGCCGCTGGACGCTCTACGTTCTGGGATTCTTCATTTTATCCCTTTGCGGCCTTACCGCCGTCGGCGAGCGGGGTGTTCTCCATCTCTGGCGTCTAAGAGGAGAAAAAACCAAGTTAGACGAAGAAAACTATCGTCTGCAAAAGGAAAACGAAGGCCTGCGCCAGCGCATCTCGAAGCTGCGCAACGACAATTTCTATTTGGAAAAAATGGCCCGGGAAGAATTGAATCTGGCACGCCCCGGGGAAATTATCTACCGCTTTCCCCCATCGGAGCGCAAAAAAAATCGCGCGGGTACGGTCAGCGGCGATCCTGCCGAATCGCGCCCGTCAACGGCACAAAAACAACCCCGGTAAGCTCCTCAACCACCTGCTTGCCGTCGGACTTGGTCACACGAACTAACGTTTGCGCCTGTCTCTCCGCCCCCAGCGGCATAATCAACCGCCCGCCTTCGCGCAGCTGACGCCAGAGAGGTTCGGGAATTTTTGGCGCTGCCGCGGTAACTAAGATGGCGTCGAAGGGGCCCTGTTCCGCCCAACCAAAGAAACCGTCGCCGACCTTGAGATGAACGTTATCGAAGCCGAGCTGCACCAAAAGGCTCTTCGCCCGATCGCTGAGTTTCGGAATGATCTCGATGGAATAGATTTCCGCAGCAAGTTTTCCTAGCACCGCGGTTTGATAACCCGACCCTGTGCCAATTTCCAGCACCCGTTCCGTGCCTTTCAGACTCAATAGCTGCGTCATGAATGCAACCATGTAAGGCTGTGAGATGGTTTGCCCTTCGCCGATTGACAAAGGCCGATCCTCATAGGCCAGAGAGCGTAGCTTCTCCGGCACGAACAGTTCGCGCTCGATGGCGCCCATGGCCTCGAGGACGCGCGCGTCCCGGATTCCACGGGTCATCAGATCACGCTCGATCATCGCGCGCCGCGCGCGGACGAACTGCTCCCTGTTGCGCTCTACGTGAGCAGCATCAACCAGGGCTAAAGTGGGAAGAAAAAAAGACAGCAGAGTGGCCAGAACCGATGGCTTACGATTTAGGTTCAACGACAAAATGGTAGTACTCATCCATGTCCATGAGCGAGTCGATTTCAGCTTCGTTTTTCAATCGCACTTCGACGAGCCAACCTTCGTTATAGGGATCTTCGTTGATCACCGAGGGATGTTCTTCCAAATTCGGATTCACCGACAACACCGTGCCTGACACCGGCGCGATCAACTCGTGAACGGTTGAGATCGATTCGACTTCCGCAAACGCCTCGCCCTTTTCGATCTTATCGCCCACTTCCGGGAGCTCCACCGAAATAACTCTGTCCAGCTCCCCTTGGATATAGTTGGTAAGACCCAAATGAACATGCTGGTCGTCAACCTCGACCCAGACATGCTCTTCACTGACTTTGACGACTCGCTCCATGGTCATCTCGGACATCGACCAATATAGAACTTGCCGATTTTCTGTCAAGAGGAATAAATGTCTGCTGGATGGCTCTAATCTTCCTTGACAATGCCAGTGGATTCGCAGTATCGCTCGCGGAGTAGACCTCGAATGTGCGAGGGAAAATTGCATTTCATTTCAACTGGACCAAAAAGATGGACGCCAAACAACACGCCTTATGGATAGTCGCAGGGCTCAAGAAGGCTGGAATCGATTTTGTCGCCACTCTGCCGGATGAAAAGATGGTGGAAGTTATTCGCACCATCGAAGGCGACCCCGGACTCAAACACATCCCGCTTTGCCGCGAAGAGGAAGGCATCGGGATTTGCGCCGGTGCCTATCTGGCGGGAAAAAAGACCGCGCTGATCATGCAGAACGCCGGTTTTCTGAACAGCTGCAATGCCCTGACGACGACGTGTCTCCAATTTCAGATCCCGACTTTGCTCTTGATTTATTATGCCGGCGACATGGGCGACCGCGGTTTCACGACTCTGGGCTCAGTGACGGAACCGGCGCTGCAAGCCCTGGGGATTCGCTACTCTATCTTGCGCAAGGCCGACGAGATCGACGAAACCCTCTGCGGCGCGCAGATTTTGGCGGAGGACTCCAAAAAACCTGTGGCCGTACTGCTCACAAAAAACGTCCTTGGTGTGAAATGATGCAGCGTTATGATTTCCTGAAAGCCATCGCGGGGGACGCTGGGGATGCTTTGGCCGTTTGTACGGGGTGGGGCGCGCGGGAATGGTGGGCGCTTAGACCCGGCGACGGCAACCTCAAAACACGGACCTTGGGTCTAGTCTCTTCCATTGCCGCAGGGCTGGCCCTCGCTTTGCCCCACCGAAAAGTCATCGCCATCGACGGTGACGGCGCTTTTCTCATGAACCTGTGCGGCCTTCCGACCATCGCGCTGCAAAGCCCGCCGAATCTTATCCATCTGCTCTTCGACAACGAATGCTACGAAGCCTCGGGAGGCACCGCGACGGCTTCCCACGTTGCCGACGCCGTGGCGCTCGCCAAGGGAGCCGGCTACAAGCATGCGACCTGGGTCAAGACACCGGCGGAATTTCGCACCGAGTTTGTTCAGACCTGGAAGCGCAATGAGCTGACCCTGATCGCGACCAAGGTCGAACCGGGGCAACCCGGGGACCTTCCTCCCCTCCGGCTCGACGAGATCGAAAACAAGTATCGTTTCATGCGCTACTTGGAAGAGACGGAGAAACGAGGGATTTTGAATCCGGGCTTTGATTCGAAATTATGAAACCGGGAAGCTCCAAGGATCCCAAGGTTCTGGCTCGGCCGGTCGAAACTTCCTGCTGGATCAGCGTTCGTCAATTCGGTCCGGTGCGAACGTCGGAGCGGGCATCTGTAACGTTCCCTTTTTATCTTCCGATCGAGGGATTCTGCTGTTGCGCGGGAAGCCCAACCAGTTCCATTGTTCCGGATAACGCCGTATGGCGTCTTCCAAATGACGCGTGAACAGCGCCGTCGTCGCCGCTACGCTTTCCTCGAGATCTGCAAGCCGCACGGGCGGGATTTCCGGTCCGATTAAAAGACACAGCGACCCATCCGGCCGCCGGGTCGAAAATATCGGCAGCGTCACCGCGCCGGTACGCAGTGCCAACGTCGCCGGACCGCGTGGTGCGGGAGAGGTTTGCCCCATGAAATCAACCATCACTCCGCCGGATTTGAATTCATCGGCGATGACCAGGACGACTCGATTTTCCCGCAAGGATTTCAAAATGCCGCGAACCGCTTCCTTGCGCGGCTTCGCTGAAATGGTTCGGATGCCGAGTTGGGCGCGAAGATCGTCAAGGCACCGGGCAAAATGTTCATCGCCCGGCTGCTTCACCACGACGCTAAACGGATAATCCCCCGCCGCCACCCGGGCACCGATCATGGTGAAGGCGCCTAGATGGGCACTCAAGGCAAGAACCCCTTTGCCTCTGGCGAGAGCGCGTTTAAGGTGCTCCTCTCCCTCCATGGCGATCGTCGATACGATCGTCTGCTTGGACAAATGCATCACCGCGCAGGTTTCCAGCACTCCCAGGGCAAAGTTTCTCCACGCTTGCCAGACCAAGGCCTTTCTGTCAGCCGGACTAACGATTTCATCGCCCAAAGCCATAGCGACGTTCTCTTCCATCCGGACGCGATATTTCCAAAGCAGGCCGAAGCTGATCCAGGCACAGAAAGACGTGAAAAGCACAAGCCAGCGATAGGGAATCCACGGCAAGATACCGACCAAACCGCGCAAGGCATATTCACCGATCCGGTACCGTAGTTGGTAAAAGAAATGACCCATCGCTGTTCGTGCTCCGCGCCGAGCCATAACAGATTTATGAATGCGTTTCAGAAGCTTTGCAAACAAAAAAATGGCGGCAAATAAAGAGGCGGTGGAGAAAACGTCCACCGCCTCTTATTAATTGCGATTGCGGTTGGGTTTTATCGACTGGCAGCTCTGCGCAACCGGTGCCTGGCTCTTCCGGTTACCGCAATGCCTCTCTTTCTCTTTCCGCTCCTCGGCGTAAGCTGGTAAACCTTCGCCCTTGCCCGACTCTCCAATCGTTCGGCTTTCCATACGGCAAGACCCTGGCGCAAATAATCGGGGTTGAATCCCAGCGTTTCGCAGACGTTGGCAAAAGAAAACAGCCAATCACTGTTCGTATCCTGAACCCAATCCTCGGCCTCTTGAAAAAGAATCTTGCCCTTACCCTCGCGCGCAAAAACGTACTTCTGAAAACACGCAATGGCATCCTCCAACACCGCCAGCATGAGCTTCTTTTCCGGTTCCAAATGCAACTTTCTCCGGAAAGTGTCTAGATATTGCTCCGGCAGAAGCGTGTCGGGTTGAAACAACGAGGTGACTCTTTCCTCCATGCTCAGTCCAGTTTCGTAACTCATAAAAACCACCTTCCTATTAAGTGCAGCCTCCCTTCCAACTGCGATAAAGGCATCCTCGAACCTATCACGCTGCGCTTGAGAGCGAAGCGGAGCCGCCGATCAAATCCCGGCAAGGCTTTCTCTTCAAATCCGCTATTGTCGTGTTGGTAAATACCTCGGTGACTTTTCGTTGAACCTCACTCCATACGTTCACCATTGAACAACGTGGCAATTGCTCACAACTCATGTGTTGGTCCATGCAGACATTGACGGCGATGGGCCCCTCGAGCGCCTCGATGACCTCGTAGAACGAAATCTCTTCGGGAGAACGGGCGAGAGTATATCCACCGCAGGCACCCCGCTTGGACTTGATCAGGCCGCCACGGATCAGATCTTGAATAATTTTCTCCAAAAACTTTTTCGGAACCCCCTGCTGTGTGGCAATCTCGGTTATCGAGCAGCACCGCTCCGGGTCTTGGACCGAAAGATAAATAACCGCGCGTAATCCATAGTCGACCCGTCGAGGAATCTGCATAAGGCCCATAGCGTTACCCCCTGACCCCGATGCCGTTGCCCGCCCTTGGCTTCTCTTGCTGAGCCCGTTGCTGACCCGCCAGTTTTCCCAATGCAGAAAGCCCCTGTAAACGTTGGACGATCAAAGGCACCTTTTCGTTCACATAACAAACTTCTTCCCCGGTATTAAAACGGCTCAGACTAAATCGCACCGCTCCCTGCAACCAATCCGGGGCCACGGCCATGGCCCTAAGCACGTGAGAGGGCTCCGAAGAGCCCGCCGTGCAAGCAGAACCTGTCGAGGCGCAGATCCCGAATTGATCCAAAAGCACCAGGACCGATTCCCCTTCCAAGTATCTAAAACTGATATTTGAAGTATTCGGTAACCGTTCGCTTGCTCCGCCATTAACTCGGCAATCAGGACAAGATCGAAGCAATTCCTCCTCCAGTTGATCACGCAGGCCGCGAACCCGCTCGGACTGTTCCATCAGATTCCGTTGTGCCAATTCCGCCGCTTCCCCCATGCCTACGATGCCCGCGACATTTTCGGTTCCGGCGCGCCGGTTCTTCTCCTGGTGTCCACCGATGATGAACGGCGGAAACGCAACGCCGCGACGTACATACAGGGCGCCAATCCCCTTGGGCGCGTGAAACTTGTGACCCGAAATAGTGAGCAAATCCACCGGGCTGTCTTTGACCTTGAGAGGAATCTTCCCAGCCGCCTGGACTGCGTCCACATGAAACGGAATACCCCTCGCCTTGACGATCTCGCCGATCTTGTCGATGGGAAAAATCACACCCGTTTCATTATTCGCAACCATAACCGACACCAATGCGGTGTCGTCGGTCAGTGCATTCCGCAACTCCTCGAGGTCGAGCATTCCTTCCTGATTTACGCTCAGCCAGGTCACGCGATATCCCCGCTTCTCAAGGTGCTGGCACAGCCCCAAAACCGCGGGATGTTCTACCTGGGTGGTCACGATATGGCGCTTATCGGGCCGCGCTTCCACCATTCCGCGGATGGCAGCGTTATCCCCTTCAGTGCCGCAGCTCGTGAAAATAATCTCGATCGAATCGGCGGCTCCGATCAATGCCGCGACTTGCGCTCGCGCTGCGCTGATTTTCTGCGCTACCTGAGCACCGAAGCGATGAATGCTCGACGGATTGCCGTAAAGTTCCGTCAAGTACGGCTGCATGGCCGCCGCGACTTCCGGCAAAACCCTGGTCGTTGCGTTGTTGTCAAAGTAGACTTCCGATCCCATAAGAAAGTATCCCAAGTCTTCTATCGGCCAACTAGCCAACACTTCCCTCTAGACTCACACCCAGGAGTTTCTGCGCCTCTACGGCGAACTCCATCGGCAACTCGCGAAACACCTGCTTGCAAAAACCGTTGACGATCATGTTTACGGCATCTTCCTGTGAAATCCCCCGCTGTCTGCAATAGAATAGCTGATCCTCGCCGATCTTCGACGTTGACGCTTCGTGCTCCACCTGGGAGACATTATTCAACACCTCGAGATAAGGGAAAGTATGCGCGCCGCATTTGTCGCTCAGAAGTAAGGAATCACATTGCGAATAATTGCGCGCTCCGGTGGCCCCCTTCATGATCTTCACCAAGCCGCGATAGGTATTTTGCCCGTGCCCCGCAGAGATCCCCTTGGAGATGATAGTGCTCTTGGTGTTCTTACCGATATGCATCATCTTGGTGCCGGTATCCGCCTGCTGATAGTTATTGGTGAGGGCAACGGAATAGAACTCGCCTACGGAATCGTCGCCCTGCAGAATGCAGCTTGGATACTTCCAGGTGATGGCCGAACCGGTCTCCACTTGGGTCCAGGAAATCTTCGAACGCTTGCCGAGGCACTTGCCGCGCTTGGTGACGAAATTATAGATACCGCCTTTCCCTTCGGCGTCGCCCGGGTACCAGTTCTGCACGGTGGAATACTTGATCTGGGCGTCATCGTGGGCCACCAATTCCACGACGGCCGCATGCAGCTGGTTGGTATCGCGCATGGGCGCGGTGCAGCCTTCGAGATAGCTGACGTAGCTGCCTTCGTCGGCAACGATCAGGGTGCGCTCGAATTGACCGGTCTCCGCAGCGTTAATGCGAAAGTAGGTCGAGAGCTCCATGGGGCAACGAACTCCCTTGGGAATATAACAAAACGATCCATCGCTGAAGACCGCGGCATTGAGCGCTGCAAAGAAATTATCACTGTAGGGAACCACCGAGCCCAGATACTTTTGCACCAGATCGGGATGATTCTGCACCGCTTCGGAGAACGAGCCAAAGATAATTCCCAACTCCGATAGTTTCGCTTTGAATGTCGTTGCCACGGAAACGCTGTCAAACACCGCATCGACGGCGACACCGGCAAGCAGCTCTTGCTCGCGGAGTGGAATGCCGAGCTTCTCATACGTTTTCAGCAGCTCTGGATCCACTTCTTCGAGGCTCTTGGGCCGATCATCCTTCGCCTTGGGTGCCGCGTAGTAGATGATTTTTTGGTAGTCGATGGGCGGATAATGGATGTTTGCCCACTTTGGCTCGGCTTGCGACTTTTCCAGCTTGGCCCAGTATCGGTACGCCTTCAGCCGCCATTCCAGCATGAACTCCGGTTCATGCTTCTTTGCCGAAATGACTCGGATGACATCCTCGTTCAAACCGGCGGGGATTGAATCCGATTCGATGTCCGTGACAAAACCGTACTTGTACTCGTTTTTTGTCAGATCTTCGACTGTGTTCGTTGCCGTTTTCATATCTCAAGATTCCTTTGTCGCCGCCTAAACCGTGAAGGAAGCGCCGCAACCGCAGGCTTTCTTCACATTCGGATTCTGGAAGACAAACCCCGACTGCATCAGCTCTTCTTTGTAATCCAGTTCAGTGCCGCTGAGATAAAGCAAACTCTTCATATCGACCAAAACTTTCGCCCCGTCCTTCTCGAAAACTTTGTCGGTGGCCTTAGGCAGATCGAAATCAAGCTTGTATTGTAGCCCCGAGCAACCGCCACCGACGACTTTCAGGCGCAGTCCTTGGCCCTCTCTATTCTCAGCCGCAACCATCTCTTTGATTTTGGCTGCCGCCTGTTCGGTCACATTGACGCCACCGGCCATACGCTCGTACCTCCCAATAACCTAAGACTAAGAAACCCTCTCCGGTAATTTGCTTTCCGTCTGTTGTCGCCCGTGCCGTTTAGCTTTCCTCGCTTTGTAAAGCGGCGATAGTTCGCGCAATCGCCTTATCTCCTCAACTACCCGACGGACCGTATAGTCAACCTCTTCCTCAGTGTTGAAACGGCCCAAACCAAAACGAATAGAGGTGTGAGCCAACTCCTCCTCGACACCGATGGCCCGCAAGACATGAGAAGGCTCCAAGCTCGCAGAGGTGCAAGCCGAGCCCGTTGAAACCGCGATCTCTTTTAAGGCCATCAAGAGCGACTCGCCCTCGACATAAGCGAAGCTCATATTCATATTGCCCGGCAGCCGCTTCGTCGGATGACCGTTGACGTAGACTTCCTCCAGTTGATCGCTAATTTTTTTCTTTAATCGCTCTCTGAGGCTTGTAAGTCTTTCCGCCTCCGCTGCCATTTCCTTCTGGGCAATCTCACAGGATTTGCCCAGACCCACGATCCCCGGCACATTGAGCGTCCCCGATCTCATACCTCGCTCGTGACCGCCGCCGTCGATCATCGGTCTTAGCCTAACCCGCGGTTTCGCTGCGCGAACGTAAAGCGCGCCGATACCTTTGGGTCCGTACATCTTGTGGGCCGTCAGCGACAATAGATCGATACCCATCTGTTCAACATTAAGAGGAATCTTGCCCACGGCTTGTGTCGCATCTGTGTGAAATAGAATCCCCTGCTCGTGAGCGAACTGCCCTATCTCCTTTATGGGTTCTATCGTACCGATTTCATTATTGGCGGCCATAATGGAGATCAGAATGGTCTTGTCCGTAATCGCCTCGCGCAGCCGGTTCATGCTTACCAAGCCATCCCTGTCCACGGGAAGATAAGTCACCTGGCAACCCCGCTTCTCCAAGGACTTGCAGCAGTCCAGGACCGCCTTGTGCTCAGTCACGCAAGTTATGACGTGATTGCCCTTGTCGCGGTAAGACTCAGCGACTCCCTTGATAGCCAAGTTGTCGGACTCCGTCGCACCGCTGGTGAAGACAATCTCCCGCGGCGAGGATGCATGGATCAGTCCTGCGATTTGCTCTCGGGCTAGGTCGACGGCCGCTTCGCTCTCCCACCCAAAAGTGTGACTCCGGCTCGCAGCATTGCCGAACTTTTCCGTAAAGTAGGGAAGCATGACTTCCAAGACCCGCGGGTCCACCGGAGTCGTGGCGTGATTATCCATATATACGGGAGTCTGCACCATCTTATCCTACCGAAATGGTCTGAATTAACCTTACCCCATAGCAGGCCATGAGTCAACCCCTAGTTTATTTTAATAAGCTATTGAAAAGTATAATGAATTCTGCGTCCGATGGCTTAACCAACGCCATGCTGTCGAGGCGCGTCATGGCCACTCGGAAGCAGTTGCGATAGGTACTGACCGGTAAAAGAGCCTGAAATTGAGGCAATCTCTTCAGGACTCCCGGTCGCAACCAATTTTCCACCCTTTTCGCCACCCTCGGGTCCGAGATCGATAACGTAGTCGGCACTCCTTATAACGTCGAGATTGTGTTCGATAATGACTACGGTATTCCCGCCATCCGTTAGACGCTGGAGCAGCTCCACCAGTTGCTTGACATCATCGAAATGGAGACCTGTGGTGGGCTCATCCAAGATATACAGCGTTCGACCCGTGGCCTTCCGCGCAAGCTCTCGCGCAAGCTTGACCCGTTGCGCTTCACCGCCGGAAAGCGTTTGCGCCGCTTGACCTAGGCGGAGATAGCCAAGTCCGACCTCGCGGAGAACGCGCAACCGCTCGGACAGCGCAGGCACGGGACTGAGAATTTCTGATGCCTGCTGCACGGTGAGATCCAGTATGTCCGCAATGCTCAAGCCTTTGTATTTGATCTCTAGGGTCTCCCGGTTGTAACGCCTGCCTTGACAATTTTCACAGGGAACGTACACCGGCGGGAGAAAATACATATCCACTCGCACGGCTCCTTCCCCGGCGCACGGCTCGCAGCGCCCGCCCGGCGCGTTAAAAGAAAACCGGGCGGGTTTGTAACCTCGAACACGCGCTTCCGGCAGTTGTGCGAAAAGATTGCGCAAGTGATCGAAGAGACCCGTGTAGGTAGCGGGGTTAGATCGCGGAGTACGGCCAATCGGCGCTTGGTCGATACCGACCACGCGATCGAAAAAGTTAGCGCCTATCAGCTCGTCAAATTGCCCCACTTTATGGGTTGATTTGTGCAAGCGTTGGGCAACCGCATTGTAGAGAATATCCATGACCAGACTCGTCTTTCCTGAACCGGAAACTCCAGTGACGGAGGTCATCGAGCCCACAGGTATTTGAACGGTGATGTCCTTCAAATTATTCTCTTTCGCTCCTTTAATGACTAGAAGCTCGCCCGTGCCTGTGCGACGTCGCGCGGGAATCGGCATCTTCATCCTGCCCGACAGATATTGACCGGTCAGGGAGCGTTCATTCTCTATGATTTCCGCCAGTGTGCCCTGCGCAACGATTTCGCCACCGTTGACACCGGCCCCGGGCCCGATATCGATGATATGGTCCGCTGCCGCTATGGTTTCTTGATCGTGCTCTACCACGACGACGGAGTTGCCCGCGTCCCGCAGCTGCTTGAGCAGTTTAAGAAGTTCCGCGTTGTCTTTCTGGTGCAATCCGATGCTGGGCTCATCGAGAATATAAAGTACTCCGGCCAAGCTGGATCCCAGCTGTGTGGCGAGCCGCACCCGCTGGGCTTCTCCTCCCGAAAGGGTCACAGCGGATCGATCGAGAGTTAGATAATCGAGCCCGAGTTGAATAAGAAATTGAATCCGGCCAACGATCTCGTGAAGCAGCTTCTCGCCGACGATATTGCCTTTTTTATCTAATTTTAGTTTTTGCATGAAGTCGCGGGCATCTGCCAAAGAGATAGAAGTCAGATCCGCGATGCTCTTACCACCCAATTTCACCGCGAGGCTTTCCTTCCTGAGTCGCATACCCTTGCATTCCCTGCACGGGATCGTATCCGGCTCAGTCTCTGCGTTCTTGCCACTCCGATGTGGCCTGGATTCGACGCCCATTCCCTTGCACGCGGGGCAGGCACCTTGTGGACGATTGAAAGAAAACAGTCCCGGGGTAATTTCAGGCAGCGAAATCCCACACGGTATGCAGGCAAATTTCTGAGTGAAAATGAGTGCTTCGGCCGGCTTTGAAGTTTGCTCCGGAACAATTTCCACTTTAATGATTTGACGGCCAAAGCGAGAGGCAATTTCGAGGGAGTCGGCCAGCCGCCGTTCTATTCCCCGTCGCAGCACCAAGCGATCGACGATCAAATCGATTTCGTGCGGCCGCTCTGTTTGGATATAGATCTCTTCCGAAAGTTCATGCATCTCCCCATCGATCTTGATGCGGGCGAAGCCGGCGCGCGCCAGCTCTTGCAACACCGGCCTAGGGTCAGGGCTTGTAACGATGGGCGCCAGCACAAGAATGCGTGTCGCCTCTGGCAGCGACAGCAATTGATCGCTGATTTGCTCGACGGTCTGCGCCACTATTTCGCGGCCGCATTGAATGCAAGTCGCTTGACCTACACGCGCGAAAAGCAGCCGCAGATAGTCGTAAATCTCGGTGAGAGTCCCGACGGTAGAACGAGGATGGGAGAGGCCGGCCTTTTGCTCGATGGCGATGGCCGGAGAAAGCCCGTCGATGGAATCGACGTCCGGTTTTTCCATCTGTTGCAGAAACTGACGCGCATCCGCGGCGAGCGACTCCAGGTATCGCCGTTGCCCTTCGGCGTAAAGCGTATCGAAAGCGAGCGAAGATTTGCCTGATCCGGAAACTCCGGTGATGACAACCAGTTGATCGCGCGGGATTTCGACATCGATGTTTTTTAAGTTGTGGACGCGCGCGCCTTTGACAACGATCTTACCAGCCATCCGTCCTTTACTGACTTTCCAGGCCTTTGAGCTTCGCTTCGACGATGGCGCGATATTCTTTCAGCTTCTGAGTCGATTGCGCCTCGAAGCGAAGCACGAGGGCGGGCTGCGTATTGGACGCCCGAACAAGCCCCCAACCCTCGGGAAATTGGATCCGGACACCATCCACGTCGATGATATCGTAGTGTTGGCGGAAATATTCTTTGGCTTTCTCTGCGATGACAAATTTCTTGTCATCCGGACAATCGACTCTGATCTCCGGCGTCGATACAGTCTTGGGCAAGTCCGACAGCAAAGCGGACAACGGCCGCTCAGTGTTCGCCAATATTTCCAGCAGACGAAGCGAGGCATAAATCGCGTCGTCGTAACCGAAATAGCGTTCTTTGAAGAACATGTGACCGCTCATCTCGCCGGCCAACAAGGCATGGGTCTCTTTCATTTTGGCCTTGAGCAGGGAATGGCCGGCCTTCCACATGATCGGCACTCCGCCGTGTTTGGCGATATCGTCATAGAGCCGCTGCGAACATTTAACCTCAGAGATGATGATTGCCTTTGGATTGCGCTTCAAAACGTCCCGCGAGAATAGCACCAAGAGCTCGTCGCCCCAGAGAATATTACCCTTCTCGTCCACTGCGCCGATGCGGTCCGCATCACCGTCATAAGCGATACCTAAGTCCGCCTTCTCATGCTTTACTTTCTCGATCAGCATCTCCAGGTTCTCCGGGACCGTGGGATCCGGATGGTGAATGGGGAAATCGCCGTCGGGCACACAAGCAATCTCCCAAACTGTGCAACCCAGCTGACGAAAAAGTGGCGGCGCCACCGGTCCCCCTACCCCACTGCCCGCATCGACTACAACTTTCAATGGCCGTTTTAATTTTGGCACATCCTGCAACAAATGCTTGTGATAGGGGGAAAGGATCTCGTAGCGCTCAATTTTGCCGCCGGCTTTTTCCTGGAACTCACTTCGTTCCATCTTGACGCGGATATCCTGAATTTGCTGGCCATACAAGGTGTCTTTGCCGATACAGAGTTTGAAACCGTTGTACTCCGACGGATTGTGGCTTGCCGTCACTTCTATCCCGCCATCGACGTCGAGATGAAACAAAGAAAAATAGAGCAGCGGCGTTGGACAAATACCGATATCGTAAACGTGCAACCCCGTCGACGCCAGGCCTCCGATGACGGCCTCTGCATAAGGATCGGAGGTCGCGCGGCAATCGCGCCCCACCGTCACCCGTTTGCCGCCCCTTTCGGCGATGATCGTGCCATGCACCTTGCCCAGGAGCAGCGCGAATTTTTCGTCGAAATCCTGTTCCGCCAGACCGCGGATGTCGTATTCACGAAATATCGACGGATTCATTTCGTTCTCCGCTTCATATCTTGCTGTGCCAATCTCGCGGCCAGCAAGATCGCCTCTTTCATGCTCGACTCATCTGCCTTCCCTTTGCCGGCGATGTCGTAGGCGGTGCCATGGTCCACTGACGTTCGGATAAAAGGTGGGCCCAAGGTTAGAGCCACTCCGCCGAAGAAATGATGCAGTTTTAACGGGATCAAACCTTGATCGTGATACATGCAAACTACGGCGTCGTAATCACCGCGGGCCGCTTGGTAAAAAAGGCTGTCCGCAGGAAACGGACCATAAGCTCGGATCCCTTTGCGTTTGACCGCCTGGACCGCCGGCACAATGGTCTTTTCCTCCTCGTCACCAAAGATTCCTTCTTCGCCGCCATGGGGATTCAAGGCGGCAACGGCGATCCGGGGATGTTGGATTCCGAAGAAGTCTCGCAGGCTTTGATGGGCCAGCTCTAATGTCGTGCCAATTCCAGCACGGCTGAGACCGCGCGCGACTTTGGTGAAGGCTATGTGGCCGGTAACCAGGACTACGCGGAGCTTTTTTCCAATCAGCATCATGCGGCACTCGGGCGTTCGGCTCAGCTCAGCCAGTAGCTCCGTATGACCGGGGTAGTTATAGCCGGCGTCTTGAAGAATGCTCTTGCTGATGGGGGCGGTGGCCATGGCATCGACGACGCCGGAGAGGGCAAGCTTGGCCGCTACGACGATGTAGCGGTAGGCCGCATGGCCCGCCGCCTTGGTCGGACGGCCCGGACGTGATTCTCTCGTGGCAAGAGAAGAAAGCGAGCAAACAACCCCGGCGTAATGGCTTTCTAGCAGCGGCAGCAGCGCTTGCCCCGGTTGCCAACAGACGAGTTTGGAAGAATTAGTTTTGCCTTTCCACGCGCGCCTCAAAACCTCCCAGTCACCTAGAATAAGCGGACTGCAAACTCTTTTGAGGCGCGGATCGGCTAGCGCCTTGCGGATCACCTCAGGCCCAATACCCGCCGGGTCGCCCATAGTGACAGCGACAATAGGTTTGCGTGCCATTGATTTCCGAGAAAACGAGAAAAACCGATCGGCTGACTCCCTGCTTCGACTGTATCAGGGATTCAACGTTTGAAGGGATTCAATGCGTCAAAGAATCCCCCGGATTGACCCGAGGAAGATCCCCCTCCGCTCGATTTGTCGGCCGGAGTCGAAAGGACATCAGGGACATCGTCTACGGTATCGGTGGCGAAAAGCGGAACGCCAAATACATTGACAATGCTCTTACCAGCCATTGGACTTTTCGGATCGTCGTCTTCCACGGGGACTTGCTTAACAATATAAGAGAAAGGATTCAGATAGCTGAGAAAAGTTCGCTCTGCTTGCTTTTTAGACCGGGTGGATTTGGCCATCAAGGAATCGACCGTGCTCTCTTTGGAATCCTCAGGCTTGTACACCACCCCGGCAATCTTCACATCGACCCGATGTTTTCTTCTCAGATCGGTTTTGAGCCACTTGACGAATCTGTCTTCCAGAGCCTTCGACTGAAGCTCTTCTTTGATTTTGGGCGCCACTGTTGCCAGCGGCAAAACGGCGCCAGTCTCCCGCGCCTCTAACTTGACAATGTGAACTCCCATCGTGGTTCGAAATGGCTGGCTTACCTGGCCCACGGACAGCTTTTCAAAAGCGACCTGCTCGATACCGCTGATCAGCGTGCCGCGGTTGACCCAACCGATATCGCCACCATCCGCCTGCCCCGCTCCCTCGGAGTATTCCCGAGCCAACTCCGCGAAATCCGCTCCGGCAACGATACGCTTGTATAAATCCATGGCCTTCTCGGTGACAGCTTGCACCTCATCGGGGGTCGCCGTTTTGGGGAGCGCAAGCAGGATATGACGCAGGCGCACGCGATCCTCAGAGCGAAATTTGTTGGCATTGAGCTTGTAGTAACGCTCGACGTCGTCGTTGGTAATGTTGACTTTATTCCTTACCTGGCGATTAAGGATCTCACTCTTTTCCAGCTCACTCTTGACCGACGCCCGGTAACTTTCAAGTGTCTGCCCCTCGCGGCTTAACGCGGTCTTGAGGTCGTCATCGCTCAAGCGATTTCGCTTCTTAATTTCATCGATGTATTGAGTGACATCCTGGTCGGTGATTTTGATACCCGACTCCCGCGCTTCCGCTTCCAGGAGTTTTTCCGTGATGAATTGCTCCAAGACTTCCCGGTCGCTGTCATTAATTTTTTTCAAATCCCCCGAGGGAAATTCCCGACCCATCTTGGCCTTCGCGTAGCTCCCTAGGTTTGAGAGCGTGTAAGGCTCCCCATCGATCACCACGATAAGTTGCTCAATAACTTTGGCCGAGGCCATTTGGTCGAGGAGAAGTAGGAAGGAGAATAACAGGAAACCCGTTTTGAATATTCGCCTCAGCATAAAATTACAGACTTGCCATAATCACAATTATTGTAACAGCTACCATAGTTAATTTGCAAAACCAAACGACGGACTCGACCAGGAGTTTCATCATCCTAATGCCGGCCGGTGGAGATATCTTCCCGGAGCCAGGCCTTTCATCCATGCAACGTCTCCAGGAGCAAGCTTTGCTGCGGCAGGTCGTCGCGAATCAAGTGCAGCATTTCCGTGACTTCGCCAAACAGCGCTTCCCACTCCTGACTTTGCGGTGTAAAGGAAAGGCGGCCATCCGGCGCCAAACGGAATTTATTCTTTTGCTTTTTTATGAGCTCGAGCAGTTTCTCAACTTTTACCGGCGACTCCGGATGGAATAGTAGGAAGACCTGACCATTGGATACGCTGATCTGTTGCACGAGAAACTCTTTGAGCACACGCCGGAGATCCATGACCCTAAATAGATTTTCGACTATCGGCGTGGTCGGCCCGAAACGATCGCGAATCTCCTCTTTCAGCTCGGCAAGTTCTAATGCATTACCCACGCTCGCGAGCCGTTTGTAAAAGAGCAAACGCTGGTTGGCGTCCGGGATATAGCTTTCCGGAAAATAGGCGGGAATTTCCAGACGGATCTCGGGCTCCACCTCCGGCGCCACGACTTCGCCTTTAAGCTCGTTGACGGCTTTTTGCATCATTTCCGTATAGAGCTCGAAGCCCACGGCGGTAATTTGACCCGACTGCTGCTGACCCAAAAGATTGCCCGCGCCGCGAATCTCGAGATCGTGCAGTGCGAGTTTGAAGCCGCCGCCGAGCCCATCGAGTTCCTGCAGCGCCCGCAGCCTCCGCTCGGCATCCGGTGTGATTACTTTTTCACCGGGGATCAATAAATAGGCATAAGCATGCCGATGGGAGCGACCGACACGTCCCCGCAGCTGGTAGAGTTGCGCAAGACCGAACTGATCTGCTCGGTTGATGATGATGGTATTGGCGTTGGGGAAATCGAGCCCCGATTCAATGATCGCCGAGCAAACCAAAACCTGGGTTTTATTTTCCAGAAAATCGAGCATGACTTTTTCTAGTTCCTTGGGACGCATCTGGCCATGCGCCACCGCCAACTTTGCCTCGGGAAGCAAATCCGCCAGCTTGAGCGCCAACCGATCGATGGTCTCGACTCGGTTATGGAGAAAAAATACCTGGCCGCCCCGCTGGAGCTCACGAAGAATCGCATCGCGGATGACCTGTTCATCATAGCGCGTCACGTAAGTTTGGATCGCCAGCCGATCCGCCGGCGGGGTTTCGATAATGCTCAAGTCACGAATGCCGACCAGCGACATATGCAAGGTGCGCGGGATCGGCGTCGCCGTCAGACTGACGACATCGACGAGCTGGCGCAGCTTTTTTAGTCGCTCCTTGTGGACGACACCGAAGCGATGTTCTTCATCGATAATCACCAGTCCCAAATCCTTAAACTCGACATCCTTCTGGAGCAGCCGGTGGGTTCCAATCAAGACGTCGACGCTGCCCCTGCCAGTCTGTTGGAGGACTTGCGTGATTTCCTTCGAGGTTAAAAAGCGGCTGACCATTTCAATACGTACCGGGTGATTGCGAAACCGATGGCGAAAAGTCTGGAGATGTTGTTGCGCCAGAATCGTCGTTGGCGCCAACACGGCAACTTGCTTACCGCCTTCGACGGCGAGAAAAGCGGCTCGCATCGCCACTTCGGTCTTGCCATAACCGACATCGCCGCAGATCAAGCGATCCGTCGGCTTTCGACTTTGCATGCCGGCCAAGGTCTCATCGATGGCACGTTGCTGATCGGGAGTTTCTTCGTATTCGAAAGCCGCTTCGAATTCTCGGTATAATGTATCGGGCGCCGCAAAGGCATTTCCCTGGCGGGCTTCCCGAATCGCATAGAGCTGTATCAGTTCTTCGGCCATCGCAAAAATCGACTTCCGCGCCTTGGCCTTGACTTTTTCCCAAGCGGTACCGCCTAAACGATCCAGGGAAGGCTGTGCCCCGTCGCCGCCGATGTACTTCTGCACCATGTTAATGCGATCCACCGGCAAATAAAGGCGATCGCCGGCTTCGTATTCCAGGTGGAGAAACTCGCCTTCGACACCGGCGACTCTGAGAAATTTAAGGCCGCGATAGATGCCGATCCCGTGATCCAAGTGCACCACATAGTCGTCCTGCTTGAGCTCACTCAGACTGGTCAAAAAGTGGCTCGGATGGCTCTTCGTGCTGACGGTCGGTTGTCGTTTCCGGGTGCCGAAGATTTCATCGAAAGTCACCACCACCAGATGAGCTTCAGGCAGGCGAAACCCTTGGTTCAGATGGCCACCTACGATGGCACGGGGAAGGTCCCCTCGGGTGAACAGTGTGGGCGCGGCTTCCTCGACCACGGGCACATCCAGGTCGTAACTCGCCAGCAGCTCCCGCAACCGCATGGCGTCGCCCTTCGTCGGTGCCACGAAGAGCACCTTTTCGCTCTGCCAACCTTTAAGCCGTTCGACCAGCGGCGCCAACGAGGCGTCTGTGCCGCGCGGCGCGGTCTCGTGGCGGATGTCGCTGGTCAGAAATGACTCCACTGTAAGCGTGGACTCCTGGGCTCTCTCTGACGTCGCCATAATCGTGAGCGACTCGCCCCGCACTTGGGTCCACGGTTGCAATGCGGCG
>Ga0209874_1000072_pt1 | contig 24405 bp, 31 predicted proteins | sample GWRWN1_20_30_FD_187216 | JGI IMG/M metagenome (GOLD analysis project Ga0209874, IMG submission 187216) | Riverbed sediment microbial communities from areas with no vegetation in Columbia River, Washington, USA - GW-RW N1_20_30 (SPAdes)... | ecosystem: Environmental > Aquatic > Freshwater > River... | reverse complement strand
ATCACCGGCGAGGTCGCCGAGGTCGGCCGCGACGTCGAGTACATCAAGCAGGGCGACCTGGTCAGCGTGCCGTTCAACATCGCCTGCGGCCGCTGCCGCAACTGCAAGGAGCGCAACACCGGCGTCTGCGAGAACGTCAACCCGGCCCGGGACGGGGCCGCCTACGGCTATGTCGACATGGGCGGCTGGCTGGGCGGCCAGGCCCGGTATGTGACCGTCCCCTACGCCGACTGGAACCTGCTGAGGTTCCCCGACCGCGACCAGGCCATGGCGAAGATCCGCGATCTGGCGATGCTGTCGGACATCTTCCCGACCGGCTACCACGGCGCCTGGACCGCCGGGGTGACCACCGGCTCCACCGTCTACATCGCCGGCGCCGGCCCGGTCGGGCTGGCCTGCGCCACCTCTGCCCATCTGCTGGGGGCGGCGGTGGTGATCGTCGGTGACATGAACGCCGAACGGCTGCGGCAGGCCGCCAGCTTCGGCTGCGAGACGATCGACCTTTCCCAGCACGACGACGTGCGCGAGCAGCTGCAGCAGATCCTCGGCGGTGCCGGCGAGGTCGACGCCGCCGTCGACTGCGTCGGCTTCGAGGCCCGTGGCCACGGCGCCGACGGCTCCCGGTCGGAGGCGCCTGCCACCGTGCTGAACACGATCATGGACATCACCAGGTCGGCAGGGAGGCTGGGGATCCCGGGCCTGTACGTGACCGGCGACCCCGGCGCGGTCGACGAGCCCGCCAAGGTCGGGTCGCTGTCGATCCGCATCGGCCTCGGCTGGGCCAAGTCGCAGTCGTTCACCACCGGCCAGTGTCCGGTGATGCGCTACAACCGGCAGCTGATGATGGCGATCCTGCACGACAAGGTGCAGATCGCCAGGAACGTCAACGCCACCGTCATCCCGCTGGACCAGGCGCCCCAGGGCTACCAGGACTTCGACAAGGGCGCCGCCCGCAAGTACATCCTCGACCCGCACGGCATGGTCGCCTGACGGCCGCGTGCCCGTTGGCGGGGGCCGCAGGGAAGCCCCGGCCCCCGCCACCCCGCTCCGCGGCCGTCAGGCGGACGGCAGCGCGAGCATCCGCTCCAGCGCGACCAGCGCGTCGGCGCTGGTGACCGCATCGACCTGGACGCGGTTTGGGACCCGTCCGGCCACCAGCTCCTCCAGCGCCCAGACCAGATGGGGCAGGTCGATGCGGTTCATGGTGGAGCAGAAGCAGACCGTCCGGTCGAGGAAGGCGATCGTCTTGTCCGGGTGCTCGGCGGCCAGGCGGTGGACCAGGTTCAGCTCGGTGCCGACCGCCCACTTGGCCCCCGGCGGCGACGCCTCGACCACCTTGATGATCCGCTCGGTCGAGCCGACCTCGTCGGCCTTGGCGACCACCTCGTGGCGGCACTCCGGGTGGACCAGCACCCGCACCCCCGGGATGCGCCGGCGGACCAGGTCGACGTGCTCCGGCAGGAAGCGGTGGTGGACCGAGCAGTGGCCGCGCCACAGCAGCACCCTGGCCGCCCTGACCCGCTCCGGGTCGAGGCCGCCCTCGTCGCGATGGGGGTCCCAGACCACGCAGTCAGCCGGGTCGAGGCCCATCGCGATGGCGGTGTTGCGGCCGAGGTGCTGGTCGGGCAGGAACAGCACCCGCTCGGCCCGCTGGAACGCCCAGCCCATGGCGCGGGCGGCGTTGGAGGAGGTGCAGACGGCGCCGCCCTCGCGCCCGGTGAATCCCTTGATCGCCGCCGAGGAGTTCATGTAGGTGAGCGGCACGACGCCGCCCGGCACCCACTCCTGCAGGATCTCCCAGGCCTCGTCGACCTGGGCGTAGGTCGCCATGTCGGCCATCGAGCAGCCGGCGGCCAGGTCGGGCAGGACCACCTGCTGGTGCGCCGCCGTGAGGACGTCGGCCGATTCGGCCATGAAGTGCACGCCGCAGAAGACGATGAACTCGGCCTCCGGCCTGGCCGCCGCCTGCTGCGCCAGCCGGAAGGAGTCGCCGCGGGCGTCGGCGAACTGGATGACCTCGTCGCGCTGGTAGTGGTGGCCGAGCACGAACAGCCGCTCGCCGAGGGCCGCGCGGGCCGCCCTGGCCCGCTCGACCAGCTCGGGGTCGGACGCAGGGGGCAGGTCGCCCGGGCAGGTGGTGCCCTTCTCGGACGCCCGCTGAGGGCCGAGGAGGTCCAGGAAGACGACGTCGGAGGGGGCGGTGGCGATGGCCATGCGTACGCTCCGTACCGGGAGATCGTGAACGGACGCACAATTGTAGCGGCTTAGTGGGCGATGCCGAACGTCTTGTTGGCGGTGCCGCCCGGGCCGATCGCCTGGATGTCCAGGTGCGCCGACAGGCCGTCGCTTGGGTAGTGCCAGGTGAGGGTGAACCCGTCGGCTGGGGTGCGGTCCTCGCCCAGCAGCTTGGCGTCGTCGGCGACGTCGGTCCCGGTCGGGGTGAGCACGAACCGCACCCGCTGGGTGTGGGTCGCGGAGACCGAGAACCGCACCGTGCCCGCTCCAGGGGGAAGCTCCAGCCAGAACCCGCCTTCCAGGGTGCGTAGCCTTGGGCTGGTGGTCACCTCCAGGATGCCGGGAGCCGGCATGGCGGCGGTGAACTGGACCCGCACCGCGGTGGCCTGAAGGATCCCGCCGCCGGTGGCCGCGCCCTCCTCGTAGAAGATCACCCAGCCGGGACTTGCGCTGGTGGGCTGCCGGAAGGGGATCTGCCCGCTGAAGGGGTTGGGCGTGGCGTCGCCGCTGCCGTTGACAAAGCCCTGGCCGAGCACCCGGTCGCGACCGGGCCGGTCCTGGGTGACCTTCACGTACACGGTGCCCTCATAGGCGCTGGCCTTGCCGGTCACCGTCAGCGGCGAGCTGATCCGCTGCAGCCGGGCGGGCGTGGTGACCTGGATGCTGAAGCCTTGCACGCCCAGCACCCACCAGCCGGCGGGTAGCCGCTGCAGCCGCACCACCACCGCGTAGGGGCCGGTCTGGGGCAGCAGCCGGCGTCCTTCGCCGTACCTGTGGCGGAAGCCGACCTCGCCGGTGCGGGCCCCGGTCGACCGGAACGGGCCGGCGATCATCTCGGTCATGCCAAGCTCACGGGCCAGGAAGGTGCGGGCGGTCGCCACCGCCGCAGAACCATCGGTGCGGTCCGGGTTCCTCGGGGTGGTCGAGGCGGGCGTGGTGGTGGGGCTGCCGGGAACCGCCGCCGCTGGACTGGCGGTGGGCTGCCCGGCGGGTGCAGCGAGCGGTTCCGGGCGGGTGGTGAGCGCGATGGTGGTGCCGAGCCCGATGGCCAAGACCAACGAGCCTGCCAGCAGCAGTGGGCGGATGCGGCGCATGATGCCTCCCCTGGATGATGCACGCTTCCTGGTTGGAAGCTCACCTAGGAGTCTTGGAGGGGCCGGTCACGGAACCCGCTCGGGACCGTTTCGGCGGGAACGCCAGTTGATAACCGGTTCGGCTCGATCAGGCCACTGGCGCCGTTATCCGGAGCACGGACGCCTGGCCGATGCGCTGGAGCCAGAGGATGATGCCAAGTGCCCAATGGCCTTCCGGTGGCAGGCGTTGGTCGGTCAGCGGTGTGGTGGTGTGATGGACCAGGAGACCGCTGAGCGCATTCGGCAAGGATGGCGCGCGGAGCTAGGAGCGCCGGCGGCGTTCCTTGGCTCAGGACGCCACGTCCACCTGCGTACTGAGGATGATCCCGCTCGGGCTGGCTGGGTGGGGGTGGTCACCCTCGGCGACGCCACCTGTGTCTCCCTGCCAGCCACCGCGCCCGCCTGGCTGTACGACCTCCGCCGTCGCGACCAGGACGCGGACCTGACCGAGCCTGCCGTCGTCGCGACGGTGATTGGCCCGGTCGAGCAGTTCGTCGGGCCGGCTACCCTGGCGTTCTTGGACCCGACCGCCGTCCGCGCCCACGACCGGCGGCAGATGGAGTTCATACCCGCAGGGCACGACTCGGTGCGGCGCCTGGCAACGGCCTGTGGCCGGCACGACGCCGAGGAGAGCGGCATCCTGGCCGTGGACTCCTCGGTGGCGGTCCGGCAGGTTGCCGGCCGGGTCGTTGCCGCCAGCGGCTACCGGGTCTGGCACGGCCGGCTGGCCCACCTTTCGGTGCTGGTCGATCCCGCCCACCGGGGCCGCGGGCTTGGGACCGCGGTGGCCACCGGGTCGGTCCGCCGGGCGGTCGAGGACGGTCTGGTGCCACAGTGGCGGGCTCGCCGCACGCTGCTGGCATCGCGCCAGATCGCCCGCTCACTCGGGTTCGAGGAGCTTGGCCGGCAGGCGACCTACAAGCCTGCCCTGCCGTGGTCGAGTCCGGTCAGCTCACCGAGTTGAGGGTGGCGGCCAGGTCGGCTGCCAGGTCCGGGTCGCCGCTGGCCTGCCACGGCTCGCCGGCGGTGCGGCCGGCGGCGCGCAGCACGAACGCCAGCGGCTCGGCCTCGACCACCAGGTCGGGTGCGGCGTCCGGGCCGGGACGCTCGCCCGCCGCGCCACCGAGCAGCCACTCCCCGACGCCGCCCAGCCGCAGGCGGATCACCGCGCCGGGATGCGGACGGCCCCGGCGTGACAGCCCGCCAGGCACCACCCTGGCGGCCAGGTCGGCCATCCAGGTGAGGCTCAGCTCGTCGACCTCGAAGGTCCGCCCGGCCGCCTCCGCGACGTCGTTGCCGTGCAGCCAGGCCTCGTTCAGGCGCAGTTGGGCGACGGTCCGCAGCGACACCGGTCCGGCCACCCAGGGCACGCGTGCCCGCCAGCCGTCGCCGTCGAGGCCGGCGAGATGCCAGCGCAGCGCGTCCCCGGCGGCTTCCCAGGCCTCCAGCCGCGCCTCCGGGCTCTCGCCGGCATGGGCGGCGACCCCGGCCGCGGTCCAGTCGTCCAGCGTCATCCCCGGCTCCAGCACGGTCCCCGGCCGCTCGGCGGTCCCGCCCTGGTCGCGCCCGGCGGCCTGCGCCACGGCCAGCGCGATGCGGTCACCGTCGGCGAGGTGCGCGGCCACGTCCCCGACCGTCCAGGCCGGCGTGGCAGGCACGGTCCGCTGCCAGGCGTCTGGCGGCAGGCCGGAGAGCAGCCGTCCGACCCGGCGGTGGGTGGTCTCGAGGGCCTCGACGAGCGACGCGGTGGTCAGCTCGATCCGTCCTCACCGCCTTGCTCGTCGGCCTGCTCGTCGGCGGACGCCTCGTCCCGCATGGTCAGCCAGTACAGGCCCCAGACCAGCGCGAGGATGGCCAGCAGCACCGCCGGGTTGAAGAAGCCGCTCAACCCGGTCGCCCAGCCGAGGATCCCGAGCAGCGCGGCGGCGACCGCGAAGGCGGCGGCGGCGTTGCGCACCCGAGCCCGGCCCGGCGCGCTCTTGATCGGGTTCAGGCGGTGCAGCAGCCCCCAGCCGGGGGAGCTGCCGAGCCCGCCCGGGGTGGCCGGCGCGCTGGTGGTCGGTTCCTCGGCCCGGTCCCGCGCCCGCGAGCGGCGTCCCATGCGCTTCGCCTCCTCCACAGCCGCGACCCGCCTCCGGCGTATCGTACCCGGATGCGCGTTGTCGTGGCCCCCGACAAGTTCGAGGGCAGCCTCAGCGCCGGGCAGGCCGCCCTGGCGATCGAGGCCGGCCTCCGCCGCGCCAGGCCCGACGCCGAGGTGACGCGGCTGCCGGTCGGCGACGGCGGCGCCGGCACGCTGGATGCCGTGGTCGCCGCCGGGTTCGAGCGGGTGCCGGTGCGGGCCACCGGACCCACCGGCGAGCCGGTCGACGCCGCCATCGCCGTCCGCGGGCGCCAGGCCTTCGTCGAGATGGCCGAGGCGTCGGGCCTGAAGCGGCTGCCGGGCGGGCGCCGGGCGCCGCTGGTGGCCAGCACCTACGGCACCGGCGAGCTGCTCCGGGCCGCGCTCGACCGTGGCGCTCGCGAGCTGGTGCTCGGCATCGGCGGCAGCGCCACCACCGACGGCGGCGCCGGCATGGCGGCCGCCCTCGGCGCCCGCTTCCTCGACGCCGCCGGCGACCGGCTGCCGCCCGGCGGTGCGGCGCTGCTGCGCCTCGCCCACGTCGAGGTCGACGGCCTCGACCCCCGGCTGCGGGACTGCCAGGTGACGGTCGCCGCCGACGTCGACAACCCCCTGGTCGGCCCGGAGGGCGCCGCCCACGTCTACGGTCCCCAGAAGGGCGCGGCGGCGGACCAGGTGCTGCTGCTGGACTCGGCCCTGCGCCGCTACGCCCGGGTGCTGGCCGCCGACCTGGGGCGCGACCTGGCCGGCACCCCAGGCGCCGGCGCGGCCGGAGGGCTCGGCGCCGGCGCGATCGCCTTCCTCGGCGCCCGCATCCGCCCCGGCATCGAGCTGGTGCTCGAGCTGCTCGGCTTCGACCAGGCGGCGGCCAAGGCCGACCTGGTCGTCACCGGCGAGGGCAAGCTCGACGCCCAGAGCCTGCGCGGCAAGGCGCCCTTCGGGGTGGCAAGGGCGGCCACCGCCCACGGCGTGCCGGTGGTCGCGCTCGCCGGCGTGGTCGAGGTCGCCGACCGGGAGCTGCGGGCGGCCGGCTTCGAGGAGGCGCACGCCCTCACCGAGCTGGAGCCGGACCCGCAGCGCAGCATGACCGACGCCGCCCCCCTGCTGGAACGCCTGGCCGAGCGGGTCGGCCGGGCGTGGGCCTCCCTCCCCTGACGAACGACGAACGAGGTGGATGCAGCAATGCCCGACCTGCCGAGATCCACGAAGGCGGTGGTGGAGGCCGGCCGCTCGGTCGGCCTTGACCTGGACGTCCGGGAGTTCCCGGACGGCACCCGCACCGCGGCCGACGCGGCCAGGGCGATCGGCTGCGCGGTCGACCAGATCGTGAAGTCGCTGGTGTTCATCGCCGACGCCCAGCCGGTGCTGGTGCTGACCAGCGGGGGCAACCGGGTCGACGTCGTCAAGCTGGGCAGGGAGGCTGGCGCCGTCGCGGTCCGCAAGGCCGACGCCGAGGAGGTGCGCGCGGCCACCGGCTACGCGATCGGCGGCACCCCGCCGTTCGGCCACGCCCGCGCGCTGCCGGTGCTGGTCGACCGCGACCTCACCCGCTTCGAGGTCGTCTGGGCGGCGGCCGGCACCCCGCGGCACGTCTTCCCGATCGCTCCGGCCGACCTGGTGCGGGTCAGCGGCGGCCGGGTCGCCGACGTCACCCTTGAGCACGCGTGAACGCGGGGCGATACTCGGATGGTGGGGAATGAGCGTCCGACCCGGGTCGCGCGCGAGCTGTTCATCGACGAGCGCGACACGGGCCTGCGCGTCACCTGGCACCCGGAGCGAGAGTTCGTGGTGCTGAGCGTCTGGCGCGACGACGTCTGCACCGGCACCTTCCGGCTGCCCATCGAGGACGTCCCGCGGCTCAGCGCGTTGCTGGCGAGCGTGACCGGCCATTGGATCGCCGCCAGGCGGCCCCGACCGGCGGCGGGCGGGGGACAGGAAGGCTCCTGGCTGCGCGCCGTGCTGCAGCGCTTCCGCCGCCTCAGCGCCTAGCGTCGCGGGGATGGCGGTCGCCGCCGGCGAATGCCGCTATGATGGCCGCGTACGACCGGATCGAAAGGAGCACGGATGTCCGAGGTGACCGAGGCCACCGGATCGGTGATCAAGCTCACCGACGGCGCGGCGACCAAGGTCCGCGACCTGCTCGCCCGCGAGGGCCGCGACGACCTTGCCCTGCGCATCGCCGTCGAGCCCGGCGGGTGCTCCGGGCTCCGCTACGCGCTGTTCTTCGACGACCGGACCCTCGACGGCGACGTCCGCGGCGAGATGTCCGGCGTGCAGGTCGTCACCGACAGGATGAGCGCCCCCTACCTCTCCGGCGCGTCGATCGACTACATGGACACGCTGGAGAAGTCCGGCTTCACCATCGACAACCCCAACGCCCAGGGCTCCTGCGCCTGCGGCGAGTCGTTCCACTAGCCCAGGCTTCCCACGCGCCTGTTCGTCGCCACCTGGCCGGCGCCAGAGGTGGTCGCCGTGCTCTCGGCGCTCGACCGCCCCGCGATCCCAGGCGTCCGCTGGACGACGCCGGAGCAGTGGCTGGTCAAGGTCCGCCCGCTCGGCCACGTCGACGACCGGGTCGGTCGCCCTGGTCGCCGACCGCTCCGCTCCGGGGGCAGCCCGCTACGAGGACCTGGCGGTGTTCCCGCTCGGCGCCTGAGCGCGAGCCTTCGGCGACCGCCTGGCTCGGACTGCGACTATTGACCCGGCTCCGCCGTTTCGACATGCTTTGCCGGTGTCTCAGCGTGTTCGTCCGCTCTACCCGCTTCGACCGGCCGGCCGGCTGGGGCCGCGCGCCCCGCCGAGGGCGATCACCCGCTCCGTCCCGCTCGGCACCGCGTCGAAAGGCTGGGTGATCCGCAATGGCCATCGACTTCACGCTCACTCCCGAGCAGAAGGACCTGCAGGCATCGACGCGGGAGTTCGCGCAGAACGTGCTCGCCCCGGTGGTGCGGGAGGCCGACGCCGAACCCGACCCCCTGCACGCCTTCCAGCTGACCAAGGACCCCTACGTGGCCGGGTACAAGGCGGGCATCGCCTTCTGCATGCTGCCGCGGGAGTATGGCGGCGGCGGGCTCTCCAACGTGGACCTGATCATCGCCGCCGAGGAGCTCTGCGCCGTCGACCCGGGCTTCGCCTGCACCGTGCTGGTCAACGGGCTCGGGCTGATGCCGGTCTGGTACTGGGGCACCGAGGAGCAGAAGGACCGCTTCCTGCGCGCCGCCACCTCCGACCCGAGCGGGGAGTACCTGGTCGGCTACGCCGTCAGCGAGCCGGCCGGCACGCCTGGCGGGACGGCCAACTTCGACACGCCGCTGCCGCGCCCCACCGGGGTCGGCGTGACCGCCAGGCGCGACGGCGACCACTACGTCCTCAACGGCCGCAAGTACTGGCCGTGCAACGTCGCCGGCTGGGACGGCAACGGCGCCAACGCCAGCATCGTGGTGGTGCGCACCGATCCCGACAAGGGCGGCACCGAGGGCCTCTCGGCCATCATGGTGGAGCGGGGCACCCCAGGGGTCTCCTACAAGCTGATCGGCAAGCTGGGACACCGGCTGACGCCCAACGCCGAGATCCTCTTCGAGGACGCCAGGGTGTCCGCCGACAACCTGGTGGAGGGGACCAGGGGGAACGGCGATCTGCTCATCAACCGGAACTTCGCCTGGTCGGGCCCGGTGGCGGGGATCGCGGCCGTGGGCGTCGCCCGCGCCGCCTACGAGACCGCGCTGGACTGGGCCAGGACCTACACGGCCGGCGGGCCCCGTCCGATCATCCACTACCAGAACGTCGGCTACGTCCTCGGGGACGTTGCCGCCCGCATCGAGGCCTGCCGCTACTTCTGCTGGAAGACGGCGCACTACCTGGACCGGCACGACTACCACGGCGAGCTGATCGGCGCGATGTGCAAGACCCTCTGCACCGAGCTGCTGTTCGACAGCGTCTACAAGTGCATGCAGGTGGTCGGCGTGAACAGCCTCGACAAGCGGCACCTGTTCGAGAAGTACCTGCGCGAGGCCGCGGTCTTCCCGCTGTACGACGCCGGCAACTTCGGCATGCAGCGGCGCCGGGTCCACGGGGTGCTGGCCGACCCCCGCTTCAACCCTCGCGCGCTGATGGACGACGAGTTCGTCCCGTTCGACGAGCAGATGGAGACGATCGACACGATCCCGGGACCGGAACCCACCCCGCAGGTCGCGCCGGTAGGGTAGCCGGTCAGCGGGCGCGGCGGACGCGGAAGACCCAGCCGCCGCCCACGCGGTCGCGCTGGCCGAGGAACTCCTGGTCCTTGAGCCGGCACCACACCGGGATGTCGACGCGGGCGCCGGGGTCGTCGGCGAGCAGCTCGACGACCCCGCCCACCTGCAGCTCGGCGACCGCCCTCGCCAGCCGCACCACCGGGATCGGGCAGGCGAGCCCGAGGCAGTCCAAGGTGGCGGTCGCCTGGGCCTCGGTCACGAGCCCCTCCGGCTGGCGCGCTCGATGGCCTGGCTGTCCAGCTCGGCCATCTCGCGCAGGTCGGCGACCGCGCCGGGCAGCACCTCCAGCAGCCGGTCGACGTCGGCCTCGCCGGCGTCGCGGAGGAACGAGACCCGCACCGAACCGTGGGTGATCGCCCCCATCGCGGCCAGCACGTGGGACGGCTCCTGGGTGTCGGCGGTGCAGGAGGAGCCGGAGTGGACGGCGATGCCCTTGGCGTCCAGCAGCAGCAGCAGCGCCTCACCCTCGATGTAGAGGATGCTGAAGGCGACCAGGTGGGGGAGGCGGTCGCTCGGGGGGCCATGCACGACCACGTCCGGGATGGCGGCAAGCCCCGACCGCAGCCGCTCCGCCAACCCCTCCAGCCGCTGCCGCTCGGCCGGCGCCTCGCCGACCCGGGCCGACAGCGCCGCCGCCATCGCGGCGATGCCCGGCAGGTTCTCCATGCCCGCCCGGCGCCGGCGCTCCCGCTCGTCGCCCAGCAGCACCGGCCGCAGCCGGGCCGCGCGGCCGGCGACCAGGAAGCCGGTGCCGGGCGGGCCGTAGACCTTGTGCCCGCTGCCGACCAGCAGGTCGGCGCCCAGCTCCGCCCGGTCCAGCGGCAGCCGCCCGACGGTCTGGCAGGCGTCCACCAGCAGCAGCGCCCCGCGGGCGTGCGCGGCCTCGGCCGCCTCCCGCACCGGCTGGACGGTGCCGACCTCGTGGTTGGCGTGCTGCAGGCAGACCAGCAAGGTGTCGTCGCGCACGGCCGCGGCCAGCGCGGCCGGGTCGACCCGTCCGAAGCGGTCAACGCCGACCTCGGTCACCTCGAACCCCTGGCCGGTTAGCGCCCGTGCCGGGGCGAGCACGGCGGTGTGCTCCACCGCCGAGACCACCAGGTGACGGCGCCGCCGCGCCGCCCGTGCCGCGCCGGTCACGGCCAGGTTGGCCGCCTCGGTGCCGCCGGAGGTGAACACCACCTCGTCGGGGGATGCCCCGACCGCGGCCGCCACCTGCTCCCGCGACCGGTCAAGCAGCATCCGCGCCCGCCTGGCGCGGCCGTAGAGGCGTGAGGGGTCGCCGGCCGCGTCGGCCGCGGCGAGCAGCGCCGCCCGCGCCTCCGGGTGCAGCGGCGTGGTGGAGGCGGCGTCCAGGTACGTCTCGGGCAAGACGGTCATGCCCGTAAGCGTAGTCTCAGTTGACCCCGTAGACGCGGGCGCCGCCCGCCAGCAGCTCCTGCAGCCGCGCGCGGCCGGCCGCCACCCGCTCCAGCGCCACGGGGGCAAGGGCCAGCCGCTGGCCGCCCCAGGCCACCGCCTCCCTGGTGAGGTCGCGGTTGCCGGCCAGCGTGATCACCGCAAGGCCGCGGCGATCGGCTCCGGGCCCGGCGCCATCGTTGTCGGGCCGCTATGGTGTAGTCGGGTGGGAATCATCGTTGTGCCGCCGCTGGTTGCACGCTTCGTTGACACCTTCCGTGGAAGGTTGCCACACTACGCGACCACGCTCGGTCCAGACCCCTGAGGACGGGGCCTCTCGTGATCACCTTCGAATCCGTCACCAAGCGCTTCGCCGATGGCACGACGGCCGTCCACGACCTGGACCTGGAGATCTCGAAGGGCGAGGTCACCATCCTGGTCGGCCCCTCCGGCTGCGGCAAGACCACCACCCTGCGCATGATCAACCGGATGATCGAGGCCACCAGCGGGCGCATCGTGGTCGACGGCCAGGACGTCAGGCAGGTCGACCCGCCGCAGCTGCGGCGGGGCATCGGCTACGTCATCCAGCAGATCGGCCTGTTCCCGCACCGCACCATCGCCCAGAACATCGCCACCGTGCCCGAGCTGAGCGGCTGGGACAAGCGCCGCACCGAGGCCAGGGTGGCCGAGCTGCTGACCCTGGTGGGCCTGCCTGCCGAGGTCCTCGACCGCTACCCGCACCAGCTCTCCGGCGGCCAGCGCCAGCGGGTCGGGGTGGCACGGGCGCTGGCCGTCGACCCGCCGATCATGCTGATGGACGAGCCGTTCGGGGCGGTCGACCCGATCGTGCGCAGCCGCCTGCAGGACGAGTTCCTCCGGCTGCAGCAGGAGGTCCGCAAGACGATCGTCTTCGTCACCCACGACATCGACGAGGCGATCAAGATGGGGGACCGCATCGCGATCCTCCAGCAGGGCGGCGTCCTGGCCCAGTACGCGCCCCCCGACGAACTGCTGGCCAGGCCGGCCAGCGACTTCGTGGCCGACTTCCTCGGCGCCGAACGGGGCCTGAAGCGCCTGGCGCTGATCCCGGTGTCGGCGGTCAAGGCCGAGCCCGGCCCGACCGTCTCGCCGGACGACGAGGGCGAGCGGGCACGCGCGGTGGCAGAGGCGTTCGGCAGCGACTGGGTGGTGGTGGTCGGCGACCAGCGCAAGCTGCTCGGCTGGGCACACGTCGGTGAGGCGCTGGAGCGGGGCCGCGTCGGCCAGGCCACGCTGCGGCCGTTCTTGCTCCAGGTCCGCGCCGAGGACTCGCTGCGGGCCGCCCTCAACGCCATGGTCCAGTCGCACACCGGGGTGGCGGTACGGGTCAGCGACGGCGACCGCTACGAGGGCCTGGTGACCCAGGAGCTGCTGACCAGGGAGATCACTTGACCGACGGCCCGCCGACGCTGCTCGCCGCCGAGCTGGTCCGCTGGTCCTGGATCGGTGACCACGCCGACGACATCCGCGACGCGCTCCTGCAGCACCTGGAGCTCACCGGGCTGTCGGTGCTGGCGGGCACGCTGCTGGCCTTCCCGATGGCGCTGACCGCGGTCCGCTGGCCGCGCCTGTACGCGCCGATCCTCGGCTTCACCGGGGCGCTGTTCACCATCCCCTCGATCGCCCTGTTCATCCTGCTGATCCCCTTCACCGGCCTGCAGATCTGGACCGCGCTGATCGGGCTCACCATCTACACGCTGCTGATCCTGGTCAGGAACATGGTCGAAGGCCTGCGGGGGGTCGACCGCGACGTCCGCGAGGCCGCGCAGGCGATGGGCTACACCCCCGCCCGCCAGCTGTTCCAGGTCGAGCTGCCGCTCGCCCTGCCGGTGATCATCGCCGGCCTGCGGATCGCCACCGTCACCACCATCGGCCTGGTCACGGTCACCGCGCTGATCGGCTGGGGCGGCCTCGGGCAGCTGTTCATCACCGGGTTCACCCTGGACTTCACCACCCCACTGGTCGTCGGCATCGTGCTGTCGGCCCTGCTGGCCTTCGCCGCCGACCTGCTGCTGGTCGGCCTGCAGCGCGGGCTCACCCCCTGGGCCCGGACCCGCGGGAGCTGACTCGCGTGAACGTGCTCACCGACCTGATCCAATGGCTGACCGCACCCGAGCAGTGGAGCGGCCCGGATGGCATCCCGGCCCGCACCGTCCAGCACCTGTGGTACTCGCTGCTGGCCGCCGCGATCGCCATCGTGATCGCGCTGCCGATCGGGATCGGCGTCGGCCACGCCAGGCGCGGCGGCCTGCTGGCGATCAACCTCACCAACCTGGGCAGGGCGATCCCCTCCCTCGGCATCATCATCCTGGTCTTCACCCTGGTCGGCTACGGGGTCGTCCCGATCGAGGTGGCGCTGGTCGCGATCGCCGTTCCGCCGATCGTGACCAACAGCTTCGTCGGCATGCGCTCGGTCGACCCGGAGGTGCGCGAGGCCGCCCAGGGCATGGGCATGACCGGCTGGCAGCTGCTCGTGCGGGTCGAGCTGCCGATCGCCATGCCGCTGGTCATGGCCGGCATCCGCACCTCGACCGTGCAGGTGGTGGCGACCGCCACCCTGGCCGCCTACGTCGGCCTCGGCGGGCTCGGCCGCTACCTGTTCGACGGGCTCCCCCAGGGCGACCTCTCCCAGGTGCTCGGCGGGGCGGTGCTGGTCGCCGTCCTCTCCCTGCTCACCGAGCTGGTGCTCGGGCGCGTCCAGGCCCTGGTGGTCTCCGACGGGCTCGCCCAGCAGAGCGCCGAGGCGGCCGTCGGCGCCAAGGTCCAGAAGGCCGCATAGTCCCGGGACGACTGGACGTCCCTCCCCAAGAAAGGACGACCGTTCATGCGAAGGATTCGGCTCGGCAGCGCCGTCATGGCGGCCTGCCTGGCGCTCGCCCTGGCCGCCTGCGGCGGCGACGACGCCCTCGACGGCGGCAGCCAGCAGAACCAGCAGTCGAGCATCACGATCGGCTCGACCAACTTCTCCGAACAGCTCATCCTCGCCCAGATGTACGCGGCGGTGCTGGAGAAGGCCGGCGTCGACGTGCAGACCCGCCTGAACCTGGGCGCCAGGGAGGTCGTCTTCCCCGCCCTGGAGAAGGGCGACATCGACCTGCTGCCGGAGTACACCGGCGCGGCGCTGAGCTTCCTCGACCCGGAGGCCACCGCCGTCGAACCGCAGGAGGTGCTCACCGCGCTCCGCAGCAAGCTGGAGCCGAAGAGCCTGGTCGCGCTCGACCCGACCCCGGCCGAGGACAAGGACGCCTTCGCGGTCACCAAGGAGACCGCCGAAAAGTACAACCTGCAGAAGATCTCCGACCTCGAGCCGGTCGCCGGCCAGCTGGTGATCGGCGGTCCGCCGGAGCTGAAGACCCGGCCCGCCGGGCTGCCGGGGCTCAAGAAGCTCTACGGTATCGAGTTCAAGGAGTTCAAGGCGCTGGACGCCGGCGGCCCCCTGACCGTCTCCGCGCTCAAGAAGGGCGACATCGACGTGGCCAGGGTCTTCACCACCCAGGGCGTGATCGCCGAGGAGGGCTGGGTGGTCCTGCAGGAGGACAAGCTGCTGGAGCCGGCCCAGAACCTGATCCCGATCGGCCGCAAGGACGCCGTCACCGACCAGATCAGTCAGGCGCTGAACGCGCTGGCACCCAAGGTCACCAGCGAGGAGCTGACCAAGCTCAACGCCCAGGTCGACATCGACAAGAAGGACCCCGAGACGGTGGCCCGCGACTGGCTGACCCAGCAGGGGCTCATCTGAGGGGGGTCCGGGGGGCTCAAGGAGCGAAGCGGTAGCCCCCCGGTCGATGCCTTCGCCGGAGCTCCGCTTCGTCTCCGGGCCCGACGTCGACGCCCTCGGCGTCGGCAGGGCCGAGATCCTGGCCGCGGTCGAGGACGCGGTCAGGGCCCAGGGGGAGGGGCGGGTCGTCCTCGAGCCGAGAGTGCACCTGGCGCCCCCCAACGGGGGCGCCAGGCATTTCAACGTGCACCGCGGCCTTGCCACCACCGACCTGGCCGTCGCCCAGCTGCTGCTGCGGCGGGCGGAAGCCGCCGGGCTCGGCACCCTGCTCCGCCATCGCTGAGCTGCGAGTTCGTCAGCCGCGCGGCTGCTTTACTCGGCCCCCGGCGGAATGGCACACTTGCACGTCGTCGTACGCGCCGGCAGCGGTTCGGCCCTGCCCGGCTGAGGAATGGGATCAGATGCCTTCCAAGGGACGTGCGATGCAGGGCGCCCGCAGCCACCCCGCCGCGGGCAAGGGCGGCCAGAAGACCTTCCCGGTCGGCCGCGCCTGCCCCCAGTGTGGCGAGCCCCTGTCGCAGTACAACCCTGGCCCCAACTGCTGGAAGCACACCGTCGGCTACCCCTGGCGGGGGCCGACCGCACGGCCGAAGGCCTAGCCGACCCGCGTCCGCGCGCCGCTCGTCGGGCGGGTCGCGCCCGCGTAGCCGCGTGACCGCATCGGGTCGACCCGCACCAGCGCCCCGGTGTGCGGTGCGTGCACCATCAGCCCCTGGCCCACGTAGACGCCGACGTGGTGGATGGTGGCCGCCGCCGACGGGTCGGTGGCCCAGAACACCAGGTCGCCGGGGCGCAGCGCGCCGGGCCCGACCGGGGCGCCTGCCCACCACTGCTCGCGGGAGGTGCGGGGCAGGGCCACCCCGACCCTGGCGTACGCCCAGCGGACCAGCCCGGAGCAGTCGAACGACCCCGGCCCGGTCGCGCCCCAGCGGTACGGCCTGCCGACCTGGTCGAGGGCGGCCCGTACCGCCGCCGCGGCCGCCGCGGTCGGCGCCGGGACGTCGGCGAAGAGGCCGAACCCGAGGCCTTGCGAGCGGGCCGCGGCGGCCCGCAGCAGCGCCAGCCTGGCCGCCTCCTGGCGGGCCCGCTCGGCCTGGACCAGCGCTCGGACCTCGGCTCGTGCCGTGGCCAGCATCGCCCGGCGGTCGGCCAGCCGCGCTCCGATGGCGGCCTGGTGCACGGCCAGCCGCTGCCGCAGGGCCAGCGCCTCCGCCTGGGTCGCCTCCAGCTCGGCGACGCGGACACCAACCTCGGCGGTGGCGGTGGCGATCAGCGCCAGCGCCCGCCGGTCCCGCTCCAGCACCCCAACGGCCACCCCCCTTGCCAAGGCCAGCTCGTGGCCGTCGCGGGCGCCGAGCAGCAGCCCGAGCGGCGCCAGCGGGCCGCGCGCGTACAGGTCGCGGACGTCGTCGGCGAAGGTGGCGTTGGCCGCCTGGAGGGCGGCGTCGGCCTGTTCGAGGGCGGCCTGCTGCCGGTGGGCGGCCTGGATGACGACGTTCAGCCGGGCCTGGGCGGTCCCGTGGGCCTCGGCCAGCACCTCCACCTGGGTGTCGAGCCGGGCGACCTCGCGCGCGAGCCGCGCCGCCTCCGCCCGCGCCGCCGCGAGCCCGGTTGACCGGGGGGGCAGCAAGCGCCCCGACTGACCGGGGGACCCCCCCGGGGTCCCCCGGACCCCCCCGGTCGGACCCCCCCGGGCTGGAACCGTCGCCGCCGGGGCCGCGGCCGCCGGGGTGGCGACCGCGAGCAGCGCGGCCAGCACCAGGGTGAAGGCGGCGCCGACGGGTCGCGGGCGAACGCTGCAGGCCATGCGACCCTTGTCGACCGGCTCAGGCCCCCCCTTGACCGGGCCGACGGCTTATCCTGGAAGGCCACGGCCAGCATGCAGGCAAGGGAGCCGCCACATGAACCAATGGAGGGGCCCCGAGCGCCCCGCAGACGAGCAGCGGGCGACCCGGACCGACGAGCACCCGACGGTGCCGACCTGGACCCCGGCGCCGCCACCGGCCGGCCGCGGCAGGCTCGGTGCCGGGGTGGTCGCGGCGCTGATCGCCGCGCTGCTGCTGTTCGGCGGCGTCGGCCTGTACGCCGTCCGCCAGGGGGCCGTCACCGATGCCGGCGCGTCCTCGCCTGAGGCGGCTGCCGGCGGCCTGCTGGCCGCGCTCGACCGCCAGGACCTCGACCGGGCCGCCAACTACCTGGGCGGCGAGGAACGCCTGCTGCTGGCCACCTACGGCAACCGCCTGCAGGCGCTGCTGGCCGGCCCGATCGCCGGCATGCAGGGCGGCGTCGACCTCTCCGCCAGCAACGTCCGCTTCCGCCGCGTCGCCGGCACCGGCGGCCCCGGTGTGGCCGTGGTCGAGCTGGCCGGCGGCACCATCGGCGGCCGCGACGCCCGCGGCGCCAAGCTGGAGCTGCCCGCCGAGGAGCTGAACCGGCGCCTGGCCGCGGAGACCAAGGGCGCCGTCGGCGCCTTCCGCGTGGTCACCGTCCAACAAGGCGACCGTTGGCAGGTCGCGCTGCTGGCCACCCTGGCCGAGTACGCCCGGCTGACCGCTCGCGGCGGGGAGCCCGACTGGGGCCTGCTGGCCGGCGGCGACCCTGCCACGCCGGGCGCGTCTTCGCCGGAGGCGGCCGTCCGCGACCTCGCCGGCGCCTTCGAGGCCGACCCGCAGCAGGCGTGGCGGCGGCTGGCCCCCGACGAGCGCCGCACCCTGGCCGCCTACGAGCGCTCGGCGCCGGCGGGCTCACCCGGCCCCCTCACCCAGCTCGACCGGCTCGCCTACCGCCTGGAAGGGCTGCAGACCCGCACCGAGCCGGTCGCCGGCCAGGTCGCACGGGTCCAGCTGACCGCCGGCCGCCTGGTGCGACCGCCGTCCGGCTACCAGGCGCCCGACGCGCCACGCTCCGCCGACCTGCAGGATCTGGCACCGGAGCCAGGCACCGCTCCCTACGTCATGACCATCCAGCAGGACGGGACGTGGTATCCATCCCTGGTGTTCACCATCACCGACTGGATGCTCACCAGAGCAGAACGGGAGCGCCCGTGATCGAGATCCTGCTGGTGGCCGACGACCCGGCCTTCCGCGACCGCCTGCGCCTGGCCCTGGAACGCCTCGAGGTCGGCGGCGAGGAGGCCACGTTCCTGGAGGTCGCCGACGGCAACGACGCCATGGTGGTCGCCGAGAACCGAAAACCCGACCTGGTCGTGGTCGAGGTCGGCGTCACCCCGTACGGCGGGTTCGGCCTGTGCCGCGACCTCAAGGCCAACCCGGAGCTGACCTGCCCGGTCATCGTCATCCTGGAGCGCTTCCAGGACGAGTGGCTGGGCCGCTGGTGCGGGGCCGACGCGCTGGTCAACCGGCCCGTCGACCCGTTCGCGCTGGCCCAGGTCGCCCGCAAGCTGCTGGAGGAGCACTCCGGCCGCGCACCCCTCGAAGGGGCCACCTCATGAGCATCCCCGCCCGCTGCGGGTCGTGCCGGCGCGAGCTGCTGCTCGACCAGCTGCTCGACCCCGGCGAGGGGTTCCGCTGTCCCTTCTGTGGGTTCGCGTTCGCCCCCTCCTACGCCACCGTCGCCCCGGGGATCGCGGCCCGCATCATGACCGCCCACGCCGACCTGGTCCGCTCGCTCGGCGAGCTGCAGGCGATGATCGACGGCCGCCTGCAGCTGGACAGGGCCGCCGTGGTCGCCCCCGTCGCCGACGCCATCCCCGCCGAGCCGCAGCCCGCCTGACGCGAATCCGCCGAGGAGACCCCGGGGGCATGGGGTAGCCCGACGCCGCCGGACCGCGTACTGTCGAGGGGCTCAGAGGTTGCCAGCAACCTGCCAAGCTGCCGGGCCGGGTCGGAACCGGTCGGCTCGGTGCAGGGTGGCTCTCCTTGTGGCTTCCGAGTCGGCCAACTCAGCCGCTACCGAGCACGGGAGGCCCCATGCACTCGTTTTCACAGTCGGCCGTCACGCCTTCCTCGGACGCCTACGCCATCGTCACCGTGCGCGGCGACGTCGACAAGGACACCGCCGGCCGGCTGTGGCAGTACCTGGGCTACCTGATCGTCCAGGGCCACCATCACATCGTGCTCGACCTGGCTGGGATGGTCCTGATCGACTCGGCCGGCGTGAATGTCATCACCCGGGCGTCGGCGTGGGCCCGGCAAGATGGGGGCGACCTGCTGCTTCGGTCTGCCAGCCCCTCGGTGGTGGAGCTGCTGGAGCTCGCCGGCCTCTCCCACGACCAGATGCGTGACCCTCCACCAGGCGACTAGGCCGTCCGTGCTACTCTCCTCGCAGCACAGGTCACGTTTGGCTATTTTCTGCGGTCGAGCTTGTCCCTTGCCGCTGGCGCCGCCGGTGCCGGTGAGGTCGAGACCTCCGAGTTGACGGAGGGAGGGACAGCACCCATGACTGTTGGAACCGTCAAGTGGTTCAACGCCAGCCGGGGCTATGGTTTCATCAAGCCCGAGGAGGGCGAGGACGTGTTCGTGCACGTCAGCGCGCTCCAAGGCGATGGCGACCCGTCGCTGGACGAGGGCCAGACCGTCGAGTTCGACATCACGCGAGGCCAGAAGGGCCCCCAGGCCGTCAACGTGCGGCCGGTCGCCCCCCGGTAGCCGCCTGCAAGGAGGCCGGTATGGCCCTGCTCTTGCAGTCCGCAAGCACGCTGCCGGACGGCGGTGTGGTTGTCACCGGCCGCGGCGAGATCGATCAGCACACGGCCGCGCAGCTGTGGCGGTACCTGAGCCACCTGATCCTCCAGGGCCACCATCACATCGTGCTGGACCTGCGCAGCATCGGCTTGGTCGACGCCGCCGGTTTCGACGTCATCGCCAGGGCGTCCGCGTGGACTCGGCGCAAAGACGGCGACCTCGTGCTGCGCTCGTCCAGCCCCGCGCTGGCCAAACGGCTGCAGCTCGCCCGCCTCAGCCAGGCCCGGAGGAGCCACCCCTCGGCAGGAGGCTAGCCGCCGGGTTCAGGTCCCCGTCGACCAGGGCCCTGAGAAGCGCGCCGAGCAGATCCGGTACGCCAGCTGGGTGTCGCCGGCGGCGAGTCCCGCGTACCACAGGTGCAGGGACCCGTCATGGAGCCTGACGGCACAAGGGGTGTGCACGCCGCGGGCTTCCGGGCCGTCTCCGGATGCCGCCAACGTGGTCCCGTGGCGGTCCCAGGAGACGCCGTCGGCGGAGGTGGCCATGGCGATGGCGGCACGGCCGCCGTCGTCGCTCGTGTAGAACAGGTAGAAGGTCCTGGCGCTCACGATCACGCATGGATGCGAGGTTGCCAGCTCGCCGTCCTGCGGCTCGAGGACCATGCCGACGCGATCCCAGGAAGCACCGTTCGGGGAGACGGCCGCGAGGATCACCGCCCGGCGGCTGTCACCTTCGCCGTCGTAGCCGGAGAAGAACAGCCACCAGCCCGCTTCCGTGTACACCAGGCACGGATGGCTGGCGCCAAGGGCGTCCTGCGGGCCTCGATGCATGATGGTTCCCTGCGCCGTCCAGGTATCCCCGTCGCTCGAGGTGGCCATGTGCAGTCGAGTCGCCTCGCCGTCGAAGCCGGCATAGGCCATCAGGAAGCCGCCAGGAGTGGCCACCACGCATGGGGACTCGACGCCGTACCGGTCGCTGTCACCTGCAAACCCCGCGTCGATCGCCACCCCGAGCCGTTCCCACGCCTCCCCCGGCCACCTGACCGCCGCCAGGATCCGCCCGGTGATCCCGTCGTGCCCCGAGTACCACATGCGCATCGTGCCCTGGCCCTGCTCGAGGACCCAGGGTCGTGAGGTGCGCAGGGTGTCCGGCTCACCGGGTGGTCCCGGCGGGAACACCACTCCCTCCCGGATCCACTTCACCGGACGGCCTACCCCTGCCAGCGCCGGTCCACCGGACCCGGAGGAACCTGGTCACGGTGCGCGGAGCAGTAGTCGTCGGGGTTGTACCGGGAGAGCTTGGTCGCACAACGCCGGGCCGCGCAGATCCGGTTGTCACCGAAGGACCGGATCATCCGCTTGCTCTCGGACCAGCCTCGGTTGCTGTAGGTCTTTGCCATGGCCACCGCTCTCTCACGACGCCGTTCGAGCGTTGCCACTGCCACGGCGACGCCGGGCCGCCAGGCTGACCGCACTCACGGTGGGCAGCCCCTCGAGCCAAGCCACCACTGCGCCGAGTCTACGCTCCAGCAGGGCTCCCGGCATCGCACGAAGCCGCGGGAGGCGGCGTCCGGGCCGAGGGAGCCCGCTCAACCTCGACCCGGACGCCACCTTCAGCGCTCCTCGCCCTCCTCGGGAGGGAGCGCCGCCTTGATCCGCCGTCGCATGGCCGCCGCCTGCAGCAGGCACAGCTCGGTCAGGACGGCGAGCACGACCACCAGGCCGATCAGAACGATCACGATCGCGCGCACCGGTACGACCTCCTTGTCACTGCTGGCTGGTAGGTTCGCGGCCAGCCGGAACGCTTCGGGCGTCAACCTGACCTGGGCGAACGGCCGTGTCCATGCCGATTTGGCGAACGTTTTGCGATTCGCCAACCATTCGCATCGCCGTGCCGAAGGAGGCCGGATGCCGCAGACGCGGCCGCTCGACCCTGGCGAGTCGCTCGCCGCCTGCCTCGGCGCCGTCCTGCGGCGGCTGCGCGCCCTGCGCCGGCTGTCCCAGGACGAGCTTGGCCGGCTGGCCGGCTACGACGGCTCCTACGTCGGCGCGGTCGAGCGGGCGGCGGTGCGGCCCTCGCGGGAGCTGCTGGAGCGGTGCGACCGGGCGCTGGACGGCGCCGGGGCGCTGGTCGGGTTGTGGCGCTTCGCCGACCAGGAGTGGGAGATGCGCGCCTCGCTGGGCGCCACACCCCGCCCGCCCACGCCAGCGGCCGGTGCCGACGGCGAGGCGGCGCCGGCCAGGGATGCCTGGCCCGACCCGGTGGTCGAGGCGATGGAGCTGGCCAGGCGGGTGGAGGCGTCGGACGTCGGGGAGGGGACCGTGGCAGGCGTCGAGCGGGCGGTCGGGCGGCTGCGCCGTGCCGCCCCCGGGACCCCGCCGGCCGCGCTGGTCCCCACCGTGCGGGCGCAGCTCGGCTACGTCGGGCGCCTGCTGGAGGGCCGGCTGACCGTCGCCCAGCGGCGGCGGCTGCTGGTGGCCGCCGGCTGGCTGTCGATGCTGCTGGCCCGGCTGCACTTCGACGACGGGGAGCGGGAGGCGGCCGAGGCCAACCGCGACGCCGCCCAGCGGCTGGCCCGCCAGGCCGGCAACGCCGAGCTGGCCGCCTGGACGCTGGAGGCGCTGGCCTGGTGGGCGCTGGTCGACGGCCGCTTCGCCGAGGCGCTGGAGCTGGCAAGGGCCGGGCAGGACCGGGCGCCGCCGGCCAGCCCGGCGGCCGTGCAGCTGGCCCTGCACGAGGCGCAGGCATGGACCCAGCTCGGCGAGCGGGAGGAGGCAGAGGGCGCCATGCGGCAGGCGGAGCTCACCCGGGCGATGCTGCCAGGCCGCCCGCCGCCCGGCCTCCGGGTCCCGATCGATTAGGCTTGGCGCGAACAGCCCCGATGTGACCGGGAGCCCGCCGTGTCCGATCCGTTCGCCTGGCCCGCCGTGCTCGGTCCGCTCCTGCGCCGTGAGGACCTCAGCGAGGCCGACACCGCCGCCGCCATGGGCTCGGTGCTTGCCGGGGAGGCCACGCCGGCGCAGATCGCCGCGTTCGCCACCGGCCTGCGGATCAAGGGGGAGACCGCGGCGGAGGTGACCGGGATGGTCAGGGCCATGCTGGCCGCCGCGGCGCCGCTGGAGGTCCCCGGCCCGCTGCTGGACACCTGCGGCACGGGGGGCGACCGGGCAGGCACCTTCAACGTCTCGACCCTGGCCGCGCTGGTGGCGGTCGGCGCCGGCCAGCGGGTGGCCAAGCACGGCAACCGCGCCGCCTCCGGCCGTTGCGGCAGCGCCGACCTGCTGGAGGCGTTGGGGGTGGCGATCTCACTGCCGCCCGAGGCGGTCGCGGCCACCATCGCCGAGCTCGGCATCGGCTTCTGCTTCGCGCCCGTGTTCCACCCCGCGATGCGGCACGCCGCCGTGCCACGGCGGGAGCTGGGAGTGCCGACGGTGTTCAACTTCCTCGGGCCGCTGACCAACCCGGCCAGGGCGGCCCATCAGGCCCTCGGCGTGGCCGACCCGCGGATGGCCCCGATCATGGCCGAGGTGCTGCGACGCACCGGCACCAGGCACGCGCTGGTCTTCTACGGGCACGACGGCCTTGACGAGCTGACCACCACCACCACCTCGACGATGCTGGACGTGAGCGCGGACGGGGTGCGCGAGCTGGTGGTGGACCCGGTCGAGCTCGGCATCGCCGCCGCCGACCCCGCCGACCTGCTCGGCGGCGACGTGGAGCGCAACGTGGCCATCGCCAAGGAGGTGCTGGCCGGGCACGGCGGTCCGCCGCGGGAGATGGTGCTGCTCAACACGGCCGCCGCCCTGGTCGCCGCCGACGCCGCCCTCAGCCTCGCCGACGGGCTGGAGGCCGCCGCCCGCTCGCTCGACCAGGGCCGCGCCCGCGACGCCCTCGACGCCTGGGTGGAGCTGTCCCGCCGCCTGGCCGCCGACGCCTGACGGGTGAGCACCACCTTGCCGGCGGCCTGCCGGGTGCGGAGCGCCTCGACCGCCTCCACGGTCTGCGACCAGTCGCGCACGACGCCGAGCTGGGGCGCCAGCCGCCCGGCGCGGCGGCAGCAACCACCACCCCGGCGACGTCCTGGCCTGGCTCCAGCCGTCCTGGCGCCGCGTCAGCAGCGTAGGCGGCGACCTCGAGGACGACGTCGTGCTCGCCCGGCCGCGGCTCGGGCAGGTCGCGGCGGACAAGGCCGCCGTCGACGGATGGGTCGGTGATGTAGCCGAGCATCCCTGTCCTCCTGGTTTGCCCTCGCCTTGGTTGCGGAAGACTACCTGCATGGTGATCCGGCGAAAGCTCGTGCGGCGCCCAGCGGGAGCCCCGGTGGAGGTCCGCGCCATCGCGGGGGTTCGGACCTGCGCGGCAGAGGGCTGCCAGGTGCGACTCTCGCGCTACAACCCCAGCACGCACTGCTCGCTGCATGACGGCTGGGACGCCGAGCCGGCGCGCCGCCGGCGGCGTCATCCGGGGAGCCAGCACCAGGACCGCCGCAGCGCCTAGGCCTGCCCTCAAACGCTGCGTCTCACGGCCGTCAGGAAGCATGGCGGGCATGAACAGGCGCACCGCGTCCCGGCTGCGGCTGGCGACCCCCGAAACGGGGTTGCTGCTGGTCGTCGCGGCTGTCGCATGGCTGTGGACCGCCCTGCGCTCCCACCGCCTCCACGCCATGCCTGGCGCCATGGGGCTGCCGCTGCGCGTTCGCCACCGACTTCCACTACCGCTCCGACCGCGGCTGAGCTGCGGGTTGCGGCGCCCGGTGCCGTGGGCCCAAGCTTGGCCGCATGACCGGCCAGCTGGCAGCGTTCGTGGG
>Ga0209874_1000071_pt1 | contig 24696 bp, 26 predicted proteins | sample GWRWN1_20_30_FD_187216 | JGI IMG/M metagenome (GOLD analysis project Ga0209874, IMG submission 187216) | Riverbed sediment microbial communities from areas with no vegetation in Columbia River, Washington, USA - GW-RW N1_20_30 (SPAdes)... | ecosystem: Environmental > Aquatic > Freshwater > River... | reverse complement strand
AGTTCATATTTCCAGCCCTAAATTCCGACAGCGTGCACGGTTAATTTACCTGCAGATTTGATCATCTCCTCAAAAAAGACTCTCTCCGCTATTCTAGAATTAACCAGTGAGATGCCATACGTTCTCAAGCATGATCCTCGGGGGCGACGAGTTCGCCCGCTCGCAGCGGGGTAACAACAACGCGTATTGCCAGGACAACGACATCAGCTGGTTTGACTGGACGGCGATATCGCGGAACGACGATCTCTTCGAATTCTTCCGCAAGGCGCGTTTACGCGCCGTTTCCCGATCCTGCAGAATCGGCAAAGACCTCGATGATGATCAGGTGAAGGACCTGACCTGGTTTGCGCCGGACTCGGGTCGTCCCAAGTGGGACGATGCGAGTCTGCGAACACTTTGCTATCAGCTCGACGCCAGCGAGGATGGAGCCGATCTCGGCGTTGAACGGCTGTGCTTTATCCTCAATTCCCACTTCGATCCTCAGTGGGTGAAACTGCCTCCGCTTGGGTCAGGCCGGGTTTGGCATCGGGCCAAAAGCACGTGCTCACCCACCCGATGACTTAAAGGGTACATAAACCTACCAGTAAGTCCGCTTCCGAGTCCCATCCGCCAGCTGAAAACTTATGGGCATTAGAGGTGGCAGGACCAGCGTAGCTTTGTTATAAAGAATCTTCGGTGCAAATCAGGGCCCCTCCCTGGCCCCACCAACCGGCGGGAACGGCTTCCTTTAGCGAAAAAAACTACCATGCGGTATGGTGAGACTTGAGACTGCGCGGCAAGCAGGGAGGAGATTGCAGAATGATGTTAGTTGAAAAGATCCGACGGACATTTTCGCCGCATTGTGACCGCGGACGGACGGTCGGTTACAGTCACAGCCCGAATCCGAACCGAGCGCTGGGTCAATTGCTAAATCTTCCTGGTTTTCTTTGCCTCCTGTTAGTTGTCGGTTGCGCCACGGTTACCGTAACGCCGACGGTGCGTGCGCCGGCCGGTTTGCCTAGACCGGATCGCGTTTTGGTTCACGATTTTGAAGTCGCCAATGCGGATAGTGAGCTGAGCGGGGACCTCGTCCCGCCAGTGGCCCGTGGCACGGGCGCGGCAGCTCGAACTGAAGAAGAGATGAGGGTCGGAAAAGCAGCGGCGAAAGTGCTGACCGACAGCCTAATCCAGGAGCTAGGTAGCCGCGGCATCGATGCGCAGCGCGCGAGTGAAGCGGCTCCTCCTGAAATGAACACCCTCTCCATCAGAGGCCGGTTTCTGTGGCGGGACAAAGACGCCGGAACGATGCGGGCGCGTATCTGGTACTATCAAGGCGGCGGGGTCAACTCTCGTCTTGTGGCGCAAGCTGATGCCGACATCCCGAGCGACTCGAAGCGCGGCGCCGCGGTGGTTGGAAGCGGCGCTTATGCGGGTGCGCAAGAGGCCGACGCCAAACGGATGGCGAACGAGCTGGCCGAACGGGTAGCCGGTTACTACCGAGAGCAAGGCTGGATTAAATCTTAGTGGAAACGACGTATTCGCGTGATTCAAGCCAACCAGAGTTTTCTAGTTCACTCACCGTGAAGCGATTGAAAATTTGTCTCATCAATCCGAAATTCGAGCCCTCCTATTGGGGCTTCGACTATGCCTTGCCGCTCTATCCCGGGAACAAGAAGTGTACGATGACCACGGGAGCGCTGGCGCATCTCGCTGGTCTGGTGCCGGACCATGACGTTTATCTGCTCGACGAAAACGTCGAGGAAATTGACTTCGAGTTTCTCAAAAGGTTCGACATCGTCGGTGTAACGGGAATGATAGTCCAAAGGGATCGCATGCGAGAGATCCTGCGACCGCTCCGTCAAATGGGGGTCTTCGCGGTCGTCGGCGGGGCTTACGCTTCCGTGGATGAACCCTTCTTCGACGGCCTGTGCGACGTTCTGTTTTCCGGCGAGGCCGATGAGACCTGGCCCGAATTCGTCGAGTGTTTTGCCGCCGGCAAGGAATATAAACAGTTTTACAAGCAAGAAAATCCCACGGACATGACTCGGGTGCCCAAGGCTCGGGTCGACCTGCTCAAGGTTGACCGTTACGCGTCCGGGTCTCTGCAATTCTCGCGTGGTTGTCCCTTTCAATGTGAATTCTGTGACATCATCGTGACCTTCGGCCGCCGCCCGCGCACAAAGCGTCCCGAGCAGGTTATCGAGGAGCTCGATGAAATGCGCCAAGCCGGCTTCTTTTCCTGCTTTATTGTCGACGACAACTTCATCGGCAACAAGAAGTTGGCCAAAGAGCTGCTCCGGCTCATTATCCCGTGGCAGCAAAAGCACGGTTACCCATTGCGCCTCACTACGGAGGCGAGCGTTAACCTCGCCGACGATGCCGAGCTCCTCGAGTTGCTGTACCAGGCGAATTTTCGCTCCGTGTTCATCGGGATTGAAACGCCAAGAGTGGCGTCTCTCAATGAAACGAAGAAGTTTCAGAACACCCGGGGAGATTCCCTTGACGCCAAGCTGGCGCGAATTCAGAACGCCGGATTGGATATCAGCGCCGGGTTCATCGTCGGATTCGATAACGATGATGAAACAATTTTTGAAGATCAGTTCCGCTTCATTCAGGACAACGGGATTTTGTTGGCGATGGTCGGGATGCTTGCCGCAGTGCCCAAGACTCCGCTCTTTGAAAGATTGCAGAAGGAAGGTCGTCTACGGCTGGAGGACGCCAATTGCAATATTGTACCCAAGCAGATGACCCCCGCTGAACTGCAGCAAGGGTACTGGCAGCTTCTCAAGCGGCTCTACACACCTCAAGCGTTTCTCGACCGATACTTCAGAATCTATCAATATCCGGAATTTCGCCGCCGGCGGGCGGAGATGTTCGCCAACGCCAAGGAAAACAAGGCCATGCAAGCCCTCGGATACGGGCTGATCTTAGCGTGGAAATTGTTTTGGGCGCTGCTCAAAGATGGCAGTCTGCAGCAAGTCGGGAGCGTCTATCTGCACTATTTTTTTAAACAGATGCGGCGTTATCAAAGGGGTGTCTTTGGCTTTGCGCAATTCATGAACCGTTGCGTGACCCACTGGCATTTCTATAGATTCACCCGCGAAGGGACCGCGGGTAGGCTTCGGCTGTTCAATTCGGGTTAGGCGAAAATTGGGCAAACACAGACGATCCCGTATAGGTCTTAATCACCAATCGGAACGTCCGCGCTATTTCTAACTACGTGTAAGTCGCTTAAGCGCCTCAGTGTATTTTTCCTGGGTTTTCTGGACTATTTCCTGCGGCAGGACCGGCGGCGGCGACTTCATGTCCCAGGGAAGATTGATTAGATAGTCGCGTACGAATTGCTTGTCGAAGCTTTCCGGCGTCTTGCCGGGCTGGTAGCCATCTGCGGGCCAGAAACGAGAAGAGTCGGGGGTAAGCACCTCGTCGATCAAGATGACCTTGTCGCCTTCCACGCCGAATTCGAGCTTCGTGTCGGCGATGATGATGCCCTTCTGCTCGGCCATTTCTCGCGCTCGGGTGTAGATTGCTAGGGTCGCGTCGCGCATGGCCTCCGCCCTTTTCTTTCCGACTTTGGTGACCATCTCGTCGAAGGTGATGTTAACGTCATGGGCTCCGACTGGAGCCTTTGTCGACGGCGTGAAGATCGGATGATCGAGGCGGGAGGCTTCCACTAAGCCCTTGGGCAGCGGGATGCCGCATAGGGTTCCGGTCTGTTGGTAATCCTTCCACCCCGAACCGACGAGATAACCACGAACGATGCACTCCACCGGCGCCGGTATGCTTTTCTTGACCAACATGGTGCGGCCTTCCAATTTAGCTCTGTGTGGCTGACAGGCCGCCGGAAATTCATCGACATTCGTCGTAAGCAAGTGGTGGGGAGTGATGTGTCGCATCACGCCGAACCAGTAGACCGATAATGCCGTAAGAATCTTTCCCTTGTCTGGAATTAAGGTCGGCAGGACCACGTCGAAGGCAGAGATTCGGTCGCTGGCAACCAGCAAGAGCCGGTCCCCCAAATCATAAATGTCACGCACCTTTCCACGATTGAATAGTTTTAGTCCCGATAGCGTTTTTTCTGCCATGTTGAACCTTTCCTGCGAAATCTTTGTATGGTTAACCAGTCGCCAAAAGAAAAAAATGGCGTTCGGCCATCGCTGGTAATCTATTCAGACCAAATCGTTGTATCGATGTCAATCGGCAGTGGAAATGCCGCGAGTTCTACTTCCAATGCTGCGCGGGATATACTTGTCGGTTTGTCGAAAGGTCCCGGTCGGTCTCTCAGAATGCTGGGCAGCGCGCGGTCTGACGACATCGGAAAATGATAAAGGCGTCGGTATCACGTTAACGTCCTCCAGGATTTGTTTACTCCGAGCTCTGTCACTCATTACGGGACGGCGCAGAAAAATATTCAGGGCGGCTGACGGCAACCTCTGAGACAAACATGACCCCTGTGTATCGGTCAAAGAGCGGCTTCAAGCCGGCCAGAATCGGGTCCACCCTATCTTGCGAAACGACGGTCATCAGCATCACCAGACTTTCCGTCTCGTTGAACATCGCATGGGCTGTATGAAAGCCGTGGTGGCCCTTTCCCGAAATGTTGTGGATGATCGTGTAGCCGGTCGCCTTGACATTGTCCAGCAGATCGGTGACGAAACTCAGGTGTTCACCCGGAATGATGATTCTGATTTCCTTCATGGGATGTAGCGTGAGACCGTTCATAAGTTATTCTCCTTTGCAATTTTAAGGAATCGCCTTCCATCCGTGCTTCGGAATGTAACGATATAAGATGCCCTCTTCTGGCTCGATCGCTATCAGGCGTACCCATTCGTTGTCATACAGATGCTGAAGCAGGCGATGACCCCGAATGATCTGGTCGATCCGTTCCCGCGGGGCTTCGATCAGAGTCAGCAACCGCATGGGCTCATGATAGGGTCGCGGCCCGTCCATGACGGTCTGCCCGGCGAGCCCCGTGCGCAGATCGCTTTGCGGGCCGGCCATGATCCCCAAGCGGCCCACCACGTTGTGGTAGATTTTGCTGCCGCTGCCGTAGATGTCTTGATCCACCGTGGAAAAATAATGTTCCATGTTGATCCATTGCCCGACCACCTGGGGACCGGTCATCACCACCTCTAGTAGCCGGCCTGCCGGATCTTCCCGATAGTCATACGAATGGAGAAACACCCGTCCGTCAAGATCGACCGCGCGGGTCAGCTCGCGGCGCCCGACGATGAAGGCGGCGTTGCGTGACAGCCCCCATTCTGGACGGACTTGGCTCCAGTCGCCGCTGCGCCGGTGGACCTCCCGCGCCGCTTTCGCAGATGGCAGGGAAGTGTTGATCTCTGGAAATCGGGCGCAGCGTTCCCGGCTGTTCCTTAGCCCGGCCTCCTCAAGGTCGCGGGTCAACTGGAGCAAGTCCTTGCGATGAGTGGGAGAGAGATCTTCCAGATCGAAAAGATCGACGTTATCAGTCGTGGTGTCATGCTGCCCGGCAATGAAATAGGTGTCCTGGGGAATGGCGATGCCATGCTTCGCCAGTTGCTCCCGCACCAGGGGCTTGTTGGCCATGAGCGCCAGGACGCGCGCGTTGGGATTGCCGGCATTGCCGCCACAGGCGCCGCAATCGAGGGCCGCTTCAAAGGGATTGTTCTCCGAGGTGCTGCCATGGCCACAAAAAAGCACCAGCCTGGCGAAGTTCCGGGTGAGTCCCATCATCCGAAGCGCGGTTTCCACCGTAAAGGCTTGCTCGCTTGGGGTGAAACCGGTCCTTGTGATGCGCTCCGCGCGGGCGAAGGCCGAACGCTGATTGATGCCGTAGGAACGCCGCAGATCTTCGACGAAGGCGGTTTCCTCTTCGGCGGAAAGAGCGTAGGAGCGGGCCTGCGGCGACGGTTGTCCGGCGCTCTGTTCCGCCAACGCCCGCCGGCGCAGAAATTCAAGCCGTTCTAGGGACAGATTGAGATGACGGTCGCCGAACTTTTCCTGCAGGACCCGGCGCGCAGTTGCGCGTTGCTCGGCGGCGAGCATCTCCTCCACTTCATCCCGTGACAGCTTGTCCACGGTCAGGGTAGTGGCGACGGGGAGCAAGAATGTGCGCTTGAGCCAACCGATCGCGTTCCTATACCAGGTGGTAAAAATCGTTTTGCCGATCATCGGCAAGCTGTAAAACCAACCGAGAGACTCGACCATGACATAAGGCGTGGCGACATTTTCCTTAAGATCGTGCAGCAGTGTGTGCGCCGCGTCGATCACCTTGGTCCTTGCCCGGTGCCTGAAAAGCAACTGCCCCTGATAGGTTCGGGGTATCTCACGCACCAAATTCTTGGCTTTAAGAATCACTGGAAACTGGTCGGTTTCATGATGACTGCCGAGGGCCTGGTAACGGATGGCAGCGTTGAAAAAGCCGGCGAAACCGAATGTCTCATAGTCCCCGATCGCTTCTAAGTGGCGCCTGAGAGGTTCCGAGCGTACGTCGATGCAAAATACCGCCTGGGCCTGGGGCCGAACGTTTACAGGGGCTCGTTTCGCCTCAGCCGCCGACGGAGCCACTTCGTCCAGTTGGCTTTGTTTGCCAGCCAGATTTGACGGACCCTGTTCCGAGAAAGCGTAATTGAGTTTGCTAACGTTGGGCCGGAGTTTTGCGACTAGTTCTTCCTGGTAGCTGGCCTCAAACGCCTTCAACCATACCGGGCCATGCTCCGTTTCCGGCAGGCTGTCGATCCATTTTAGCAAAACCTCGAGAGTTTCCGCCGGTGTGTCCAACAGAACTGTGGCATCGATCTCCAGCGCTTTGGCAAGAGCCGCCAGCCGCCATGCCGCTTTGCGAGCGGATCGCGTTTCCGCCTCACCGGCGCTGTGCGCGCTGGCCGACGGGCTCCCGCGCCTTTGCATGTGCGCTGAAATCGCCCCGACATTGCCGTCGATCCCAATCGATTCCCAGCAGGATTTTTGGACCAGTTCACGCTCGTACCACAAGCGCACCGCGAGGTATTGCACCAGATCGGCAGGATAGATCTGCTGCCATTCATAGTCGCTTTGATCCGCCCGCCACTTGATGAAGCCGGCCCAGCCGGGCAGGGCGGTGAGGTGAAGGGAAAGATAATCCTGCCAGAACTCAGGAAGAACACCGAGCGCCGTCAGGCTTTCGAGCACAGCATCTTCCGGTTGCGCCGGCAAGCGAGCCAGTTTCCGTCGACTATTTTCAATCCCGCAAGGTGACCATTCTCGTTCGGCGAGAAACTTCCAGGCACCGTAAAACCCCTTCTCCCGGCCGGGCATGGGCCAGGATGCATGGCCTTCGTCCAAAAATGCTTCGCACCACTTGATCGATTCTCGATTGATTTGCTCGGCGATCTGAGTACCGAGATTGCGATCGCACCAGGTTGCTACCGTAAAACGCTCACCGAGGGCGGCCTCTTCTTCTATGCTTTTCCGAATGGCCCGCGGCTTCAGCAAAAGGGCGAGATGGTTTGCAAGAGCTTTGATAAAAGTCCGATCCGAGTGGCGATTGATCAGGGAGTCGAGCATCTCGTCCCCCGGCGCAGTCATCCCTTGGAAAAAATGGGCGCGCAGCACATCGAATTGGCTTACCGTGGCCGCTCCCAGTTTGACAGGCTTGTCGTGCGCAAGCGGTTTCAGGGCAGCGTCGAGATGATGCCGGCGAATCCGCCCCGAGCGGACATAGTCGCGAAAAATTTCATTGGACAGATAACCCTTGCCTTCGAGCAATGGTTGAGCCCGCCGTTCGGCCTCCTCAAAATGGAGATATTCCAGGCCATGGAGCGGATTGTGATGAACAAAGGCGCGCATGGGCCAGTAATAAGCAATGATCTCGCTCGAAAGCCGGATCAGCCCTCTGAGCTGCATCCGCTGGATTTCGCTGTAAGGCGCCGCGGTTATTTGATCCACGATGTTGTCATCTCCGTGGTGGTACGATAGCCGTTCGCCAGCAGATCAGATGCGAAGAATCCATATGGCAAGAGGCCAACGGCTACAAGCATCAATAGCGTGATCAAGAGTGAGACGGTCTCGCCCCGGTGCAGGTCATCATACGGAATGTCCGTGCGATGCGGGCCAAAGAGGAGCCGTTGCATCATTCTGAACAAGTAAAATGACGCCGCAAACCAAGTGAGCAGGATGATGCTTAAATCCCATGAGATTTCGATGGAAGGGTGCAGCAGCATGCCGATGTAACCGGAAAAAAGACCGAAAGGCGGTAGGCCGACGGCCGCCATCGCGAGCAATGCCAGCAGGGTGGCAAAGCGCGGCATGGGGCGCGCCAACCCGCCGACGCGATCAAAAGCCAGATCACCATAGCGCGCCTGCACGCGATACCATGCCAGTAAAAGCCCACCGGTGCTCAGAGCCACTGCGCTGAAATAGACTGCCGCTTGCGGGGGTATCGTCCCAGTGCCGGCTATATGCCACCAGAGAACAGAATAGAAGGACAAGCTGGCGTACGCCAACAAGGGAGTCACCCGAGACTGCATTAGCGCCTTGAGCGATCCGTAGAGCGCGCCGAACAATGCCAGCATGCGTACGCCGGTGAGGAACTCCACCGGCATTCCACGAACTAGGTCGATCATTCCGTAGAGCCCTGCCGCCGGCAGCAGGATGGCGAAGCAGATGGCCATGTAGCCCCGAGGACGGGTTAGCGCGGCCACATAAAGTCCATGCAGGGGAAACAGCGGAAGCACGGACGCCAAGAGCAAAAATTGGACGAGCTTCGGCAGCGACAAATCATCCGGCAAAGTGGACACACTCAATGCCGCGATCAGGGCGGTTAAACTTGCAACATACGGAAAGAGCCTGTTCGTATTCAGGCGATAAGCCATCCGCGTGAAGCGCCCTCCGATTCTGAGCGAGAGGGCATCCAGATAGAGGCGATTCATCAAGAGCAAATAGAGACGCACCTGCAGCGCGTTCACCCACTGTGGCAGCCGAATCGATCGTCCATGGGCGTTCGCATAGATCAGGATCCAGCCAAGGACGATAAATAACGCAGCCACCACCACCAAGAAATCGAAAACCGCACCGGGTAAAGCGCCGGACTTGAAGTGGTAGGCGACCTCGCCGGGGGCTGGAAACAGGAAGTAGGTAAAACTCTCCGCCGCCAGCAGATAGGTCACGACCACCAGGAACAGGGTGAAGAGCATGGTCGCCGCCAGCTTCCAGGAGGCCACGGCGCGTAAGCGGTACAGCGTCAAAATAGCCTGGGAGGAAGTGGCCCAGCTAAAAAAGAGAAATATCACCGCGCCCTGCGAATCTCGCAACGGGATGTGTAGGATGCCATTGCCGGCCAGCAGGATGATCAAGGGTAGGATGAGCGTCGTGATAAAGCCAGTCAGCCAGCTCAGGCTGGAAAATTCAGTCCTATCCACGGCTTCATCCTTGGGCGGGAATCTCGGTTCTTGGCGGGCAGCATGAATGACATTGCCGCAGTTTAAGAAGATCGTGGCCTTAAAGATACCATGCGCGATGAGATGAAATATCGCCAGCGCGAAGGCGCCCAGCCCACACTCCATAATCATGAAGCCCATCTGCCCTATGGTGGAGTAGCCTAGGGTCTTCTTGATGTCGTTCTGGGTTAGCATCATGGAGGACCCCAGAAGCGCTGTGAGCAGACCGACGGCGAAGACCACATGGAGGGTGGTTGGGCTGAGATCGTATAGCGGGGCCAGACGAGCTAGAAGGAAGCCGCCTGCGTTGATGATTCCCGCATGCAGCAGCGCATGCACCGGTGTCGGCGCGTAGAGGGAATCGGGAAGCCACATATGCAATGGAAACTGAGCTGACTTGCTCATGGCGCCGATGAAGATCAAGAGTGCGATTGCAGTCGAGGCGTTGATCTCGAATCCCCAACCCGGCCAGAGGGAAAAGACAGTGTGAATTTCGGCGGCCCTAATAAAAAGCTGCTGGAAATCCAATGTACCGTAGAGACTATAAACAAGGACGATGCCGAAGAGAAAAGCAATATCGCCGAGCCGCAGCATGGTGAAGGTCCTAAAGGCGCCGCGCACAGTGGGTGGATGCGAATAGTTGTAGGAAAGAAAGCTCAGCAGCCAGCTTAGCAGTTGCCAGAAAATAAAGAGCATCAGGAGGTTAGCACTTGCGACCATGCCGAGAAGCACAAAGGTGGTGAGGGCGAGCAGGCTATGAAACCAGGCAGAGCCGTGTTCCTGCTGCATATAGCGTATAGAAAAGAGATGGATGACGGTGCTGATAGCCGTGATATGCACCATCATCACGGCCGCAAGCCGGTCGATGTAAAGACCGAATTGCAAAATGCCGTTCCACGGCGCGCTGGACGGAGAAACGTCGACGATCTGAGGTCCCCCGGCGATGATGTCGTAGAGGAGATAAAGGGAGAACCCGAACGCGAAAACTTCGGCCAGCACACCGATCCGGTAGACCTTTTTACCGATCAAACCGCCCAAAAGGCCGATGATAAGGCCCGCTAGGAGCGGCGCCAGAAGTATAAGCAGAGGGTAGTAAGAAAAAAATATTTTCATCTACTAACGGTCCTCAACCTTGTCTAGCAACATGAATGTCATCCAAGAGATCTGCAGCGACGGCGGCGGGAGGGCAACTTTAGAAGCTGAATGACTGCCTCCCGCAGCAGATATCCTCACTCGCCCTTAGTGTCGTAGTCCTTCCGCACGCTCTGCTGGTACGACCTTGCCTTGGTTTCGGTCATGGACGAACCACGTTGCTCCGATAATACTCGGGTACCGAGCCTTGAGATTGGCAATGCTGGTTTCGATGCCCTCAGTGGGATCGCTTGCTCCGAATACCGGGAAAAGCAGTCCAGGTCCGGTAGATGAGCAGTGGGCAGACAAAATCTTCGCCAACGTCCCGATAAGCGCTTCGCGCGGTGATTTCCCGCCGAGTTCGCTTTCCGGCGGAGATATATCGATCCAGCACAGCGTCCAGATGTCCGAGAGAGAGACGGAATACCGCAGGCGGAACGGTGTCGGCATCGGCCTTTCGCTTGACGAATACAGCGACGGAATAGACCATGCCGGAAGCGCCGCCTCGAGATCGGGATCTATCCAGATAGCGAGCAGGTCATCGGACTGTCGACTTCCCTCTAGATGTCGCTGCTGGTTGGCAAGAAACTCGCTGGCCGCCTCCACGGCAGGCATTACGTCATCGATGCTGCGGACGAAGAGCAATAAGGCCATTACCGACCTCCCCCACTCGCAAGACGCGATCTTAAAATCATGATAAATAGTCCAATCAAACGTATGTAAATGGGATCACGCGGCGTTTTTCTTCTGAGTGTTCCCTTTTATACTCTATAGAGATTCATCGTTCCTGTAGTTCTGAATCGTATGAGTAGCCCCAGGTTCCCCAATCGGAGCGCTACGGCGACTCCCGTAGAGGAGCATGAGCAGGGGAATCCCGGCAAGATAAAAGACGATTAACGTGCAGCCGCCGAGAATGAAGAACTGAGAATGAAACCACTTATTATCCATGTCTACTATTCTATGGCCTTAACAAATTCAAAAAAACAACTTCAGTCAGCATTTCCGCCTCTTCATGGCCAGTCATTGCCCTTTCCTCGGGACAAGGCGCTTTCTTCTCTGTCTGGAAGAGACGAAGACATCTCGAAAAGACGTGATGAGAGGGAAGGGCAGGGTGACAACAATTTTCACCCTGCCCTATCGAGAGAAGAAATGTTAGTCCGGGTACTAGCGCCCCATGAGCGATTTTACCCTAACATCTCCCCCGCCCCGGTCATCGAATTCAACTTTGACCTTGGCGCCTTCTTTTAGGAGATCGAGCTTATCTTTAGCATCCGCACTGCTTACTTTGGCCTTCTGCTCCCAATCCTTGCCTTTTACGGTCACCATTCTTGACTCAGCGTCATAACCCTGTACCGTCCCATTTTTCTCCTGCGCGTAACCTAATGCTGGGACTAATACCAGAGTCAAGAGCAGTCCGATCAGTTGTTTGTTGAATGTCATACGGTTTTCAACTCCTTTCTGTGATTTAGTCTTAGAGGACTCGCGAGCCCTTTGTTGGCTTTTCGTAGATAGCTGGTAGCCGTCCTTGAGCCATATATTTTTCGTCTCCCACGTTTCCCCTTGTTGAGGATCAGATGATTTTCTTCATTAATGGACACGCCTTTCTGCTTTGCCCTCCACCCTTCCAGCCCTTTTCTGAGTTTCTCTGGGCAAAGGCCGAGGGCCTCACAAATGTTGTTAAAGGAGAAGACCCCATCGTCGTTGGAGTGTATCCATTCATCTGCTTCGTGGAACGGCTTCTCGTTAGTGCGGGATGGCTGGAAAAAGTAATCCTGGAAACAGGCAATGCCGTCCTCTAAGACGGCGAGCATCAACATTTTTACGGCTTCATGATCAGCTTGGTCTTGCTTCGCTCCATGCACTTTTTCGTACTGAAAGCGCGATAGAGGATCGGGAGAATAAATGAACTGACTTAGGCTGTCTACATGATGAACATCATGAACAAGCTTCACGGTGATCTCCTATTCTCAATGCCCTCTCGCTCAAACCTCGACTTATTTTTGGATCGGGATTGTCTTCGCCAAGACCGCTCTCTCACTCATAACCCACTGGATGAGCGGCCCGCTCATCATAGAGGTGACGATGGCCGTGATGACCAACGCCACAAAGACCTTCTCATTGATCAGAGAGTACTCAAGGGCTAAAAACGCCAGAATGATTTCCATAGCCCCTCGGGCATTCAAGCCGAAGCCGACCGCGAGGGCTTCCGGTCGCGGCATACCGCCCAGATAGGCGCCCAGGGCGCCTAATACGGACGGCCCCAACAAAACCCCGGCGACAATCTCCCCAACGACCGCAGCTTGCCCGAGCCGACGCAAGAAACTTCCCAATGTCAGCGCCACAGACAAAAGGACAAAAAGCTGGAAGAGAAAAAGAGCGAAATCGTGTTCAGAGGGAAACGTCATCGTTACCTCACAATCTGGTAGAGATAGCTGTCGTTCACATCGTAGATGAGCGGGGCAACCAAAATTCCCGGGAATCTCCTCTCCAGCCAGGCTGCTTCGAAAAGAACAAAGTCGAGCACATTGGAGATACCAATCCGAGGGGCAAAAACACCGAACTCAAGCTCTGCCCTTGCCTTGCTCCACCCTCCGATCTTTTGCAGCCCGGAGATAAAGTCTTCCCGTTTCTCATTTAAAGACTCCATCGCGCAGCCTGTGTGGCCGACCACACAGACATGTCGAATACCGGCCAAAGCCAGCACCGAGGCGAGATCGAACTCCCGGTGACGGAGATTCGCCCCGGCCAGACGAAGCACGTCAGCGAAATTCTTGGGAACGTGAAAGTGGATGGAATGCTCCATGCAGGTCAGGATCAGCAGTCGGGGAGAATCATAAATATGAGGTCCTCCCCCTAGGTTGTGATAGCGCAGCCAGTCAGCGATCGGGGTCCCGTGATAACGCGCTGGAATATCCGTTTTCCCTTCCACTCTCCTGAGTGACCCGGAGCAGCTTTCGTCGGCCTTTATCTCAAGCTCCTTTGATTGCTTCCCGCCAAGGGGCACCTCCGCCAACGGGAGTGACTGCTTCAACCACCATCGAGTGATCGTCTCCGCGCTAGCAACGGGCAAAGACCAGCTACGGTAACGCTTGTCGTTTTCGTCCTCGAAAAGGCGCACCTCTAAGTGGGACTCCCCTTGGGGCACAATATCGACGCGCCCACCTCGACTCGCTGAAATAAGTTTATCTCCCATTGCCTTTCTAAGCGTGCTTATCGACCAAAACATCTTGCCGGGGGTGCGGTGAGTCGCTGCAGCGCCTCAAAGTAATTTTCCTGTGTTTTCTGCACGACCTCCGGTGGTAGAGTCGGAACTGGAGGCCTTGTGTCCCAGTCGAGGCTCAAGAGATAGTCACGCACATATTGCCTGCCAAGGCTTTCGGGCGCTTGTCCTGGCTGATAGCTTTCTATAGGCCAAAAGCGCGAAGAATCGGGCGTGAGAAGTTCGTCGATCAACATCAGCCGTCCGTCTGCCAAGCCGAACGAAAACTTCGTATCCGCAATGATGATCCCTTTCACCTCGGCCATGTGTCGAGCACGGAGGTAAATAGCAACGGAGAGATCGTGCATCGCGTACGCCTTTTCCGGCCCGACTATATCCACCATCTGTTGGAACGTGATGTTGTCATGATGTGTTCCTAAAGATTCTTTCGTAGATGGAATAAAGAGGGGCTCTTTTAAGTGGGAGGCTTCAACCAAGCCCTGAGGCAGGCGATTGCCGCAAACACAGCCGCGCTCACGGTATTCCTTCCACGCTGAGCCAAAAAGGTAGCCTCTCACGATGCACTCCACACGAGCGGGTATCGCTCTTTTCACCAGCATGCTACGGCCTTCCAACTGTTCTTTGTAACGCCGGCAGATGAAGGGAAATTGCTCGACATCAGTGGTAAGCAGGTGGTGCCCTACTATGTCTTCCATCTCGCGAAACCAATACGCCGAAAGGGCGGTCAGGATTTTTCCCTTGCCGGGGATCTCGGTGGGCAGGACTACATCGAAACAGGAAACGCGGTCCGAAGCCACGATCAGTAGGTGATCGCCTAAATCGTAAATGTCTCTCACCTTGCCCCGCTTGAAAAGAGGCATTCCCGTTATGAGACAATTCTTCATCTCAACCCCCTTCGCAGCAACTGACTTGCTTTGTGTACGTCTGCAATAGCCCCGTAATAACGCTTCTCTTTCAGCGCGGCCCAAGCAAGATTTAGCGCTCCTTCGGCGTCATTAAGTCTTGGCGCCACCAGTCCGTGTTGGCTCTTGGTCACGGGGCCGTACGATTTCAACGGAACATTGGGCGCGCGTGGCTACCGCCGTAGATACGCTGCCCAGCAAAAAACGTTCAAGGCGTCTGAGCCCTCTGGCGCCCAGAAAAATGCAATCAGCTCTCAGCCGCTCTGCTTCTTCAACGAGAACCTCCTTGGGATCACCTTCCTTGACAATTTCAGAGAGGCTAAGCCCGCAAGCTTGTAGCTTCTCGGTTGAGGTTGCGAGGACTTTTTCTATCCACACCCGCTCATCTTGGAAGCCATCTTCGGTCCAATCCAGGGCCGTAGACATGGCTCGATCTAAGACCGCAACAAGATGTGCCTTGGCGTCAGGCGGCCACGCTCGGCTCGCGACTTCAGTTACGGCAAGCGCCGCACTCGGAGAGCCATCCACCCCAATGAGGATTTGCACGGGAGACGGATCCTTTGCGAGCCGTCCCCGCGCGATCCGCACGGAGCAACGCGCTTCCGTAAGTACCGTTTGTGATACACTGCCAAGAAACAGTCGGCCGAGTGATGAGCGGTTGTGCGAACCCAGGACTATGAGGTCCGGTTTCCATGCATCGGCTTTCTCGACGATTGCCCATGCGGGTGAGTGCCCACAGACTTCGGTCTGCACGTCCCAGGTGGAAAATTGTCTGTGCAGCCGTTCGCTCGCGTTGGTCGCCCATCGGCGTGCTTCTTCTAAAGCATGGGATACTTGTTCTAACCTACGTTCCACCGCGCTGGAACCATAACTCATCATAGCAGCCTTAGGGTCATAACCTTCCGACCCTGCAACGCGAGGCATGAAAATGTCGGCGACGCCGATGACGATCGCCTGGGCCTCGGCTGGCAGCCCGGCCCGAAGCAAATCGTCCAGAGCCGTGTCAGCCGAAGTGGAACCGTCATAGGCAATTAACAGTCTCATTTTATTATCCACAACGTTTGCTCCTTTTCCCGAAGTCAAAAGTTTTAACGCGCCTTGGGGCGTCATTGAGTGTTTGCGTTTTCACTTTTGGTTTACGGTCAACTCTCTCTGCACCAACCTGGCCCGCGCGTGGTTCAGCGTGGACCTGATAGTGAAGATGGAACTCCTTCCGGCTTCGGCCGAACCAAGAAAGAAGCCAAGATGGAGATACCCAATATCCCCGCTACTACACCCAAGGAGACGCCGATAGGAATCTTATAGAAATCGGCGAGCATCATCTTGGCGCCAACAAAGCAGAGCACGACAGATAGTCCAATCTTGAGATAGCGGAACATGTCCATGACTCCAGCGAGGAGGAAGAAAAGAGCGCGCAGTCCCAGGATGGCAAAGACGTTGGAGGTATACACGATGAACGGGTCTAAAGTGATAGCGAAGATGGCCGGGATTGAATCGACAGCGAAAATAACATCGGTTGTCTCCACAACCACAAGCACCAGGAGGAGAGGGGTAGCCCACAGCCTTCCATCTTTGCGGATGAAGAATCGTTGCCCTTCGTAGTCTGGGGTTACCTTGATGAAGCGGCGGACTAGACGGACTGCCGGGTTTTTTTCCGGCTCGATTTTCTCTTCGCCAGCAAATAGCAACTTGATTCCCGTGAAAACGAGAAAGCCGCCGAAGACATAGATCATCCAGTGAAAGTTGGCCAGCAAGGCCGTCCCGGTCGCGATAAAGATGGCTCGCAAGACCAGCGCCCCTAGAATGCCCCAGAAGAGCACTCGGTGCTGGTAGAGAGGCGGAACTGCAAAGTAGGAGAAAATTACCAGGAAGACAAAAAGATTATCCACGCTCAAGGACCACTCAATCACATAGCCGGTCAAAAATTCCAGCGCCTTTTCCTCGCCACGGACAACATAGACCCCTACGGCAAAAAGCAAGGCCAGCGAAACCCAGACGCTGCTCCAAGCCAGCGCCTCTCGCAGTGAAACAGCGTGCGCTTTGCGGTGGAGCACCAGTAGGTCGAGGGCTAGCACGCCTAGAACGAAGACGTTAAAAATGACCCACAAAAATAGGCTATCTGATGTCATGACCTCTCCTTAGCGGGCAACGCGCAATAGAGGACTAGAACAACGAGCCCCAGAATTCCCATCAAACCAGAGGGAATGAAGTCACCGCTCAGCACTAAACGGTAGGCGAAAAACGCGGTAAGCAGGAGAGTTATAAAAGGGGCGAAAACAAACCCCAGCTCTTTGCGTCTGAGCACGCCCAGACCGCTGGCCAGCAGCCCAAGCGCGAAGGCGCTTCCGGCGATGAGGGATGCCATACTTCTGGAAGTGGTGTAACCGACGATTCCACCTCCGAGCACCAGGAGCCCAAAGAGCAAAATCACTATGCCGGGCGCCGTCATTGTCTTATGCCTGTCATTCCCTCTAGTCGTCTGATCCGCTCCTGCATGGGCGGATGCGTGCTGAAGAGAGTCATCAGGCCACCACCAGTAAGCGGATTAACGATGAACATGTGGGCGGTGGCCGGGTTGGCTTCCATAGGAATGCGTTCCGCGCCCCGTTCGAGTTTTCTGAGCGCATTCGCCAGGCTCAACGGATCGCCCGAGATGGCGGCCCCAGTGGTATCAGCACCGAATTCCCGGCTGCGGGAGATCGCCATCTGAACCAAGATCGCCGCGAGTGGCGCGACGATGATCATGAGTAGAGCAACAATCGGATGACCTCCCGCCCGATCCTCGCTGCTTCTTCCTCCGAAGATCATCCCCCAGTGGGCCATGTTCGCGAGCATGGAGATCGCCCCGGCCATGGTGGCTGCGATGGTCCCAACGAGGATATCGCGGTTCTTTACATGGGACAGCTCATGGGCCAGTACCCCTCGAAGTTCCGCCTCATCCAGTATGCGCAGAATGCCTTCCGTAACAGCTACGGCAGCATGTTTCTCGTCCCTGCCTGTGGCAAAGGCGTTCGGCGCTTCCTGCGGAATCAAATAAAGTTTGGGCATCGGCATCTGTGCCCGCAACGCTAGCTCTTGTACAATTCGGTGGAGTTTTGGAGCTTGTTCTGGAGCGGCCTCTTGGGCCCCATACATGCGGAGCACGATCTTATCGCTGAACCAGTAGCTGACGCCGTTCATCACCAGGGCAAAGAGAAAAGCGACCAGCATTCCTCCTTGACCGCCGAGGGCTGCTCCGGCCGTAACCAGGATGACCGTTAGGAGGGCCATCAAAAAAGTTGTCTTCAACGTGCTCATTTCACCCTCTCATTTCTAATTGTGTCGCCTATGGTAAGAAAAAAGATCTTCTCCCTGCGTTGCCAAAATAGACCCACACCCACCTCCAGAAGATTTAGGCCGGCAATTTCGTGAAGAAGGTTTTTGAGGGTCGGCTGAAGTTCCTGACATAGCTTTTCGCTGACTTCTTGGATAAGCAGTCGCCCGGCCTTCATAGAGCCCATCTCTATTTCACCCGGAGAGAGAGATCCCTTACATCGCAGAAGGATCAGGTCGTCCACAATCTTCACCTCTGTATCCCCGCTAACAGCCATGCGCTGCGCAAAGAACTCGCTCAACTCTTGGCAGAGCCGTTCCCTTACTCCAGGCTTCATTGCCGTAGACTTGGGTAAACGCCTATGGGTCAACGAACTTGTTGTTCAGGCATCGAAAGAACGGGTTTTCTCAGGCGGCTTCTTCTTTCCGTTGCTCTTCAACAATTCAAGAACCAGAAGTAGAGCAAACCACCCTAGACCAACCGCAAAAATCCAAAAAATCGGCTCCCATTTTCCCATCGTTTTCTCCTTTCGGAAAAAGAAAGGCCAGCACCAACCGAAATGGCTGAGCTGGCCTGCCTTTGAGCAAGTCGCCCTGAAAGGGCTACTTTCTAACTGGCCTACCGACTGTATAAATAAAAAACCGACCTGGTGTTCGCACCTCAGGCGACTTACGCCCCAACTGGCTTCTCTTTAGCTCGAGCCCTTTGGGTCATCTGCAAACCGATCGCACGCTATAAAAACAGACCGTCAAAAGTGAATATCAGTGAAATTCCAAGTCCTTCACTTTACTTCACCCCTGATCTGCCATGTCCTTAGTTCGAAATTTTCACAGCGATACCAAGAGGCAATGCGCTATCGCCGATACTCGAAGCCGTTGCTAATCTGGATACCTCCCAAGATGGGACAGGTTCTTTCGATAGTCCGTCCTTCACGCCGACACCCGATGTGCCGGCTTTTTCCGATTTGATGACGTATTTTACATTAGTCCCGTCGCGACGAGTCATAGATAGGATCACCTCTTTTCCTTCCGCTGCGGGCACTGTGATAGGATCACCGCTTTTCCTTTCCGCTGCGGGCAGTGTTTGAATCGCGGCAATTTGATTCGAGGCTGTTGTTTTATTCACCGTATCCAAATACATCCACCAGAAGGACGCAACAAATGTCAGTAGAACCAACCAAGCATACTGACCTACCCTTTTCTGCCTTTTCAAAAATCGAGTTCTCTGTTGATCGAAGAAGGTGCGGTAAGCTTGCCTTTCGGCTGCCAATCTCTTAGCAGGATCTTGCTCCGGCGGACTTTCAGGTTGATCAAATGAAAGTCCAACATTGTTCAATATCATGCCTACGATCACCAACACTAACGGGACGGCGACCACCAAAAGAGGATGCATGATGCTCTCCTTTTTAAGGCTCTTGATAGCCTTTAGATTCGTACGCCCCGACCCCTCGATCTAAAAGAAACTACGCAGCCGCCCCTACCTTGACCCGCCATTTATCAAACCGAGCCTCCAGCCTGCTTATGATCTCCATACAGATCATCCCTGTTGCGGCAAAAACAAGGATTCCGACAAAGACCTTATCAGTCTGGAAGGTCGCGCCGGCGACCGTGATCATAAAACCGATCCCGGCGGTGGCGGCATAAAGCTCCCCGACCATGACGCCGATCAGCGCCCTGCCAACTCCAAGCCGCAGGCCTGTAAGGATGAAGGGCACGGTGGAAGGCAACACGACGCTTTTGAAAATCATCCACTCTGAGGCACCGAAACTCCGCGCCGCGATCAAGAGATTGTAAGGCGTAGTTTTTACCCCGTCGCGCGCATTGATCAATATTGGAAAGACTGCCCCTAGAAAAATAATGCCAACTTTAGAGAGAATACCAATTCCCAACCAGATAATAACCAGGGGTAAAAGGGCGACCCGCGGTGTGGCGTTCATGGCGTTAATAAAAGGATCAAAGATATAGGCCATCTTTTTATACCAACCACACCCGATGCCGAAGGGGACTCCTACGATAACCGACAGGAAAAATCCCCAGCCAAATTCGATGCCGCTAACCCGGAGATCATTCCAGATCTCTCCCGAAGCAAATAGCTGCACCCCGGCCTTCCATACGAGCGACGGCGCGCTCATAAACATGGGGTTGATGAGCTGAAGCGTATTGCCGACCAGCTCCCAAGCTGTCAAAAATATAATGACAGCAGAAGTCCCAAGGATCTTCTTTTCCTGGTTAAGATAAAATTTGTAGAGGTTTGAGGCCTCAGCCACTCTTACGTCTAATAGTACTTCTTCTTGAGCCGCCATATTTTGGTCAGCCATTGTCTTACCCTCCTTTAATAACCAAAAGGCCAGCCTCTCCCTGCCGGGATAAGCTGGCCTGCCATTTAGCAAGTCCCCCTTGAGCGGGGGTACTGTCCAATTTGCCTACCGAGCTATTCTTCAGATAATAAAAAAGCCGACCTGAAACTTCCGTTTCTAAAGTCGGCCCATTTCCCGACTGGTTAGGGGGTTTTCCCTGAACCGTTCAGGATATCGTCAGACTGTCGCTTTTATAAGAATTCCTATGTGTAAAGTCAAGCCTCTTTTTTTCGGGTAATTTGTTTTTCCAGATCGCTTTCCAAAACGAAAACCATGACCCGTTCGCCCAGAACGGTGCTGATGTCCGTATGAAGGCTGACGATTTTGGCGCCCGTGATGTCATCGACAACCTGATAGAGAAGAGGCTTTGCTTTCTCTATCAAGGTCGAGCGCATCTTTTTGATGAGTTCTACTCCGTCGGGGCTCTTGGTCAGCTGTTGCTCCGCAGGAGTCAAAACGCCCTTGAGCCGAACCAGAACCATGTCGTCGATGATGTGGGTTCTGGCCTCCTTGGGGCCGCGGCCCATGTAGTCGATCTCAAACTGCACCATCGCTCGACTGATCTCGGCTTCGATTTCGCCTTTGGTTTTCATCGTCGATGAAGATCAGTCGATTCCCATGAGTATCGTCACCGTTCCCAACGATGCGGCCTATGAATGAAAGCCTAGAGCCAGTCCTCGATTTCCGCCTCGTTGAATCCTGTGAGCTTTTTCTTTCCTTTGATGATCACCGGACGTCTCAGCAAGTTCGGATCTTTGAGCATGAGCTTGATCGCCTCGTCTTTCGACGGCGGTTTTTGCTTCATGTTCTTTTCGCGATAAAGCGGTGTGCGGGTATTCAAAAAAGGCTGGATCGGATCGTCGCCGATGATATCCCGCAACTCTTTCTCCGTGAGCGGGTTCTTGCCGTATTCTCGTTCTTCGAAATCGATTTTTCTCGCTTGCAAGAAACTTCTTGCCTTCCGGCAGGTTGTTCACGTTGTCTTGTAAATAAATTTGATCTTGTCAGCCATGGTGGTTCCTGCCGCTATTTAAAGAACTTTGCCACCCGATCGAATGCCTCCGGGTGAACCTCGTTTCGTTTGGGCCAGCCACCCTTGAGCGGGATGGTGGCGTCGATGATCGCCACGGAATCGCCCAGCCAGCCGCGAAAGCTCTGCACTTCACGAATAATTTCGATGTCCTTGTCCCAATGGACTCGTGTCGCCACCGCCCACATGACCTCCCGCTCGTTGAAGACGTCGACATCGTCGTCGACGATGACCGCGAGCTTGAGGTTCGGCATTTCGACGAAGGCCTGCATACCGGCTTTGTTGGGCTCGTTTTCGAACTCTTTTTTGATCGAGATGTAGGCGATGCAGCGTCCCGCCCCTGAAGGGGGAAGATGAATCGCTTTGATCCCGGGAATGTTTTTCTTGATGACGTTATATACGCTTCCTTCTTTGGGGATACTCCCGAGGTTCCAGTGGTCCATGTGGCCCGGCCAGAAGTCTTCAACGATCCCGTTCCGTCGATAGGTGATAGCCGTGACTTCAATGACCGGCACCTGCATTTCCACTTGGTAATAGCCGAGGATTTCACCAAAGGGGTTCTGGGTACCGCGGACGTGGGGAGGAATCTCGCCTTCAATGATCACTTCGGCATCCGCAGGGACAAGAAACCTATCGCCCCACGTGGTCGAAGGGGTGAGCCGCAAGGGTTCGTTCAGAAACGCGGAGGCGGTTAAATAGTCGTTGTTGCCCATCGGGGTCATGCAGCATGTGGAAAGATAAAAGGCCGGATGATGGCCCAAAATGACGATCACCGGGGCGCGCTTATTCGCGGCCTCATATTCGCAGGTCATGGCTTCCAAATGATGATGCTTGTGGGCGGAGAAGCTCATACGGCGCGGTTCGTAGAATTTATTTTTCGTAAACGTGATATCGTAGAAATCGCGGTTCAACCCCTTCATAGCGCAAGCCATGGTCAGGTAGGCTCCGGCATCGTCTTTCTGATGCATGGGAATCGGTAAAGTTCTCAAGTCGGCCTTGTCGCCCGTCAGGACGACTTGTTTGACCGGCGCCTTTTCCGGTGGAATCACTTCCACCGAGCCAGGCTGCAATTCCCGTCTAGCGACTTCCAGGCTGACGTCCATGCTGGATTTAATGTCTCCCATGTCCAAGGAATCGGCGACATACTGCCGGGTCACCCAAGGATTGTAAAAAAGCGAAAACTCAGATTTCTTGCCGTTTAATGCAGGAACGTTTTCGAACAAGACCATCTTGGGTTCGTTACGGATATCGAGGTGTTTTAGATAGGCAACGGTCTCATAATTGTTGGCGTCGATGAAGTTTTTCTCTCGGATGACCGAGCCCTCTCTTTTTGCCCCCTCTTGGGCGATGAAACCGGGTAGATCTTTAGCCATGCAAATTCTCCTTTGGTGGACTCAAGAATATCAATTGTACTTAGTCGAATCGTTCATGGAGTTCAAGCGATTCAGTTTTTCGCGGAGCGACCGGGCGAGCGGAATTTGTTTTTCCAGCCGGAGCGCCAGAGCAAGCTAATCAGGCGCCGCATTTGCGTTGTCTTTTTCTCACTGGCCGGGAACCAAGGGAAATCACTTTTCAGTCCAAAACGGTCGATGACGATGGATTTCTGATAGCAGTACTTGCGAATGCCCTCCGCGCCGTGCCGGCGACTGAAGCCACTGTCTTTGACGCCACCCATGGGCGTGTCGGGAATAATATAGTTCACCAGACCGTCGTTGATGCAGACGGTCCCGGCGAGAAGCTTTTCGGCCATCTGGCTTGCTTTCTCCTTGTCCCGCGTGAATACGCAAGCATCTAACCCGTAGCGAGAGTCGTTCGCCAGACGCAGGGCTTCTTCTGCATCGCGCACCTTTATGATCGGCAGGACAGGACCAAAGGTTTCTTCCTGGATGACGGTCATGTCGTGATTCACATCGACGAGCACGGTGGGCTCATAATAGAGCCCTGAGAAGTTCGGATTCGCACGCCCGCCAGTGAGAGCCTTGGCCCCTTGGGCAACGGCCTCACTGACCTGTGTCGAGACTTTTTGGAATTGCTCCTCTGATGTCATGCTCCCAAGCTCGACCTCTTCGTTGCTGGGTCCTTGCCGCAACGACCGCACCTTCTGTACGACCTTATCGACAAAGGTCTGATAGACCGGCTCCTCTACATAGATCCTTTCAATGGACGTGCATACTTGACCGGAATTCATCAGGGATCCCCAGACGCAGGCGTTGGTTGCTCGTTCCAAATCGGCGTCCTTCAAAACGATCAAAGGGTCCTTGCCGCCAAGTTCGAGGGACACCGGGATAAGCCGGTCGGCGGCCCGGCGCATTACCTGCTTCCCGACCTCTACGCTGCCGGTAAAGGCAATCATGTCGACGTGATCGATCAACGCCTCACCGGTCTCCGCCGCACCGATCACGACTTGCAGTAGGCCTTCCGGGAGTCCGGCTCTTTGAGCGAGCTCGGCAGCGAACAGAGCGGTGAGAGGAGTCAGTTCAGATGGTTTAATGACCACTGCATTCCCCGCCATGAGTGCCGGCATCGCGTCACCAGCGGTGAGCACTAGAGGAAAATTCCACGGGCTAATGATCCCGATGACGCCCAACGGATGGTGTGCCGAGATCACTTTCTTAGTTTTAAACATGAGCAAGTGCGGTCGAATCTTTTCTGCTGCGAGAAACTTGGCGGCGTTTTTTGCCCAAAAGCCGATGACGTCGCACAGGTAGAACAACTCGTTGCCGTACACCTCCCCCCGTGGTTTCCCGCTCTCGGAGGTTAGAATGTCTGCGAGTCGTTCTTGTTCGTCGATAAGTAGATCGCGAAATCGGTAGAGCAACTCGGCCCGCTCAGCAAAATTCCTGGTCCGCCAAATCGCTTGGGCTTTGCGCGCTCGCTCGACGGCCTCGGCTACCTCCGCGGGTGACGCGACAGGTAGTTCCGTGATCTTTTCTAATGTCGCTGGATTGCGAACTTGAATCGTTTGGGTTTTCACAACTTCTTGTTATCAGCTTAGCGGAAAAAAATCTTGGTTTTCTTTAAGGCTCACTGCGTGCCGCGCAGAATGGCGATAATTCACTCAAGAAGTTGAAATCGCTCGCGATACCTGCAGCCGGATGAATTATTTTCCTAGCAGAGTGCTGAAAAACTGTGTTTGCAGGCTGCTCAAAAAGATCTCAGAGGCGAGGCGCGCGAAAAATCGACGAGCGGAGGCGTACTTAACCAGTACGTTGGAGCGAGACGATTGAGCGCAACGAAGCATATGAGTCTTTTTCAGCAGCCTGCTAGACCATCGTCTGGCCGCCGCAAATATTAATCGCCTGGCCAGTGATGCCCTTGGCTTGATCCGAGGCAAGATAACAAACCAGCTCGGCGATTTCATTGGCCT
>Ga0209874_1000070_pt1 | contig 24782 bp, 22 predicted proteins | sample GWRWN1_20_30_FD_187216 | JGI IMG/M metagenome (GOLD analysis project Ga0209874, IMG submission 187216) | Riverbed sediment microbial communities from areas with no vegetation in Columbia River, Washington, USA - GW-RW N1_20_30 (SPAdes)... | ecosystem: Environmental > Aquatic > Freshwater > River... | reverse complement strand
AGGACACCTTTTGCGAATTTTTTAGGGCCTCCTATTAAATTGTGCAGGATTAAAGGGAAAATTAAAGGAGGACCCAAAACTTTTCTTGACCGGACCAAACGAGGAGATGAGCATACTGCAGGGTAAAAACGACAACCGGTAGAATATTGAGTTTGGCTTTAGTTAGGACGCGTAATGCCGAGCTTGATCATCCGCGACTGAAGAGTTGTCCGTTTCATACCGAGCCTGGCCGCCGCACCCGTGGGGCCGCCGATTACCCAATTCGTTTCGCTGAGGGCGCGCACGATGTGCTCACGTTCCGCGTTTTCCAGAGTCGCAAAACCGTCTGAATGGGCGAGCGGTGCGACCTTTGTTCTTTCTTTCAATTCAGCGAGGGGAATTTGCAGCTCCGCGCCGCGGGAAAGGATAACGCCGCGTTCGATGAAGTTTTCGAGCTCGCGCACGTTGCCGGGCCAGTGGTATTCCGTCAAAGCTGTCATGGCTTTAGCGGCGATCGAATCGATGGGTTTTTTCATCCGCCGCGCATGCTTTTGCGCGAAGTAGCGCGCAAGCAGCGGGATGTCTTCGCGCCGATCGCGCAGCGGAGGGATGATCACAGGAAAAACGTTAAGCCGGTAATAGAGATCGCTGCGAAACTGATTTTCTGTCACCTTTTGTGCCAGGTCCACATTGGTGGCGGCCACCAGGCGAACATCCACACGGATCGTGCGCGAGCTGCCGATACGCTCGAACTCTTGTTCCTGAAGAACACGCAGCAGTTTAGGCTGGAGATCCGGGGGAATGTCGCCCACCTCGTCCAGAAAGAGCGTGCCTCGGTGCGCCAGTTCGAACCGGCCGACTCGTTGCCCAATGGCCCCGGTAAAAGCGCCCTTCTCATGCCCGAACAGTTCGCTTTCGAGGAGCCCGGTCGGAATAGCGGCGCAGTTCACTTTCACGAGCGTCCGCTCGCGGCGCGTGCTGAGGTTGTGGATGGCGCGCGCGATCAATTCCTTTCCGGTGCCGGTTTCACCCAGAACGAGAATCGTCGAATCCGTCGGCGCCACCGTCTGCAACTGTTCCAGGACTTTCTTTAAAACTGGACTTTCACCGATAATCTCTTCGAAGTTGTATTCGGTACGAATCTCATCTTGCAAATAGAGTTTTTCCTCGCTGAGTTTATTCGCGTGGTCCACGACCTGGCGGTACGCCAGTGAGTTTTCTACGGCAATCGCTATTTGATTGGCGACATGTTGAAGTAATTCCGCGTCCTTCTCAGGGAAATTCTCCTCCTGTAGACTCGCCACCACCAGTGTGCCGAGAGGCCGGCCATGAGAAATTAAGGGCAAGCAAAGCCCAGACTTAAGCCCTTCGGCGAGGATGCGCCGGGCGATGTCGGAACCGAATTGCTCCATATCGCCGCGGGTTATAAAGACGGGTTGGCGTGTGGTTAAAGCCCGGCCTGTGGGTGAACCCTGGACGGGCACCGTGAGACCTTCCTGGAGCAGGCCCTTGCTGACCGGAAAATCCAAAGCGTGAATCTGCAGAGTCTGGGCTTCGGGATCGTAGAGAGAGAGGCTGGCATATTCATGCGGCACCAAGCGCCGCAACGACGCGGAGACCGCGTTTAACAATTCGTGCAAATCAAGCACGGATACGACCGTATTGTTCACCTCCAGCAAGAGGCTCAAACGATCACGCTCTTCCTTGAGTTGTTGCTGAACCGACTGCGCCTGCTCGAAGTTAAGCGCATTGTCCACTGCCACCGCTACCTGTCGAGCTACTTGCTGTAAGAAAATCACATCGATATCGGAATAAGCGGCTGCCACTTTGCTGCCAAAGGCCAGCGCACCCAGTTTCCTCAATGCGGTGGTGGCGGGAACAACACAGAGCGATCGGATTCCGCGATCGCCAAGCCATCGAGCCACATCCGGAAATCGCGTGTCGTTTTCAAGATCGGAGGCCACCCAGGGCTCTTGCGTCTCGCGCACCCAACCGCCCGGCGTCTCCATCGGACATTCTCCGGGAGGGCAGGTGTAATTAGGATCGGGGGTCTCCAGAACATGGGACTTCATCGCCTGACGTCCCGGCTCGTATAGAATCAGATTAGCAAAATCGAATTCCAGGACGCGGTGCAGGCGGGGCGCAAGATCATGAAAAAGCTGGTCGAGGTCCCGGTGCGAGGCGATCGCCTCCGAGATTTCGAGGAGAGCCTGGTACTGGCTGTGTAAGAGATCCATCTCTTGTCGCTCTGTTGTTTGATCGTTCACACCTTAAAGAATATACACCGACTCCGGCACGTTCAAGACGCTGACCCTACTTCTCGTCGCCTTATCGGTCTCAGGGCTAATAGTGCTTACCCGGCGGCACTTGGTGATCTTGTCCAGCCGGTTTTTCTGCCTTGCAAGGATTAATGGATCTTTCTACACTTTCCTGTAGGAGCGAATCATGGACTGGTACCTAACTACAAGCGAGGCGAAACAGAAGCTTTTGACCATCATTGACGAAGTCGAAGAAGGAGATCAGGTGATCATTACCAAGCACGGAGTGCCTAAAGCCGTCATTGTCAATTTTGAACAGCTATAAACTCTAAAGGCTGTAACTCGGCTTTGGCAAGATCCCGAAGCGCTGCGGGCCATGCGGCTATCGTTGGATGAAGTGAAGCAAAGAAAAACACTCAAGCTATCGGGAGCACCTATCGTCAAGAGAATCTTAACCGCTGCCCGTAAAAAGGGCCTCTTGCGTGGCTGACTATCTGTTTACACGACAATTTCTCGATGAGCTTTCCGTCTTCGAAAAGTCCGTGAGCGCTCGCGATCTAGAAACTCTTGAACAAGCGCAGGCTGCCATCGTGCAAAATCCTAATTTGCCCCGACGCATGCCGAGCTTTTATGACCCCGCATCGCCAAGCTACCTCTATCCTTCAGCAAATATTCTTATTCACTACCGCGTACCGGAATCCGGAGTCGTCGAGTTCCTGAATTTATTCTGGCCAAGGGTTTAGGTTACCTTGCGCGACCGGATTCAATCAGTCTCATGTGAGTTTGGCCGGAATTCTCCCACTACCGCATCGTAAACGCCGGCGGCACCACCTCATCGATACTTTTTCCAGTCCAGTGCCACTTCGGCACGCTGTCCCAGACCTGTTCGCCCTTGGCTTGAACCTTCTCCAGAAACTCTTCTTCGTCCAGGCGAAGATACTTGCCATTGTCGACCAGCGTTTCGCCATCGACGATGACCGTGCGCACGTCTCGGCTTACGGCGGTTTCCATCAAGGATCGAATCGGATCGCGCACAGCCCCGAAGGCGATGTCCCTGAGGTTGACGATGGTGATGTCAGCCTTCGCGCCTTTTTGAAGCTTCCCCAAGTCGTCCCGCCCGAGCATCTTTGCGCCGCCCAAGGTCGTCGCGTTGAACACATCCCGGGGATGGCCGGCCATGAAACTCTTCTCGGCCACGCGCGAGGCAAGCGCGGCGTAGCGCATATCAGAGATAATATCTTTGGGAAACGTGTCCGTGCCGATGCCCATGGTGATGCCGGCTTTGAGATACTTATCGAAGGATTCCATGGTGATGCCGAGCTTCAAATACTTGAGCGGGCTATAGGCGACGGGGGCCCCCGAGTCGCCGATGATTTTCAGATCGTCCCCGTAGGGGTAGGCGAGCCAGCTATGGCCGCTGATGAAGATACAGTGAGACAGTGAAACCTCCGGATCGAGAAAGCCGATTTTATCCAGCAGCTCGACGGGCGTGCAACGTTCACGTTGCATCACGGTGTGAAATTCGAACAGATTGATCGTGGCGTGAATTTGCACGTGGACGCCGATCTCCTTGGCGGCGCTTCGAGTTTCCTTTAAAAGCTCCGGCGTGCAAGAATCCACGTGGCCAGGAAACAGCATCGTAGTCATGCGCCCGCTGCATGCGCCGTTGAATTTCTTGGCAAAGTCAACGGCGGCCTTCAGGCCTTTGCTTCCCCTCTCGTCGTCCCAGTCGTATTCCAAGCGACCTTCACGATCGTGGAAGAAGCTAACGTTCTTATAGCTCGGCCCGGCAGCGCAGCGGATACCGACTTGATCCACCATATCGACGTACCGCTCCGGCTCTCCGCCCGGGCCGCCGATGTCAAAGGTAGTCGTCACTCCGCCCTTGAGCACGTGAATCAATGAAAATCTCTGGCCGACGTCAACGTCTTTGAGGTGAGCGGCATGAGCGCCTTCGCGGGTTGGGCCGCCGTGGGCCAAATAGTTGGAGGCAAAAAAATCGGTCTTGGTTGAATCGTTGAGAATATAGTCGCTGGCATTGATACCGGAGTGAAAATGGGTGTCGATGAAGCCGGGAGAGACGAGACAACCCTTGGCGTCGATCTTTTTATCCACCGGCTGCGAATATTCTTTGCCGACGTGCTCAATCCGATTCCCGTCGAATACGACGATGCCGTCTTTGATAATTTCGTGCTCCCTGCCGTCGAAGCCAACGACATACCTGCCTTGTATGAGAGTTTTCATCGTTTAGCCTTTCAAATTTTGAACTCGAACAGGGCAGGACTAACAAAAGAAGGTACTCAAGACAAGCGTTGCCACTAGCAGGTTGCTGAAGAAAGGTACGGAATGCTTCGAGAGTCTCAGCATGAGCGGGAAATCCTCATGATATCAAAACCCCTCCGTTCGTCCTGAGCGCCGTCGAAGGACTCCGACGGAGTTTTTCAGCAGCCTGCTAGCTATTCCGTGACGTCTTACTCGACCATCGTAGCGGCACACGTTATCGCATTGACAGCTCACTACCCCAGAGCTCTTTGAGAAAGCCGCTCTTCTCCAAGTGCGCGGTAAAGCTATTGTCATAAAGCTCTTCCGGCTTCACTCTCACGTTTATTCCGCTTTGCCGTGCCTGCTCGATGGTGTCGGCAACCACTCTCTCAGGAACCGCCATTCGACGATCGACGATTTCTCGCGCATAGACGTCGTAAGACGCTTGAAGCGCTTCTTGGTCTTGGGTCCTCATCGCTTTGGCGATGGCCGCCTTGGCTTTGTCCGGATTTTTCTCGACAAAATAAACCGTCTCGGCAAAAGCGGCAACGACTCGTTGAACGATATCCGGTCTCTCCCGCAACATCTTGCCGCTGGCGTGCACCGAGCTATAGATGAAAGGTATACCCAACTCTACCAAACGATAGAGCACGTTGAATCCTTCGTTCTTTGCCCGGACGTCCAAGGGTGGTGTAACCACGATCGCCTGGACAAAGTTCAAGCGCATGGCTTGAAAGCGCTCGGACTGGCTACCGCCGACCGGGCGGATGATTACTTCGTCTTGGGGAATGTTGAATCTTCTAACAACAGCTCTGGATAACCGTTCGGAGAGGTTGTTACCCGCGCGAGCGATACCGATGGTTTTCCCGCGGAGATCCTCAGGCCGCTTGATTTCTTTCCTGGAAACCATAACGTACGGCAGCTTTAGCAATGGCGACGCGACGATTTTTCCTCCGATTCCCGATGCCATGGTCGGGAGCGTCGCGTCGGCGGCGCAATAGAGAAACTGAATCTCGTCCGCTGCCAGGGCTGCCAAAGACGGCGCTGAGGCTTGAATGTAGATATGCTCGAAGTTGAGACCGTATTTGCTGAATAGTTTATTATCGATTGCTGTATAGAGATGAACGAATCCCCCCGAAACCGCGCAGGTGGCAATTCTTAATGTCAGAGAACGCTCACCCGGCTTGGCAAGGTAGGGATTCGCGTAGGCCGCGCTTGAGACCGCGAGGATCACTAGAATCGGGCGCGCCAGCGTCGTCAACAACAGAAGACAACCGCGAAGCAACCCATATTTCCGCTTTCGCCGAAAACGGGAAAAGGAATTCATGAATCGCTCCGTTCTCAATAAAATAGCTAGCAGCGCCCGATAGTATGTTATTTGCTCATGCCACTCAAACGGCGCGAAATCATCCCAGATCCAAGAGCCGGGCAACTGAACTTGCGCCGCCGATGACTAAGCGACGATGAAAGGCAAAGGAAACGTCAACGGCTTATGCGCGGTAGTTCACCGCCCCAAAGATCTTTGAGGAAGCCACTTTTTTCCAAGTTGTTGACGAAAGTATTGTCATAGATTTCTTCGGGTCGTTTTCTGATATGGGTTCCCGATGCACGGACAAGTTCCACTGAATCGGCTACCGCCGCGGCTGGTACGATCATCCTCCGATCGATGATCTCTTTGGCGTACACATTATAGGAAACCCGCAGGGCCTCCTCATCCTTGACCCGCATCGCCTGGGAAATGGCGATTTTCCCTTTGCCCGGATTCTTTTCCATGAAAAAAATCGCCTCCGCGAATGCGGCTACGACTCTTTGGACGACTTCCGGCTTATCCCGAAGGATCCTCGAATTCGCATGCAGAGAGCTATAGATAAACGGTAAGTCAAGATCCACTAGACGATAAAGCACGTTGAACCCATCGTTTTTTGCCCGAGTATCGAGGGGCGGCGTGACGACGACCCCTTGAACCACATTTGTCGCCATCGCCTGATAGCGCTCCGACTGGCTGCCACCAATGGGCCGGATTGTAACCTCATCGGCCATGTTGAATTTCTTGAGCACTGCGTGGGACAAACGCGCGCTCAAATCGCCCGGGCGAGTCACACCCAGGGATTTGCCTTTGAGATCTCCGGGGCGTTTGATCTCTTTTCGGGTTACCAGTACGTAAGGAAGTTTCACCAGTGGTGCCGCCACCAATTTGGCATCGACTCCAGTGGCAAGCCCGGGAATCGTTGCCTCCGCAGCGCAATAGAGAAACTGAATCTCATCAGCGGCAAGCGCGACTAAAGAGGCACTGCTGCCGCGGATGAAAATATGTTCCATCTTGATTCCGTATTTCTCGAAGATGCCATAGTCCAAAGCGATATACAGATGCGCAAAGCCGCCGGAGACCGCGCAGGTGGCAATCCTGAGTTTGACTGGTTTTTCCCCCGGCTTAGGTAAATAGGGATTAGCATCGGCTGGAACGATGAAAACGAGAACAAAGAGAAGCGCTATCAATAGACTCTTTATGACGGGCAAGACACCCTGCATCAGTGCTAAACGCCCTTGCTTTCTCCGGAGAGAACAACTCGTCATAACGGCCTCCTTACGAGTCTAGGAGCGCCGAATCTTAGTTTATTTTGGCCCGCCGCTCAATGGCGGACCGGTGAGGCGTTCGGACTAAGAGTGACGCGTCAATTTCGGGTTTTGGGTAAGTATTTGTTAGATAGCGAAGCGAAAATGAATGATGTCGCCGTCTTGGACGATATAGTCTTTGCCCTCAAGTCTGAGCTTGCCGGCTTCTTTACATTTCGCCTCGCTGCCCAGAACAACGAAGTCCTCGTAAGCAATCACCTCGGCACGGATAAAGCCACGCTCGATGTCGCTATGAATCTTTCCTGCAGCTTTACGCGCGATCGTTCCCTGAGTGACCGTCCAGGCGCGGACCTCGTCTTCGCCCGTCGTAAGAAAACTTATCAGATCCAACAGCCGGTAAGACGCCCGGATAAACCTTTCCCGGGCCGGTTCTTGAATGCCAATCTCCTTCAGGAACCCCTCGCGATCGTTTTCATCCAGCTGCGCGACTTCCATCTCAACCTTTCCCGCCAAAGCCAGACCGTCCAATCCGCGCCGCTTCAATTCATCCTGGTAAGCCACTGACAGGGGCTGACCGGCTTTATCGTCAGCCTGATTAAAAAGCACCAAAACCGGCTTGCGGCTAAGAAACCCGAAGCCTGAAAGGAGATTCTCGTCATCGGCGCTGAACTCAAGGTTTCGCAGACTCTCTTCATTCTCCAAAGTTGTCGCGCAACGCTCCAGCAGCGCTTCTTCCTGCGGCCGTGCCTTCTCCTTTTTCAAACGGGTTCGACGATTCTCGACGACGGTGAGGTCCGCGAGAATCATCTCGGTCAGCAGATCGTTGAGCTGTCGGAGCGGATCAGCATCGGGCTCGAAATCGCGCAGGACCAAAGCCATGGCGTCGACCTCGCGCATCTGAGTTATCAGGTTACTGTTCCCCTTGAGATCGTCATCATTTTGGCTAGCCGGAAAATCGGTAAAGCGAATCTCGGCGTAAGTGGTTTTTTTCGGCTTGAAAACCTGCGACAGCTTGTCAACGCGCGCATCGGGCACCTTGATAACCCCGAGATGAACCTCTTCCTTGCCACCGTAACCGCCGACCTGGGCCTGCAGGCCCGTTAGCATGTTGAATACGGTCGTTTTCCCCGCGCTGCGATGGCCAATTAATCCTACTTTCATTCAGCCAATTTCTCCCAAACGATTAACTGAAGCACCTCAATCTAGCAGGAATTACGTGCCGAAGAAAATCGGTGGTCATTAACTCGCCAACTGCTGGCGCGCTTGCTTCCGATCCAGCTCTCTCAGAAACATCTCCTTCCACCGGATCAACCCCCGTCGCACATAGTTCGGATCGAGAGCAACACCCTCGCAGATATTGTCAAAGGAGAACAGGTAGGATTTGTCATCATCGAGAATCCACTCTTCGGCCTCGCGAAACAGCGATTGCTTGCGTGGTGTGACGGCCGTTAGATTATCCTGGAAACAGACCACCGCGTCTTCCAGGACAGCGAGCATGAGCAACTGTTCGGGCTGCAAATGAAATCGTCGCCGGTAGGTCGAGAGATATTGTACAGTGACCAGAATGTCAGGCTGAAAAACCGCAAGGGCTTTTTCTTCCCAGGGAGAACTTGCTTGATTGACCCCTTTGACCCAGAGCTTGGAACGACGATTATCGTAGGACTTTTGTGGCTTGAATCGTTTTTGAGACTTCATTGGAATTTCTCCGCACGGTTTGGCAACAACATTGGCTTTGCATTGTTCCGTTGTCGTAGGCGCATACGCAGAAGCCCTACCCCGTAACTTCAACAATCTACGAGTCACGGACAATACAACACACGCCCCCTAAATTCCGGACAGAGGCCGCCGAGATCGAAAGCGCGACTATCAACCCGGTCAAAGGGGGACAACGAGGATGCAGGGATCAAAGTAAGAGAACGACTTGGAGAATCTGGAGCGAAACTTTCGGCGTGTCGATGCGAGTAATAAGGGACCCATGGATTGGCTCGGCAAAATCGGTCCAAGCCAAGCGAATTTCTTCCAAGTCCGGTCGCGTCGAGTACGGAACCTCGCCGGTCTCAGACCTGAGGCCGAAGCGAAACGTGTACTGAGTCAGCTGTACGACGCCGTTCGCGGGAATCGGATGTAGTTCTACTCTAAGGCGCGGCCAGGGAGACGGGGAATCATGGGCGGCGAAGCTCAAAGCAAACGCCCCAAGGGTAAAGCAGAGCAACATCCCAAGTATAGCCAGTGCTTTAAATACTCGCGTCATAGAATTCTTCCTGACCGCCTTCACGCTAACAATCTTTCAGGGAAAGTCAACACAGCTCCACCGTAAAACGCGCCTCAGCCGACAGGAGATGGCTTCAAGGGGTTTAAAAGATGGTAAACTTTTTTCGGAGGCTTGCTCTATCGTTTGCCGCTTCGCCGGATACGCCTGCGCCGCTAGCGGTTGACCCATTAGGTCAAGATGGGTAGATTAGAATCCCATGCCATTGGCAACTATTGAAGAGGCCATCGCAGAGATTCGACGGGGCCGGATGGTCATCCTGATGGATGACAAAGACCGCGAGAACGAGGGTGACCTCTGTATGGCGGCGGAGAAGGTCACTCCTCAAGCCATCAACTTCATGGCTACCCATGGGCGGGGGCTCATCTGTCTTCCGTTGACTGAAGAACGGGTGAAGCATCTGCAGCTCTCGATGATGGTTTCCGAAAACACGTCTCCCTTCGGTACCGCTTTTACGGTATCCGTTGATGCCACCTCGGGAATCACCACCGGTATTTCCGCGGCCGATCGCGCGAAAACGATTCTCGACGCCATCGCCGACGATGCAAAACCGCAGGATCTCGTCACCCCCGGCCACATCTTTCCCTTGCGCGCAAGAAACGGCGGTGTTTTGGTCCGAGCGGGTCAAACCGAGGGTTCCGTGGATCTAGCCCGGCTTGCCGGTCTCAAACCGGCGGGCGTCATTTGCGAAATCATGAAGGACGACGGCACGATGGCGCGCCAGCCGGATCTCATGAAGTTTGCCAAGAAACACAAGCTCAAAGTCTGCACCGTTGCCGATCTCATTCAGCACCGGCTCAATTATGATTTTCTGGTCTATCGGGCAGCAACCGCGCCGCTGCCGACCCGCGTCGGCGGAGAATTCCAAGCGATTGTCTACAACACCCACGTGGACCATAGCGAACACCTGGCATTGATCAAGGGCGATATCTCCCCCCGAGAGGAAACCCTGGTCCGGGTGCACACCAAGTACGTTCCCGGCGACGTATTCGGTTTTGCGCTCCTCAACACGGGCGCCGTCATCCAGCGCTCAATGGAAATCATTGCCCGAGAAGGCAAGGGGGTTATTCTTTATCTCCAGCCTGAACGAAAGGGGCTTCATCCTTCAATGGTGGCTTATCCCAGAGTCGAAGGAAAACAACAAAAGGATATGAACCTTTCCTTTGTTTACCGGGCCGATTTCAAAGAGTACGGGATCGGGGCGCAGATATTGCGCGATTTGGGAGTGCGTAAGATGCGGCTGCTGACCAACAACCGCAAGCATCTCGTGGGGCTTCGTGGTTATGGGCTGGAAGTCACGTCGTTGGAAGCTATTCCACGCGATAATCCGCTTCGTGAGGTTGCGAAGCAAAAAAAGACCAAAGCCAAAAGCGCTTAGGCGTGAGGATCGCAAGTCGTGCTATGAGATTTTTTGTTTGAAATTCCGAAAACGTAGTGAGGACCTATGCCGATTTTTGAATACAACTGTTGCCGTTGCCACCATAGTTTCGAGACCATCGTTCTTTCAGCACGAGAAAAAGTCAGCTGCCCGAAATGCGAGAGTTCCGCAGTGGAAAAGCAACTCTCGGTATTCAGCTCACCGGGTTCGCAGTCGGAGAAAACTGTCTCCGCAGGAGGTTGTGGCTGCACGCCGCAAACTTGCGGCTGCCATTAATCCGAATTTGGCGGGCTCAGATACCTTGGAAGATCGGGACGGATCCGTTTAAGCGCCTCACCGATATTCGAGAAAACTCTCTCCTCCACCAACTGCCCGCCCACCCAAAAGTCCAATGACGGCGCGTCGGTGAAATTAACATCGACGTAACGTTCACCCGGCGGTTCGGCCGTGATCACAACTCTTACGGAATAGCCGGCATCGACGATCAAGCCTCGGGCACCGGACGGTAGCGGAAGACTGTTCTTGATTTTAGCGAGCCTTTCAACAGGATAGGAGCCAACTTCGAGAGAAAAGTATCCCCATTCCCCTGGAGCAACCGAGAGTTCTTTAAGCATTCTCGGATTGATATCGACGAGATTCTTAGCCGCCTGGTCTTGGTTGTATCCCTTGAGAAGCTCGTAGGCCCATTTCTCAATGATGCCCTTGATGGGCGCTGCGGGCTTCTCGCGTTCTTTAACCGGCCCGCGGTCGATCCACCACTTGGTCTCTTCAAAGGGCGCGGTTTTTTCGTCTGCCATAAAGCCTAAGAACCGAGTCTGCGCCTGCTGATCGCGTCAAACCTTGAAATCCTCCAGAGTGTTGGGAGCGAAGAGGGATTTCAATTCCGGTAATTTTTTGATCAATCCTTGCTCGTGAGAATATTGAATGAGCGTTTCCAAAACATGGCGATTGGCCTCTAACCCGTAGGGCCAGAATGCGTCTTCAAAAAGTTCCTTTTCTTCCTCTATATCTGCAAACGACCAGGCAAGCATATATTTAAGGGCCGAATACTTATACAGCGATTCTTCGCAAATCCTCTTCGATTCGGCAAAGGCTTTGCACAAGCTTTGAGCCACCCAAGGAAACTTTTCGTACACCTCCTCGCGCAGGACAATCGCATGCATAATTGGAAATATCTTTGTCCGCCGGTAGTAATCCTTTTCCACCTCACGGAAGTTTGGAAACAGTCTCTTCACCTTAGGAGATCGTCGAACAAACGGAGAAGGAATGTGCGCGCTGATTAAGGCATCGAGTTCACCTTGCTCGAGCATGCTCGAGAGCGTTCGCTCCGGGCCAATCCATCGAATGTCAATGTCTTTTCCCAAGTCGGGCTTGAGTTTTTCTTCACGGCCCGCATCTTCCGCACCTCCAGTAAACCATTTTACTTTTTCCGGCGAGACCCCGTAATCATGCTGCAAAATACCCCTGATCCACACGGCGGCAGTGATCTGATACTCAGGTACACCTACACGTCGTCCGACTAAATCCTTCGGCCCTCCAATGCCGGAGTTCGTGTTCACAAAGATGAAAGAGTGCCGAAAGAATCTAGAGGGAAAGACCGGGATGGCGATCAATCGAGGATGACCTCTGTCACGTGCCATCAGATAGGAACTCATAGAACACTCTGCAGCGTCGAACTCCTGATAGCGAAGCATGCGCCAAAACGTCTCTTCGACGTGGAGCGGCAAATAAGTCAACTCCACGCCTTCGACCTGAACCCTCCCCTCCTGGAGTGCACGCGTACGATCATATTCCCAACATGACAAAGTCAGAGGAATTTTCCCCATGATGTTCTCCTTCTCGAAGGTCGTCGCAAGCTAGTGCAGTCTATCAACTTATTCCGGCAAGAAACTTGGAAGCGCCAATCACAAACTGATCCTTCTCACCTTGCAACACCACAGCAGCCTCGCCGGAAGCCAGTGTTGTCCGGCGCTGAATCGTATACGGCTTACCCTGGAATCTAACCTGCTGCCCTGGATTGAACCGACTGAGTCTCAAATGATCCGGTTGCGGATCAATTTTTTCCATAGTTTTTCATAACATATCGCCGCGCAAAGCTTAAGCCGCGAAGGGTCGGCCTCGCCTGCTGCGAAATTGACATCATCGCGAGCAGATACTACACTCACCGTTCTTAAATCAAAAGTAGCCCAACATCGCCCCTGTTGCACTTATTCCTAAATCTGTGGGAAAGGAAGAAGGAGTCAAAGACAGCGAAGTCCGACCCGTGATGGCGTTCTTGACGATGTTCCAGCGACACCTTCAGCTCAGGGTGATCGCGTTGATTGTGGCCATTCTCGTCTTAGGTTTCGGCGTCCTAGTGATTCTGAACATCCAGCGCGAGGCGGAGGTGCTGGTGGCCGGGAACCGGGAGACGGCCCGGCTGCTGGCGGGATCGATCTACAAGAGCATCGAGAACGGAATGCTTGAAGGGCGTCCCGACATTATCCGCCGCCTGGTGCAGGAGCTCAAAAAAGAACTCAAGGATGTCCGCGTTCTCGATGTCTACCGGAGCAACGGCGTCGAAGCCTTCAGCGATCTGGAAACCCTTAAGGAGGTCAACATCGACGCGGCGCTGGTCGAGCGGATCTCCAAGATGCGCCGGGCGCCGGGCAAGAAGATCAGCGATCCGCTGTTCACCCGCGCGGTCGAGACGCTGACCCCTCAGGAGACTTATGAGGCGACCAACGATGGCCGCATGCTGACCCTCTTCCGCCCTCTGGAGAATCGGGAAGAGTGCCAGGATTGTCACAGCGGTGACCAGAAGGTCCGGGGCGTCGTCAGGGTGAGCCTCGGTCTGGAGCGGCTGGATGCCGATCTGCGGGCGGCACGGAATCGCCAGCTTCTGGTCGCGCTCCTGACGATCCTTGGAGTGAGCGCCTCTCTGGTGGCTTTTTTGGGCCGCGTGGTGCTGCGGCCGATCGCCCTGATCTCGGCGGCCGCACGCCGGATCGGCGGCGGGGACTTTGAGACGCGCCTGGCGATGCAAAGCCAGCACGAGATCGGCGAACTGGGTAGAGCCATCAACGGAATGGCCGGCCGGCTGAAGAGCGTGCACGACGACCTTGAGACGCGCAACGCTGAGCTGGCCGCCACGCTCCAGAGCCTCAAAGAGTCGATGCAGAAGGTTGAGCTGCTCGAACAGGTCAAAGGCGAGCTGGTCAAGTTCGTCCCCGAAGCGGTGACGAAGCTGCTGGAGCAGAATCCCAACGCACACGAGCTGGAAAAGCGCGAGGCGGACGTTTCGGTTTTGTTTCTCGACGTGGAGGGATACACCCGCCTGTCGGAGCAGCTGCCGCCGCAACGGCTCAACCGGATGATCCAGGACTATTTCTCGAGCTTTCTCGAAATCATTCGCGCGCAGCATGGCGACGTCAACGAGACCGCCGGCGATGGCCTGATGGTGATTTTCCAGAGCGAGGCCGGCCCGGCGCGCCATGCGCTCAACGCCGCCACCGCGGCCTTTCAGTTGCTGGCGAAAGTGGTGGCCCTCAATCGCGAGTTCGCCGGAATCTATCCGACGGTGGCGATCCACGTCGGGATCAACAGCGGCCCGGCGCTGGTCGGCGCGACGAAGCTTGACGCAGCCGGTGGCGGCCGCTGGACCTTCACGGCGTCGGGGCCGACGACGAACCTTGCGGCGCGAATCGCGGGACTGACCAAAGGCGGCGAGGTCATGGTGGGGCCGGAGACCGCGGAGCGGATCAAAGAACGCTACGTGCTGCAAGCTACCGGCGAGCACCAGTTGAAGAACGTTTCTCAACCCGTGCGCGTTTTTCGTCTTGTGCCGCCGGGCGTGTATGAAAAAATACACTAGCCCGCATTATCCACGTCCGAAGAAGAATCACGACACTCTGTCAATCGAGGGGGAGCCTGGAGGAGCGAAGGCAAAAAGGATGTTCAAGGTTCAACGTTTCAATTCGTTTCGGACCTGAAGCCTTGAACTTTGAACATTGAACTCTGGATCTCCGCGCTTCATCCGGACGGCTCGCACGAATAATCCGGGCCAAGTGTTGAAGAATTTTCTTAATCACGTCAGGCTGGTCGATGAAGCCGATGGTCCGCATTCCCCTGGCATTTTGGACAAGTGAGGGGATCGGTCTCATAGACCTTTCTGGTGAAGTACGACCAGCGCTTCTTTGATTCTTATGAGAGGACGACCATGCGCATCGCAGTGATGGGCGCGGGAGCCGTGGGCGCCTACTTCGGGGCCAAACTCTCAGCGTCCGGCCACAACGCGGCATTCCTGGCGCGCGGAGCTCACCTCGATGCTCTGCGCCGGGAAGGACTTCGAGTCGACAGCCCAGGCGGCAATCTGCGTATTCAAAACGCGCTATTCACGAACGATCCCGGCGAAATCGCCGTCGTCGATCTTATCCTTTTCTGCGTCAAGTCCTACGACACCGACGCAGCCGTTGGCACCCTGGCGCCGATGATTGGAAGCGCCACAACGATTCTGTCGCTACAAAACGGCGTCGACAACGCTGACAAGATCGCGGCACGCTGGGGGGAGAGGCGTGCCTTGGCCGGCGTCGTCTACCTGGGGTCGCAACTCGTTGGGCCTGGAACCATCAAACATTCGGCGGGCGGCAGGATCGTTTTCGGTGAGATGAATGGCTCGGTCGGGGATACGGCTCAATCCATTGAACGAGCTTTCACAGCGGCCCAGATTCCATGCGAGATTAGCAAGGATATCCGCAAAGCCCAGTGGCGCAAGCTCCTCTGGAACGCGCCCTTCTGCGCTATCAGCTGTCTCACGCGGGCAACCGTAAGAGAAGTCATTGAGTCTGAGTCTCTGCGCAAGCTCGCCGTCGATTGCATGGCAGAGGTCACGCAGGCCGCCCGGACTCAAGGCGTTGATCTCGAGCCTGAACTCATAGACGAAACGTTGAATTTCTCCAAGACTCTGGGCGACTTCAAGCCCTCGATGCTGCAAGACTTGGAAGCGAGCAAGCCGCTTGAATACGAAGCGTTCAATGGAATCGTGGTTAAGCTGCTGCGGCAAGCCTGCAACGATGCGCCGGTAAACCAGGTTTTTTACGGCACGCTCGCGTACCTGGACAAAAAAATTCGCCATGAGGCGGCGGCTTGAGTGATGGGAATCGGTTCCTGGTTCGCGGTACTGAGAAGCGGTCTATTTTTGTTTTGTGCTCTGGTCGGGTCTAACGTCGTTGCCCATGCCCAAGCGGACGATCTCGTCGCCAAAGGGCAATACATCTTCGCGCTCGCCGGCGGCTGTGCCTGCCATACGGATCCGAAAGGCACGCCGCATGCGGGAGGCCGGGCCTTTCCTATTCCTCTCGGTACGGGTTACAGCACCAATATCACACCGGATAAAGAGACCGGACTGGGCGCCTGGACGGACCGACAGATTCACGATGCCATGGTCAAGGGCGTCAGCCGAGACGGCAGCAAAATTTTGCCGCTGATGCCCTTTGAGGCCTATTCCGGCATGGCGGAAGAGGATCTCCGAGCCCTGATCGCCTACTTGAGAACGCTAAAGCCCGTCAAGAAAGCAACGCCTCCGCTAAAAACCCGGGTGCCATTTGTTCGGAGTCTCGCAACTCCTGTTTACCTAAAGGTTTTCGGTCGGTTCTCCAGCTCGCCGCCGCTGGCACCGAAAAGCGGCATCGAACGCGGGCGTTATTTAGTGGACCGCGTTTCGCTTTGCGGCGATTGCCACACGCCGAAGAATTCCATGGGAGTCCCCAACCGTTCGCTCTATCTTGCCGGCGCCAGCGCCAAGACAGGATTTTTGGGCGAGGACGTGCCCAATATCACGCCCGACAAGGAAACAGGCATCGGAGATTGGAAACGGGAGGACATCGCGGAGCTACTGATTTCCGGTACCAAGCCCGACCTGGATAACGCCCAGGGTCTGATGGCTGAAGTCATTCAGGGCACGCCGTATGGTTATAAGGACATGAAAAAGGAAGATGCTCTGGCCATCGCGGATTATTTAAAATCGATTCCGCCCATCAAGAACAAGATCAAATAGGTGCCGGTACAATCGGGGTTCAACTTCGCGGGACCTGCTTCACGACCTCGGCGAGAATCTCATCTGTGTTGACATTTTCCGCCTCCGCCTGGAAGTTTAGGATAATGCGATGGCGCAGCGCGGGATAAATCACCCTGGCGACGTCCTCATAGCTGACATGGATCCTGCCATCGGCCAGTGCATTGCCTTTCGCGCCCAGGATGATGGCTTGGGCGCCGCGCGGGCTGGAACCAAACCGGAGATATTGCTTGACTGTAGAGGTGGAACGGTTACCGTTGCTTAGATTGGGCTGCGTGGCATGCACAATGCGCACGACATAGTCCTCGATGGGTGGAGCAATCAGCACCTGGCGCAGCAATTGTTGCATTTGGTTGACCACTTTCCCGCCATCGTCCGGGAGCACTCTCCCAGCATCACCGGTCTCGGTGCCAGTCGTCCGCTTGAGAATCTCCCTCAGCTCCACCGGTGACGGCGGCGCAACCATGAGCTTGAAGAAAAATCGATCCAGCTGCGCTTCGGGGAGCGGGTAAGTTCCCTCAAGCTCGATCGGGTTTTGCGTGGCCAGAACTATGAACGGCGATGCCAAGGTGTGGGATTCGCCGAACACCGTCACTTGCTTTTCTTCCATCGCTTCCAGGACCGCAGATTGGGTCTTTGGCGTCGCACGGTTGATCTCGTCCGCGAGGACCACATGGGCAAATATCGGTCCCTTTTTGAATTGAAACTCGCGCCGGCCATTGGCTTCGGTCAAGACCTCTGTGCCGACGATGTCGGAGGGCATCAGATCCGGCGTGAACTGAATGCGCTTGAACGAAACACCAAGGACGTGACTCAAAGATTTCACCAGCAGTGTCTTGCCTAAACCCGGTACCCCCTCTAGCAAGACATGGCCGCCGGCGAAAAAAGCGATCAACACTTGCCTAATGACATCATCGTGACCGACGATAACTTTTCGTACCTCAGCTTCCAACCGTTTGAAGACTTGCTGAAATCTCTCAGGCTCCATCAGGCTCCCTTTCTGGTTCAACGAATAATGCCGCGATACTCCAAGGGCAGCGGTTGTTTCTCCGTCGGGGCGTCCGGCACGTAGGCAGGCAATGGGGCATTGCTCACCGGTACTTTCAGATAGGCCCTGGTTTCTTTTGACGGCTTACTGATAGCCCCTTCGCCCTTCGAGTCCGCGGCCAATTCCTCCGGCAATTGCACGGTTACATAACGGGCCCCTTTGACTCCCTCCTTACCTTGCTCCCCCGGTTGGTAAAACCGCTCCGCCGGAGGCGCGCCCTGGGGGATTTCCTCGGACCGACTCCTGCCGAGTTTTTCCTGCGAGCCGCCTGGCGTCTTCCCGGTGAGCTCTTTACCGGTGTCTTTATCGGACTTGTTGCTGGGGTCCGGTTGATTATCTTTGCCGTCACGCTGGCTCTGCTGGTTTTTTTCTTTGCTTTGCTCCTTCGGAGCGCCCCGGGCGCCTTGCCCCTGTTGCATATCTTTACTTCGTTCAGCGTTTAGCTCACCTTTGCTATCGCCGCCACCGCCACCCTGACTTTGTTTCCTCTCCCCTTGCCCTTCCTGAGAGGGATTGCTTTGCGCACCTCCGCCGCCTTTTTCTGCGTCTTTTTGTTGACTACGAGCGGACTGCTGCTCCAGACCCTGAAGCGTGCTCGAAGCTTCACCGAGAAGAGCGCGGCTTTCTTTCTCTTCTTCTTTCTTTTGTTGCTTCTCGACCTGTTCCAGGGTTTTGTGAATCAGCGTCTGCTTCTCTTGCTCCGCTACGTTCGGGTGCTCGAGTTTCATTGCGAGGGTTCGCAGATCATGGGCCAATGCTGACAGAGACGGCCTCTGCGCCATTTTTTCCGCCAGCTCGCTAAGCTTCTCGTAGGCCGGAGCCGGGCGACGACTTGATCCCATGAGCGGCATCGAGAGATGAAACAGGGCGGCCACGATGAGAGAAACCAAGAACGACCAGTAAAAGGACCGTTTGATGCGATAGGGAAACTCACGGCGAAAATCGATCCGCTCCAGGAGCGTCGCCGCCTCCCTGCGTAGACGCCCCACCAAGGAGGCAGGCCAGCGGGCCATGTCGATCGTTGCCAGGGTGAGGAAGCGGTCTTTCGCCTCCGTCTTTTCGTCCACTAGTCGAGCAGCGGAACGCACCGAAGGGATCAAAGGACGGGTGCGAATCATCACCGCAAGCAAACCCACTCCGATCACCGCGCCGCTGAGTAAGAGGAACGCTATCGGCGCGATCCAGGCGCCGCGGTAAAGATAAACCGCGAGGTAGATGGCAACCAGCAGCGGCGGCGAGAAAATCAGGAGAGAATCCCACAGCGCGTGATTCCGTAACTGCGCAACCAAACGACCGACCCGCTGCTCAGGCGACTCTCGGTTCTGTGCATCCGTGGACGTCCTCATGCCGGCTAACTATAGCATGTTAGCGAGACGCCATAAATGCATCGCTAGTCGCGCGCAGCGGGTTTGCGACGCGATGGGGGAGTTTCGTTGCGCGGCTGATAGACTTTGACTGCCTGGCTGTGCGACTCCAGGCTTTCCGAGAAATGGTGGGTGCCGTCGTTTTTCGACACGAAATAAAGAAAGGGCACGGAAGCGGGATGGAGCGCGGCTCGTAGAGATGAGAGACCGGGGTTACAAATCGGCCCGGGAGGGAGGGCGGGAATGCGATAGGTGTTGTAGGGACTCGCGGCATACAGATCTTTGCGGGTTAAATTACCGTTAAAGTCTTTGAGACCGTAAATAACCGTGGGATCGCTTTGCAGCGGCATTTTCAGCCTGAGCCGGTTGTGAAATACAGCCGAGACCAATGGCCTCTCGGCTTCGACGCCGGTTTCTTTCTCGATAATTGAAGCCAGGGTCACGATCTCGTGGGGCGTTAGACCGTTATCCTCTTTTCGCTGTCCCGCCAGCGGCTCGACGCTTTTACGAAACTGCTCCGTCATCTTCAGGATAATTTCTCGGGGCGGTGTTTCCGGAATAAAGTTATAGGTGTTTGGAAAAAGATAACCTTCAATGCCCTTGTCTTGCAGGCCGAGAGACGAAAGCAGCTCAGAATCATAGGCGGCGGCAAGGAACTGCTCTTCTCGGGCAATGCCCATCTTGGCCAGCAAGTCTGCCACTTCTTTGACCGTGAGCCCTTCGGGAATGGTGACACGCTGGAAGATCCCTTTGCCCAGCACCATACGGTTGAGAACTTCTGACGGCGTCAACGGCAGCTCAAAGCGATAGAGCCCCCAGTGAATTTTTTTTTCTAATCCGGAATAGCGCGCCCACAGCGAGAAGAGTCTTTCGTTGGTCACGACTTTTTGGTCCCGCAGCTTACGGACAACCGTCGAGAATGACTCTCCTGGTTCGATGCGAATTTCGACGATCCCGGACGTTGGGGAAACAGAAAAAAACATGTAGGAAAAGACAAACCCGGCAAACAGTACAGCCGAAACAAAGGCGAGGCAAAGAGTAATAAGGAACGACTTCATGCGCAAAAAGTGAAATAACGTGGCGACAAAGACTGGGGTTGCACAAACGTCCTAATTTTCCGTCAGATTGACTTTCATCCAGCCCTCGATTTGACGCAGGAATCCGGCAAAGGGATCCTCGCCGGGCTCCGCGGCAAAATAAGCTTTGCGCGTATAATCCAGGGCGCCGGAATAGTATTCAAACTTCTTCGAAAGTTCTTGAAAGAGAATAAAGCCGGTTCGGTAGAGGGAAAGATCGAGCTCGGAGACCGTCCAGTACGAACGGCTTCCTTCCTCAATGTAGTAATTGAGGAACCCTTTCCCCTCTACGTGATTACGAAAAATCCCGCTCATGAACAGCGCATAGTCGCCGAGATATTTGCGCAGGGACCTTTCCTTTAAAACTTGAGTTTCGTCGACCGGCGCGGAGGGTTGCTCCGAGAGAATTTCAACCACGCTGTCCATGCGCTTGCCCTTTCGCGAGCGCATTCGATAAAGATTTTCGCTCTTGGCGAAATCGGTCAGAACGTCCGCCATATAGCGGGTCACGGTTGAGTCGTAGATGCCTAATTGCCGGAAGCTTTGGCGAATGACATCATGGAAGAAGCTATGCAATTGGCTATCGGGTGCGCGTTTTTCCATCATGGTTTATGATACCAAAGTTGCGTTTTTTTGGGAAGATTTTTGCCTTTGGGCCCACGGGTGGAGTCGCGAATCCGCCGACCACGATCACTCTAGCCATTTTCTGCATGAAAGCTATAATAGCGCAGCGTTCTCCGTTTTCCCACTTCGCTAACCCGGAGGAAACCATGGCAAGGGACCTCAAAGAGGTTTTTTTCCGACTTGATGGCGCATGGGCATCATTTGAGCTTATGTCGATTCGCCGGCGTGACGATTACTTAAAACCCTTTCGCGTGCTCCGTTGTAAGATCGATGACCAGGTTGACTTCCAAGCTCCAGAGACGCTGCGCAGCGCCACCGAAGCCACGGTTTTGATCGAGATTTTCGGCGAGCAGGAGCTTGTGGCCGCCAGCGGTCGAGGTCCGGTGCAGGCCGTTGACAACGCCATGAGAAAAATCCTGGAGAAACATTACCCGCAACTTTCTGAGGTCAGCTTGGAGGAGTTCGACGTTCGATTGCTGCACCATGGTGCCATCACCGGGGATGACGAAGACAAAGGCGCCGGCGCGTTGGTTAGAGTGCTGGCTATTTTTTCCGATGGCACCGACCGATGGGGCACGGTAGGCGTGGCTGCAGATATCCTTCAGGCCAGCGTCGAATGCATCATTGACGGTCTCGAGTGGAAACTTCGCGGCGAACACAAACACTAGAATTAAACGATTGTGGCGAGAATCATCCGCTAAATACAAGCCTTAACTGGTTGACGGTGGCCAGGCAAACTTTCAGTTACGGTAGAGGTGGTCCAGAACTAGCGCCGGGCGCATAAGCGTTTCTCAGATACTGAAACACCATGCGCTGGGTATTAAAGAACGAGCCATTGATCGCGATCGCGGACCGCATGACTTCCGTAAAATTGTCGGCGTCTTTGTAAAAGAGTGGGAGAATTATTTGCTCGAGCTTGTTGTATAGGGACTGGACTTCCGCCTCCGCGTCGTTATCCCTTCTGTTGGGCGCACCGATGGACCAGCCGGTCACGCCCTCAACGTGGCCTTCAATCCACCAACCATCCAGAACACTAAAGCTCGGCACGCCGTTTAGAGCGGCCTTCATGCCGCTGGTACCCGACGCTTCCTGCGGTCTAAGCGGCGTATTAAGCCAGACATCGACCCCGGAACAAATGAGCTTTCCCAATGCCATATCGTAATTTTCCAGGTAAACGACACGAACGTCGTCCGCCAAGGCAGCCGCTGCTTCGAAGATCCGGCGAATAATCGCTTTGCCGCCTTCGTCTCGTGGGTGGGCCTTGCCGGCGTAGATCAGCTGCAACGGGCCCACACGGCGCGCTATCTGTTTTAACCGATCCACCTCCGTGAAGAGCAAATCAGCTCGTTTGTAGGCCGTGGCGCGCCGGGCAAAACCAAGAGTAAAAATCGACTCATCGAGCTGAATACCTGTGAGCCAGCGCACTTGCTGGAACAGCTCTTTCTTCGCCTGCGCATGGGCTTGCCGTATTTCGTGCAGCGGGATTCCAATGGCGTACCGGAAGTGGCAGTTATCGCGCCGCCATTCCGGTATCACGCGATCATACAGCGCGCAAAACGGCGCCGAGGTCCAGGCGACGGCGTGCACGCCATTGGTAATTGCGGCGATGTCGTATTCCGGGAACATGCGGCGCGAAACCTCTCCATGACGCAACGACACCCCATTCGCATAGCGTGAGAGCCGAAGCGCCAGTTCAGTCATGTTGAGGTCACCGTTCATCACCCCCAGCTGACCGAGAACCGCCGCACATCGCTCGCCCAGCACCTGGCGAATCAAGTTGGCATGAAAACGGTCGTGGCCGGCCGGAACCGGCGTGTGGGTTGTAAAAACGCATTGCTGCCGCACCGCTTCTATCTCTGCGTCTGACACACCCTGCTTTAGATGCGCGCCTGCCCGCTCCTCCAAAAGCGCAACCGTGATGAACGCCGAGTGTCCCTCATTCATGTGGAAGACGCGCACGTTTGAATATCCAAGCGCGCGGAGCAGCGCCAAACCGCCAAACCCTAGAATCGCCTCCTGGCACAAACGATAATGTTCATCGCCGCCATAAAGATGATCGGTGAGAACGCGATCTCGGGGATCGTTGTCATCCAAATCTGTGTCGAGAAGCAATAGCGGTACTGCATGTCCGGTGATACCGCGAAAGGGATACCTCCAGGCGCGGACGCTGACCTTTCGTCCTTCGATTCCTATCGATACACGCTGCGGCAAAGGCTCAAGACGATTTTCCGGCGACCATTTGGATGGGCTTTCTAACTGATTGCCTCGCGCATCAAGCCTCTGGTCGAAGTACCCCTTGCGGTGAAGCAGGGTAACAGCCACCATTGGCACCCTAAGATCTGCCGCTGAGCGCAGCATGTCGCCAGCTAATATACCTAATCCACCGCTATAGGTTGGGATATCGGAGTCGATTGCCACGTCCATTGATAAATAGGCGATTGTACCGGTCACTAAATGCGATAATTGATTCATAAGGGTTTGTAATTCCGATGATTTTCTTCGACTACAGCCAACTTTCTAGCGCTGAAAAGTTTACCACAGATCACCGCTTCCAGCAATTAATGCCGGCCTAGAATGATCGCTAACCTGAGTTATTTGTGGAAGAGTGACCGAGGCGCAAACCTCTCCGATCGCGGCCTGTCAGGGAAAGCGCCGCAGCTTGTCTCTCAGCCGGTCGCGCCGTATAGTCGGCTCCATGAAACTTCAAGATGGATCAAGCATTGTCGCGGACTTGACCACCATCGGACGTAAAACCGGCGAGCGGCGGACGGTCGAACTTCGCTTCATCTATTATCAGGGACGCTTTTATGCGTCATCGAGCAAAGTGGAGGGAAAGCACTGGTGCCAGAACATGCTCAAGAATCCCGCCGTCGAACTAAAACACCAGGGCGAACGATTTTCCGGTAAGGCAACCCAGGTAACGGATAACAAACTTCGCCGGCACATCCTCACACTGCGCGACTCCCCGCCCCGCATGGATCGCGTGGTTTTTGCAATCAAGCCTATCTTCTGACTTCGCCAGGGAATGGACGTTCCAATAGTTCAAATCGTTCCAGCCGTTCAAACCGTTTGCCGAAAAAATAATTTTTACTTCTTGGGCTCTTCCTTCTGTTCTTGCATCTTCTTTTCGAGGTTCTCTGCCCCCTTTTGCATTCCCTCGTACATCTGCTTTTCCTTCTGCATCCCTTCCTGGATGGCCTTCTGTGCTTCCAGATTTCGATCCGCCGAATCTTTCTTATCGCCGCACGACCAAATAGCCAATGCCAGCCCAGGGATTATCATCCAACGTTGTAAATGGTTCATTAGTTGCCTCCTTCTGTCTGTCGTCTAATTGAATTTAGTTAGCAGGAAAGGACACGGGCGCGCAACTCGTTTGGCGTCTGCGCTCGCATTTGAAATCCCTGTGTGGCTTTTTTTTTGTGATCGTTCTGTTATCTTTATTCTATTGGAAGTCATGGCTCGACTCGCGACAACCATCGTGCTTTTGATCCTGTTCTCGTCATCTGCCATCTCGGTTTCATCTCAGGCGCCAGCGACGAAATTGAAAAATAATCCCGCCCTCTCCGTGATCGAGGCCGGAAGTTGGAAGGTTATTCAGAAAGGTGTTGAATTTCGCAAAATGGTTCTCGAACGCTCCGAACCCAGTCACTCCATCGACCTGAAGCTTCTTCGTTTCGATACTCGGTTGGTTGTTCCTCGGGTCCTGCGCAGCGCCCAATTTCAACTTAAAAGCGCCAATGCTAAAACATTCGCCGAAAAAAGCGGCGCCCTAGCAACGATCAACGGCAGCTATTTCGACACCGACGGAAAGCCCCTTGCGTTCCTCAAAATAGCCAGCCAAGCAATCAATGCGCGAATTGCCAAGAATTCTCTTTATACCGGAGTCTTCAGCATCAAG
>Ga0209874_1000069_pt1 | contig 25162 bp, 19 predicted proteins | sample GWRWN1_20_30_FD_187216 | JGI IMG/M metagenome (GOLD analysis project Ga0209874, IMG submission 187216) | Riverbed sediment microbial communities from areas with no vegetation in Columbia River, Washington, USA - GW-RW N1_20_30 (SPAdes)... | ecosystem: Environmental > Aquatic > Freshwater > River... | reverse complement strand
TCCAAAATCCAAAATTCCTCTGAGCAGTGACTTGCGTTGCGGCTTTCGTCGCCATTACAGTGGCGGGACCGCGCCGGATTTTCACCGGACTTCCCTGACGCCCAGAGCGTCAAATATCGAAGCGGAGGCTACATCGAGACAAATGCGCTGTCAAGCCTTATTTTTCTGCGTTGCATTTCACGACGTTCATTTTATCGGTCGAGAAACTTCGTCGCCTCAGAGGATCCGCCAAAAGACCAGCGGAATCGTGATGACAGAAAAAAAAGTACTCAAGACAACGACGGACGCCGCGAGATTCGGATCCTGACCAAACTTTTCTGTGAGAATGAAGTTCATGGCAGCTGCGGGTAGGGAACCGTAAAGCAATAACACTTGCCGGTTGATGCCGGCGGCGCCGACTAGATTCACCGCTGACCAGAACTGCGATATCTCCCGCAAAGAGGGGCCGGCTTGCGAGAGAGGTGAAAACCAAGGAAGGAGTTCCCAAATAGACGATAATTTCCGTCACCGATGCCAGGCTGATCTTTTTCCAATGGGCGAAGACGAAGCCCACGGCGACGAGCAGAAAAACGGGAATAACAGGCGATAAAGGCTTGAAGATCTCCATGGGGCGGGCGGCGAGACTTCAGTGTTGCCTTACAAGGATGCGAAGAGAACGAAGCTCAAGGTTTCACTCAACTCGATGACCGCTCCAAAGTTGTCAGCATCGATGGAGCCATTTCGCCTTCGGAGATAGCTCCGGCTAAGCAAAGCAAAAAGAGACAGATATAATCCAATCCAGAGCGCTGTTCGCCCCACCAGGAAAGCCGCTAGCGCGAGGGTTACGACTGTAGTCAAAGCGAGGTGCCACGCTCTAACGTTGTCGGCCAGGATTCTCGCAGTGCCTTCAGCGACGAAGGCTGAGCCATAAAGGAAAATCACGAGTGACCAACGCGCGAACAATGGTGTTAACAGGAGGCCGAGGCTGCGCGTTTCGCCGGTTACTTCGAGGGCGCGAACCTTGAGCAGGACCACAAACACGATTGCTAGAACTCCAAAGGCCCGGCTGCGTGTTGCCCCTTCTCCGTGCACCATTTTTACTGACAATGCGTCGAAGGTATTTTGCAATCCCTCGTAGTGAATCGCTCCGGTTAATAGGGCGAGGACCGCGATAAGAAGAGCGCCAAGAATTTCCGACTCAAGACGGGGATCCAATAAACGATTTAGAAGAATCAGTACTAATCCCAAAACAATTCCCACCAACGGAAAATAAGGTATGGCCGCGCCAACTTGCTGTGGGCTAACCTGAGCCCGATGGAATCGGCTAGCAAGGGTGAGGAATTTGAACGCAACAAGCGCACTTTTCATGGCCCTCCTTTTCGCTCAGACCTCTGTCGCTGTCAACATGCGTGACACTTCTAACCCCGCGGGCATGGGGACCCCTTTTGGGTTTTAGCAAGGCCAATATTTTGCTCGAAAAATCAATATGTTATGGGTAATTTTTCGCTTTACTTTCAGCCATTTTTCCGGTAATATTCTGGTTAGTCAAAAGTCAAGCTAACCCCGGAACTTTTCAAGCAAAATCTCAGTTAGCGGTTGGTAAAAAATGGCCGAACCAAAAACCTCAGAAGCATCCGAGTATAAAGCAGATAACATAAAAGTTTTGGAAGGGCTGGAGGCGGTCCGAAAGCGCCCGGGAATGTACATTGGTGACACCAGTGAACGGGGACTTCATCACCTCGTCTATGAAGTTGTGGATAATTCCATTGACGAAGCTTTGGTAGGTCACTGCGACAAGATTGATGTAACGATTCACATCGATAATAGCGTCACCGTGGTCGACAATGGCCGTGGTATTCCGGTGGACATTCATAAAACGGAGAAAGTCTCCGCCGCCGAAGTCGTGCTTACGAAGCTCCACGCGGGCGGCAAGTTCGATAAAGCTTCTTACAAAGTTTCGGGTGGCCTTCATGGCGTGGGAGTCTCTGTCGTCAATGCTTTGTCGGAAACCTTGGAAGTAGAGATCAAGCGCGACGGGAAAGTCTATCAGCAGAGCTACAAGCGGGGCGAGCCTCAGGGAAGTTTGCAAGAAGTCGGCACCTCCAAGGAGCGCGGGACCCGGGTTACCTTTAAGCCCGATACGAAGATCTTCGAAACTACCGAGTTCAGCTTCGACATTCTCTCTCAACGATTGCGTGAGCTGGCGTTTTTGAATCGAGGGGTGAAAATCACCATCGAGGATGAGAGAAGCCAGAAAAAACACGAGTTGTTCTATAAGGGCGGCATTGTTTCTTTTGTCGAGCATCTCAACCGCGCTAAATCCGCGATTCATTCAAAAGTAATCTACTTACAGGGTGAAAAAGAGGGCATCGATGTCGAGATCGCCATGCAGTGGAACGATGGCTACGTGGAGAACGTCTTTTCCTTCGCCAACAACATCAACACTCTGGAGGGTGGGACCCATCTGATCGGTTTTAAGTCCGCGCTCACACGCACGATCAACAGCTACGCGATCGACAGCGGGCAGCTCAAGAAAGATGACGAGAATCTTCAGGGAGAAGATGTGCGCGAAGGCTTGACCGCTGTCATCAGCGTTAAAGTTCCGGAACCTCAATTCGAAGGCCAGACAAAGACTAAGCTGGGTAACAGCGAGGTGAAAGGCATCGTTGAGGCTCTTTTAAATGAAAGGCTCGCTAGCTACCTCGCCGAGCATCCAACGGATGCCAAAAAAATCATGATGAAAGGCGTCGAAGCGGCGCGGGTAAGAGAGGCGACGCGAAAGGCCAAAGACCTTGCGCGGCGCAAAGGCGCGTTGGATTCGGGTTCCTTACCGGGAAAACTTGCCGATTGTCAGGAGCGAGACCCTGCTTTAAGCGAGCTGTACCTAGTCGAGGGGGATTCCGCCGGTGGATCAGCCAAACAAGGCAGAGATCGGCGCAATCAGGCGATTCTCCCGCTCAAGGGCAAGATTCTCAACGTCGAAAAGGCCCGTTTCGACAAAATGCTTTCCTCCCAGGAGATTCGCCTGATGATCACGGCCCTGGGCACCGGGGTCAAGGAAGATTATGACGCGGGCAAGCTCCGGTATCATTCCATCGTGATCATGACGGACGCGGATGTGGATGGCTCCCATATCCGAACGCTGTTGCTCACCTTCTTTTACCGGCAGATGCCGGATTTGGTGGAAAAGGGTCATCTCTTCATCGCCCAACCGCCTCTGTACAAAGTGAAACGCGGCAAACAGGAACGCTACATCAAAGATGAAACCGGGCTGGAAGATTACTTGATCGAGATCGGTACCGAGGATATTCGAGTGCGGACGTCGACTAATGGCAACGGCCTCGCTGGACAACCGCTGCAAGCCTTTATCAAAAAGGTGCTGCGTTGGGAGAAACTGATGGCCGTTGCGGCGAGAAAAAGGCGAAGCCGGTCAGTGATTGAAGCTCTCTTGCTGGAGCAGGACTTCAGCGAGGAGGCTCTCAAGGATGAAAAGGCGCTCAAGAAACTCCAAACCGATCTCGAATCTTACATTAATCTGGTCGCACCGGACGAAGCGCCGCTTTCCTGTTCGCTGGAAGAAGATCCGGAACATAATTGCTTCAAGCTCATTTGTGTCACGCGCTCCAACGGGACCGGGCTGCATACCGTTATTGATCGCGAACTGTTGACAAGCGTCGAGTATAAAGAGCTCAAGCGGCTTTTCAGCGAACTCATGAGCCCGGGGTCGCCGCCGTACTCGGTAGAGAATGGCGAACAAAAAGCCAAGCTACGCTCTTTTACGGAGCTCGCGGATTATATTCTTGAAGGCGGCAAGAAGGGCCAATACATCCAGCGTTACAAAGGTCTAGGGGAAATGAACCCGGAGCAGCTTTGGGAGACGACCATGAACCCCGAAACCCGCGTGCTCTTGCAAGTCCGCGTTGAAGACGCCGTTGAAGCCAACGATATTTTCTCCACGTTGATGGGCGACGAAGTGGAACCCCGGCGCAAGTTCATCGAAGAGCATGCGCTGACCGTAAAGAATCTGGATATCTAACCACCAGCCGTCCAACTGTTCAGTGAGTTCCAACGATTGGAACGGCTTGAACGATTTGAACCATTTGAACGCTTAAAGAGATGGAAGCGACGCTGAAACAGCAAAAGATACCCGTCTATATCGAAGACGAGATGCGCCAGTCCTTCATGGACTACGCCATGAGCGTCATCATCAGCCGCGCTCTGCCCGACGTGCGTGACGGACTCAAGCCGGTTCACCGGCGCGTGCTTTACGCCATGTACGACATGGGCAATAGCTGGGACAAACCTTACAAAAAATCGGCGCGTCTCGTCGGCGATGTCATCGGCAAGTATCATCCCCATGGCGATGCGGCAGTTTACGATACGATCGTCAGGTTAGTACAAGATTTCTCGATGCGTTATCCGCTGATCGATGGCCAAGGAAACTTCGGCTCCATCGATCCCGATCCTCCCGCGGCCATGCGCTACACCGAAATCCGCATGGCCCGTCTCGCGGAAGAGTTGTTAGCGGACATCGAGAAAGAGACAGTCGATTTCATTCCGAACTACGACGACTCTCTCAAAGAACCGGCAGTTCTGCCATCGCGCGTTCCCAATCTGTTGGTCAACGGTGCCTCGGGTATCGCCGTCGGGATGGCGACCAATATCCCGCCGCACAATCTAGGGGAAGTGATCGATGGACTGGTTGCCCTGGTGGAAAATCCGGATCTTACGATCAAACAATTGATGAAGTATATCCCGGGGCCAGATTTCCCTACCGGCGGTTTCATTCATGGCAAGGAACCGATCGCCCAAGCTTACAACGAGGGTAAAGGCATCATCCAGATGCGCGGCAAGGCTTTCACTGAGACCGTCAAACGCACCGGGAAAGAGCAGATCGTTATCAGTGAAATCCCGTTCATGGTCAACAAAAACCGGATCATCGAGCAGATTGCCGGTCTGGTGCAGGAGAAGAAGGTCGAAGGAATCGCCGATCTCCGCGATGAATCGGACCGCGAAGGGATGCGCATCGTCGTCGAGCTCAAGCGCGATGCGATAGCGGACATCGTCCTCAACCAGCTTTATAAGCACACGGGTTTACAAGATTCTTTCGGCGTCAACATGCTCGCCATTGCCGACGGCCGCCCAAAGGTACTCAATCTCAAAGAGGCGCTCAAAGCCTTCTTGGATCACCGCAAAGAAGTGGTGACGCGGCGCACCGCCTACGACCTGCGCAAGGCGGAGGAGCGGCTCCATATCCTCGAAGGTCTGAAAATCGCCCTCGATCATCTCGACGCCGTCATTACTCTGATTCGTCGCTCCCAGGATCCCAAGGCTGCAAAAGACGGTTTAATGCAGAATTTCGGGCTCTCCGAAATCCAGGCACAGGCGATCTTGGACATGCGGCTGCAAAGACTGACGGGCTTGGAGCGCGACAAGATTCTGGAGGAGCACAAGGAAACGGTGGAGCTCATCGCCAAGCTCAAGGCGATTTTGGCAAACGAGAAGGAAATCTACCGCATCATTGTCGAAGAGCTGAAAGAGATCAAAGAAAAGTATGGCGACGAGCGAAGAACCCAGATCGTCGCCCAATCCGAGGAGATCTCCATCGAGGACTTGATCGTCGACGAAGACATGGCGGTGACGATTTCCCACGAGGGCTACATCAAACGTAATCCGGTCACTCTCTACCGCGCGCAGCGACGGGGCGGCAAGGGTAAGATTGGTGCGACCACCAAAGAAGAAGATTTTGTCGAGTACCTCTTTATCGCTTCCATGCACTCGTACATTCTTTTCTTCACGACCATCGGCAAGGTTTACTGGATCAAGGTGCACGAGCTGCCGCAGGCGAGCCGGGCCGCGAGGGGCAAACCGATCGTCAATTTGCTCAATCTCGAACCGGGAGAGAAAGTTTCGGCTTTCTTAACCGTCCGTGAGTTCCAAGAAGGGCGTTACGTTGTCTTTGCCACAAAAAAGGGCCTCGTAAAAAAAACCGAGCTGATGTCCTACGCGAATCCGCGCTCTAACGGGATTCGCGCCATCGCCCTGGAAGACAAAGACGAGGTCATCGGTGTTCGTCTCACCGATGGCCAGCAGGAAATCATCCTTTCCACCGCCGATGGACAGTCCATCCGCTTTAAAGAAGAGCAAGTGCGGCCAACGGGCCGTGGAACTTACGGGGTCGTCGGTATGCGGCTCGATGATGGCGATTTGGTGGTCAGTATGGAAATACTCAGCCTCGGCTGTGACGTACTCACGGTGGCCGAGAACGGCTTCGGTAAGCGCACGGAGACAAATGAGTATCGTCTCCAATCCCGCGGCGGCAAGGGGATCATCACGATGAAAACCACCGATAAGACCGGGCGTGTCGTGGGCGCGCAACAGGTGACCGAGGATGATCAGCTCATGCTGGTCACCAATACGGGCAAGATCATACGTCTGCGCATCAAAGATATCCGGGTCATCGGCCGCAACACGCAAGGCGTGCGACTGATCGATATCGAGGAAGGCGAGCGGGTAGTATCGTTGGCACGTCTGGCGGAGAAAGAAGACGAGGACGAAGAGTAGCCTTTCGTCCATTCCCGGTATCCCTCACGATCCTGTTTGACGAGTTCGCTCCGAACTTGATTTCTCTTCCCGCTTCCGGGATCTTTTCACTATTATGCTGAAGCCGATCGGAATTATTGGGGCGGGCGGCTGGGGTATAGCCCTGGCTAAGCTGCTGTCTGATAAGGGAGAACAAGTCACGCTCTGGTGTCACGGCGCCGAAAGTTACCGCGAGCTTCTGGAGCACAGAGAGAGTCGCACCTATCTAGCGGGGATCTTCCTGCCGTCGAGCATCAAATTCACTCGTTCCATCGGGACTGCCGTCACCGACAAATCTTTGATCATTTGCGCCGTTCCATCCCATACGGTGCGCGGAGTCATGGCCAGCGCTTCGTCCTATGTTTCCTCGCAAGCAACCGTGCTGTGCGGCACGAAGGGGCTCGAAGAGGAAAGTCTGAAAACTATGGGGGAGGTCTTGGCTGAGATCTTCGGCGACCCGCAGCGACAACGACATGCTTTTCTGTCCGGTCCGACGTTCGCCATTGAAGTCGCTCGGGGCTTGCCGGCCGCCGTTACGGTAGCGGCGCGCCATGAAGATATTGCAAGGGACATCCAAGAAATCATGAGCACGCGAAATTTTAGGGTCTATACCTCGACGGATATCGTTGGCGTGCAGATGGGTGGGGTGATTAAGAACATTATTGCCATCGCCGCCGGAATTAGCGACGGCCTGAACCTGGGTCATAATGCGCGTGCCGCTCTAATTACGCGCGGGCTTGCAGAGATGACGCGCTTGGCAATTCGGATGGGAGCGGATCCAATGACTCTTGCGGGCCTTCCGGGCTTGGGTGACTTGGTGCTGACCTGCGCCGGTGATCTGAGCCGAAATCGAAAGGTGGGTATACAGATAGCCCAAGGAAAGAGCGTGCAAGAGATCACCCAGGGGACTCGGATGGTGGCCGAAGGCATTCGCAACACCCGCTCTGTCTATATGCTTGCGAGGAGCTTAGGAGCCGAAATGCCGATTGTGGAGCAGATGTATAAGGTCATTCATGAAGGCAAAAAGCCCGCCGAGGCCGTGCGTGACCTAATGCAGCGATCTCTCAAGCCCGAGCTCTCCTAAATTGACAATACCTGGAGTCTATGATTGAAATAAAATCTTGGCCGTCTGTTCGGCCCAAGGGAGTGTTAGTTCAATGAAAAGAACCTACCAGCCCAGCAACGTGCGACGCAAACGGACCCATGGCTTTCTCATACGGATGGAAACCCCCGGGGGACGCAAGGTATTGAAAAGACGAAGGGCCAAGGGGCGAAAAAGATTAACAGTTAGGGTGCCGCCGAAGCGGGCTCGCACGTAAAACGGAGGATGTTGTCGAGGGGCGGGGCAAAATTTCCGAAGCAAGCCCGTCTGAGAAAACGGCCAGAGTTTCTGAGCCTGTCGCGTTGGGGGAAAAAGGTCTATGGCCCCCATTTCTTGATTATCACCAAACCGAACGAGCGAGGAGAGGCCCGGCTTGGCGTAACCGTTAGTTCAAAAGTAGGCAATGCGGTTGTCCGTAACCGGATAAAGCGGCTTCTCAGAGAATGTTTCCGTAGGCATCGCCACCAAATTGTCCCCAACCAGGATGTGCTCATTATTGCCAGGAAGAGTGCGGTGAACCTTTCCTGGTATGAGGTCGAGAGTGAAATTCGAGATCTTCTCATTGGAAACAGAGGTCGCCGCAAATAGTGTATCGAGTTTGTAGAAACATTATCCCGATTATCTTGTCGGTGTACCACAAGGTCCTATCGCCTTTTTTGCCTCGCTCGTGTCGTTTTTTTCCGAGCTGCTCTATCTATGCTTCTGAGGCCATTCAAAAACACGGGATTCTGAGGGGATTATCACTCGGGCTCAAACGGGTTAGTCGCTGCCACCCTGGGAATCCAGGCGGCTACGATCCAGTTCACTAAAAACTATTACTCATGGATAAGCGCGCATTTTTAGCCATTGCCCTGTCGATACTTATTTTAGTGATCTATCAAGAGTGGATGACACGATACTATGGCACTCCTACTATAGCACCAGAAGCCGAAAAGAAAGAGCCGGAGAGAGCGCCAGTGGCTGAGCAACCGGCGACAGCCCCGCCTCCGCAGACCAAGCCGGTCGCGGTTCCGGTGAGCCCCGAGGTCAAGGACATCCGCGTCGAAACCGACAACTACATTGCTTTGTTTACCAACCAAGGGGCTCGTCTCAAAAGCTTTAAGTTTAAAAAGTATCGAAGCTCGGTTGAAGAGAACAGTCCACCTTTCGATATAGTTCAGTCCGCTCCCGGGGTACCGTTTCCCTTGGGCATTCGATGGCAGAGTTCGGCGCCCTTCGATGATGAGCAACTGCTTTATTCAGTAGAGGGGAACGACCTAAAGCTAGCCGGCGACTCCAAGAGTACTCTGGTTTTCAGTGGTCGGACAGCGAATGGGACGGTTATTACCAAGACGTTTACTTTCTTGGGTTCGACTTACCCCGTCCAATTTGAAGTTTCCGTGGCACCGGCCGATGGTAGCGCTCCGGTGCCTGAATTGATTCTGACGGCCAAAAGCGACCACAGCGTGCCGAATCCGGACGCGCCCTTTGAAGGGTTTATTGCCCTGGTTGATAATAAGATCAAACGGGAACCGCCTCCGGAAGCGGCTAAGGCGCTGGAATTCATTGGTGACGTTGCATGGGAAGGCTTCGGTTATACCTATTTCTTTCTTGGACTGCTTCCTGCCAACGGTTCTCAACACCGGGTCTCGGTGCGGCAGTCCGGTCCGGCTCTGGTCGCCGGAATCAGCGGCCCGGCCGGGACGTCCAGCAACATTCAGCGCTACACGCTCTTCGTTGGACCCAAGGAGCTTGACACCCTCAAATCGGTGGGGAAGGGACTGGAAGGCACCATCGATTTCGGCTATTTCGGCTTCATTTCGATTCCGTTTCTCTACGTCCTGCATTTCTTCAATGGCTTCACCGGCAGTTATGGCATCGACATCATTCTGCTGACCGTCGTGATCAAGCTGCTCATGGCGCCGCTCACCCACAAGAGCTTCGTATCGATGAAGCAGATGCAGAAGCTTCAGCCACAGATGGAACGGCTGAAAGAAAAATTCAAAGACGACAAAGAAAAACTCAACAAGGAAGTCATGGAGCTTTACCGCCGCAATGGCGTGAATCCTCTGGGCGGCTGTCTCCCCATGGTGCTCCAATTTCCGGTGTTCATCGGCCTCTACAACGCCTTGAGTACCCCTATTGAATTGAGACACGCACGGTTTTTGTGGATCAAAGATCTCTCTCGCCCGGATTGGGAGTCACTGCCGTTCACTTTGGGGAGCTGGCACCTCGGGATTCCCGTGCTGACGATATTTATGGGCGCCAGTATGTTCATTCAACAATGGATGACCCCGAGCGCCGGCGATCCCAATCAGAGAAAGATGATGCTTATGATGCCGTTGATATTTACCTTCATGTTCGTATCGTTTCCCGCGGGTCTCACCGTTTACTGGCTGGTGAACAACATTCTTACCATTGGCCAGCAGTACTGGATCAACCGCATGGAGAAATAGGTTGAACCGTCGAGGCGAGGTTTCAATATGGATCACGTGGAAGCCGAAGGCGACAGCATAGACAAGGCAATCGAGAACGCGCTAAAGCTGCTGGGAGTCGAGCGCGACAAGATCACGGTCGACATCTTGTCGGAGGGTAAGAAAGGGATCTTGGGCTTCGGGTCTCAGAAAGCGCGCATCCGTGCGACGCTCAGAAAATCCGCCATCGACTTGCTGGCTTCAGAGCTGCAACCCGTCCCGGTGGAGGAGCAGCCCCTGGTAGCGGCAGAAGCGGCGGCCATGGGTCAGAAGGCGAAAGAAATATTGGCAGAGATATTGAACTTGATGGGGATCAGCGCTGAAGTCGAATTGAGGGTAGGGGAGAAGACCGACGAAACCGTGGTGGAGATCCGCGCCGAAAATAGTGGCCTATTGATCGGGCGCAAGGGACAGACCCTCGAAGCGCTACAATATTTGGTCAGCCGTATTGCCGGCGAGCGAGGCGGAACTGAGGGCCCACACATCGTCGTGGATATTGAAAATTATCGCCAGCGTCGCCGCAAGTCTCTGGAAGATATGGCGTTACGTTTGGGAGAAAAGGCGAAGCGTCAGAGAAAGACCGTAACCGTCGATGCCTTGAGCGCCGCCGACCGCCGCATTATTCACGCGGCGCTGCAAGACGATCCTTGGGTAACAACCAAGAGTCTGGGGCAAGGTTCGTATCGCCGGCTGTTGATTATCCCTGAGGGAGATCGAAGAAGGAAGGAAGAGGCCTAGCATTCACAGTTTGTTGACCCGGCTCTCTAGGTTGCCTATAGTGAAGCCATGATCCAACGCCGAAAAACGAGACAAATACAGCTGGGCAAGGTCAAAGTGGGCGGCGGTGCACCCGTTACCGTCCAATCCATGACCAAAACGGACACCCGCGACGTCGAAGCCACAGTTGATCAAATCTGGGCCTTGGAAGTTGCCGGCTGTGACATCGTGCGCGTGGCCGTACCGGTCCGTGAAGCGGCGGAGCAACTGGGAAGAATCAAGAAGCAGATCCGCATCCCTTTGATTGCCGACATTCATTTCAACTACAAGCTTGCACTGATGGCGCTGGAACAAGGAGTCGATGGCCTGAGGCTGAATCCCGGGAATATCGGCGCCCGATGGTGCATCGAGGAAGTCGTCAAGCTCGCCGCGGAACGAAAAATTCCAATTCGCATCGGCGTCAACGCCGGTTCATTAGAGAAAGATCTGCTGCAAAAGTACGGTGGTCCCACCGCTGCGGGGATGGTAGAGAGCGGTTTGCGGCATATCCGTATACTGGAGGAATTGAATTATCCCGAGATCAAGATCTCCCTGAAAGCTTCAGATCCTTTGATGACCATCGAAGCTTACCGCATGCTCGCCGATAAAGTGGATTATCCATTCCATCTCGGTGTGACGGAGGCGGGCACCCCTACTATCGGTACAGTCAAGTCGGCGGTGGGCCTCGGCACCCTTCTCGCGGAAGGAATCGGTGATACCATACGTGTTTCGCTGGCTGCCGATCCGGTAGAGGAAGTGCGAGTCGGCGCCGAAATTCTCAGATGCCTTGGACTCAAGAAAGACGGGATGACTTTTGTCGCCTGTCCTTCTTGTGGGCGAGCTGATGTGGATCTCGTCGGTTTGGCAAAGGCGGTAGAGGAACGAATGCGTCCCTACAGCAACCTTAACATCCACGTTGCGGTTATGGGTTGCGAGGTCAACGGGCCCGGGGAGGCGCGCGCCGCCGATCTCGGAGTCGCTGGCGGCAAGGGCATCGGTCTCATCTTTAAAAAAGGGGAAGTGATACGCAAAGTCCCCGAAGCGCAGATCGTTGACGCGCTGATGGCAGAGGTCAAAAACCTGGTCGCCGAGAAGGAAGCAGAAAAAGCAGCGGCGGTCGACGGCTAACCTCTCTATTCTCGCAGAGTGCGAAACAACTGCGAGTAAAGTTCTTTAGTTCAGCCACATTTCTAAAACTTATGCGGTGGAGCAAAACCTTCATCCCTACTCTTAAGGAAGATCCGGCCGACGCGGAAGTGGTGAGTCACAAGTTATTGGTCCGAGCCGGGTTCATTCGGCAGCTCAGCCGCGGCATATACGACTACCTGCCGTTGTCATTGAAGGTCATTCGAAAGATCGAAGCGATCGTTCGCGAAGAGATGGATCGAGCGGGAGCGCAAGAGCTTCTTCTTCCCATCGCCTGTCCCGCAGAATTGTGGCAGGAGAGCGGTCGCTGGCTGGTTTACGGCAAGGAACTCATCCGGTTCAAAGACCGTCACGAGCGGGACTTTTGCCTGGGTCCGACACACGAGGAAGTGATCACCGACTTGGTGCGTCGAATCGTGCGCTCCTATCGCGAGATGCCCCTCAATCTGTACCAGATTCAAACAAAATTTCGCGATGAAGTCCGGCCGCGGTTTGGATTGATGCGGGGTCGCGAGTTCATTATGAAGGATGCCTATAGTTTTCACGTCGATGTGGAGGACTGCCGACGTGAATACGAGAACATGTTCCAAACCTATAAAAGAATCTTCTCGCGCTGCGGTTTGCAGTTTCGCGCCGTGGAAGCGGACACAGGCGCCATTGGCGGGAGCCGGTCCCATGAATTCCAAGTGCTGGCTGAATCCGGCGAAGATGCCATCGTGAGCTGCAATAAATGCGAATATGCTGCCAACGTACAAAAGGCTGAAATTAAAGCGCGTAGACCTGCGGGCCGCGATCTCAACGAGAACTCACCCAAGCGCGAGAAGGTTTCAACCCCGGGCAAAAAAAGCGTTGCGGAGGTAGCGGAATATCTCAAGCTTCCAGCCGAGAAGTTCATCAAAACATTGGTGTACAGAACCGATAAGAATGAACTCGTGGCTGCCTTGGTGCGAGGCGATCATGAAATCAACGAGGTGAAGTTACAGGCGGCATTGGGCTGCGGGGAAGTCGCTTTGGCCGGCGAAGCGGAAGTGGAAGCGGCGACTCAGGTGAGCCCCGGGTTCCTCGGACCCATCGGTCTCACCTTGCGAACTGTGGCGGATCTTTCCATCCAAGGAATGCGCGGGGCGGTCGCGGGGGCCAATGAACCCAACGCTCATTACATTGAAGTCGATCAGGAGCGAGATTTTACGCCCGGTGCTTTCGCCGATCTAAGATTGGCCGTCGCGGGCGATTCGTGTCCGCGCTGTGATGAGGGTTTTCTCGAAAGCTATCGGGGCATCGAAGTGGGCCAGGTCTTTTACTTGGGGAAGAAATACAGTGAGCCTTTAGGCGCTACTTATCTCGATACGGAGGGGCGAGAGCGTCCCATTGAAATGGGCTGCTACGGCATCGGCATCTCCCGTTTGGTCGCAGCCGCCATCGAACAAAATAATGATTCCAACGGTATCATCTGGCCGTTCTCTATTGCCCCGTTCCATGTTTTGCTCCTGCCGATCAACTATCGAGACCAAGCGCTCCAAGAAGCCGCCGATCGTATTTATCAGCAGCTCCAGAAGCGCGGCGTTGAAGTTCTTTTGGATGATCGCGATGAGCGGCCGGGAGTCAAGTTTAAAGATGCCGATCTGATCGGAATTCCCTTACGGCTGACGGTCGGCGTCAAGGGACTTGAGAAAGACTGTGTGGAGCTGCGCTGGCGCCGCGATGGTAAAACCGACGAGATCCCGTTGGGCGACGCGGCGCAAACAATCCATAGCATCATCACCCAATCGCTTCAGGCATAGAGCATGGCATCCAACCTCGAGTTGGTTCGTTCCCGCCTATCGATGAGAGAGCGGCTGATTGTCGCTCTCGATGTCGACCATCTTGAACACGTTAAGCAGCTGGTTCGACTTCTTGCGCCAGAAGTGGGAATGTTCAAAGTCGGAAAACAGCTCTTTACCTGCGCCGGCCCGCAAGCCGTGCGGCTTATTCAGGAAATTGGCGGGGAAGTTTTTCTCGATCTTAAATTTCATGATATCCCCACCACGGTGGCCAAAGCAGCGGTGGAAGCCACGCGCTTGGGCGTCAAGATGTTCAATGTCCACGCGTCCGGCAGCCTGGAGATGATGCGCGCTACGGTAAAAGAAGTGCACCGGATTTGCCGTCAAGAGAAGCGGCGGCAGCCGATCATGCTGGCCGTCACCGTTCTGACGAGCTTGAACCAGGACGATCTCAAGCGAGTCGGTGTCGATGGTAAAGTGGCTGATCAAGTTGTGCGACTGGCGCTACTGACAAAGGAAGCAGGCATGGACGGCGTCGTCGCCTCACCGCACGAGGTGACGGACATTCGCTCCGCCTGTGGCCGTCGTTTCATTATCGTTACTCCGGGAATTCGCCCAGTCGCGGGTAACCGGAACGATCAACAGCGCGTGATGACCCCTGGGGATGCCGTCGCAGCCGGAGTTGACTACATCGTTGTGGGACGACCGATTGTTGAAGCGAAGGACCCGGTTGCTGCGGCGCGAGAAATCGTCGCCGAGATGGAGTCCGGCGGAAGATAAACTCTGCACCGCTCCGATCTTGAAGATTTTACAGATACTGGCATCGAGTGTAAGGTCAACCTTATAAAACCAAACGGACCAGTCCGAGCATAAACTGCCGGCCCGTTGTAGGAGCCCGCCTCGATCTTCTATCCTCCATCCTCAATCTTCAGTTCTTCCAAAAACGCTGGAAGTGGTGGACGGGACTGTGGCCTGAACCGATGGCGAAGCCGTGGCGGATCGCCTGGGTGATATACTTCTTGGCTAAGACGACAGCCTCCTCGACCTCTTTCCCTTTGGCGAGATACGCAGCAATGGCGGCGGAAAAAGTGCAACCCGTGCCATGGGTATGGCGCGTGCGTATACGGGGAGAGCCCAAGTATCTAAATTTTTCTCCGTCATAAAAAATATCGTTTGCGGGTCCCCGGCGGTGTCCTCCTTTGATGACAACGCTTTTTGCTCCCATCGCCAGGATTTGTTTCGCGGCCTCGTGGAAATCCGGTGCTTTAGTGATGCGCATGCCGGTTAGTTCTTCCGCTTCGGGAATGTTGGGGGTGACAACGGTGGCCAGCGGAATAAGGTGCGTGCGCAGAGCGTCGATGGCACTTTTTCGGAGCAGCAGGTCTCCGGACTTCGCCACCATGACGGGATCTACGACAAGATTTCTCAGACGATGTTGGGAGATTTTTTTTGCTACGGTTTCGATGATTTTGAAGTTCGCAAGCATGCCAGTCTTGAGCGCCTGAGCGCCGATATCCTCCATGACCGCGTCGATCTGCGCCGCCACAAGGTCTGTGCTCAATTCGAATATTTTAGTTACCTTGACGGTATTTTGCGCTGTGATCGCGGTAATCACCGACGTTCCATAGACGCCGAGGGCAGCGAATGTCTTGAGATCAGCTTGGATTCCAGCACCGGCGCCGGAGTCGGAGCCGGCAATGGTGAGAGCTTTATAGATTTTCACTTAACTCCGAGCGGCTTGTCACACAGGATCAAGTCACGTAAATATTTCAGGTCGGTTTCGAGACCAGAACCATGGGGCCGGTTGGCGCCGCTGTCGTACCTGCAGGTTCGAGCGTGACGGCGAACGTCTCTACGGGTTGATCGCTCCGGGCGACATTGATATGCAAGCCCCCCTGGCCGGACGCGTCTGTTTTTATCGTGCCGACATACCGGGGCGGCGATCGTTGCGCGATGGTCCAGACGGCGTACATTTTCCCTTCGGGTGCCGCCGGAAGATTGGTAACAAAGATGTGGCCTTCGCCCGATTCGTTCCAGAGAAATCGGCCCGCCGCTTTCGGTGTCGGGCCAGCGCCATAAAGCGGGAGATCTCGCGTGGCGGGGTCGCGCAAGAGATTTATAACTGACGTGTATATAGTGTGGCGCGGTTCGTAACGTTTGGTAATCAATGTACCTGCTAAAACGGCGCCGACAATACCGGCAGCCAAGGTCCCCGTGATTACCTGCCAGCGCCGCCATGTCGGGCGTCGTGTCGCTACCAGGGGTGCAACTTTCTCACGCCCAATGTCATCTAACACACGAGCCTTTACAGACGCTGGAGGCGTCACCGGCGTGATCGTCCGGTGTAGAAGCATCAGCGTCTCTCGGGTTTCGCGCACGTACGCTTCGCAAATTGCGCAGCCGGAGGCGAGGTGAGCTTCGAATTCCTGCAGCTCCTGCCCATCGAGCGCACCAAGAGCGTAGATCTCACCCTGTTCGTGCCAATGTTCGTGTCCTATTGCCATGCCCTCAAACCGCCTGTGTCCCAAGCATATCTCTTAGACGTTGGATGCCGGTCCGCATTCTGGTTTTCACCGTTCCCAGCGGCTCCGCTAGCCGATTGGCAATCTCGGTTTGCGTCAACCCATCAAAGTAAGCCAGCTCCAGTACTTTGCGCTGCGCCTCGGGCAAATTCGCTAGTGCGTTGCTCATCGTCAACCTAGCTTCGGACTCTGCTGCCGACGATTCCACATTGTCACTCGATTCCGCGCGCGCCGGATCGTCGGTCAGCACGAAGCTCTTTTCCATTCTACGGATAGAACGGATTTTGTCGATTGCCCGGCTCCGCGCAATATTAACAATCCATGCTTCCGGGCTGCCCCGCTCCGCGCTGTAGCTTTGTGCCTGCCGCCAAACTTGAACAAAAACCTCCTGGAGTAAATCCTCGGCGTCGGATCGAACCCTCAGCATGCGCATGGCTAGGGTAAAGACGAGGGTCGAGAATCGATCGTAAAGCTGGCTGAAGGCGTCCCGATCTTGATTCGCGACTTGCTGGATAAGATGAACAGCGGGCGTTGGGTCGGCAGGCACCGGTACTTTTCCTACGCAAGGGTCTCGTTTTGCCCTGAGGTTATGATCAGATGGAGAAAACATTCCTCTCCGCGTGTCGAGATAGGTGCCGCCGACTCTAGCCGTCGTCATCAGCCAACACGTCACATCGGAGCATTCTAGTCCAGCCTATTTTGCTGCGCAAACCAATCCTATACTCATTACGAACGGGCCCAGTGTTTGGATTTATTTCCCGAATGAGTTTTTTCCGCCCCTTCCATAAAACTTGTTTTCCGGCAATCCGAATTGCCACGGCCGCCGTATTCCATAACAAAAGGTCATGTTCGGTTCGACTAACAGCAGCAACGGAGGAGAGTGCATGAAACGGTACGAGGTAAGTTTAGGAATCTTGACGGTGCTTGTGCTAGCGGCGAATTCACCAGTGCTGGCACATGAGGAATGTGATGAGGAGGATCAGCCCAAGGTTATGAGTTCCGCCGGCGAAAGCCTGAGCCCGCAAACCCAGCTCGGGTCAAACGTTACCATCAAGTTTTTTCAGTACCAGCCGGGTCGAATAGAGGTGATAGCTGGGACGACGGTCACGTGGATGAATGAAGATGAGATCTTTCATACGGTTACCGCCGCCGAGCCGGAGAAGAAGGGCGGCGGATTCGACGCGACGTTGGATGGCAAGGGCAAAAGCTTCAGCTTCACCTTTTCTCAGCCGGGAACCTACAGCTACTACTGTGAGCGCCACGAGCATATGCGCGGGGAAATCGAGGTTCGTTAGCAGGCTGCTGAAAAAGATTCATATCTGAAGGAGGAGAAGAAAATGAAAAGTAAAATTGTACGGTTTATCGGCGGTTCGGTGCTGGCGGCTGTCGCAGTGACGGGCTGCGGCGGGATGAATTCGCAAAACCCAATGCAGAGCCATTCGATGCATGGTTCCATGATGGATAATAAAGCGGCCACTTCAGCCGCGGATCTGCGCGTCGGGGTGAACTCACTGCTGGGCGAACATATGCTGATCGCTGCGGTGGCGACGAGTCATGCCCTCGGCGGACGAGAAGTGCCGTTTAAGGGAGCTGTAGGCGGACTCGATGCCAACTCGGTAGACATCGCTAAGGCCATCGGCTCGGTTTACGGCCTTGACGCAGAGAAAGCGTTTCTGCCGTTATGGCAAAAACACATCGGCTTCGTGGTCGATTACACCATGGGAGTGGCTACCAAGGATAAGGCCAAGCAGAACAAAGCCGTCACTGATCTGATCCTTTACACAGACGATTTTGGCGCCTTTTTAAATTCCGCGAATCCAAACCTTCCGAAGAGCGCCGTCGCTGAACTTGTCAAAGGTCATATTCTTACCTTGAAGGTTGTGATCGACGCGCAGGCCGCCGGCGACTGGCCGAAGGCGTATGCAGCGATCCGCTCAGCCTATGGCCACATGCACATGATCGGCGATCCGTTGGCAGGGGCCATCGCCAAACAGTTTCCTCAAAAATTCAGCGGCGCCGTGGATTCGCCGGCGGCAAACCTGCGCAACACACTCAATCTGGCTCTGCGCGAGCATGCCATCTTGGCAGCTATGGCCACCGGTTCGGCTTTAGGCGGCCGCACGGCAGAATTTAACGCGGCGGCTGGCGCCTTGGATGCCAATTCAGTGGATATCTCGAAAGCGATCGGTTCGGTCTACGGTGCGGACGCGGAAATAGCGTTTCTACCTCTATGGCGCAAACACATCGTCTTCGTGGTTGATTATACCACGGGTCTCGCGACCAAAGACAAAACCAAGCAGGACAAAGCCGTCGCTGATCTTATCCTCTATGCCGATGACTTCGGTGCCTTCCTCAGTTCGGCAAATCCAAACTTGCCAAAGAGCGCTGTCGCCGATTTGGTCAAAGGCCACATTCTGACCTTGAAGGATGTCGTCGATGCCCAGGCCGCCAAGGAATGGCCGAAGGTTTACAGCAACCTTCGTCTAGCGACGAGCCATATGGCGATGATCGCCGATCCTCTGGGGATGGCCATCGCGAAGCAATTCCCGGAGAAATACGCGCAGCGCTAAAGAAGCCACGCGATGATCCATTCCAACCAGGGCTGGGTGACCAGCCCTGGTTGTTTTCTCGGAGAAGTGAAAATGAGAACCCACCACAGAAAGCCAGAGCAAGAAGGAAAAGTCGAACCTCGACTACGTTTCGACGACAGGCCTCTTGTGCCTTTTGAAGCCGATATCCTCGCCGCGGAGAGCCTGGGTCTTTGCGCCATCCTGGGTCAAGACGATGATGGTCTTGAAGATTTCGCCCGTATCTACCGAAGCTGTCCGCTTTCACCTGAGCGTGAGCTGATGGCGGCGGTTTTGGAAGGAGCCCTCGCCGACTATCAACAATGCTGCAGCACCCGTGACAAGAAAGGCATGAAGCAGTTCGCCGACGCTAAATCATGGATTCTGGAGTCGGACTCAGAATGGATTTTCTCTTTCATCCATTGCTGTGAGGCACTCGGTATTGAACCTGACTACTTGCGCCGGGGATTACTTCGATCAAAGCAAGGAAAACGCGTGAGACCGTCGAGTACTCGAGCGATACAGCGCCAGAAGAACCAACCCAAACGCTTGTGTCAAGCGGCGTAACTGAAGCGAATTCATTTGGTAAAATCCTTCAACGAAAAATTAACGAAAACAAAAATAACCCAAATGCGGAAAGGAGAAAAACGATGAAAGTTCTTAAGAAGCATCCGATTTCCCGGGGCGTAGCCGTCATTGTGATGGCGCTCATGACGCTAACGACAACGGCGCCTGTCGCCCGGGCGGCCAACCATAGAGAGGCGCCGATTACCGCCTTGGACCACAAAGCGGATATTACCGATTGGTTTTCCTTTGTCAGCTATGACGACCCAACCAAAGTCACCATGATTTTGAACGTCGACCCTTTACTGGAGCCGGCAAACGGTCCTAATTATTTTCCGTTTGATCCGGAAATTCTCTACGAGATGAAAATCGATAACAATCAGGACGCTAAGGAAGACATCAAGATTCAGTTTCGCTTCAAAACCGAGATACGATTGCCTGACGTTTTCACCGGTTTTGTCGGCGTCGGCGATGGTGTTGCTACACCGGCAAACTCGCCATCACCGCTTCCGCCGGGGACTCCCCTGATTCCTCCGGCCATCACGGTGTTGGACGGACCAGGATCGGAAGGCTTGAGTCTGCGCCAGACTTACACCGTCACGCTGTTGAAAAAGGTCGGCAACCGTTGGCGGTCGACCGATCTCAGTGCTGGTAGAAAGTTAATCGCCGTTCCCTCAAATGTCGGTCCAAGGACGATGCCGAACTACGACTACTTGGCTCGCCAGGGTATCTATGACCTTGGCAGCGGCGTTAGGGTTTTTGCGGGCACCGTGGATGATCCTTTTTATATCGATCTCGGCGCAGTGTTTGATACGCTCAATTTCCGTCCGAGCGCGTTTGGGACTGGGGTTCCGGGAGTACTGACGGATGATCAGGACTCGGTCGACAACAAGAACTTCGCTCCGGATGCCGTGGCCGGATTCAATGTCAACACGATTGCCATCGAGGTGCCGATCACAATGCTCACAAGAGACGGCGCGATTCATCCTGAGAATAATCCCAAGGCTTTGATTGGCACCTACGGCACCACATCGCGTCCCCGCGTTAAGGCCTTGCCGGAAACGCCCGGGGGAAAAACCGTCCTGGCGGGGAACTTCGTTCAGATTCAGCGGATGGGGAATGCGCTGATCAATGAGTTGATCATCGGCACTGGCGATAAAGACAAGTTCAGCATGAGCGAACCCGAAGATGACGCACAGTTCGGCAACTATTTGTTAGACCCGCTGCTGGCACGGGTTATCAATGCGGCCTACGGCGGAGCCGTGCCCATCCCGTCCCCGCCACGGCTGGATTTGGCTCCGTTGGTGCTATATACGACCGTGCTTTGCCCCGGATGCTCGGGGCTGCAGTCCGGCCCTATCGCCGATTTGCTGCGTCTAAACACAGGAATAGGTCCCACCCCCCAGGGCGACCGGAAGCGCTTGGGAGTACTAGCAGGAGATTTCGCCGGGTATCCTAACGGACGCCGCGTGTCCGATGATGTGACCGATATCTCGACGCGAGCCGTGGTTGGCGTTCTAGCCGGCCCCCCTTTCGACGGCTTTCCCAACAACCGGATTGGCGATGCCGTGAACACCAACGATAGGTCCTATCAGGAAACGTTCCCGTACGTGGCTTTCGCTAATAGCGGACGCAATAGCCGGCATCAAAGTCCAGGGACTTCCGGCTGCGCCCAACCCGTCGTTCCTTTTGCGGCAACAAACTGTCCGGTGGACTAAAATTGATCCTGAGGGGGCAGCCTCATCACTTCGATGGACTGCCCCCCTTCATGGTTCAGGAGGGGGTATGCAAAAACAACCGCAACATGACACGCTAGCCTTATTCCTCATTTTCTTGATCGTCTCGCTGTCACCCCAACTCGCCTGGACCGCCTCTTCGGCCTCTGACCGGGCCATTACGCAATCACAATTCAAAATTCGCCGCAATCCCAATAATCCGGTTGCGTATTACCAGCTGGGAGACGCCTATATTCAGAAAGCGCGAGAAAGCGGAGATAACAGTTACTTCGATCTCGCGGAGCAGGCGCTGAGAAAGTCTTTGAGCTTAAATCCTCAGCAAAGGGGCGTTCGGCGCCATTTGGCTCACGTATTGGCATCACGCCACGATTTTGAAGGCGCCGCAGCTGAAGCCCAAGAAGCGATCGCGCTGAATCCAGCAGATGTGGATGCTCATGGCGTTCTCGGCGATGCGTATCTCGAAACCGGCAAATACGAGCAGGCCGAACAAGCCTACAGGACCATGCTGACTTTAAAAGAAAGCCTCTCGTCGTACAGCCGGCTGTCGGGCTTGAAAAATTTAAAAGGCGACACTTTTGGAGCCATCTCTGATTTGAAGATGGCGATTCATTTAGGCAAGCAAGAAAACCAGCCGAAAGAAAGTGTTGCCTGGGCACAGTGGCAGCTTGGTGCCGAATATTATGCCATTGGCAAATTGGCGGAAGCCGAAAGTGAATACGTGCAAGCGCTCGATACTTACCCCAAATATTATCGTTCTCTAGCTGGGCTGGCACAGGTGCGAGCCGCGCAGAAGCGGTACCCCGAAGCTATTCAACTTTACCGAGAAGCGATCAACGCTGTCCCGATGCCTGAGTACATAGCTGCTCTAGGTGATGTCTACGCCAAGAGTGGAAATCTCAATGAGGCACGCAAGCAGTACGAGTTGGTCGAGTACATCGGGCAACTGAGCGCGCTCAATAAGGCTCTCTACAATCGAGAGTTGGCCTATTTCTACGCCGATCACGGCATCAAGCCGCAACAAGGACTGGCGTTGGCGCAGCGTGAATTGGACTACCGGCGCGATATCTATGCCTATGATGTCGTGGCCTGGAGCCTTTACCAAAACGGCAAATTCGAGGAAGCACGCGAGGCTGTGAACAAAGCGCTCAAGCTAGGCACCCAAGACGCGAAGCTTCACTACCATGCCGGAATGATTTATGAGCGCTTGGGCGAGAGGGAAAAGGCCAAGGAACATCTCCGTCGGGCGCTCTCGATCAATCCACACTTTCATATTTTTTTCGCCGATAACGCGACTCGCACTCTGGAAGAGTTGGCAAATTCCGAAGAGCAAGTTGCCGCGCGTCAACAGCTGGACGAGAGGTAAGGTCATGCACTCGCGCCTTCTGATCGTTGCTTTGCTTGTCCTCGTGCTGCTTGCCTTTACCGGAAGCGGCTCGGCCCATCCGCTCGGCAACTTTAGTATCAGCCAATATTCGGCGATTCGAATTATTGGAAATGAAATCGAGCTTCGTTACATCATCGACATGGCTGAGATACCGACTTTTCAAGAGATCCAAGAAAGCGGGATTGTATCGAAAGCGGGAGATCCCAGCCTTGAATCATATCTGATGCACAAGAGCGAGCTTCTGCGCGGCGGTTTGACACTTGAAGTCAACGGCAAACCGCTCCTGCTACGCGCGGAATCCAAGGAGATTATCTTCCCGCCCGGCGCCGGCGGCCTTCCGACGATTAAGATCGGTATCCTGTACAAAGCGAAGCTGACGCTGGATTCGAAGACCAGCGAATGCCTACTTAACTATCGTGACGGCAATTTCCCTGGTCGGGCAGGTTGGAAAGAGATCATCGCGGTTGCAGAGTCTGGGGCTAAGATATTGAACAGTTCTGTTCCCGAGGCCGATCGCAGCTCCCACTTGAATGACTATCCGACGGATCTATTGAATAGCCCGCCTCAAGAGTTGGAAGCTAAAGTGGCGTTCACCACCGCGCCCCTACCTATGTCCGTTGCGTCAACGGAAGGCTTGCAGATTCATGGAGGCGGCGCAGAGAAGACGAGGACGGTAAGCAAGCTTCAGATAGCGAGTTCAGAGGTTTCACAGAGTTCCAGCAAGATGGAACCGGTAAAACAACCAACTCATACGCCAATAATCAAATTCGACCTTATTAGTTCGGATTTACATAGAACCGGTGAAAACAATCCGGGTCAGTTACAAGCCAATCGACAGGCGACGCCGCGGAATTCGTTTATGGAGTTGATAGCGACGAAACAGTTGGGTATCGGCATTGTTTTAATTGCTCTCGCCGTCGCTGTGGGCCTTGGCGCGTTTCACGCCCTGGAGCCTGGTCATGGGAAAACGTTAGTAGCCGCGTATCTTGTGGGTTCGCGGGGGACCATAAAGCATGCCTTTCTTCTCGGACTGATTGTGACCGCGGCGCATACGGCGGGCGTCTACCTACTTGGGGCGGTCACGCTTTATGCGTCGCAATACGTTGTGCCAGAGCGGCTTTATCCGTGGCTGGGTGTGGTCTCCGGTGTGATGATTACTAGCCTTGGCGCGGTTCTCTTGGTGCGGCGTTATCGAGATAAAGAGGGGGTCTCGAGTCATCATCACCACGATCATGCAGACCATTCTCACGGCTTGGACCATCATCATCACCACCAGCACTCTAATCACTCTCATGATCACGGCCACATGCATGAACAGCACGATCTGAACCGACAAGTCTCGCTCCGGGAACTTTTGACACTTGGGATTAGCGGCGGAATCGTTCCCTGTCCGGCGGCGCTGGTCGTGCTCCTGAGCGCGGTGTCGATGCAACGAATCGGCTTTGGGTTACTTCTGATCGTGGCATTCAGCGTTGGACTCGCGGCGGTGTTGATTGCCATCGGTCTTTTGATGGTCTATGCCCGCGACTTTATGTCTCGCTTCCGGACAGATGGTCGAGTTTTCACCCGCTGGCTGCCGCTGGCGTCTTCAACCATCATAACGCTTTTCGGCTTTGGCATGATCTTTCAATCCGTCGCCAGCGCAGGATATTTCGCCGGCTGAATCAAACGTCAGAAAACGTCTCGCCGTCGCACGGGAATCCGGTCCTAACGGCGACCCGGCCATCAACCCGTTTCGGCCCTCATTTTTGCCGCTTGCGTCGCCTATTTTTCGGATTTAGGATACACGCCGTTAGCTAAATTAGTCCTTTTGCCACTAGGAGAGTCCAATGGAGCCGATCAAACTTGCAAGCGTGGCTGCGGCCAATGCTAAAAGTCGGAGACTTAGAGAGCTCGTTCGCGCGCCGGAGATTCTTATCATGCCAGGAGCGTATGACGTACTGAGCGCGCTTTTGTTCGAACAGATGGGCTTCAAAGCGATCCAGGGCACCAGTGGTGGCATCGCGGCCGCGTTAGGTTATCCCGATGGCGAGGTAATGAGCCGCGACCTATTTGTCGAAATCACAGGTAAGTTCGCCGCGGCGGTTTCTGTTCCAGTGAACGCCGACGGCGAGCGTGGTTACGGCGATGAAAACGAGATCAAGGAAACCGTGCGCCGGTTAATTGCGTTGGGCGTGGCGGGAATGAATCTGGAAGACGGGGCCGGCGGCAAGCTGGGTGGAGCGCGTGGACTAGTGGAGCTGTCACAACAACTTCGGAAGATCAAGGCCGTCATGGAAACCAAGCGCGCGCTCGGCAGCGAGTTTTTTCTCAATGCCAGAGTAGACGCATTCCACGTCATGACGGACGATCCAAAAAAAGCGCTGGATGAAGCGATACAGCGTGGCAACGCTTACGCAGAAGCCGGTGGTGACTGTATCTTTTACCTGTTCGTACATTCGAGCGATATCATTGGCCGCCTCGCCAAGGAGGTCAAAGCGCCGATTAGCATACTTGCTGGGCCACAGGCACCGAGCGTCAGCGAATTGCAGGATCTAGGGGTCGCCAGAGTCAGTTACGGTTCGGCCTTCCTTAAGGCTGCCATCGGCGGCACAAGAAAGTTGGCGCAGGA
>Ga0209874_1000068_pt1 | contig 25204 bp, 26 predicted proteins | sample GWRWN1_20_30_FD_187216 | JGI IMG/M metagenome (GOLD analysis project Ga0209874, IMG submission 187216) | Riverbed sediment microbial communities from areas with no vegetation in Columbia River, Washington, USA - GW-RW N1_20_30 (SPAdes)... | ecosystem: Environmental > Aquatic > Freshwater > River... | reverse complement strand
GGATGGTAAGTAAAGAAACTTATGGTGATTAAAAGCGCAGTCAAGCAGATCACCACAGCCCAAATTTCACGATTGAGTCGACCTTTTTCCATAGCGCTAGAATTGAGCCGAAGAGTCTCTAGGTCTCGATGATGTAGGGTAAGACAACAGGATGTCGCTCGAATCGTTTCCGGAAATAGCGCCGCAGCCCTTTGCGGACCTCTTCTTGAAGCTCCGCCGGATCCGTACGAGTCTCCCGGTTCAGGCTCGCTAAGATGTCGAGCACGACTTTTCTGGCCTGCCCGAGGACCTCTTCCCCCTCTTCGTCGCGCATGAAGCCGCGAGAAATAAGATCCGGCCCGGCAACAATCTCCCCGGATTGCTGGTGGATCGCCATGACGGCGAGCACCATGCCGTCCTCCGATAGATGGCGACGATCCCGAATCACTACATCTCCAACATCACCGACGCCCTTGCCGTCGACAAAGACCCTGCCCACCTGGATGGGCTGGACTTTTTTTGCGCTTGTGGCCGTCATCTCCAAGACGTCACCATCTTCCAGAATAAAACAATGGTCCTCCGGTACGCCGACGTCTTGTGCGAGCTTTCGGTGCCTAACGAGATGACGGTACTCCCCGTGGATAGGTACGAAGTAGCGTGGTCGAGTGAGTTGGAGCATCGTTTTTAGCTCCTCTTGGCTAGCGTGGCCCGACACGTGGATCTCCGATACCTTTTCGTAATGAACCTCGGCGCCGCGGCGATAAAGGTGGTTGATGAGATTCGAGATCGTTTTCTCATTGCCTGGGATAAACTTTGAAGAGAGAATCACTGTATCCCCGGGGTCGATCTTGATGGACTTGTGGTCGTCCAATGCAACGCGATGAAGCACGGACAAGGGTTCTCCTTGACTCCCCGTGGTTAGAAAAGTCAGCCTTTCGGCCGGCAACTCACGCCAGGGCTCATTTTCTGTCATGAAGCTCCGGGGAAGCCGGAGATAGCCTAGCTCAGCTGCCACCTGACTGTTTCTGATCATGCTGCGCCCGCTTAACACTACCCTTCGCCCGCAGCTCTCGGAAATATCGACTACCTGTTGAATGCGCGGAATGCTCGACGAAAAGGTCGAGACCAGAATCTTACCTCTGCTCCCTTGAAATATCTGTTCGAGATTCCTGCCTACTTCTCGTTCGGACGGGGTATAGCCGCTGCGCTCGATATTCGTAGAATCGGAAAGCAGCAGGAGCACCCCCTTTTCACCATAGGCGGCGAAGCGCTGAAAATCGAACATTTCGCCTTCCATTGGCGTATTATCGATCTTAAAGTCGCCCGTATGGATTATGGTTCCAATCGGTGTTTCAATCGCCAACGCCAGGCAATCCATCAAGCTGTGGGTGACACGGATCCCTTCCATCTGAAACGGTCCGATCTCCCATGGTTGGCCCGCGGTAATCTCGCGAAGGTCCGCAGTGTTCTCAAGGTCATGTTCCCGTAGCCGGTTGTTGATTAGACCCAGGGTGAGACGAGTCCCGAAGATCGGGACGGAAAAATGATTCAAAATGTAAGGCAGCGCGCCAACGTGATCTTCATGAGCATGGCTTAGTACGATGCCTTTGAGTCTAGCCTTTTTTTCCAACAAATAGGCCACATCGGGAATAACCAAATCGATGCCCAGTAAATCCGCGCCGGGGAACATGAGGCCGCAGTCGATGGCGATGGTCGCATCCCCGTACTCCAGGAGCATCATGTTGAGGCCAAACTCTCCTAAACCTCCCAAGGGTATGATTCTCAGCGGTTCCATCGTTACCTCAAGACGGTTCGCTTCTCCATGGGCGGCCCGACTGCAGTTGCAGTTTGTTCCTCTTCCGGCTTGGGTGTCCTGACTTGAGATGCGGTTTGAAGGCTATTTTCTATTAGCTCCTGCACGTGTACTGAAAGGACTCGCAGAGAGCCTGGACGATAATTTTCCACAGATACAGGCGCGCCGACGGTCACTTCGATTTGGCCGCCTCGAATGCGCCAATCGCCCTTCGGCAGAATCGCGCTGCTGCCACTAATTGTAACCGGAACAATCGGTGTTTGGGTCTTGACGGCGAGCAAAAGGCCACCCCGTTTAAACGGTAGCAGATTGCCATCGCTGCTACGGGTCCCTTCCGGGAAAATAACCAAAGAAATGCCGCCTTTCATTCGCTGCTTCGCTTTCTTTAAACTGCCTGAAGCGTCAAATCGATCTGAACGGTTCACAGTAATATGCTTTGCCGCCCACATCGCCCAACCGAAAAGCGGAACCCAAAGTAGTTCTCTTTTCGCTATCCAGCGAAGCTGAAAAGGGGGGAGGCTTTGAACCAGTACGGGGATGTCGATGTGGCTCTGATGATTCACCATGAAAACATATTGCTGTTTCGGATCGAGCTGGGTCAAGCCATTGACTTTCACAGCCACGCCGCAAATCTTAAGAATCAGCCGGGTCCAGAGTCGGGTGATTCCATGCACATGCTTGCCGTAGGGGTCAAAAAGTCCAAATAGAATTGTTAAAAGAGCCGCTGGCACGGTGATCATGCAGATCACAAGCAGCTTAAGGCCGTAAAGCATGGATATGTAAGCAGCTTTGATTAAAACAAGTGATTGAAAAAGCTGAATAACCTTAATCCACAGCACGCCAAAAAGCAATGGAGCGAAATTCGGGGTGAGCAAGATCCTTAGTTCATCAGCAGCGAAAGATCTCATGGTTCTGCCGACGGTTCAGTCCAAGGACTTCGTTGTTGACTAAGGAATATACCGGCGATAAGGTAGCGTTACTCTTTCTGTCGATTTGTGACCGCCAGGAGGCTCTGATGTCGGTAAACAAAGCAATCTTGATCGGCAATCTGGGGAAAGATCCTGAGGTGCGTTTTACCTCCACCGGACGTGCCGTGGCGCGCTTTCCCATTGCGACATCCGAAGTGTGGACGGACGCGGAGGGCAATCGGCAAGAGAGAACTGAGTGGCATAATATTATTGTCTGGGGAAAGCAGGGTGAAACCTGCGGGCAGTACCTGGCCAAGGGCAGACAAGTTTTTGTTGAAGGCAGTATCAGAACCCGTAACTATGACGATAAGAGCGGCAACAAACGTTATGTCACCGAGATTGTCGCGCAGCGGGTCAGATTCTTGGGTGGTGGCGGTGGAACGCGGATCGCTCCCGAAACGGATTCCGGAGCATCCGACGAGATGGGCGCGGGCGGCCCGCCGCCGGCCGACGACGATATTCCATTTTAGAATGAACCGAACCGTTGGGCTTCTCGCTTCCCCGATTCTCTAGACGACAATATTTCTCGGCTTTCCCTCAAAAAAAGCACGAATATTGTCTGCGACTTCCCCGAGTAATCGTTCGCGTGTTTCTCGCGCGCTCCAGGCCGTGTGTGGGGTAACGATTAAATTATCTAGCTCTTTAGCTGCTTGAATTACCGGATGACCGGCGGGTGGCGGTTCGTGAGAAATAACATCGAGCGCCGCCGCCGCGAGCCGCCCTTCACGCAAAGCGTGAATCAGTGCCGTCTCATCGATCAACGCTCCGCGAGCCGTGTTGACCAGCAGGGCGGTCGGCTTCATTAGAGACAGGGTTTCTGCGTTGATGAGGTTTCTCGTCTGCGACGCGAGCGGACAGTGCAAGGTGATCACGTCGGCTTGCCGGAACAGTTCCTGGAGCAGAATTCGACCGGGAGGGATAGGCCCTGCGGAGCCAGGGCGGGCCGCAATCAGTACTTCTAACCCGAATCCTCGTGCCATCTCCGCCACCGCCCGGCCAATGTTGCCATAGCCGATGATGCCGAGTTTTTTCCCTTTGAGTTCGATGCTCGGAAAATCAAGCAACGTGAATACAGGGCTCTTCTGCCATGCGTCGGAACGCACCGCCGCGCCGTAACGAGCGGCGCGGGTCGCCAGCTCCAGGATGAGCGCCAGGGTGAATTGCGCCACGGATTGGGTTGCATAACCCGGAACATTGCAAACCCTGACACCGAACTCTTTGGCCGCCTCGCGATCGATGATATCAGTCCCTGTGGCGGCGACGGCGATGAGTTTCAGCTCTTTGGCCGCAGCTGAACTGAAAACCGCTCGGTCGATCACGACCTTGTTGGTCACTGCGACTGATTGCCCAATCAATCGTTGGCAAGTTTCTGACGGGCTCGTTACCTGGTGGATCGTACAGTCCCATTGCTTGATAAAACTCAGCAGTGAAATATCGCCATAGGTAGCAGCGTCGAGAAAAACGATCTTCTGCCGGTTCATATCTTGTTCTTTTCCTTCCGCTCAAGCTCTTTGGCTTCGTCCCATAAACGGTCCATGACTTCTAAAGACGCAGCCGAGGGACCCTTTCCTGCCTCGTGCAATCGGGTCTCGACATAGCTGAAGCGTTTGATAAATCGCTCGGTCGCTTGCGCCAGGACATCTTCCGCTTGCAATCCGAGAAAGCGAGAGAGATTTACGAGGGAGAAAAGCAGGTCGCCGAGCTCCTCGCCGGTGCGCTGTTTGTCTCCGGATGAACAAGCTGTTTTGAGTTCCGCCAGCTCTTCCTCGACCTTGCCCCATACCGGAAGTATATCCGGCCAATCGAAACCGACTTGAGAGGCCCGTTCAGTGATCGTCTGGGCGCGGGCGAGGGCGGGCATCGACTTGGGAAGATTTCCCAACGCGGACTTAGGCGTCTCGCCATCCTTTTCATTGGCCTTAATTTTCGCCCATTGTTTTAAGACGGTGTCAGAGTCCGGTAGTGCCTTGCCGGAAAAGACGTGTGGATGGCGTCGGACCATCTTGTCTTTCAAATCGCGGACCACATCTCCCGCAGTGAAAGCGCCGCTTTCCGCGGCAATTTGGCAGTGAAAAATGATCTGATGCAACAGATCGCCGAGCTCCTCGCGGATTTGCGCAGAGTCCCCCTTATCGAGCGCGTCCAAGAGTTCGTGACTTTCTTCCAAGAGAAACGTCCTTAGCGATGCGTGGCTCTGCTCTTTGTCCCATGGACATCCGTTATCGCCGCGGAGTTGGGCCATGACATCCAACAGCTTGGCAAATGTTTTCCCAGCCAGTTCATTCTTCACTACCCTACCCTCCGCAATGTGTTTGGGGTCAAGCTTCCCTCTGAATCGGCAGCGTGCTAGATCTTACGTGTCGCTCCGGCTGATGTCCAGTAATGCTGATGCAGAACAACTAGAGTTGAGAATCGGAGGAAGGAGAGAAAACTATGCCAACCGCCGTTATTGATGGGCTCGAGGTTTATTATGAAACAAAAGGCTCGGGTTCGCCGCTGCTGATGTTCGCGCCGGGCGGCTTTGATGCCACGATTGACAAATGGATTGCAGCCAGCGCCTGGAAAGAGATTGACGCGCTCGATGCACTTGCGGCAGAGCATACGGTCGTCATCTACGATCGGCGCGAGGCGGGCAGATCGGGTGGACGGGTGGAGCGCTTGGGGTGGGGGAGTTACACGAGGCAGGCAAAGGCTCTGTTGGATCATTTGCGCATCGATTCCGCCTATGTGATGGGTGGCTGCATGGGGTGTTCGGTAGCGCTGGCATTTGGCGTTCATTACCCGGAAGCAACCCGCGCTCTGCTGCTTCATTGGCCGGTGGGAGGATATCGCTGGAAGGCGAACGGCTTGGACCGATTCCGGCGTCACTACGATTTCACCAAGGCAAATGGACTTAAAGCGGTTATTGAGCGCGCACAGACTGGAAAGAGTTTCTGGTCCGATCCCGAGTCAGGTCCCTGGGCATCGGTGATCGCACGCGATCGCCAATTCGCTGAGAATTTTGCCGCCCAGGATTTGGAGCGTTATCTCGGACTGGTATTAACGAGTGGACGCGGCTTCTTCGATCGGGACACTGCCACCGGACCCGAGCCCGAAGAAGTGATGGGCATAAAAGCGCCGGCGTTAATCATACCCGGTGACGATCCATCCCACGCCACCTCTGGAGCCCATTATTTGCGGGAGTGTCTCCCGAAAAACGAGTTTTGGACTGTGATGCCGCCGGAACAAACGACGCGCAAGGTCTGTGATCGAATCCTGGAGTTTTGCCGGGTTCACAGCTGATTACTCATGCGTGGGCTCCACAACGGTGGACCGGTTAAAAAAAATCTGATAGGAAAAAACTTCCTAGCCTAGGAAATTTTCAAGGAGGGTGTTTAATGGACGTCACGGTTTCCATTCTGCAGCTCAATACTCCGGACGGAAAGATGGAAGCCTACGAGGCGCGTCCGAAGGACAGTGTGGTCTTATGCTGGAATCGTGGTTTTGATGCAAGCTTTTGGACTCGACGAGGCATCGGCGAAAGACGCCTGGGAAAAAGCAAACCATTTTTCGCCCAACATTTGAAGTAAGCGATCATGCAATTCTTTTGGGAGAGGAAGGGTCAAAACGCCTTTCCTCTCTTTTTTTACGCGGTAGGCCGAATATGGTCGGGAAAGTTGCGATTGTGCCAAGAACTCGGAATCGAGAGTTAGTGACTCTGGGGCTCATTCAAATGAGCACCAGTGAAAGTCCAGAGGCGAACTTGGCAACGGCGCTGCCGCGGATCCGTGCCGCCGCCAAGAAGGGCGCCCAGATTGTCTGCCTCCAGGAATTGTTCCGTTCACGGTACTTTTGCCAGAACGAAGATCACCGGAACTTTCGACTCGCCGAAACCATTCCCGGCCCGACTACAGAGGCCCTGGGAAAGCTCGCCAGGGACAACAAGCTCGTTATTGTCGCGCCCCTCTTTGAAAAAAGATCCGCTGGGATCTATCACAATACGGCCGTAGTCATCGACGCCGACGGAACCATCGCCGGCAAGTATCGCAAAATGCACATCCCGGATGACCCGCTTTACTACGAAAAGTTCTATTTTACTCCAGGCGATCTGGGTTTCCCCAGTTTTCAAACACGATACGCCAAGATCGGTGTGCTGGTCTGCTGGGACCAATGGTTTCCCGAGGCGGCTCGGCTTACTTCACTAGGCGGAGCGCAAATTCTTTTCTATCCGACCGCCATTGGCTGGATTCCCAAGGAGCCCCGCGCAGTCGCCCAGCGCCAGCGCAATGCCTGGGAAATTATCCAGCGTTCCCATGCGGTGGCCAACGGGGTCTATGTCGCTGCGGTAAATCGAGTCGGCCGGGAAGGAAAGCTCCGGTTCTGGGGCCATTCGTTTGTTGCCGGTCCCTTCGGAGAAATCCTGGCCTGTGCGAGCGGTGAACGGGACGAGATTGTCATTGTGAAGTGCGATCTTCGTAAGATTGAGGAGACACGTCAGAGTTGGCCATTCCTCCGCGATCGGCGCATCGATGCTTATGGCTATTTGCGATCACGCTTCATTGAGTCATCCGACAAACACTAACTACGGTTCTTTCTCTGCGCCTTGCGCCATGACGAAGACAAACTCGAGCCAAGCTACCCCGCGATCACTTGGCTACTCTATGCCCGCGGAGTGGGTGCCCCACCGGGCGACCTGGCTGGCCTGGCCGCACAATCGCGAAACCTGGCCAACTCAGTTGGAAACCGTGCGGCAAGTTTGGGTTCGGATGATGCAAGCGTTGGCAGAGCGAGAGCAGGTTGTTCTTTTGGTCAATGACGAACAAACCCGAGGGGAGGTGATAGTGCGACTGAAGAAGGTGGGCGCAGCGATGGACAATATCTCGATCCTCAAGATGGCTACCGTGGACGTCTGGATGAGGGACTACGGTCCGACATTTCTCACCCGAGAAAGTAGCGAAAATCCGCTGGCGTTTAATGATTGGATCTTCAATGGCTGGGGGAGAAAATACAGGGTGTACGAGGATGACGATCGGGTCGCTAGAGACATGGCGACCTTGCTAAAGGTTCCGGTGTTCAATCATTCGGTCGTGCTCGAAGGGGGCTCCATCGAGGTTAACGGTGCCGGGACCTGCCTCACGACGGAGCAGTGCTTGTTGAACAGGAATCGCAATCCTGACATGAGCCGCGGGGAAATTGAGCAGTTCCTCAAAGATGCGCTGGGAGTGAGTCACGTGATCTGGTTAGGCGAGGGTATTCTTGGGGACGACACCGATGGACATATCGACGATATCGCCCGCTTCGTCAATCCGATGACCGTGGTTTGTGTCCTGGAAACAAATTCTAACGACGACAACTACGCTCCTCTCCGAGAAAACTACGAGCGGCTTCAAGGGGCGCGCGATCAAAATGGCCATAGACTTTCCGTCGTGACTCTCCCTTGCCCCGGTTCTATTGATTATGAGGGGTCGCGTTTGCCGGCGAGCTACGCCAACTTTTACATCGCCAACGAAGTGCTCTTGGTTCCGCTATTCGATGACCCGAATGACTACAAGGCTCTGGGCATCCTGCAAGAGCTTTTTCCTGAACGTCGAGTGGTGGGCTTGCCTTGCAAGGCTCTAGTTGCCGGCTTAGGGGCAATTCACTGTGTGACCCAGCAAGAGCCGAGTATTTTGGCTTGCAGGCCTTGACAATTCATCGCGCTCGTTCTTATCCTACGGTATTCGCATGGGTCAGATCATTCAGCTTGAGGCGATCCATCAAGCGCGCCGCCGCCGCTCCGAGAAGGTCAGCATGGAGCAATGCGTCCAGTTGCTTGAGTGGAACCTGAAGAAAAGCCTCGACGATTATTTCTCCTCGCCTCGCGAAGAGCGATCCATGCGCGCGACTCAGATTCGCAAGCTCAGCGAAATACTCGAGTACGCACTGAGACTTCTGTAGCCCAGCCCGATAAGTCGTGGAATTTCTAAGTCCGATTGCATTTATTTTGCTTTTTTCTCTTGCCCTTCTGCTTGTGGGTTGGTTTTTCCTCAGTCGTTTTGAAGCCCTTTTGCGAGACAAGAAAGAAGACCAGTCCTTACTTCTCATGCAGCAACAAATTGACCAGCTTCGTGTCCAATTGAGTCAAGCTTTGGACAACAATACGCAGCTCGTCCAGCAGCAGTTGGGACAAGTCCTCGGTAACGTAAACGAGCGCCTCAAGGAAAATGGCGAGATTCTAGAGAGGACGCAGCAGAATCTTGGCGAACGGCTCGACAACGCTGCCAGGGTTGTGGGTAGTGTTCAGAAAAGCCTGGGCGGCCTCGAGGAAGCCAATCGCAAAATTTACGAGGTAGGGAAAGATATTGCATCCCTGCAGGAGATCCTTCGCGCTCCCAAATTGAGGGGCGGTCTGGGTGAGTTTTTTCTGGAGGACTTATTGGCTCAAATCCTGCCGACCCATCATTTCGCAATCCAGCACGCTTTTAAAAGCGGCGAGAGAGTTGACGCGGTGATCAAGCTCGGGGGCTCATTGGTTCCGGTGGATTCCAAATTCCCGTTGGAAAACTTCAAGCGCATATTCGAAGCCGCCAATGACGATGAAAGGGCACGAAATAAGAGACAGTTCATCAATGACGTCAAAAAACATGTGGACGCGATTGCGGGTAAATATATCTTGCCTGATGAAGGGACTTATGACTTTGCTCTGATGTATATTCCGGCAGAAAATGTTTACTACGAGACGATTATCAAGGATGGCTCCGAAGAAGAAAGAAATCTTAGCCAGTACGCTTTGAGCAAACGGGTCATTCCGGTTTCGCCCAATAGCTTTTACGCGTATCTCCAGGCCATCGTTCTTGGCTTGAAGGGCATGAAGGTTGAAGAGCGGGCCAAAGAAATCATCCAATATCTGAGCCGCCTGCGGGGCGACTTCGGGAAATTTCGGGACGATTTTGGCTTGCTGGGGAAACATCTGGGTCATGCTCAGTCCAGTTATCAAACTACCGAGAAACGTTTGGAGCAGTTCGGCCAGAGAATTCTTTCTGCCGATGCGAACCAAGAGTTCGTCGAATTGTGTTCCTACGATCGCAAGATGGGATAGCCGTTTAATCAGAAACAGCGAGGACGTCCGCTATGCGATTAACGCTTTTCTCCCGATTGATTCTTGGCTATCTCGCTGTTTTCGCGCTGGTGATCGCGGTGAGTCTTTATGCCCTGCAGGAACTGCAGCGCTTCGACGATATTACCCAGTCGATTCTCGATCGAGACAATCGCATTCTTGATTACGAAAAAAAACTCGCCGACAGCTTCCTGTCACAAGTCCGCTACGAACGGAAGTTTGTCATCGCGAAAGACCAGGCACTCTACCGAGAGTTTCTTAAGTTCAAGGGTGACTTTGAGCGTTATCTGAACGAGGCTTCAGGGATTGCAGACCCAAAGCTAGCGGCGTTATTGAACCAGGTTAAGCAAGATTACGATCGCTATCATGAGTTGTTTGACAAAGAAACAGTTCAAATCAAGGCACATCGGGAATACCCTCAAGGCTGGTACAACCGCGAAAAAAACCAGATCACGGACAGGATCTTGGGGCTGTTAGAGCAACTACAAGCGGAAAGGCAGCAGGGTACGTATAGGAAAGTCAGGGAGTTAGCCGACGCCGGGGCCCGTGCCCGGGACGCGGCACTAACGATTACGATTGCCTCCCTCCTTTTTATTTTGGTACTGTCGCTGCTTATTGCGCGGAGTATTACCAGACCGATCTCGATTCTGAAAAACAAGACCCGAGAAATCGCCAGTGGACGATTTGAGGCTGACCTACGTCTCTCGTCTCCGCCAGAAATAGGCGAGCTCGCCGCTTCATTCAACCTTATGTGTCGTAAGTTGAGTGAAATCGACAAGATGAAAAGCGATTTTTTCGCTGCCATGTCCCATGAGTTGCGCACGCCTCTAACCTCGATTAAAGAGGGCACGGGACTGTTGCTGGAAGGCGTGGGAGGGGCAACGACAGAGAAACAGAGAAAACTGCTGACGATCCTTGCCGAAGAGAGCAATCGGCTCATTGGTCTCGTTAATTCTCTGTTGGATCTGTCGAAAATGGAGGCCGGGATGATGAATTACAGCTTTGAAAAAGCCAGCCTGGCCCCGTTGATCAAAAAGGCTGTAGGTGAGATAACACCTCTAGTAGAGGCGAAAGGCATACAGTTGGAAACCGAAGTCCCTTCGGGGCTTCCAACGGTGAAAGTAGATCGCGAGAGAATACTACAGGCGTTGCGGAATCTGATCGGCAACGCAGTCAAATTTACACCCAAGGCTGGACGCGTCACAATTGCCGCGAGACCCGTTACCGGCAAAGTTGAAGTTTCGGTTCGAGATACAGGTCCCGGAATCGCGGCTGAAAATTTGAAAACCATATTTAACAAGTTTCACCAAGAAAATTCAGGAGGAGCATTTTCGGCTAACGGTAGCGGACTGGGTTTGGCGATTGCCAAACATATCATTGTATCTCATGGCGGAGAGATATGGGCGGAAAATCATCCAGATCAAGGCAGCACGTTTATATTCGTATTGCCCTGCTGATTCTCTTCTGCGGGGGCTGCGCCTTATCCGAAAAAGAGGTGCCGAAAATAAAGCCTCGGGTGCCGGAGGTGGTTCTGGAGCCCCAGGTGCTCCCGGAGCCACCTCCGGTTATTGAAGAGCCCATACAAGCTCCGGAGCGTCGAGAAGCTAATGAGTATTTGATATTGGCGCAGAATCTTCTGGCCAAAGGGGATTACGAGGGCTCCTTGCGGGAAAGTCAAAGGGTGTTAGCTTTGTTGAAGGATGAACCTCCAGCTGATACAGCTATCTTCAATATGGGTCTCGTTTATGTCCACCCGAAAAATCCCAAGAAGGACAACAAGCGGGCCATCTCTTTTTTCAGCCGGGTGATTAAGGGCTACCCGGATAGCCCTTGGGTCGAGCAGGCGAAAATCTGGGTGGGCGTGTTAGACGGTGTGGAAAAACTCAAACAAGTAGACCTTGAAATTGAAGAACGGAAACGTGATCGATCGCGTTAGGGGAGCTCATGGCGTCTGGAAAGATTCTCGTAGTTGATGATGATGCAAACCTGCTCGAGCTTGTGAAAATGAGGCTCGAATCCGCGGGTTACGACGTCTCGGCCATGATCGAGGGGGGAGATGCGATGGCCGCGGTTAAAACGCAATCTTTTGACCTCTGTCTGCTTGACCTTATGCTGACAGACCGGGACGGTATCGCTCTCATGGAAGAGGTCCATGGGGTCAATCCTGATTTGCCTGCCATTATTCTCACCGCCCACGGAACAATTGAAAGCGCTGTGGAGGCCATGCGCAAAGGAGCTTACAGCTATCTTACTAAACCCTTCGAGCCCCAGGATCTACTTGTCCAGATCGAAAGAGCGCTCGACCATAGAAGGCTCAATTCTGAGATCAAGCGACTGAAAGGATTATTGGAAGAAACAAATAATTTTGGGAATATCATCGCTCGCAGCTCAAGGATGCGATCTGTTTTGGATGTTGTCACCCGGATTGCCAAGCTCGATTCGACGGTTTACATTCACGGCGAGAGCGGCACCGGCAAGGAACTGATTGCGAAAGCGATTCATCTTGCGAGCGCAAGAAGCGAGGAGGCGTTTGTCCCGCTCAACTGTGCGGCCTTGCCCGAAACACTCCTTGAGAGCGAGCTCTTCGGTCATGAGAAAGGTGCGTTTACCGGTGCGGTGAAGAGCACCAAGGGACTATTCACTCAAGCGCACGCGGGTACTCTCTTCCTGGACGAGATCGGGGACATGCCGCTTTCGACACAGTCCAAGCTGCTGCGGGTGTTACAAGAGCGACAGTTTTATCCGGTGGGAAGTGAATCGCCCATCGACGTTGATGTGCGCGTGATCGTTGCGACAAATAAGGATTTGGAGGATCAGGTAAGGAAGGGACTGTTTCGCGATGATCTGTTCTATAGAATCCACGTCATTCCGATCTATCTGCCTGCGTTGAGAGAAAGAAAAGAGGATATTGTGCCCCTGGTGGAACATTTCTTGAAGAAATGTAGCCAGCAGATGAAAAAAGAAGTGAAGGGGCTAACCCCCGAGGCCCTGCGGAAATTGATGCTGCACGATTGGCCAGGGAACGTGCGGGAGCTAGAAAATACGATCGAATACGCCGTGGCCATGGCGCAAAAGGATGTCATCACCGATGACTCCGTGCTTCAAGCCAAGACCGCTCCTTTGGACGGCGGAAGGATATCAGACTTTGAGAAAAGAGACGGGTCTCAGGATCGGCTGAGACCCCTTAAAGATGCACGAGATGCGTTTGAAAGAGAGTACTTGGTTCAAGTGCTTTCCATGACCGAAGGCAATGTGAGTCAAGCCGCGAAGCTTGCCGGCAAATATCGCGCTGATTTCTATGAATTGCTCAAGAAGCACGACCTTAAGGTGGAGGAATTCAAGCGGATGAAAACTGGCATGCCTAACTAAATTTATTGCTGTAAGTTACTTTCCTGCCAAGCTTTATCTCTAAAAGCCAGCCGCAGAACTTGCCGGTCTCGCCGGCGACAACTGCTATCAGCAAGTCTAGTATTCCTGGTGAAGGAGAAACCATACACTAAATTGGCCGAAAAAGAGATAAGCTAAAATAAAGCTGTTATAAATCAATCGCCTAGATTCGTATAGGTTTTGGTACAGTGCTTGCTGAGTTTACGGTGCATCGTGTTCAGCCCCGAGACCATATTGGTGGTGGATGATGATGAGTTATTGGCGCGAATGGTCGCCGAGTTGCTGCGAGTGGAAGGCTATGAAGTTTGGACGGCTCGCGATGGCCTGCAAGGTTATTCAAGTTACTATCAACATCAAGCCCAGACGGTTGTGACAGATATTGATATGCCTGAATTGGATGGTTTCGAGATGATGCGCTGTATCAGAGCGATCAACCCATGTGCGAGAGCAATTTATATGAGCGGGTCGCCCGAACAATATCGTCGGACTTTAGTGACGGAAGCTCAGAATTTTGGCGCGGCTGTCCTCAGGAAACCTTTTAAGAGAGGAGACTTATTCAAGCTAATTGAGTCGCTTGCAGGTGATAAGACAAAGCCAGAGTCGTATAGGTATGAATGGTCCCCTGATCAAAAGAGATTTGTATGGAAAGCAGCTGTTTAAATCAAGAGAAAAAGAACATGGTAGGAATTTCAAAAGTGGCAGCAGTTTCGTGGGAGAACTACGGTAGTCTCCTGCGGGCCATGAAGGCTTTTCCCTTCACCTGCCTTGAGAGTCGGATATCATGATAAAAAAGATCATTAATAAGGAGGAGAATCGCTTATGAAAATATACTCCCAAACGGGGACTAGGTATTTTGTCGCAGCTGGCGCGTTAGGGGCGCTGCTACTTACGCAGGGCTGTATTGCGACGCGTGACTGGGTAAAGGAGCAAATGGACCCTCTGTCCAGTCGAGTGTCGACGAATGAGGAAAAGTTAACTCAGGCTGAGAATCAGATCGGAACTCTCAGCAACCGCACAAGCGGCGTCGAAAACAAACTCGGTCAGTTCGAAGGCCGACTGGGTCAGTTCGAAGGCCGACTAGGTCAGGTAGATGCGAAAACCGATAAGGCTCTCAATACGCTGGCCAACTTGAGGTTGGAACGGCGTTTTGTCATCGATATGAAAGAAGGAGCCAATTTTGCTTTTAATTCGGTAAATCTGCCGGCTCAGGCGCAGAAAGAGATCGACGGGTTTCTCAGCGATCTCAAAGGAGACGCTGCCGGGGCGGACGGCACGATTTTCCTCATTGCCGGACACACGGACAACGTAGGTTCCGAGGACGTTAACTATGAGATCGGCAAGAAAAGAGCCGATTCTGTGAGCCGGTATTTGATCACCCAGAAGAAGATGGATCCACTAAAAGTGATCTCGGTGTCCTACGGTGAAAGCGCACCTCTACAAGACAACAGCACGGGCCAAGGCCGGGCTAAGAACCGCCGCGTCGAAATTCTTGTGTATCGTGACGGGATTACTTCTACGCCGAGTGCCGCTGCCGCGCCGTCATCACCTGCCGAGCCGCGCGCGTCTCAGCAGGGTGGAGAAAGACTGAGTCAGAGTCAACGATAGGGTGCACGAAAGTTACTGGTGAGGTAGACAAAAAAGGCGGGGTTTTTTAGCCCCGCCTTTTTTATTGGTAGAGTTGATCGATATAGCCGCTATCGTCCAATTCGCGAACGTAGTGACTGTCCCATAGCGCCAATGGATTAAAGCTCGCGATCTCCGGGTTACGCCTGACCGCAAGCTGGAAAACATTGGCGATGGCTTCGATGGCAGGGTAAGGTTTGCGCTCCAATGAATGGGCCCATTCCTCGTAGAGCGTCTCTACTTCTTCATCCGACTGTAGATGCAAAATCGGGCTCGCATGCTCTTTGAGGATCTCCAGAGTTTCTTGCTTGCGCGTGATAAAGAAATGGATTGCATCCACAAAACCCCGAATTAGAAGCCGGATCTTCGCTTCATGGTTTTTCACGAAGCTCATGGTTGTGGTCAGTGTCACGCCGCGTATCATAGGCATGGCGCGCACGCGGATCACGCGGGCTCCGGCTCTTTCTGCGCGAGTGTCGTGGGGAAGGGTGACGAAAGTTCCCGCGAATTCGCCACTCAACACGCGCTTCCAACGTTCCTCCGCCGGCCCACGCAATTCCACAAGGTCTACATCGCCGCGATCCGCGTCGAGTCCCTGCTGCCGTAAGAATAGCCAGACATTCAGCCCGGCGTGAGAGGTTAGCTTGTCGACCGCTACTTTCTTGCCTTTGAGATCGATGACTGAACGGATGCCATAAGCCACCACCAGTCGGTTTTCCGTCCAATTGTTACCTGCTTGAGCTAGGTGGACGAAATCCTCACCCTTGGCATTTCTCACGTAGAGGTTATGATGGTTTCCGGAGATTAGATCGACATGGCCATTCCTTAAAGCTTCCACCGCTTTCTCGCGTACCAGTTGGGGCGATGTATTGACCGCGAGACTGTTCTTCTCCCAGACCCCGGATTTTTCCGCCACGACCCAAAGCGGCGCGTGGGAGTTCGAACGATAAATGATTCTGAGTTCTGGGAAAGTCATTGGAATTCTCCTTCGATATCCTTTCCGCTCACGGGACCTGAGCAAGATCTTTCAATCGCGGGTTGGGACTAGGAGCGGAGTCGCAGTCCAAACCATAACGTAATCAAGGCAAGGATTAAGATAAGCCCGTTCGAGCTCTTAAGTTTTCGGATGATTGAGCCGAATTCCAGAGATGTGATCGTATCCCCGCCTTCATGTCGTTTCACGAATCGGTGCGCTATCCCCATGGATTGGTAGACACTAAAAAGCACGAGGAAGAATGCAACGAATAGCTTTATGCCCAGGTTATAGCCCAGCTGTTGGACAAACAGCTCGCGATACGCGGCCTTGAGGTCCGTGAGTTGGAAAGCGCCGGTGAAAAGGAGAACGCCTAAAGCGCCAATTTGTATAGGATTGTAAAGCTTAAGGGCGCGGGCGAGAAATTGGACTTTGTCTCTATGATTCTCAAGAGTCGAGTTCGCCGGGAGCAACATTATCCAGAGACCGACAACGGCTCCCAAATACACGACAAGAGCTATAAGGTGAAGCCAGGAGTTGAGCATGAGAAAAAAAGTTCAGCCCCATCCGAAGCGCGATCCTTTTTTGATTGGTTTGCCCGGCGCGTCATAAGTCTCACCCATGGCGTCCAGTTGCTGACGAATCTTTTGCAGTTCGCGTTGCTGGTGAGCCTCGAAGGCCTCTGCTTCCTTGACGCGGGATTCGACAAACTCCGTAAGCTCCCGTTCGCGTTTCGTCTGGAATTCGTTTTTTTCGTTTTGCCATTTGTCGTAGGAATCCTTCAGCAGGGTTCGGACATGAAAGTTCAAATTGTCGCGCACCACCATGGACTTGTTGCAGTGTGGACAGAAGATGACGTTGCCGATCATGAAGTTCCGCACGGGTTCGACATGCGGCTGGTTGCACTTAAAGCAGCGAACCGGAATGTCCCAGGAGTCGATGTCAGGTAGAGGGACAAAGATGACTTCGGGCTCCGCATAGGCCGACACAGCCGCAGTACTTGCTGGCATGGTTGCGCTTGTAACTTCGGTTCCTGTGTTACCGGCCGTAGATGCAGCTCTGGCCGGAAGATCGTTCTTTGCTCCTCCAGCTGCTGACTTGCCTTGGCCCTTTCGGAATCGGGACTCAAAGTTGTCGTCGAATCGCGTATCCGGATGTAACGCCCGCGCACGCTCAATCAATGCCTCTTCCGTCTCGATATTGTTTGGGTCAGTTACGCAGCAGTCCACCGGACAGACCGCGGCGCATGCCTCGTAGTCGTGAAAACCAACGCATTCCGTGCACAGCATTGGATCGATGACAAAGATCGGGTCTCCTTGCGAGATCGCATTGTTGGGACACTCGGGCTCACAGGCGCCGCAATTAATGCAATCGTTGGTAATCATCGTTGCCATTGACTCGATCCTCCTAACAGTTGGGTGGAATTGGAAACCGGAGTGAAACCAAATTAATCCTAAATGAAATTTCGGGAGGTTGCAAATCGACAGCCAGGCTGGAAGGCGACGAGCCCTATTTTGCGTTTGGAGTGCAGGGAAATGTGGGTTATAAAGAATTATGAAACTCTCACAGTCAACGGTTTTGCTTAGCGCAATCGCTCTTTTAGCTACCCTTGAACTCATATTGAGTCCCGGCCTCTCGCCTGCCGCGGATAAATCAAAGAGACTAAGGTTGGCTTACTCGGGCTGGGAAATCGGCACCGCGGTGTCCTATGTGGGCGTGGATTCGGGTCTTTTCAAAAAGCACGACGTAGATCTTGAAGAGCTCCCGATCCGGGACACGCTCTCGGCAGGGGTCCAGTCTTTACTCGGAGTCGACCTTCTGATCGGATTTGGTAATCCGCTGGCTATCCTCCAACCCGTTGCCGGTGGGGCAGATATCAGTTTGATCGGCGCGCACGTCAGCTTCGACCATTATGGGATGGCCGTGGCTTCGTCGATTTCAGCCATCAAGGATCTAAAAGGCAAGAAAATCGGCGTTTCCGCCTTGGGTGCCCGATCTGATCTGATCGCCCGCGTCATTCTTAGACGCGCTGGCCTAGACCCTGCCAAAGATGTTGAAGTTGTTGCGGCAGGCCTCTCGCCATCCAGAGCGCTGGCAATTTCGAAGAACCTGGTTCAGGGCGCGCCTTTGAGTCCCGACGTCGCTGCTGAGGCACAAAAACTGGGCATTAAGATATTGGAAGTAAGGCCCGTCCCCGTGGTGACGGATCTGATCATGACGACCCGCTCATTCGTCAGGAGAGAAGAAGACACCGTACGGCGCTTCATGAAGGGTTACGCCGCCGCCATCCATCATTTTGTAACTAAACGTGACGACAGTCTTGCAATCCTCAAGAAATACTTTCCTGGCAATCAGTCGGTAACCGTAGATGCTATGTACGATAGCTTTGCAGCCCAGCTCCGACCGCTTCCGGAGCTGACCGTTGAAGCGATCCAGGCTCTCGTGGACGTCGGAGCTGTCGCGGATCAGCGTACGAAGTCGCTTAAGCCCACCGATATCATTGAGCCGCGCTTCCTCGAAGAGCTTAAAGGAAGCAAATTTCTTAAGGACCTTTACACTGAAAAGGTCAGCTTGTAATTCAGTCTGCAAGTCTCCGTTTTTAACTTCCTAGTAAGCGACGACTGCTTCACGCGTCATTCGGGGTAGATACGGGGTAGAATACTAGGCTGGCTGCTCCTATCACTATCAAAGGAAACACAATCATTACGGAGGAAGATATGCGGCTCCAAGATCAAGTTGCGATTGTCACTGGCGCAGGACGCAATATCGGCGAGGATATTTGCAAGCTTTTTGTCCAGGAAGGAGCCAAGGTTGCGGTGGTCGATCTAGACCCTGGCAGAGGTAAGCGCGTGGCAGGCGAGATCAACGCCGCTCAGCCGGGAAAGGCCATTTCCATTGTCTGCGATGTGTCCTCGGCAGGCTCGGTGGAGAAGATGGTTCAGCTAGTGGTGAAAGAGTTCGGGGGCGTCGATATCTTGGTGAACAATGCAGCCTGGACGGATCATAAGACGATCTTTGATATCACCGAAGAAGAGTGGGATCGGACGATGAATGTGTGCCTTCGAAGCGTCTGGTACTGCACCCGATCTGCAGCGCAAGCCATGATCGATCAAAAGCGAAGAGGCAAGATCATTAACATTGCATCCACCTCCGGCCATTGGGGTCGTAAAGAAGCCACTGCGTATACGACGGCCAAAGCTGGAGTTTTGAATCTGACTCGCTCTATGGCGGTTCAGCTGGCGCCCGAGGGTATCCGCGTCAACTCCATCTCTCCCAACCGCATCGGCTCGCCGGTCGGTCAGGAAGCAGTCCCGGAAAACCGTGTCGTCAGAAACCTTGCCGGGCGGCGAGGAGTACCGATGGACATCGCGAAGGTGGCGGTTTTTCTCGCATCGGATGAGGCCGACTTTATCTACGCTGTCGATCTGCCAGTGGATGGAGGCGCTCTCGCGGTCCGCGACTAAATCCGGATTTAGATAAGTCTGTCGCGTGCGCTTGCGGAACTCGGGTCGATCGCTCCCGTTACGTACGCCGGAGAGGGCAAGCAAAGGGGTGCGCCGAAGAGTTGAGATCGTTAAAAAAGTCCCTATGATTTTTTCGGAACGGCACCTAGCCTGGATCTTTCGATTTTCGAGAATGCTTGGTCTGCTGTCTTATCCCATTCTAAATTTCGCAGTTGCATCCGAACTCGATTGAGTAGGTCCTGGTTGTTGACGGGTTTGGCGACAAATTCGCTGACCCCGAGATCCATGGCCGCAGCCCGGGTTGTCATATCGTCTCTAGCCGTGAGCAAAATAATGGGGGTCGCAGGAGCAATCTGTTTGAGCTTCTGGCAGACCTCCAGTCCATCCATCAAAGGCATCATCACATCTAAGATGATGAGGTCAACGGGCTGGCTCTTGACGATATCCAGACATTTGCTACCGCTCGACGCACCGATGACGGACAGCCCGTGTTTGGAAAACAACAGCAGAAGGAACTCCAAAACTCCCTTGTTGTCGTCGACGACTAGGATTGTAGGTTCCATTCCCTGCCGTGCTATCGGATTCGCTGCACTCATTATTTTTCTCTAGTCAGTCATTCCGAACATCTACCTGTTCTTGCCGGCATCGGAAGCCGCCAGGAACACCGATAAAGTCTGTTCCGGCTCTGAAGCTAGCGTGAAGGGTTCGCCATTGGATCTCGGTTTTCGTCGGAGTTTCGCGACCAGTGTCGTGCGTTTCAATCCTAGCATTCTGGCGGCCGCGCTTTTGTTACCGTTGCTAAGGCGCAATGCTTCTTCCATCAATCGACACTGAAGCTGCTCCGTCGCGTCGCGTAGATCGATCTGACCGCTCCCCAAGGTGGGTTGAGGACATTTCTTATCTGAAACATAAGAGCGAATGTTGGGTGGCAAGTCCTTGAGATCGGTGACGCCATTATCACTTAGGAGGACTAACCGTTCGATGAGGTTCTCCAATTCTCGGATATTCCCGGGCCAGTCGTACTCCCAAAGATAAATCATTGCCTCTCTGCTGATGCTCACTGAGACGCCATGCTTTCGGGTTGACCTATCGAGGAAATGATTCACGAGAAGGGGAATATCGGAACGCCGAGCCCGAAGCGGTGGCAGATGAAGCGGAATAACTTGAAGCCGAAAAAAAAGATCCTCACGGAAGGAACCTTTTTCCACTTGGTGAGCTAGGTCTTTGTTGGTCGAGGCAATGACTCGTACCTGAACCTCGACAGGATGATCCGTCCCGATGGGTCTTACTTTTCCGTCTTGTAGTACGCGCAGGAGTTTTGCTTGTAAAGGAAGCGGCAGCTCGCCGACCTCGTCGAGCAGAATCGTTCCATGGTTGGCGAGTTGGAAGAGCCCGGCACGGGAGGAGTGCGCGCCCGTAAAGGCGCCCCGGGCGTGGCCAAAGAGCTCGCTCTCGAGCAGGTTTTCCGGAATGGCGGCGCAATTTACTGGAACAAACGGGCGATCAGCCCTGAGGCTAACGTTGTGAATCGCCCGCGCCACGAGTTCCTTGCCAGTGCCGCTTTCACCTGTAATGAGCACGGTTACGTCAGTGGCTGCTACCCGTTGAATAATTTCATAAATCTTTTTGATCGAGGGGTGCTCGCCGAGCATGGCCGAAGAAGAGGACAGCATGGAAAATTTGGTGTCTATGACCTCCATAAGGCTTCGTTACAGAGCGGGATTTTGGCCATTTCGGGGATCAGGTGCGGGGGATAATTTGACTTTGCGAACACCTAAATTGTTCAAAATTGGTCTACTTAAGAAGCTAAGTTTAAGTTAAGCGTGGAGGTTTTGCAATCATGCTATGAGTTTTCCGAGACACTTGCCCGTCAATTTTCTAACAGCTGACATCGGGGTGCTAATTTTTCGCCAGCGAAAATTTTTTTCCCTCTACCATAACCATTCGTAGGATCCTTAAATCTTTCCGTGGCTTAGATTAGATCGAGACGATCGAAAATGATGTGGCATCTGATTTGCTCAAGACACCGTCCGTTCAAATAATTGTCATGACATCGGAAAAGGAGAGACCATGCAGCTCGAGGTGACTGAACAGTCTGAAGTGTCCGGATTAAATAATGCACTCAGCAACCCCTTAGTCGGGAATAGCGCGAGGATGCGCGTCGTACGGGCGCTGATCGCCAGATTGGCGAATAGTAACTCCACCGTCTTGATCACCGGTGAAAGCGGTACGGGAAAGGAGCTGGCGGCGCGGGCAATCCATGAGCTGAGCCCGCGGCAAGATGGATGCTTCGTGCCAGTCAATTGCGGCGCGATTCCAGAGGAACTTTTGGAAAGCGAGCTATTTGGTCATGTGCGCGGCGCTTTCACCGGTGCAGTGAATGCCCGCCAGGGCCGTTTCCAATTCGCCCATGGCGGAACGCTTTTTCTCGATGAGATCGCCGAGATGAGCGCGAAACTGCAGGTGAAGTTACTGCGGGTACTTCAAGAGCGGCAGTTTGAACCTGTCGGTAGTGACACCTCCGTGCAAGTTGATGTCCGAGTCGTCGCGGCGACCAATAGGGATCTTTGGGTTGCGGTGCGGGAGAGAAAATTTCGGGAGGATCTCTTTTATCGCTTAAACGTTCTTCCATTGGAACTTCCACCTTTGCGTGAGCGCGACTCGGACATAGCGCTTCTTGTTGGTCATTTCTTGGCCCTTCACGCGCGTAGGAGAGGGAAACCAACCATTCAAGTGGATGACGGCGCCATGGGGATAATGGAGAAATACAGCTGGCCAGGAAACGTTAGAGAAGTAGAGAATCTCGTTGAGCGTCTGGTGGTGCTGAACGAGGAGGGTATCGTCCGGCCCACGGATCTTCCCGACTACGTCATCCATAATGCGACGCCACAACACCAAACGACGGCGCAGGTTTCTTTGCCCAACGAAGGAGTGGATCTCGATGGTGTCCTGGAGAAGATCGAGAACGGCTTTATACAGCAGGCCCTTGAGCGCTCGCGAGGAAATAAAACATTGGCGGCGGAGCTACTCAACCTGAATCGTACGACCTTTATCGAGCGCCTGCGCAAAAAAGGGATGCTCCAGTCCACTCGCCCTGCGTCCTTACCTGCGGCCGTCATCAATAACGTGAGGGCAGATGGCACTCCTCTGACGGAGTCGAGGTTCGAGCAACCGAGCCCGAGCGGGCTTGCGCCTGCTGAAACATGAAAGTCGGCAACCTGTCACTTTTGGAAGGCGCTTATTAACGCCGGGAAAGAGCATCGTTATCAGCCCGTGTTCTCTGAAACGGACCGCCTTACGAAAAGAGATTTACGAAAAGGTAGCGGCTGAATGTGTTCCCTCAACGATCGTCTTTTGTGCATAGGTTAGAGTCGAGCTTTAACTGCAGGCTATCATCCAGAACATAATTTTGAATCGTCCAAACGGGCATTGAACATTAAAGGAGATAGACGCTGTGGCCGAATCAGAGCATGCCATCGGTTGCGCGGCCGTGGCCGCGCGGATTTGCTACACAAGTTGATCACGTCTTACCACACCAATTCACCTCATGCGTCTCCTTGAGTGCATTCAGACCGTGGAAAAGTATCTCCTTTAATTCCTTTTTAGTTTCCCGCCGGAGAACAACGGCCTGTGGGAGCCGATCCTGCTACGGAGGCGCACTTTCGGAGTCTATCGTTAGTCCCTTTCGCCGCGTCAAGAAGCTGACGGCGATAGTGTTCTTTTTGACGTGGCTGGTGCCTGTGGATACGGTTTCTACTTGAATTCGCAGTATTTTCATTCTATCGAACCTCGGCACATGGGTTGCTCAAGAGTTCGTCAGCAGAGTCCCATGAGAAAAAAATTATCATCATCGCCATGGCAGTTTTCGTAGTTTAGGTGGCCCATCCGCTGAGGGGTTTATTGAGAATGCCGGACTGGCTGTGCCCGAGTCCACCAGACCCAAAGATCCCGCTCATGGCAAGGAAACAAAGAAAAAAGCAGGCGGAGATCGCCAAACCTGAGATGTTTACGAGCTTATTCTCACGGGAGTCGATGAGCGGGATTGAGAAAATCTCTCCTGACGGCCAATCCATGAAGCCGACGTTTGCTCAAGAGCTTGTGCCGCCGCGCCAGCGTTCCGCAGCCTCAAAGCGCGTGAGCCAGGCGCCCGTCTTAGCCATAACCAGCGGCAAGGGAGGAGTGGGGAAAACCAACGTCGTTGCCAACCTTGCTGCGGCACTGGCGCTGCGTAGCAAACGAGTGATGGTGATCGACGCCGATTTGGGATTGGCGAATCTCGATCTCTTTTTGGGAGTCAGGCCCGTATACACACTGGCGGATTTCTTTGCCGGCCTGGTAGCTCTCGACGAAATCATCATCTCGAACCGTGACGGTATTCTCTTGCTTCCGGGCGCCTGCGGTGTGCAGGAAGTCACTGCTCTCCGTTACGATCAAAAGATCGCACTGCTGACGGAACTCGACGCTTTGAGCCATGAGGTCGATTTGGTCCTGGTGGACACCGGCAGCGGAATCTCTGACGCGGTCACCTATTTTGCTACCTCGGCCCAGGAGATCGTAGTGGTTGTAACGCCGGAACCTTCGTCAATGACCGATGCCTATGCCCTGGTCAAGGTGCTTGCGTCCGGGTACCACGAAAAACGGTTTTACATCCTGGCGAACAACGTCTCAGACAAAGCAGAAGCGCGCCGGCTGTTCGACGCATTGTCGGGTACGGCGCTGCGGTTTCTCAATGCTTCGCTGGATTTTTTTGGCTGGATCCCTCGCGATCCCCAGTTGATCCAGGCCGTAGCGCGCTCCCGGCTGATTGTAACGGAAGCGTCCGATGCACCGTCGGCAAAAGCGTTCGCAGTTATGGCAGAGCGCCTGATTGAAATGACCAGCGCCCGGGTCAGGATAAAAGGTAACGTACAGTTTTTCTTCCGCCGTATGCTCGAGGGGGGTCGAGCAGCGAAATGAAGGCATCTCAAAAAGAGCAGAAAACGAACCGCTTGGCTTTGGGCGAGACAGTCCACCGAGCTAAAGAGGAAATGGTGACCCAATATCTGCCGTTGGTCCGCCTCGTGGCTGAAAAGGTCCATCGCCGTCTCCCCCCTGGAGTCGATCTGGAATCTCTGATTCATTCCGGCGTCGTCGGTCTTCTCCAAGCATTGGATCGCTTTGATCCCAAGCGCGGCGTCGATTTCGAAATATATGCCCGTTATCGCATCCAAGGTGAAGTCATGCAGTGCTTGCGTTCGCTGGATTGGGTGAGGCGCTCGGTGCGGTCCTGGGGGCGCAAGATAGAAGCGGCGAAGACAAAACTCGCAGGTAAGTTCGCCCGGGAGCCTACCGCGGAAGAAATTGCGAAAGAACTGGAAATTCCTCTGGAGAACTATTTCCGGCTCGACCAGCAGGTAAATGAGGCGACGCTGCTTAGCCTGGAGGATTTGTCTATCGCGTCTGAAGCGGACTGGGAGCGGGCCCAGGAAAAATACACGGACAGCCCCTTTCTTGATCCGCTCAGCGTTGTTGAAGGCAAGGATCTCGTGGAGAAGCTAGCCTTGGGTGTAGCCGCATTGCCAGAGCGGGACCGGTTGGTGGTCACACTTTACTACTATGAAGAGCTCACCCTAAGGGAAATCGGACAGATACTTGATTTGAGCGAGGGGCGCGTCTGCCAAATCCTCGCCCATGTTGTTGCCTGCCTGCGCGGCACTCTCGGCATCAAGCCGTCGGCGAAACTATCCCCCAAACGCGCCCAGGAAGCGCCCAAACAAAACGCTAAGAAGTCCGTGCGGGTCTAGCACAGAGGATTGACAGGGTTCGTGACGGATTAAACGAAAATTTTGGCCATTGAGTTGACGATCCATGGCAGATCCCGTGAAACGGATCGTCTCTCTCCTTCTGTCTCCCGGGATCGTTCGTCTGCGCGGTACTCGCTCT
>Ga0209874_1000066_pt1 | contig 25420 bp, 22 predicted proteins | sample GWRWN1_20_30_FD_187216 | JGI IMG/M metagenome (GOLD analysis project Ga0209874, IMG submission 187216) | Riverbed sediment microbial communities from areas with no vegetation in Columbia River, Washington, USA - GW-RW N1_20_30 (SPAdes)... | ecosystem: Environmental > Aquatic > Freshwater > River... | reverse complement strand
TTACCATTATGCTATCCCGTTCGTGCTGAGGTTCTCGAAGCATGAACGGATTTTTTCTCACGACCTGTGCCTCAGTGGTGAATACTTCTTCATAGGAAACCCGGAATAACCCTGAAGATAAACTAGCCTAGCTCGTCGGAAACTCGAAGTTGAATTACGGCAGGTTGTTTCTTTTTGACCTCGCCAGCTTCATCCGCGTACGCTTCAGATCGTTCCAGCTTCCTGCCGCGTTTTATCCCGTCCAAACCACTCGGTTCTCTTCTCGCTTCCTTTCCTTGCCGCGTCTTAGCGGGCCAGTAATTGGGTCCGGAGCCAACAAAACTTTGTTTTCTGCTCTAGAACAGCCGCTACTTTCGTCGCCCTCCGAAACCGCGAGCCCTAGGCGCACAAGTGCACAAACACAAAGAGCATGCAAAAGGTTCCATTACATGTAGGAGAAATCCTGCATTCATTGATCGGTTTCTCTTTGTCCGAGTTAAAAACAAGCCGAAAAGACGAATAAAACTTTTTATCACAAAGGTGGCATCATTGTTGCGCTTCGTCGCTAGGTTATTCACTTCGTGTGCTTTTATTCTCAATTGAACAACCAAACTATGGGAGATTCAGTGTTTCTGTGGAGAAGGGGTAGGTTATCGTGAGTGTCCCGATGCGATTGCCTCCCGAGCCTCGGCTCGCGCCACTCACGAGCTCCGAGAAGGTCATGCCACTTGGGAGATTTTTTTGCCTCAACAGTGAGAAGTTTTTTCTGAAGGGAGTGACGTACGGCCCGTTCGCGCTTTCGCGGAAAGGCGTTCCCTTTCCTGAAGCTCCGACGGTCGAGCTTGATTTTGCCTTGATGTCGGAGCTGGGTATAAACAGCTTTCGCACCTTTACCCCTGCACCGAAGTGGCTTCTCGATAGGGCGGCCTCATACGGTCTCAGAGTGATCACGGGAATTCCTTGGGCGCAGCATATTTCTTTTCTTGATTCCTCCCGTACTCGTGCAGAAATTCGCAGCACCATCGTCCGCAGCGTCCGCGCAAGCAGGGGACATCCCGCCGCGTTGGCGCATCTGGTCGGCAATGAGATTCCCCCTGAGATTGTGCGCTGGTATGGTGCCAAGCGCATTCGCGGTTTCCTTCGTGAGTTGGTTGATGTCGCCAAAACGACCGATCCTGATGTGCTGGTTAGCTATGCGAATTTTCCTTCGACGGAATATCTCGAGACCGACTTTACTGATTTTCTTGCCTTTAATGTCTACCTTCATCGCGAAGAGGATTTTCGTCGCTATCTGTTTCATCTCCTCAATTTGGCCGGCGACCGGCCGCTGGTTTTAACCGAGATCGGGATGGATTCCATGCGAGAAGGACTTAAATCTCAGGCCAGATTCCTGTCGCAGCAACTCTCGGCCAGCTTCGAAATGGGCGTCGCGGGCGCTGTGATTTTTTCCTGGACCGACGATTGGCACGCTTTCTCCGGCGCGGAAGGATTTCAGGTTGACGACTGGGCCTTCGGCTTGGTGGAACGAAACCGGCAGAAGAAACCTTCTTTCTGGGCAGTGAAAAATTTTTACGATGGTTCTCTACCTCCCGCTCTGCCGCGCTATCCCAAGGTTTCGGTGATCGTGTGCGCTTACAACGGCGAGCGAACCATGGACCACTGTCTCGCTTCGTTGGAAACTCTCAACTATCCCAACTACGAAGTCGTTGTCGTCAATGACGGCTCGACGGACCGGACTCGGGAGATTGCCGAGCGGTACCCCTATATTCGGCTGATCAATCAGGAGAATCAGGGGCTAAGCGCAGCGCGCAACGTTGGACTAGAAGCGGCCACCGGCGAGATCATTGCCTATACCGACTGCGACTGCATGGCCGATCCGGATTGGCTAACGCATTTGGTAGCGCGCTTTTTATCATCGGACTTTGGCGCAGTGGGAGGCCCGAATCTTCCTCCGCCCGACAGTTCCCTGGTTGCCAACTGCGTGGCGGTCTCGCCGGGCGCGCCGACTCACGTGCTGCTGGACGATGAAGTTGCTGAGCACATACCGGGCTGCAACATGGCTTTTCGCCGGGAAGCGCTGGAGGCCATCAATGGGTTTGATCCGGTGTTCCGCGCCGCCGGAGATGATGTGGATCTCTGTTGGCGACTGCAAAACAAGGGCTATACGATCGGTTTCAGTGCGGCTGCGGTGGTTTGGCATTTTCGCCGCAACACGGTGCCAGATTATATCAAGCAACAGCAGGGGTACGGCAAAGCCGAAGCTCTCCTGTTTTTTAAGCACCCGTCTCGTTTCAACGTCCTCGGTCAATCGCGTTGGTTCGGAAGAATCTACGGTGACCTCTCTTCTTTTCTAGCGAGCCGGCAGCCGCGGATTTACACCGGGGTTTTTGGCCGAGGCCTTTTTCAGACGCTTTATCAACCTCCTCCTTCGATCATTTCATGCCTGCCTCTCACTTTGGAGTGGAACTCGGTTTCTCTGTTACTTCTGTTTTGCGCGCTTGTGTTCGGTGGTGTTTTCTGGCTAGGATTAGCGCCTTTCTTTCTCACCCTAAGCTGCTGTTTGGCAAGCGCACTAAAGGCTCGGGTAGCTTCGCCATTTCGTGGGTTGCGGGCGACTCTCCTGGTAGCTTTTTTAATCTATGTGGGACCTCTTTTCCGTACACTCGAGCGCTATCGCTGGCGTATTCGTAGGCATCGAGAGGTGAAACCGGTCGAGTATAATGGGCCCAGGCAAGTGCCGCGGATCTTATGGCACGAGCGTGCCTTTTATCTCTCCTACTGGAACGAGGAAGGACGGGAGAAAGAGAGTTTGCTCTATTCGGTCATGGATTTTTTACTGCCGCGCAAATATCTCATTGCCGTGGACCAGGGATGGAGTCACTGGGATCTAGAAATTTGCCAAGGTCCGTGGGCCAAAGCGCAGATCCGAGCGGCTACGGAAAATCATGGCAGCGGAAAGCGTCTGTTGAGAGTGCGCTGCGCGCTCCGTATGTCAAGAATCTCTTTTACTTGTCTTTGCCTTTATGGCGTGTTGATGACGGTTGCAGCCTTCCTGTCGATGCCGGAGATCGCCGTAGCGGCCTTGGTCACGGGTTTGATTCATGGGAGCGCGATTTTACACCAAAAATTCCGTCTCGGTCGCGTGCTCTACCATGTCCTAGAAGCTCTAGCGCACAAGCTCGATTTCGTGCCGGTGCAAAAGCCATCGGAAGAAGCGCTGTGAGAACATCCTGCCGATGAGACGTACGGTTCGTTCCTACCTGCGCCCGTATCTTCCAGCATTTGTCTTCGCCCTGGCACAGGTCGCTTTCATTAGCGCGCTCGAGCTCCTCAAGCCTTGGCCGCTGAAGGTTATCATCGACCACGTCTTGACTGAAACGCCCATGCCCTGGGCGTTTGCTGATAGCTGGTCCTCACAAAGCCTTCTCTTATTCGCTTGCGCGGGTCTGGTCGTTGTTTATCTTCTTCTCGGAGGACTGCGTATTCTCAATGATTATACAACGATCAGAATCGGGCAGAAGATGGTCAACGATCTGCGTCGGGATCTTTACAGTCAAATCCAGCGCCTTTCTCTTTCTTTTCATCACCGCCGTCAGGTCGGCGACCTACTCTACCGCTTGACCTCCGATACCTACGCGATCCAGACGCTCACGATGAACGGCCTTTTCCCTGTCTTGTGCTCGCTTACGCTTTTTGTCGGCATGCTCTTAGTGATGATCCGCCTGGATCCACTCCTCACCTTTCTTGCTCTCATAGTGTGTCCGATTTTAGCGGTCCTCGTTAGCATCTCACCTCTGCGTGGCTGGCTCATCGCTTCCGCTACCCACATGCACCAGCAAAAGAGCAGTGTTTTTTCCCTCGTGCAGTGGGCCATTCCGGCTATCCGTGTGATTCAGGCGTTCACGAAAGAAGAAGAGGAACATCGTCGTTTTATGGCGCAAAGTCAAAAAAGCTTGAGCGCTGACCTTCACTTTTATCTGCTACAGAACTTCTATTCGGGAACCGTGAGTTTGGTAATCGCGATTGGCACCGCCGCTGTCATTTGGGTGGGAGCCCGCCACGTTCTCGCTGGTACGCTCACCATCGGGGGACTTGTTGTGTTTACCGCTTATTTGACGTCGCTCTATGGAGCTATAGACTCGATTAGCCAGGCATACGGCGCTATTCAGGGGGCGAAAGTAAGTCTGCAAAGAGTGTTCGAGATCATGGAAGAAGAAAGCGATCTCAAAGAGGGCTCCAGAGTTTTTACCGAGAGCGGAGCCAAGGGAGAAGTAGCCTGGAGCGGAGTTTCTTTCCAATATACCCCTGGCCAGCCCGTCTTAAGGCACGTCGATCTTCATGTTCACCCGGGCCAAAAAGTGGCGATCGTTGGCCGAACTGGAGCCGGCAAGTCGACATTAGTAAGCCTGCTGCCGCGCTTCTATGATCCCAAAAGCGGCCGGGTCACTATCGATGGAATTGACATACGCGAGTTTCAGCTTAAATCGTTGCGCCGTCAGATTGCGATGGTGCTTCAGCCTCCGCTGGTGTTTCCGCTCACTATCCGCGAGAACTTAACCTATGGCCGGCCCGAAGCTACCGAAGAAGAAGTTGTCAATGCCGCCCGCCTGGCCCGCATCCATGATTCTATTGTGAGCTTTCCTCAAGGTTACGATACGGTCGTCGGTGAGCAAGGAGCGACACTGTCGGAAGGGGAGAAGCAGCGACTCACTATAGCTCGCGCCATCCTCCTTAATGCTCCGATACTGATTCTGGATGAGCCCACTTCTTCGGTCGATACCGAAACCGAGGCTCTCATTATGGAAGGCCTCCGGGAACTGACTGCCGGCCGCACCACGTTCATTATTGCTCACCGGCTCTCCACGGTCCGCCAGGCCGACCTGATCATCGTCGTGCGCGGAGGAAGAATCGTCGAGCAAGGAACATTTGATGGGCTCATGCGTCGCCAAGGCGATTTTGCCAAGCTTTATCGCACCCAATTTAGCGCTCAAGAGGAAAAAGCCCGTGCGCTCGTATAAGCTTACAGCTTGCTGTGGACTTCCGCAGGAGCGCGCACGCCAGGAAAGAAGCGGACTGGCAAAATGAGTCGTAAGCTGAGGCTGGTCGTTTTGGGAATGATGGGTCGGTGCCCTTTTGGCGGCCAGAGTTGGCTTTACCTTAACTGGCTCCGCGGACTCCACAGGCTGGGCCATGAGGTCTGGTACGTCGAGGATGACACGGTCTGGCCATACGATCCGGAGCGTAACAGCATCACGGACGACTGCTCGTATGCCGTGCGCCATATCGCCAACTGTATGAAGCAGGTCGGTATGCCGGACACCTGGGCCTTTCGTCCAGCCTACCGGACCGGAGAATGCTACGGCATCACCAGTGCAAAGCTGGATGAGCTGTATCGGACATGTGATGCGCTGCTGAACGTGGTGGGGGCCACCGACCTGCGCGAGGAGCATCTCACCGCCCGTTTCCGGGTCTATGTGGAATGCGATCCGGTCATTGCTGAGCTACAGCTCGCCAACGGTGATCCTCATACGGCAGTCGCGCTCTCGAACCATCACGCGATCGTCACCTATGGCGAAAACTTTGGCTCGCCCGACTGCGGGGTTCCACTCAATGGTCACCGTTACGGGAAGACGCGACAGCCGGTGGATTTGGATCTTTGGCCGATGACTTATGAGCCTGAAGCGCGCTTCTTTACGACGATCGGCAACTACCGCCAGACCGGCAACGACGTGGAGCACAATGGCGAGATCTATCACTGGAGCAAGCATCACGAATGGGAGAAATTTCTCGATCTGCCGCGGCACACGAGCCAACCGTTTGAGCTCGGCATGCTGCCCGACGACCCTGCGGATCGCCAGCGGCTAGAGGCGCACGGGTGGAAATTGGTACCTCCGTTTCGCATGTCGCTAGACGTATTCGGCGATTATCCGGCTTACTTCCGCCGCTCACGAGCTGAATTTACCGTCGCCAAGGACATGAACGTTCGGCTTCGTAGCGGATGGTTCAGCGAGCGGGACGCCTGCTATTTGGCTTGCGGCAAGCCAGTGGTTGCTCAGGACACCGGGTTCGGCAAAATCCTGCCGACGGGTGAAGGGCTTTTCGCTTATACCACCATCCCTGAGGCAGTGGCCGCTATTGATCAGATCAACGGCGATTACCGGCGTCACTGCCTGGGCGCGCGGGCAATCGCGGAGGAATATTTTGAAGCGGGCAAGGTTGCGGCTCGTCTGCTCTCTGATCTCGGAATCGCGTAAAGTTGGCCGGTCTCATAAGACCACAGGCCAGAACAGAAATCTCATTGCGAAAGAGCCCCAAAAAAAATGTTCATAAATAGTCCAAGCTCTCGTACCTTTCCCGTGCCGTGTGAGTCCAATGATTGGAGACTTACGGTCGAGAATGGAGTCCATTGGTTTGTCGCCCCTAGCGGTGAAAAGTTTTACGGCGCCGGGGTGAATGGAGTCGATGCCGGAAACCGGCCTGAACAGGTTGAAGGACGGCCCGCTTACTATCTGTGGAATCTATACGCTTCAACTGACCTTTGGGCAGCAAACGTACGCGAGCGGCTCGCGAAATGGGGTTTCAATCATCTCGGAGCTTGGAGTTTTTGTCAAGAAAAAATCGGCCTCCCTTATATTGCCAACCTCGATCTCGGGCGGTTGAGTCAAGCGCTTTGGTTCGATGCTTTTGATCCGGCGTTACCGGCGCGGGTAATGGACTGGGCAGAGCGCCTCACGGCTCCGCATCGTCAGCGCGGATTGCGTATCGGTTACTTCCCTGACAATGAAGTTGGATGGTGGAATGCAGCACTCTTTGAATTCTATCTTTCTAAAGGATGGCGGAATCATACGAAGCGGCTGCTTTGGCAGCTTCTCCACGACCGCTATGAGGGAAAATGGCAGGAGCTGCTGCGAGACTGGGTGCCATCGGGAAAAATTGACGGTTTCAAATCTCTTCGCAATACTGGCGCCGCGCTCAAGATACGTCCTGGTGGGACAGGGATTAAGTTAATCAACGAGTTCACATATCTTTGTGCAGAGAGATATTACAAGCTGGTCCATGACGCTCTCCGTGCTGCTGATCCGGGGGCCTTGATTTTCAGCGACAGGTTGCCGATTTACTACTCGCAGGATGCAGTGCGAGCGATGGCTCCGTACGTGGACGTGATTGCGTCAAACTATGATTTGGATGGACCGGACGGCTGGGTGGCTCATTATTTCTTCGAGGGACTGGCAGCTCTCGCGGGCAAACCTGTTTTAGTTTCCGAATTCTTCTGTGCCGCGATGGAAAACCGGACCGGCAACAAAAACGCCGGACATCTCCTTAAAGTGCCCACCCAAAGACAGCGGGCGATGGTCGTTCAGCAGGCTCTTCAGAATTTCGCTCGCCGTCCCAATATTATCGGCACGCACTGGTTTCAATACTACGATGAACCCCAGGGCGGTCGGGCGGATGGTGAGGACTACAACATGGGACTCGTCGATATTTATGATCAACCTTACGAAGAAGTAGTCGCCGCCTTTCAACGCACAAATTCTTTACTCCCTCGCCTGCACGCGCAATCCGGCCGCTCTCGCCCGCGCGTGGACGATGCACCGTTCGCCACTATTCCGCGGCCTTCTCGGACGATCGACGTCAGCGATGCGTCGCTGACCGATTGGGACAAAGACCGAACTCTTATGCGGGGATTTACCGCCGAGCCGCCATACGTTCCCTTTGCCGACATCTATCTCGCATGGCGTCCCAGCGGATTGTATCTCGCCACGATCGGCATGGATTACATGCATCCAGCAGACGTGTCCTACGAGGAGTCCTTCCCCCTGTCTGAAAGCTACCAACTTCATTTTCTGGTGTTCATCCGAAGCCGAGCTTACCATTTTGCCGTTCACTTCATGCCTCGTGACTTAGTCTTTTCTCCTGATGACGCCACGAACGCGAGAGGAAACATTGCCCTTATTCCTTACCTGTACAGGTTCTCCCCTGATGGCCACCATCAGCCACTATCAGGAGCGACCGTGCAGTATCTCAATGCCGAGGCGCCGCGTATTTCGTGTGAGGCGCATTTCCCGTCTCGGCTCTTCGAACTTCCTTTTCTCCGGGAGGGGATGAAACTAAAAATGAATATTGTCGTGATTTCCCATTACCGAGGGCAGGAAATGTTTTGGAGCGAAGGAACGGGGACAAAGACGTTTACTCGACCCGAAGGTTGGCGTGCTGTAACCTTAGGATAGTCTTGCAGCCCTGGCGAGGCAAAAAATTACGGAGGCTTACATTCAGCCCTCGATTTGAGCTAGTTTCTGCCCGATAGGGAGTAACCCATATCCGCCAAGGGGCGGAAGGTCTTTTTTCGCTGAGGCGGCCCAGCATAGTCACGGGAGATTTAGGACTGTGACCCATGAGCGGTGAAAAGTATCTCATCGTCAATGCCGACGATTTCGGTCAGAGCCCCGGGATCAACCGGGGCATCATAGAAGCGCATGAGCGTGGCATCGTCACGGGCGCAAGCCTGATGACACGATGGCTGGCTGCGGGCGAAGCGTCCATCTATGCCAGAGAACACCCCAAGCTCAGCGTCGGGCTTCATCTTGATCTAGGCGAGTGGGTTTGTCGCGCAGGGAAATGGGTGCAGCTGTATAGCGTGATTCCCCTGGACGATAAGTTGGCTGTAGAGCGTGAAATTTCTCACCAACTCGATGTCTTTCAGTATTTGATGGGCAGGCATCCTACTCACATCAACTCTCATCAACATATCCATATGCGCGAGCCGGTCCGCTCTGTCGCTCTCCAGGTTTGTCAGAGTCTTGGAATTCCGCTAAGAGACTTGTCTCCTGAAATTCATTATTTCACGAAATTCTATGGTCAAACGCCGGAAGGGCTGCCTATACCCAGCTACATAAGCCTGGACCGACTGATCGAAATCATATCGACTCTACCAAACGGGTTAACCGTTATCACCTGCCATCCCGGCTATGCGGACGACCTGAAAACAATGTACCAGACGGAGCGTCGAGACGAACTGAGGGTTCTATGTGACCCTCGGGTTCGGGCCGCTATTGACGCGCTTGGAATAAATCTTTGCTCATTCAATGACTGGGACGATCTCAAGAATTTGCTAAACCGACCGAGCGCTGACTTGGTTTCATAGCCGTATCGGAGGTGTCTATGACTGACCGCGAACAAATTTGCCGCAAAGCGGAGTCTTTCTTTAACGACCTGTGGATGCGCGGCGACCCCTGGGAGCTTGAAACCTCAAATTGGGAGCACGAAAGGTATGCGTGCCTGTTGGCAATTCTCGATCGGCCCCGATACGGGCGTGTACTCGAAATCGGCTGCGGCGCGGGAACATTCACGCGGCGTCTCGCCGGGTTGGCGGATAAGGTGCTTGCTCTGGATGTCTCGTCCGAAGCCGTCGCCAGGGCGCGGGCGGCGGCTCAGTCGGATCTCAAACAGGTTGAATTCCGCGTCGGAAACATCATGGATTACAACCTGAGAGAGGAAGAGCCATGGGACCTGATTGTAATGAGTGAGACCGTTTACTTTCTCGGCTGGCTTTATTCCTTCTTTGATGTTTCCTGGTTAGCCGCAGAGATGTTCGAGGCGACTCGCCCGGGCGGTCAAATGCTCTTGGCCAACACGCAATTCGAAAGCGGCGAACCTCTTCTTCGTCCCTGTATCATTCGGACTTACCGCGACCTGTTTCTGAACGTCGGCTACGAATTGAACGCAGAGAAGATCCTTCCCGGCGTCAAACATGGGGTTTCCCTCGAGGTTTTGATGACGCTCTATCGCAAAGCCGACCACCCAACCGCTGGAGCCACTTCATGAAGCTTTATTCGCCGATCGGCGAATCACTTCATAGATTATGTTGTAGCGATCCCCCCACGGGTATCGGGAGTCACTACGGCCCAGTCGCGGATGAATCCGAACCTCACGTGGCAGTGGCGAAAGTTTATTCAGAACATGATCGAGGAATGTTCCTAGGTCATAGGTATGCGTATAAAATCCTCGCTGATAGTGTTCGTCTAGCTTGCGTTTTGAACGAAGGGGTCGAGGGGGCAAATAAAAAACCAGGATTAGTTTTTTTGCCGCACAGGAATACAAAGACTGAATGGCTGGAACGTAGTCCGGTAAATGCTCCAGTACATGACGGCAAATGACGGCATCAAACTTGCGCCGAAGCTTTTTAGTTTCATAGAGCGACATCCGCCGAAACCGATGGCGATCCTCCGGATAGAGGCTTTGGGCAACCTCCAGAAACTTCTCAGTGACATCTATGCCAAGATAATCAATATGCAGTCCTAGATCACGGATGAGCTCGAACATCACTCCGGTTCCGCAACCCACGTCGAGAACCGATGACATGCCGTCAAGCAAGCTAAGAGTTTTTGCTCGCGACGGGTGGGCTTTTCCCTCAGGACCAGAACGCAAAAAATCCTTGGATTGCTCGGTGCTCCAATGACGCCAGGTTTCCTTCAGTCTCATGTTGATTCCAACAATGTCGGCGGCATGCGTTCTCGATAAGGCTAGATGGAAAAGCGTAGCAGTTTCGATAACAACATTAAACCGTACATACCAACCGATGTCTAATAAGTGAGTCTTTTAGGCCAATGTCAAGTCCTCGCTCCGTGAAGTGCTCCGCCTCCTCGGCGCACGCCTGCCCGAAGCGCATCGTCGAGTACCGCGATGGCGTAAAGACCGAAGCGCGCGGCTGCCGCCTGAGTTAGGGTGTCGCTCGCTATCTCGTTACTCTCGGGTGTTTGAAAGAGAACGGAAGATGTCTTATGAAGACTATCACGGCTCGTGATTTACAGAAGAAGGTTAAAGAAATGCGTGGATGCCTTTCAACACGACCGGGTTGTGGTCCCACGCCGAGGCAAACCAGCCGCCGTGTTGGTGGTGGTCGAGGGAAGTGACTCGAAAGTAGTTATGAGCATCGCGAGCAGTCCTTCGGCTATGGAACGCGACCTCCGGATTGATTTTTTCCGCGGCCTCGCCCTCTTCTGTATCTTCATCGATCACCTCCCCAACAATTTCGTGGCGGAGTTTACGCTCCAATCGGTGATGTTCTCCGACGCGGCCGAGGTGTTCATCCTACTCTCCGGCCTGACTGCCGGCATGGTGTACGGTCGCGCCATGGAACGCCAGGGTTTCGTGATAGCAGGGGTCCGCGTCTACCATCGAGTGTGGCAGCTCTATGTCGCCCACGTCTTTCTGTTCATGATGTTCATCGCGATGGTGGCATACACGGTCGGTGCCCTCAACAACTCGCTCTACGCCGAGGAGTTCGGCGCCGCCAACTTTCTCGACGAGCCGGGGGTGGCAGTGACCAAGGCGCTGACCTTGCAGTTCCAGCCGGCCTTCATGCACATTCTGCCGCTCTACATCGTCCTGCTGGCGGTTCTTCCCTTCGTAGTGGCCGGGTTCCGGTCCTGGCCGAGGGTGATACTTTTCGCCTCCTTCGCGCTCTGGCTGGCGGTCCAGTTCGACAAACGGATCGCGCTGTCGGCCTATCCTGGCCCCGACCGGGTGTGGCCTTTCAATCCGTTCGCCTGGCAGGGGCTGTTCTTTCTGGGGGTATGGCTCGGCTGGCGAGGCACCCGCGGCGAGGTTTCCTGGCTCGGCCGGCGCTGGCTGCTCTTGCTCGCAGCAGCCCTCTCACTGGCGGGATTCCTGATTCGGTTAAACTGGACCTTGCACGACTTCTACGATCCGATTCCGGTTCTGGTCAGCGGTAGGCCTCTGTGGCTGTTTTTGAGCAAAACGGACCTGGGGCTGCTTCGTTTCGCCAACGTACTCGCCGTTGCGCTGCTCGTCGCGCGCCTGATCCATCCCCAGGCGCGGTTTTTGGCCAGCCGAGCCGCGCGGCCCTTCGTTATCTGCGGGCGTAACTCTCTCCATATCTTCTGCCTCGGCATCCTGCTCTCGGTGTTGGGGCACTTGGTCCTCAACGAATTCTTCGGCGGCATCCCCATGCAGTTCGCCGTATCCGCGGCCGGCGTCGCGATCATGATCAGCGTCGCTGCGCTGATGGAGTGGTTCGCCGCGGCGCAGGGCACGTCCCGCGGCAGCCCCCTGGGAGCGCCGACGGCGGGCAGAGGAGCGCGAGGATGAACCCTGGCTTCCTGCGCTACGCCATCGTCCTGATCGCCGCTGTGGGCATCGGGCTTCTATCCGGACCGGTGAGGGCCTTCGGCGAGGAGCGGGACTGCCCTGTGCCCGAGCGCTTCTACACGTTCGAGCCGCCGCTGACGAAGACGGCCAAGGCGCTCGCCAGCGGCCGGGAGGTTGTCATCGCCGCGCTCGGCGGAGCCTCCACCGTGGGGCTCGCGGCGGGCGGGCCCGGCCTCGCCTGGCCCGCGCGTCTAGCCTTGGCGCTCGCCGGGAGGTTCCCGTCAACCCCCACCAAGGTGGTCAACCTCGCCGTGGCACGCCAGACGGCCAAGGCGGCGGCCGAGCGCCTGGATCGCGACGTCGTCCCCCTGAAGCCAACGCTTGTGATCTGGGAGACCGGCACGATGGAGGCGGTTCGTGGGACCGACGTCGACGACTTCCGGGAGACGCTGCAGGCCGGGGTGGACGAACTGCGCGCCGCGAAGGCCGAGGTGGTGTTGATGAACATGCAGTTCTCGCGCGAGACCGACGCGATGATCCACTTCGGACCCTATCTGATCGTGATGCGCGAGCTGGCGAACGCCAACGACGTGCCGCTGTTTCGCCGCCGTGGCATCATGCGCTATTGGGCCGAGAGTGACTTGCTGGATCTGAGGGCGAGAGATGCTGAGAAGCGCCGCCAGCTTGCCGCGAAGCTTTATGACTGCATCGGCCGCGCGATGGCCGACTTCGTGACGCGCAGCGTCCCCGCTGCGAAGGCCGCGGCCAGCCCCGGCAGCGACCGATGATCGCGCTTCGATGGGCGGTGTCCTCCGCTGCGACGTTTTTGCTGCTCGCGGCAGCGTCCGCCGAGGTTTCGCACACGGCTCTCGACTGCACCGCGCCTCAAGAGATGACGCGTTTCACGGTGGGGCTGCCCAACACCGCCCGCGCGGTCCGCTCGGGCAAGGCGCTGGTCATAATCGCCATCGGTTCGTCCTCGACGAAGGGAGTCGGCGCCTCCGATCCGGCGCACACCTATCCCGCCCTGCTCGCCGAAGAGCTGCACCGTCGCTGGCCTCAGCTCGAGGTGACGGTGATCAACAAGGGCATCAGCGGCGAGATCGCCTCCCAGATGCTGGCGCGCTTCGAGCGCGACGTGCTGCTTTACCGCCCGCAGCTCGTCATCTGGCAGACGGGCAGCAACCAGGTGCTGAGGAGCGGGGGCATCGAGGGATATGCCGACACGATCCGCGAGGGGATCAGCCGTCTCAAGGCGGCGCGGGTCGACGTCGTGTTGATGGATCCGCAGTTCGCCCCGCGCCTGCTCGCGCGGCCCGTGCACCTGCTCATCGTGGATTCGATCAGTGCGGTGGCCAACGACATGAAGGTGGCCGTGTTCCGGCGGTTCGCGGTGATGCGACACTGGATATCGAGCGGCCAGTACAAAATAGAGGACATCATCTCGAGCGACGGCCTGCACATGAACGACGTGAGCTATAGCTGCATCGCCCGTCTGCTGGCAGATAGCTTGGTGGCGGCGGCCGAGCCCGGGACCCAGGGTCGGCGGAGCGAGGGGGCGAGAGATGCGAGCAGATGACCAGTGAGCAGTGTTCTAGTTTCAGGAGGGCCAACTCGGTATTGCAGGGGACACTTTGGATTCCGCTGAAAAACCTCTGCCCTCCGACTAACTCAGGGCAAACGGGAATTACATATGCGGGGAATCTATAGGTTGACAATCGTGATTGGCCGGTGCGAGAATCTCTGCATCACCGGTCTTATCTTCGGCGGCAGGCTCAACAGGGAGGTATCCCATGGCGGCCATTGCTCCACCTCTGGCAATCATTCTCATCGTGGCTCTTATTTTTTACCTCGCACGACGGAGCGCCTACAGACAACGGAAGTAAAAAAGAGCCTTGGTGCCCGAGGCTTGGTGCCTGGCTGCCTAAGTTGTCTAACAGATCAATCCGCAGCCTTGGCGTCACCATCAGACCGGTCCTCTATCGACCAAGAATGATACCCAAATAGATCGTCCCGAATTATCCATTCGGAAGTGCGTGCAATAGTGGGACTTGGCCAACCATGTTGACGGGCAAGAACGTGGGTTGGTAGAGTGTGCCACGTGTGATATCTAGGGCTTATTGAGCAATAACTATCTCAACCCTAAGGAGGAAAGCTATGGCTATCGGACTTTCTCATGGTGGCAATAACGTCTATTCATCCAACGAGCCGTCGAGACAACTCTGGGTCGGAACCAAGGATGGCTTGGTCCTGTTCGAGCGCGCAGACGATGGCAGATGGCGCGAAGCCCATCGCGCGTTGCGCGGCGAGCATATCAGTTCCATTATTTTTGAGCGGACCAGCGGCCTGATGTTTGCCGGCGCGTTCTTCGGTTCAGTTCATGCCAGCGCCGACGGCGGCAAAACCTGGGAGCGGCGTGACAATGGTATCCCGATTCATGACGTTTACAGCTTGGCTTCAAACGTCGTGGGCGGCAAAGTTCGTGTTTATGCCGGCACGCAACCGGCGCACCTGTTCTGCAGCGAAGACTTAGGGCAACACTGGACTGAGCTGCCGGCGCTACGCTCGGTACCAAGCACTCCAAACTGGTCGTTTCCAGCTCCCCCGCACATCGCGCACACCAAGTTCATCACCTTTGATCCCCGCGATTCCAGCACCATTTACGCCTGCATCGAACAAGGAGCATTGTTGAAAAGCACCGACTCGGGAAAAAGTTGGGCGGAGCTAAATACCGTCGGATTTTTCCGCGACAAAGACCGCCCCGCGGAGCATTTTTATGACGTTCACAAAGCGCTCATCGACCCCCGCGATCCCAAGAAAATCTTTGTCACGGGTGGCGCCGGGTTTTATGTCAGCTCGGATGGTGGCAGTCGCTGGGAGCGCTGGACCAGCCCTGATTGGGCTGAGGACGTCTATCCGGACGGTTTCGTTTTGAACCCACGCAACCCGGATGTCATGTTCGTCGCAGCCGCCGAGCACAACCCCACGACCTGGCGCAAAAGTGCCTACGCCGGAGGCCGGATTTACCGCAGCAACAACGGCGGCAAGAACTGGCAACGGCTGGGTGGAGGGCTCCCGGAAAGTTTGAAGCATGAGTTCGGCGCCTTGTGCCTGGAAGACTGGGGCGACAGCTATTCGGTCTTCGGCGCTACCACTGGCGGCGAGGTCTATTGCGGTGACGCCAACGGCGAACGCTGGACGCTGATCGCGTCCGACCTGGCGCCGATTTCGAAGAAGGGTCACGAACGGCTACTGGCGGCGAGCTGAAGACCTAGGCGAACAAATCGATGTCTGCACGACACCGATTCAATCATACTTTCTCCCCCTTTGGAGACGGTGTCGTATTGGCGGAATGCGGTATCTCTTGACCTCTCGTGTCATTTCGAGAGCAGCGAGAAATCTTAGATCCCTCGCGTTCGCTCGGGATGACAACCGGATAGTCGCGACATTGCGACACGGTCTCTTGACGGGGGAGAATTGAAGAGGGGTGTCAAGTTTAACGGCTGAGGTTCGTCGCGTCTCACCCCTATCCCGACCTTCCCCCATCAGAGACTGTGTCACAATGATGAAAACGCCACGTATGTCATTCTGATGAGCGACCGCAAGCTAGCGGAGCAAATGCTCGGCTATTCGCAGCGGGTCGTCACTAAGGAGGCCCAGGTAACACCCGAGGAGGTCCAGTTTTTGATCGACCTGATGCGCACCAATGCCAAAGTTTCCCGACCGGTTACGGTGGAGCAGGTCGTTGATTTTAGTTTTCTCGAGAAAGCGCGCAGAGATTTGGGATTGACCCGATGACAAGTCCTGGCTGAGCCAGGAATCTCAAATCGCAAATGGCAAATCTCAGATTTCGATTTGAAACATGCTGTTTGAGATTCTTAAGTGGAGGCGAATATGATTGATTTCGAAGGAAGAAAGATACCTAACGAGTTGAGTGAGATCGTCGAGCCGAGCCGTACGGTTCTTCTGGTCTGGGACATGCAGAACGATCAGGCAGGCGGCGCGTTTAATAAGGACGCGCTGATACGAAATGCGCCGCCGCTCATTGCGGCGGGGGCAGGCGCTGGGATCAAAACTGTCTATACCCGCCAGACTCCCTACTTGTGGAAAGAAGAGTCACCGGCCTGGATTCATCGCTTCATGCAGACACAAAAAGTCGATCACCCCAGCAAGCTCACGCCACGCCGCCTTCACGGCAGCTTAGGCTGGCAGATCATGGAGCCATTTAAGCCCGGTGAAAACGACATCGTCATCGACAAGCGGCGCCCGACGATGTTCATCGGCAACGAGTTTGAAACCGTGCTCTCGAATCGGAGAGCGTATACGATCGTGATGATCGGCTGCACCACCGACGGCGGTGTTGAGGCCACGGTGCGGGACGGCTACCATCGCGGTTACTTTATGGTCGTTGCGCGCGATTGCGTCGGCACTTACACCGAAGAAGGCCACAACGCCGCGCTGAAGCGCATGGAGCGGTTCGCGGATGTTGTCAACTCTCAAGACCTGATTCACATTTGGCGACGTTGACAGAGTGCAAACATTTGCGATTTATACCGGGAGCGAGTTCGTCGTATTAAAACATCTATAAACACGAGAGGAGCAAAACATGAGCGGTGCGAACACCAAAACTAAGGGCTTGCATGTAGCCACGATGTCAGGTTGGTACCGTTTTGAAAAGGACGGGCGAGAATGGAAGCAAGTGAAGCGCGACTTGAGCTACTGGACGCTCACCTGCTTGGCCGTAGATCCGGAGAATCCAGAGTTGATTTACGCAGGAACCGAACACTCGGGCCTCTTTTACAGCAAAGACGCGGGCTCGCACTGGCTAAGAGCCGATCCCAATGTTCCGAGGATGATGTTGTTTTCGGCGCTGGCACTGAACGGTGGAGTCATGGTCGGCACGGTGCCGTCAGCGGTTTTTCGCAGCAAAGTCGGCGGCGGGTGGGAAGAGTTGGAGGGCGTGCGCATGAACAGCGCTAACGCGAACTTCCCGCCAAGCCCCGAGTTGCAATCGCGCGCCCGGTATTTGGCCTCCGACCCGTTGATGCCGACGCGGCTCTACGCCGGCATCGAAGTCGGCGGTATGCTGCTCAGCGACGATGGCGGGCACAATTGGCAGCCGGCCAATAACGGCCTCACGGACATGGACGTGCACGAAGTTCACGCCTGCGAGAAATCGCCCGGAGTGGTGTATGCGGCTTGTGGCGACAAGTCGTTTCGGAGCTTCGACCGCGCCGCGCACTGGGAAGAAATCACACCCAAGAGCCACGACTACGGCATGTCCGTCATCGAAGACGCTGAAGGTGTCGTCTACTTGGGCAGCGCCAAGGGACGACCCAACACCTGGATCAGGGAGGAAGGGGCGAAGGCCGCGATTTTCCGCACCCACGACGCCGGATCCCGGTGGGAAACCGTTATCCAAGGTTTGTACGGCGGCGTCATGAGCATGTGTCCGAGCCCCGACGGAAACGGTATCGTCGCCGGACTATCGGACGGAACTCTTTACGCGATTGACGAATCGGGAGCACGGGTGGTTGCCAGCGGAATGCCAGGAATACTGGCAGTGAAACCGGGAGCGTAAGAGCGCGTTTCGAGTCTCAAAGTTGTCACCCCCGAACGTATTTTATCGGGGGTCCAGTCATAGTTTGGGCTGGATTCCCGATAGAAGCATTCGGGAATGACGGACTTTTAGAGGTCTGGCAATAGCTTTTACGCAGCAAGCTGCGAAGAATTGACCTAAAGAGATTAAACCCAACTTTCAAGAGGTTCTCAAAGATGAAACTATACACTTTCTTTCGCAGCTCGGCATCCTATCGCGTGCGCATCGCGCTCAATTTAAAGGGGTTGAGCTATGAGCAGGTGCCGATCCATTTGCGGCGCGGCGGCGGTGAGCAGTTCAGCGTAACTTACAAAGCCATCAATCCACAGTCGTTGGTCCCGGCCCTTGAAGAGGGCGGGCGGATCCTCACTCAGTCGTTGGCTATCTTGGAGTACCTGGAGGAACGCTATCCAAAGCCACCGTTACTCCCGGCCGATCCGGCAGACCGCGCGCTGGTGCGAAGCATGGCGCTCATCATCGCATGCGAAATCCATCCGATTCAGAACCTCAGGGTACTCGTCCATCTCAAGAACAATTTGAAGCATTCAGACGACGAACTGAACCTCTGGGCGCGGCATTGGATTGATCTCGGCTTATCCGCCCTCGAACAGAGCGTGGTCTCCGGCCGCAAACGTGGAACGTTTTGCTTTGGTGACACACCAACCTTTGCGGATATTTGCCTTGTGCCTCAGCTGGCCAACGCGCGCCGTTTCGGCTGCGATCTTTCCGTGTATCCCACGCTGCTCCGGATCGAAACTGCCTGCAACGCGCTGCCGGCTTTCGCCGATGCGGTACCAGAAAACCAACCCGACGCGGAATAACCAACACAGGTATCCTTCTTGTTTCTCATCTTGAGCCCCTTTGCCAAGCTCCGGACAAAGACCTTGGGCAATTAACCGCAGATGTTTGTTCTTAAGCAGTTCCTCAAAGTACTGATCCTGCCGCCGCTGCCGTGGATGCTCATGCTTCTGGCCGTGTTGATCTTTTGGCGCCGGCGCTGGGCGAGAAAACTGCTCTTCGTGACTTTCTGTTTAATCGTCGTGTTCCACAGCGGGGTCTTTGGCTACCTGCTTAACCATCCGCTCGAATCGCGCTATCCACCGCTGATCGACCCCACTAAGGTTGAGCCCTATGATGCCATCGTTGTCCTAACGGGCGGCATGATCCCTGCTGGGGGACTTATCCCCTTTCCAAGCATTGACAGATCCATGTTTCGCCGTCTTGAGGAGGCGTGGCGGCTCTATCATATTCGACCCAAGCCGATCGTTGTATCCGGCGGTCATGTCAACCCATTCACGCCCGCCAAGGACGAGAACCGGATCGCCCGCGACTACCTGATCCGCTGGGGTGTGCCGAAGAGCGACGTGCTCGGCGAGGGTCGCTCGCGCGACACCTTCGAGAGCGCCGTCGAAGTGGAAAAACTCCTCCTGCAGAAAGGCTGGAAACGTTATTTATTAGTCACGTCGGCCGCTCACATGCCGCGAAGCATGCTCGCCTTCAAAGCCAAAGCGCCGGATCCCATCCCGGCGCCCGGGGATTTCTCGCTCGGCGCATTCGAACTTGAACCTTTCCAGTTCTTTCCGAGTGAAAGCGCCGCGAGGGAAATCCTTATGTCCCTGCACGAGTATGTTGGACTGGTCAATTATTACTGGCGCGCGCATTTTTCTAATGCCCCCTGAGTTCCCATCCGAAAGGCTGGTCGTGGAACCCGACATCATGACATTTGAAAATGCCCCCAACAGTGATAAACAACCTACCTAATAGCGGCGCTTGCTTACAGAAATGCCTTGCACTGAAGCCGTTTGATCACTTGTCCCTTGGGCCAAGGCAACTTGTGTCACGATTGTTCGGCTATCTCGCTTGGTGCCGTCTATAGGAGAAACCATGCTTTCTCGCGAGGAAAACGATCTCATCACCAGAGTAGGTCCAGGATCGCCGATGGGAGCGCTTATGCGGCGTTACTGGATTCCGGCGCTGTTATCGCAAGAAATCCCCGAGCCCGATTGCCCTCCGGTGCGGGTGCGGTTACTCGGAGAAGATCTCGTGGCGTTTCGAGATAGCATGGGCCGAGTAGGGCTTTTGGCCGAGCATTGCTCGCACCGAGGCACTTCCCTGTTTTATGGCCGCAACGAAGAGTGCGGCCTGCGTTGCATCTACCACGGCTGGAAGTACGACATCGAGGGCAGAGTTCTAAAAACTCCTGCGGAGCCTGCCGGCAGCACGCTCAAGGACAAGGTTCGCCATACGGCCTATCCGTGCAGAGAAGCCGCGGGCGTCGTCTTCGCCTACATGGGCCCCCAAGAACGCCTCCCGCTTTTGCCAAATTACGAATGGATGACGCTACCGCAAGCGCATCTCTACGTCACGAAATCCATCCAAGACTGCAACTACCTGCAAGGGCTTGAAGGCGAATCCGACTCCTCCCACCTCTCTTTTCTCCATCGCGCATTCACGGAAACGAAGAGAGGCGGGGGCGACCCGGATATGTACGGCAAGGACGGTGCACCCAAACTAGAAGGCGTAGAAACCGACTTTGGTGTCAGGATGATCTCTTGCAGAAATGCCGGCGACGGAGTCACCTACCTGCGCGTGTCTAACTTTGTTATGCCCTGCCATGGATTTGTGCCGACAGGAGGATTGAAGGGGAATCCTGAAGGCTACACGATCCACTCTCATGTTCCGGTGGATGACGAGCACGCCCTGAGGTTCAATATCTTTTTTCGCCGCAACCGGCCGGTAAGCGAGGAAGAAAAGCAACTCGAAGGCGGCATCGGTCCCGGCCACATCAAAGTTCGCAATATCCACAACGACTACTTGCAGGACCGCGAGGAACAAAAGCACGAGACCTTTACGGGAATGGGAAAACAGTTTTTGATCCACGACTCCTGTGCCACCGAAAGCATGGGACCGATTTACGACCGTTCCAAAGAGCACTTGGGCGCGGGTGACATTACGGCGATCGCCGTGAGAAAGTTTTTGCTCAAGTCCGTCAGAACACTGGACATGGGCAAAGAACCGCCGCACATTATGCGGACACCTCAACAAAACGATCTTCGCCACGTTGCCTGCATCGTTGCGAACATCGATACATCCCTAGATCCCAAGACATACATTCAAGAGGTGATAGCCGAGACGAAACAGAAAACAATTCAGGCTTGATTCAATTCGAGCTTTAACTTGGAGGTGTTCAAATGAAAGTCGTGGATGCTATTTGCGAAATACTCAAGCGCGAGGGAGTCGAATTCCTAAGCTGCTATCCGACCAACACATTGATTGAAGCCGCTGCTTCGGCGGGCATCAAGCCCATCGTTTGCCGACAAGAAAGAGTGGGGGTCGGCATCGCCGATGGCTTCACCCGGATAACTAACGGCAAGCGAATCGGCGTCTTTACCATGCAGGCCGGCCCCGGCGCCGAAAACGCCTTCTCCGGTATCACCACGGCCTACTCGGACTCCGTTCCGATTCTCTTGCTTCCCGTTGGCCACGCGCGCAACACGTCGCAGGTATTTCATTTTTTTCGGTCCGTGCAAGCCTACGCGCCGGTCACGAAATGGACTGAAGAGATCACTCTAGCGAATCAAGTTCCGGAAATCATGCGCCGCGCGTTTAGCTACTTAAAAATGGGACGCCTGGGACCTGTGTTAATCGAGATTCCCAATGATGCCGCCATCGAAGAGTTTCAGGGAGCGTTGAATTATGCACCGGTGAAACGAACGGTAAGCGGCGCCAATGCCAAAGACGTAGCTGAAGCCGCCAAAGTTCTCGTGCAGGCAAAGTGGCCGGTGATTGTCGCCGGCCAGGGCGTGCTCTACGCGGAGGCGTCGGAAGAGCTGGTCGAACTCGCCGAGCTCCTCCAGGCGCCTGTGACAACACCCCTTGAGGGCAAGAGCGCCTTTCCCGAACATCATCCCCTGTCTCTCGGCACCGGTGCCGGCGTAATGCCGAGACCGGTTCATACATTTTTGCAAAAGGCCGACGTAGTACTTGCCGTCGGCGCCAGTCTGACGCGCCACAACATCGTCGCTGCGCCGATCCCCGCAGGGAAGATCATCATTCACGCGACCAATGACGAACGAGACATCAACAAGCACTATCCGGCAGATTATCCGATTCTCGGCGACGCCAAACCGGTACTACGGCAGTTCATCGAAGCTGTGAAAGACTTGTTAGGTAACAAAAACCGTAGTGAAAACGGTTCGGTCTCCGCTGAGATCAAGAAGGGCAAAGACGAATGGGTGACGGAGTGGATGCCAAAGCTAACGTCCAATGAAAAACCGATCAATCCCTATCGGGTCATGTGGGAATTCATGAATGGGTTCGATCGCAAGGAGGTGATTGTCACCCACGACGCCGGCAGCCCGCGCAACCAGCTCGTTCCCTTCTATCAAGCTCCGACACCACGCAGCTACATCGGCTGGGGAAAATCCCATGCTTTGGGAACCGGTTTGGGCTTGATTATGGGTGCCAAGCTCGCCGCGCCGCAAAAATTCTGCGTCAACTTCATGGGCGATGCCGCCTTCGGGATGACCGGCCTCGATTTCGAAACCGCCGTCCGCTGCAACATCCCGACCCTCACCATCGTCCTTAACAACAACTTTATGGCCGCCGAGACCCACACCATGGAAACTTCCCATGAGCGTTATGGTACCATGAACATTCTCGGTAATTACGCTGATCTCGCCCGCTCCCTCGGAGGCTGGTCGGAAAGAGTCGAAGATCCGAGTCAGATCGTGCCGGCCCTTCAGCGCGCACGGCGAGTGACTGAAGAAGGAAAGGCCGCTCTGCTCGAATTCATCACGAGCCGGGAGATCGCTTATTCAAGAATGAGAGAATAGAAAGCGGTTAAGGAGTCAATGACGCGATCCACGGCTAACGAGGCGCGAAGCTGTGATCCGGAGCCGTTTTGTCGGGATAACAGATTTCTACCGGCGCATTCAGAGCGGGGAAGTTGCTGATACTAAGCAGCAACCTCGTTCGCTTTCAGAGCCGCCTGGTAGCGGCGGCGAATCTCGGGATCTTCGTCTTCGTATGGAATCATCCATCCGCCCTGTTTGACTCCCCTGAACACATCGTCATCGGTTTTCTGATGCGAGACTTTGAATCCGAGTGGGAAAAGACGGCTGCCATAACGGATCGCCAAATGTCGCGCCGGTTCTTTGCCGGCGTTGAAGTGCTGGTGAAACCAATCGCCCGGGGGGCAGTAGATGCTGCCCTCGCCCCATTTGATTTCGATGACTTTGTCCTCATAACCTTCCGTGTACGGATGCAGGCCCCATTGCTTGTGCCAGAGCAGCACATAGCCGACGGATTGCAGTCCGACGATAATCGCTCCTGGACCATGGTAATGCGCCTTGTGATACTTGCCCACTGGCCACTCGCCGAGATGGCCGACAAGCGCATTCCCGGACATTTCAAACTGGCTCAGACGCAAACCCGCCCCTTTGACTTCGAGGTTTTCCAAAAGCGCGTTAGAGATATCCGGGATAAAGTTGGTTTCCCAGATATTGATCAAACCGCTCACGTAGCGTTTCTTCCCGACATTAAAATAGTCCTCTTCTCCATGAAACCGATCGGCGAAGCTGTAGGGACAATTGAAGACGAAGTTTTCGTCCCGATAGATGTCGAAGGCCAGTGGCGCGTTGGTAACGGCCAGAAACTTCACCGGCTCCCGGGAGCCGTTCACCAGCCTGTGCGATGTGTTCATGGGCGGCGCAAACAGACTCCACTTACCCCACTCGAACAACTTCTTGCTACCGTGATCATCCCATATCTCCGTGGCCCCTTGACCGTTTAAGATGCAAATCACCTCTTCATACAAATGCCGCTCAGGCTTCAACGCATCTCCCGGCGCGATCTCGCCGATGTATCCGCCAGTGATACCCTGCATACCGTGGAGATGAATGAAGGCCGCTTTGCCACCGATGCGGCTGTAGGGCGCGACCTCAAGCGTGCGGAGATCCGCCATGCCATGACCGACATGAATAGGTAGATCTTGGCTCTTCATCCAGCGCACGTAGCCGGTTTTTTCGTTAAGCGGCGCAATGTCCATTATCGTTTTCTCCTTTTATAAAACGAATCTAGTTATCCTCTACCCGAATTCGCAGAAATCTCAAGCTGGACGGTCTAATTCCCGGGGGGGACCAAATAACCGCGGTTGCGTCTAAAAATGGTTTTAGGAATTTTTGCACAGACCTAGATTCACCACATCCACCGCTTCACCGATACCCAAATCCACAGCCAAGCTCGAAAGCGCCTAGGCATCAGTTGCGGCATCCGGCGGACCGAAATTAACGGTAGGTTGGTCGCATGCTTGGATAGGTGAACTATGTGCAACTCTGCTCATAGGCGGCCCGAGACTATCCGATATGAGCTTTGGCTGTCAATTGAGGCTATGCCGGAAAACGAAAACTGAAAGATTCTCCGGACTCGTCGAGATGGGGTTTTGATCGACGCCGCGATAGTTTGAAGGGAACCTCGACGTCGAGATCGGAACGCTATCGGTATGACCGCTGACTTCCAACCGATAGCCCAGGGCGACTCAAAACCGTGGTCACGACTTTTTCGAGAACTGGAACAGCTTACTGTCGCAAGTCGGCCTTTCCCGAATCGAACGGCACGGTATCCTTCAAGGAAATGACCATCTCATTGGGCGCTGATTCAATGAAGATCTCTTTGTCCAAGCCAATCTCACTGACGAAGCGCTGCGTCCTTCTTGAAAAACCAGAACTTTGTCGGAGCAGAGCTTGGTCGTTCCGTACAGATTGATCGGATTGGCGGCCTTGTCTGTGCTGAGCGCGATAACCTTTTGTACGTTGCGATGGATGGCGACGTCGATGGCGTGGGATGATTAGTCGCGGGACTTTCTCTGTTTTCGTTCCCGCAGCTGTCTAACAGCATCTCCAGGCCTCCTATTGGAATCAAGCGCATTGGCAGCGGCCTGGTTTTCTTCCCGCATGGCCTTAGAGACCTCCTCCCGCAGCACCCGGACTTCCCGCGGTGCGGTAATGCCCAGCCGGATCTGGTTGCCGCTCACACCGACCACGGTCACTACAACATCGTCGCCGATGGTGAGACTCTCGCCGGGTCGGCGACTCAATATCAACATTGAATCCTTCTACTGGAGAAAGTCGAGGAGGCTAGGCTTGGTTCTGCATCGATTTGTTGGAAAAGCGCGACGACTTCCCACGTTGCGACGGGCTTCTTTTGATCCTCCACGTTGCGCCGCCATTTTTTCCCCGGCCGCAATTTCTTCTTCTGTGAGCGCTAACAATTCTGTCAGATCAATAATCATCGATCGAACTTTACTTTTTTCGAGGTGCCGCGAGATCTCGGTACGAATGATACTTTTAGCGACCTCCCGGGGATCAACCTCATACTCACCTTTGGCGATAATTTCCTTGACCTGTCGGACTTTTTCCGCGTGGAGTTCATCGCCCTTACGAGCCAGATGCTGGGCGATTCTTTGTGGCTCCCGCGCCTTTTTGGAGATATTGACCTTGGCTGATTCTAGGGTTGGGCCAACTTCGCTTCTCTCGTCACAGCCAGCTTGGCCCGTTGCCTTGCCGTTGTGTATCAGCTGGGAGAGCTCCGTACCTGGACGCCCTTTGTGGATGACTTCCATCATTCTCTCCTCTACATCCGTTTCATCGGCAAGTCGGCAAGCTTCTTTAGCCCAAAGCCTAATCCTTACGGTCGCTATTATATAGCGATTTCAAAGGCTTTTTATCAGACAAT
>Ga0209874_1000065_pt1 | contig 25469 bp, 21 predicted proteins | sample GWRWN1_20_30_FD_187216 | JGI IMG/M metagenome (GOLD analysis project Ga0209874, IMG submission 187216) | Riverbed sediment microbial communities from areas with no vegetation in Columbia River, Washington, USA - GW-RW N1_20_30 (SPAdes)... | ecosystem: Environmental > Aquatic > Freshwater > River... | reverse complement strand
CCACTGAGAAAGCACGGCAAGCCGCCCATAGTCCTTGCCACCGGCCGCGGCCACGATGCGCATCGCCACCTCGCGCTGAAACATCAGAACGAGCCGGTCGAACCAGGGCGGCCAGGGCTCGGTCTTCAGCCAAGAGATGAGGAGGGGGGTTGCGACGCTATAGGGCAGGTTGGCGACGATGCGGGTGGGCGAGGGGAGCGCGAGCGCGCCATAGTCGACCTCTCTGGCATCGGCGGCGAGGATATCGAGCCGGCCCGGATAGAGCGTGGCGATGGCTTCAAGCGCTGGCAGGCATCGCTCGTCCTTCTCGATGGCAACCACGCGGCCAGCGCCTTCGAGAAGAAGCGCGCGGGTGAGCCCGCCGGGGCCAGGGCCAATCTCGACGACGTTCACGCCTTCGAGCGGGCCACTCGCGCGGGCGATGCGCCGGGTCAGATTGAAATCAAGCAGAAAGTTCTGGCCGAGACTTTTCTTCGCCGAGAGCCCCAGTTCACGGATCACCTCGCGGAGCGGCGGCAAGCCGTCGGGCGTAGTCACGCGCGCTCCTCGGCCTTTTCGCTCATGGCAGAGGCTAAGCGCAGCGCTTCGATCAGACTGCGCGGGCTGGCGTTGCCGGTGCCGGCAAGACGGAAGGCCGTGCCATGGTCGGGAGAGGTGCGCACGAAGGGCAGCCCGAGCGTCACGTTGACGCCGTCGGCGAAGGCGAGGGTCTTGAACGGCACCAGCGCCTGGTCGTGATACATGCAAATGGCCGCGTCGTAGGTTGAGCGGGCGCTCGTGTGGAACATTGTATCGGCGGGATGCGGCCCGCTGACGTCCAAGCCCTTCGCCCGCGCCGCCTCGATCGCGGGCATGATGATGTCGATCTCCTCGCGGCCCAAGCTTCCGTCTTCGCCGGCGTGCGGGTTGAGCCCCGAGACGGCAAGGCGCGGACGCTTCAAGCCGAAATAGCGGCGGAGGCCGCTTGCCGTGATCTCGATGGTGGCGAGGACCAGGTCCCTGGTCAGTAGGCGCGGGGCGTCCTTGAGCGGGATGTGGATGGTGACCGGCACCACTTTGAGGGTGGGGCTTGCGAGCATCATTACCGGATGCAAGGGCGCTCCCTTTGCCGAGGCGAGAGCAGCGAGATACTCGGTGTGTCCCGGGAAAGGGAAGCCGGCGCCATAAAGCACGGCTTTAGAGATTGGGTTGGTCACCACGGCGCGCGCCGCTCCCCGCTGCACGAGGCCCACCGCGCGCTCGATCGACTGCTTGACCGCCGGCACGGCGGCTTCATTGGGACGTCCGGCCATGACGGCGCCTAGACCCACGACCGGCAGCACAGGAAGAGCCTGTTGGAAAAGACCGGGCGCGGCGCTCGCCTCGGGGACTTCGTTGATCGGCACGGTAAGGCCTAACGCGCGCGCGCGCTCGGCAAGAACGAGAGCATCGCCGATCAAGACGAAAGGCGGAATGGTTTCACGCATCCTCGCCGTCCAGGCGAGAAGCGTGATGTCCGGCCCGATCCCGGCTGGATCGCCAAGGGTGAGCGCTAAGGGACGTTCGGCAAGACCCATGGCCCTGGGGCTAGCACGAAAAGCGCCCCTAGCGGTATTCGATGAAGGCCTCCTGACGGAGATCGCGCAACAGGCGCTCGGCGCGGAGGCCCATTTCCTGGTTCACCAATTTGCGCTGCGTCTCCGCGCGGGCATCGTCGTCGCCCCGGAACGAGCGCTTGCCGCAGACCGCGTACAGCTCGACGGCAGCCGCCGAAATGGTGGGGGGCGTCATTTGCCCTATCTTCGCGCTCGTCACGAGAAGCCGCGCCGGCTGTGCCAGAGACGCCGGCTTCTGGTCCTGGAGCGTCTTCACGCTTGCGCCGTTCACGCCCTTGGCGAGTTCGGCGCAGGACCCAAATCGGCCGCGCAGATCCTCGGCTGCCGCAAGCTTTGCAGCGATGGTCCTTTGATCGGCGCCTGCGGGGATTTCGAACTTCACCTGCCGGAGCTGCAAGGCGGTTTCCGCCTGGCCGCCGCCTTCACCTTCCGCGCCGGCATCGGACATCGCCTGGGTGACATCGGCGTCGCCGATCTGAATGTCGCGGCGGAATTTGCGGCGCACCGCCTCCTGCCAAACGATTTGCGCGCTGATGCGATCCTTGAGCGTCTTGATGTTGACGCCGGCTTGGCCGAGCGCGGTGGTGAGGCCATCGACGCTAAGCTTGTTCTTCTGCGCCATGTCTTCGAGGATCTTCGTTAGATCGTCCTCGTTGGGGGTCACGCCGAGCTTCCGGGCCTCCTGCATTTGCAGCCGCTCATCGATCAGCATATTGGTCGCCTCCTTCTTCAAGGCGGGCGAGGGCTGCTGCTGCGTGGTGATGGCGAGGAAGCGCTCGCGCTGGTCGATGTCATAATCGGAGATCGGATTGTCGTTGACGAGAACCTTGATCGATACCTCCTGCGCCGATCCCGGAGCGGCGCTGCCGATCAGAGAGACCGCGAGCAGGAGCGCGCCGGCAACGGTCCTCATCGACGCGACGCCCTTCAAGCGCTGGCCGTAATCAGGCATGGACCTTCGCCGCCTAATCGTTGGTATCGGACCCGCTGGCGCCGAACACACTGTTGGCCTCCGTCGACAAGGAGTAGGTGCCGAGATATTTCAGGTTGAAGTTCACGAGGAAGCGCTCGTCCGGCTCGATGTCCTGGTCGCGGATGAAGGAGCGCTGGTAGGTCACGTCGATCAAGAAGCAGTCGTCTTGGTAACGGAGACCCAAGCCGTCAGTGATGGTCTGATCGGTCGCGATGTCGTAGCGGAAGTTGCCGAGTAGCGACCAATCCTGGGTGATCGCCAAAGTGCCAGCCGTCACGATTTCCTCCCGTGCCTCGCCTTCCACGAGCCCGGGCTCGCCGGTGACGTCGGCATAATTCACTTTGACCCGCGCCGGCCCGTATCGCGCCCATGTGGCGAGATCGGTGCGCCTGATGTCGAAGTTGTCCTCATCGAAGCGCGACTGCGCCGAGAAGCCGAGATACGCGGAGGCTTGGATGTAGAGGCCTCCCACATAGTCGGACGTATCGGTGGCGAGACCGCTCGTTCGGAAGAAATCGGTATCGAACTCGTTCTCGCCGGCGATCTGATAGCTCTGCCCGAACACGGCGCGGCCATAGGCGCCGGAAGCCAACTGGGCCGTGTATCGCGCGCCCACATTCGCGCGCGTGCCGGTCTCGATCCGGTCATAGCCGGAGAACTTATCGATATCAAATAGAAGCGTGTCGTCAAACACCAGGCTCAGAGCGTCCTCGTTCGGGATCTCTTGCTGATCGCCCACCGAGTCGGGCCTGGCAAGGACCTGGCCGATGGGCTCCACCACATGGGTGATGCTGCCGGTACTGGCGACAAAGGGATAGCGATATTCGATACCGGCGACAGCGTTGCCGCGCAGAATGGCGCCATCATCCTCGTTTTTGTCGGTGGCGAAGTCCTCAGAGCTGTCCAGCCCCTTGTCCAAGCCTTCGACTCCATAAACGTCGCCGCGCAGCCGCGCAAAGGGCGTGTAGACCTGACCGACGCCGTCGATCATCTGACGCCGCCAATTGGCCTCGACGATCAGGCGATTGGAATCCACGCCCTCCTGATTGTGGAACACCATCGCGTTGGAGGTGAAGCTCAGCTCGCCGCCGATGATCGGCTTGTTGACGATGTAGTCGTAGTCGATGATCGGAAAGACCGTGGCATCGGAAAACGGCTCGTCGGTGAACAGCAGGCTCTGGGTGTTGTAGAACCGCGTGGCGAAATAGTTACGGTCGTGCAGGCCCTCGAGATAGATCTGCGAGATGCGGTCGGTCTTGAGTCGGCTGTCGAGGTTGTAGAAGCGCCGGAAGGTTTCGTCGGTCTCGGCGAGAATGTCCCAGCCCCAGCTGTAGTAGGGATCGAGCGCGAACTTACCTTCGGTCTTGATGCTGCCGCGGAAATCGCCGTCGGTGGGACTTTCGAAGGTGCCCTCGTCCCACACGCCGGCGAGCTCGACGCGATAGCCGCCGCTCGACGTGCGCTGCCGCCAATCGCCCAGGAGCAGAGTCCCCGCGTTCTCCGTGAACATCGGCGCGAAGGTGAAGTCGTAATGATCCGAGAGCGCGAAATAGTAGGGGACCTGAACCGTGTTGCCGAGCTGGTCGGAATGGCTGTAGCTCGGCATTAGGAAGCCGGACTTCCGCTTCACGGTCGGGTCGGCCATCTGGAACCAGGGGACGTAAATGACCGGCACGCCCAAGAAGTCGAAGAAGGCATTCCTGAAGGTGATGGTGGCCTGATCGCGCTTGTGGGTGATCTTGCCCGCCCGAATGCGCCAGGTGGGTGGCCTGCTCGGTCTCTCCTCGCAGACTTTGCAAGGCGTGAACCAGCCCTTCTCGAACACGGTGACGTTGCCGGCCTGACGCGAGGCCGACGATGCGACGATGCGCGTGTCGTCCTTGGTGACGAGTTTAAGCGCGTCGATGAAGCCGTCGCGGAAATCATCGGTGAGGGTGATCTGGTCTGAGGTGATCACCGCGCCGTCAGGATCCTTGATGCGGACATTGCCTTCAGCCGAGAGAGTGTTGGAGGCGCGATCGTAGACGACCCGGTCGGCGAGAAGCGTGTAGTTGCCGTAGTAGAGCTCGACATTGCCCTTGGCCGTGATCTTGGCATTCTCGTTGTCGTAGATCATCTCGTCGGCCTGCAGCAGCATCGGCTCCGACGAGTCGACTTTCGGCGGCTGGATGATCTGCTCGAGGCTGGTCTGCGCCTGCCCGAAGGCCGGTTGCCAAGGGGCGAGGGCGGCCGCAAAAGCGGCAAGAACGCAAGCGAAAAGGGGCAAGCGCAGGCGTCCAAGCGCCCTGCCTTTAGACGCAGCGAGGCCGGGCGGAGCCCGGCGCATCCCGATCAGGCTTGTGCGCGCGCCCGCCATCATCCGTCCTCTTTGTACAAGAGCACGGTGAGCGCGAGCGAAGCCGCGATGATCACCGGCACCCAGGCCGCCGCGACCGCGGAGGTCAGCCCGGCCATGGCGAAGTTGCGCGATATCTCGGAAAGCACGAAGAAGGTAAAGCCCGCGGCAAGCCCTATCACGGCGTTGATCTGCACGTTGCCAAAGCGGAATCCCCTGAGCGAGCAGGTGGCGGCGATCAGCACCATGGTCACGAGCAGGAACGGCCGCGACAAGAGAAGCTGGTACTGCACGCGGTATTGGGTGGCGGGAAGGCCCGCCTTCTCGGCGATCTGAATGAAGTTCGGCAGATCCCAGAACGAGATCGAGAACACCGTTCCGAGGCTGTCGCGGACCTGGGTCGGCGTGAGATAGGTGCTGAGGAGATAGCGCTTGTAGAGCGCGGGCTCTTGGCCCACGGCGCTCACCCAGGCGTCGTCGAGTTCCCAGCGGCCGTCCTTGAGCACGGCCCTCTTGGCCTCGATCCGCTCGGTCAAGCCGTGATCGCGGTCGTATTGAAACACCGTAACGCCGTTGAGCTCGAGCCCCTGATTGAGCACCTCGAGGGCATGGATGACGGACGGACCGTCGGTGCCGTCCTCACGCAGCCAGGAGCCTGCGCCCTTGGTCTTGAGCAAGGACTCGCCGCGTCCGAACGCGGTGACATAAAGCCGCTCGGCCTCGCCGCGGGCGACCGCCGCAATCGGATTGTAGAGCGACACAAAGCCGATCCCGAGGAGGAAGGCGACGATCATCGCCGGGAGAGTGAATTGCCATACCGAAATGCCGGCAGCGCGCAGCACGACGAGCTCTGAGGAGCGGCTCAGCATCAGGAAGATGCCGATGGTCCCGATCAGCACTGCGAAGGGGAGGACGAGCTCGGAGAAGGACGGCAGACGCAGCAGCGTCATCCAGGCAAGGAGGAGGCCCGGAACGTCTCCCGAGAAATTACCGGCGCGGCGGAGCATCTCGATGAAATCGACGAAGAAGATGAGGACGCAACAGAGCAGGAACACCGCCAGCATGGCGAGCAAGAAACGCAGCGAGAAATAGCGCGCAAGCGTCCCCACTGCACTGATGCCTGGCATCTGCGCTCTCACGTCGTTTGCATCCCTCTACCGGCCCAAAACATTATCTTTTTTGGGAACTTGAGCTCGAAGCTCAGTCTGGACCGCAATTCTGGGGCCATTCTAACGTGCGCCGCCCAGGCCGCAACGAGAATCGCCCCCAGCGGAACAGCATACACAAGCGCCACAGCCCACGCATTGAGCGCCACCAGGTTGCTGGCCATGAGCCCTGCAACCCGCAAGCCTAAGGCGATGCCGAAGGCCAAGAGAATCTGGGCCCAACGGCTCTCCCGCGTGGTGCGGGCGTGGCCAAGGAGGGCAATGGCGACAAAGGCGAAGACGAGGGGATAGAGCGGCGTGGCGAGGCGATCGTGTAGTTCCGATCGGATCTGACCGTAATTGTGCTTGGCTGCCTTGTCGTTCATGTCGGGGCTGATGAGGTCGCTGATATATTGCTCCCGTGGGCGAAGATCTTTTCCGGCGTTGTCCTTGGGGCTGAACTCGGAGATATCGAGCATGTTCTGATCGAAAGCTACGATCTGGACGTTTTTGTCTGCGTCTTCGCTATTGTAGCGATGTACGTAGCCCTCGAACATCACGAGATATGAGCCATCGTCGTTGGTGATGATGCGCCCGCGCTCGGCGAGGTAGCTCATCACCTGCTTGTCGTCGCGCTCGTCGTGGACGAGGAGCCCGAGCAGATCGCCGCTTAGGCTGCGGTCGCGAATGTGGAAGGTGAGCCCGCTTTCGGGGCTGGAAAAACGGCCTGGTTGAAGGACTTGCGAGATCAGGTCAGCCCTGACCTGGGTGACGAAGCTGCGCAGAGCGCGCATGCTTGCAGGCGTCAGGAAGAGGTTGGCGAGAAGAATGGCGATCGAGACGAGGGAGGCGAGCGCGAGGAGGGGGGCGCCGATGCGCCAAACCGGCGCTCCCGAAGCCGTCATCACGATCAGCTCGCTGTCGCCGTTCATTCGGTCGAGCGTGTAGAGCGCGGCCATCAGCATGGCATTGGGGGCGATGAGCGCCATCAGGCTCGGCAGGCTGAGCAGGGTCATCTGAAAGAACAGCACGATGCCCTGACCCTGCGAGGTGATCAGGTTCAATTCTTTCAAGGCTGTAGCCAGCCAGACGACGATCGTCAGCGTCAGCAGGATGACGAGGAATGCATTCGTCACCTGCCGAAACATGTATCGGCCGAAGAGCATCATGGCCGTTGTGCAAATCCCCCGAATGGCCCCCTTGGCGATGCTTCCTGAAGCGTCGCCAACCCCCTGGTGGCAAAGATGATTCCCATCAGGGTAAGATGGCGGAATTTCGGCGTTTTTGGAATGGCTTGCTTTCCCCCAGGACAGGATTTACCTAGGTCCGCTGTTATTTCCTGCCGCTGTTGCAAGACTGCACCAGTCAGCGCTTTCGGCTCACGCCGGCGCGCTGTCCCGATTGATTGCCCGAAGCCCTACGGCAGAGGCAGCGATGGAGTTTGTTGTGACCGATCAGACCGCCATGTCCTTTGCCAGCAAGACCGCACCGGCCGACGGCGTGGTCGTGGTTTTCGCCGAAGAGGGGCCGAAGCTTACGCCAACGGCCCAAGACCTCGACAAGAAGTCGAAGGGTCTGTTGTCGAGAGCGGCTGAGATCACGGGGTTCAAGGGCAAGAAGGAGCAGACGGTCGATCTCCTGGCACCACAGGGACTCAAATTCGCGCGGCTCGTGCTCGTGGGCATGAACAAGGCAAGCGCTTACAGCCCGGAGGACTGGCTCAATCTCGGCGGCGCGGTGAGGGGCATGCTCAGCGGCAAGGAGGCGCCGGCCGCGCACATCTTCCTGGAAACGGCGGGGGGTGTGGCGCCCGCCGATATTGCGAGCTTCGCCCTTGGGGCGCTGCTCCGCGGCTACAAGTTCAAAAAGTACAAGACCAAGACGCGCAAGAAAAACGATGCCGCTGCCGAAACCAACGACAGGACGCTGAAGAAGATCGTCATTCACTGCGCCGATCCTAAAGCTGCGGGTCAGGCGTTCGCGCCCGCGCGTGCCTTGGCCGAGGGCGTCACGCTTGCCCGCGATCTGGTCAACGAGCCTGCCAACGTGCTCGGGCCGGCCGAGTTCGCCACGCGCGCCAAGGGACTCAGCAAGCTCGGCGTGCAGGTGGATGTGCTCGGACCGAAGGCCTTGCAGAAGCTCCGCATGAACGCGTTGCTCGCCGTGGGGCAGGGCAGTGCGCGGCCAAGTCACGTGGCGGTCATGCAATGGAAAGGCGCTGGCACGCGAGGCGGCGAACCCATCGTCATTGTCGGCAAAGGCGTCACCTTCGATACCGGCGGCATCTCGTTGAAGCCGGCGGCCGGCATGGAGGAGATGAAAGGCGACATGGCCGGAGCGGCATGCGTCGTCGGCCTCATGCACGAGCTCGCCGCGCGCAAGGCGAAGGTGAATGCGGTTGGCATCATCGGTCTTGTCGAGAATATGCCGAGCGGGAGCGCACAGCGTCCCGGCGACGTCGTGACCGCGATGTCGGGACAGACCATCGAAGTGCTCAACACCGACGCCGAGGGCCGCATGGTTCTCGCCGATTGTCTGTGGTACGCGCAAAACCGCTTCAAGCCGAAGGCGGTGATCAACCTTGCGACCCTGACGGGAGCCGTCATGGTGGCGCTTGGCAAGGAGCATGCTGGGCTCTTCAGCAACAACGATGAGCTCGCGAACCAACTGACCGCGGCGGGCAGCGCCACGGGAGAGAAACTGTGGCGGCTGCCGCTCGGGCCGAAATACGACAAGATGATCGACTCGAAGGTCGCCGACATGAAGAACACGGGAGGGAAGTGGGGCGGGTCGATCTCCGCCGCGCAGTTCCTCCAGCGCTTCATCAAGGAGGGGACTCCCTGGGCGCATCTCGACATCGCCGGCACCGCCATGTCGTCGGTCGACAGCGAGATCAATCGGAGCTGGGGATCGGGCTTCGGCGTGAGACTGCTCGACCGGCTGATCGCCGACCATTACGAGCGCCGTTAGGCGCGCATCGCCTGTCTGGAACGGGGTCACATAAATTTTCCATAATATACCTTATGCGAATCGGGGATATGAGGCAGAAAATGGCTTGGTCCCGCTATCCCTTTGACAATGCGCATCAATTCTCCCCGGCTCCGCGCGCCTCGGTGAGCCGCCCTTGCGCCACGCGCGATGCCTGACGAGACGGCCAGGCGCTACACGGTCGAGGATTTGCTCTCCGTGATGGCGCGCCTGCGCGACAAGGACACCGGCTGTCCGTGGGACGTCGAGCAGAGCTTCGCCACCATCGCGCCCTACACTATCGAGGAAGCCTATGAGGTCGCGGACGCGATTGCGCGGGAGGATCTCGGCGCGCTCAAGGAGGAGCTCGGCGATCTCCTGCTCCAGGTCGTCTATCACGCGCAGATGGCATCCGAGGACGCGCGCTTCGGCTTTGCCGATGTGGTCGATGCGATCACGCGCAAGATGATCCGGAGGCACCCGCACGTGTTCGCCGATGCGAGTCGGCATGAGTTTCTGACGGGAGACATGTGGCAGCGGATCAAAGCGGAAGAGAAGGTCGAGCGCGGCACGGCGGCAGAAGGCGCAATGCTCGATGACGTGCCGCTTGCGCTCCCTGCTCTTACGCGCGCCGTCAAGCTTCAGAAGCGCGCCGCGGAGGTCGGCTTCGACTGGCCGAGCCTCGTGCCGGTTCTCGCCAAAGTGGATGAAGAGATCGCCGAGCTGAAGACCGCCATCGCCGCGAGTGAAGGCGCAGGCGAAAGGAATTACGCGAAGCGAGTCACGGAAGAATTCGGCGACCTCCTCTTCGTCATGGCGAATATCGCGCGGCATCTCAAGGTCGATCCGGAAGCAGCGTTGCGCGGCGCCAATGCCAAGTTCGTGCGGCGCTTCAGAAGCATCGAGACCGCGCTCGCCAAGGACGGCCGCACGCCCGAGGATGCGACGCTCGAGGAGATGGATCAGCTGTGGGATGAGGCCAAGGCAGCCGAGACCAAGGCCTGAATTTATTGCGCCGCGAGCCTCAGCCGCGCGGGGCCGGCGAGGCGTGCGAGCCTCTCTCGTTTCTCTGGCGCCACGCGGATGCGCAACGACGTGATCCCCTCGCCAAGCGCCGAGCGCGCGACCACCTCGCAATTCTCGTAGATCCAGTTCGACAGCAAGCCCTCTTCCGGCTTGAGCGCAATCTCGATGGTCTCGCGCCTCAGATTGAGTCTCCGCTCGATCTCGCCGCACAAAGCGGCGAGCCCGAAGCCTGACACCGCCGAGACGAGAACCGCGCCCGCACGGCGCGCCTCGTTCTGCGCGCGACGCAAGGCGGTATCATCGAGGAGATCGGCCTTGTTCCAGACTTCGAGCAAACGGTCGGGCTCTCCTTCGGCGTCGATGCCAAGCTCTAGCAGCACGGTGTTGACGTCGGCGCGTTGGCTGCCGCTCGTTTTGTCGGCGATGTCGCGCACATGCAGGATTAGGTCCGCCTGGAGCACCTCTTCCAGCGTAGCGCGGAAGGCGGCGATCAAGGTGGTCGGAAGGTCTGAGATGAAGCCTACCGTATCCGAGAGCACCGCCTTAGAGCCGCCAGGAAGGGGCAAGGCCCTGATGGTCGGATCGAGCGTGGCGAATAGCGTGTCCTCGGCGAGCACCGAGGCGCCGGTCAGCGCATTGAACAGCGTCGACTTGCCGGCATTGGTGTAGCCCACCAGTGCCACGGACGGATACGGCACGCGCTGGCGCGATTTGCGATGCAACGCGCGGGTCTGGCGGACATGCTCCAGCTCCTTGCGGATGACGTCGATGCGCTCGCCGATGATGCGGCGGTCAGCCTCGATCTGGGTCTCGCCCGGACCGCCGAGAAAGCCGAAGCCGCCGCGCTGCCGCTCAAGGTGCGTCCAGGACCTGACCAGCCGGCTTTTCTGATAGACGAGATGGGCGAGCTCGACTTGCAGGCGCCCTTCCCGCGTCCGCGCGCGCTCGCCGAAGATCTCGAGGATGAGCCCGGTGCGGTCGAGGATCTTCACCTCCCATGCCGTCTCGAGATTGCGCTGCTGCACGGGGGTCAGTGGGTGATCGACGATGACGAGGCCGGCGTCCTCGGCGCGCACCAGGCCTTTAAGCTCCTCGACCTTGCCCGAACCGAACAAGGTCGCCGGCCGCGGGGTTAGCACCGGGACCACTCCGCTTGCCACCACTTCGAGATCGATCGCGGTGGCGAGGCCCACCGCCTCTTCAAGGCGCGCCTGCGGCGACCGCTCGAAAGGCTCGCGACCCGGCGCGGCATGGGCGCCCTTCCCGCGCTTCTTGTCGAGCACGGGCAAGAGCACCACGACCTTGACACGCCCGTGAGGACGCGCGGGCCTTGCCCCGCGCTCCGCCCGCCCCTTCTTGCGCTTCAGCTCTTTCGGGTCGGTCGGACGCAATTACTCAGCGGAACCTTCCGCGTCGGAGATGTCTGCGAGCTGGATGGGTTGACCCGGCATGATGGTCGAAATCGCGTGCTTGTAGACGAGCTGCGAATGTCCATCGCGGCGCAGCAGGACGCAGAAATTATCGAACCAGGTCACGACGCCCTGCAGCTTCACGCCGTTGACGAGAAATATGGTCAGCGGCGTCTTTTGCTTGCGAACGTGATTGAGAAACGTGTCTTGAAGGCTTTGCGCGCGTTCTGTCGCCATGGGCTTCCCCGTCCCTTTGGTCACGCTTACGCTGTTGATGGCGCCGGCCTCTCGCCCAGCCCGGCCCGAGGCGTATTAGACGCGATTAAAAGGCTGTCCTGCAAGGGACTTGATGCGAAAGAGTTTCCCCGGGACGCCGTTAACCCCAGAAAGTCCAAACCCTTGCTAACGCAGGGCGGGGCTCCGTTCATTCGAATTGACCCCAAGCGCCCGCAATTTGCGGTGCAAAGCCGACCGCTCCATGCCGACAAACTCGGCCGTGCGCGAGATGTTGCCGCCGAAACGGTTAACCTGGGCGAGCAGATATTCCCGCTCGAAGATCTCGCGGGCGTCCCGCAAGGGGAGCGACATCAGATGCTCACCCCCTGCCCCGTTCGGCGACAAAGGGACCGGGGAGATGATCTCATCGGGAAGCATGTCGGCGGTGATGATGCTGTCGGGATCGCCGCCTACGAGAATCATCAGCCGCTCGATATTGTTGCGCAGCTGGCGGATATTGCCGGGCCAGTCGTGAGATTGCAGCACCGCCATGGCGTCCTCGCCGATGCGGCGGGGCGGAAGGCCCGAGGCGACCGAGATGACTTGCACGAAATAGCGCACGAGCTCGGGCACGTCCTCGCGCCGCTCGGAAAGTCCCGGCACCTTGATCGGCACCACGTTGAGGCGATGATAGAGATCCTCGCGCAAGCGGCCGGACGACATCTCCTTCTGGAGGTCGTGGCTGGTGGAGGACACCACACGCACATCGACATGCACCTTGGGGCCGCCGCCGCCGAGCCTCTGGAACCGCTGCTCGACCAGCACGCGCAAGATCTTGGCTTGGGTCTCGAGCGGCATGTCGGCCATCTCGTCGATATAGAGGGTGCCGTTGTGAGCCTCCTCAAGTGCGCCGACCTTGCGGGCTCCTGAGCCCGCCCCCTCCTCGGTGCCGAACAGCTCGAGCTCCATGCGGTCCGGCACCATGGCGGCGGCATTGAGCACTACGAACGGACCCTCGGCCCGCGTCGATTTGGCGTGCATCACACGCGCCGCCAGCTCCTTGCCGCAGCCGGAAGGCCCGGTGATCAGCACACGGCTATTGGTCGGGGCCACCTTGTCGATGGCCTGGCGAAGCTGATTGATAGCAGCCGAGCGGCCGATCATTTCGAACGAGTAAGTGCTGCGCTCGCGCAGCTCGCGATTCTCACGCTTCAGCCGCGAGGCTTCGAGCGCCCGCGCCGTGAGTAGCACGAGCCGGTCGGCCTTGAACGGCTTCTCGATATAGTCGTAAGCGCCGCGCTTGATGGCCGCCACGGCGGTCTCGATATTGCCGTGGCCGCTGATGATGATGACGGGAAGATCGGGGTGGGCCTTCTTGATGCGGTCGAGCAGCTCAAGTCCGTCAAGCTTCGAGCCTTGCAGCCAAATGTCGAGGATCACGAGCGACGGCCGCCGCTCCTCGATCGTCTGCAGCGTCTCGTCACTGTCCTTGGCGAGCCGCGTCGAATGACCTTCATCCTCGAGAATGCCTGAGATCAGTTCCCTAATGTCGGCCTCGTCATCGACGACCAGAATGTCAGACGCCATGGGTCACTTCCTCCTCCTCCTCCTCCTCCTCGGTGCGCTCGGCTGGGCTCGAAGGGACGGGGGCGCCCGGCTCGGGCACGACATCAGCCGCGCTTGCCTCCTCCCTGTCTCCCATCGGCAAGTCGATGCGCACCGAAGCCCCTTCGATTCTCCCGTTGCGTTTTGGCGCATCGGCGAGAGTGAGCGTCCCGCCATGCTGCTCGGTGATCCGCTGCACGATGGCCAAGCCCAGCCCGGTGCCCTTGGTGCGGGTGGTCATGTAAGGCTCGACCAGACGCTCGCGGTTCTCCTTCGGCAGGCCGCAGCCATTGTCGACGACCGTCATTTGAACGCGGTCCCCCTTGGTGCGGACTTTGACCACGATGCGCCCCTTGCCAGCGCGGGCCGCGTCGGCCTCGACCGCCGAATCGATCGCCTCGCTCGCGTTCTTGACGAGATTGGTGATGGCTTGGGCGAGAAGGCGCCGGTCCGATAGCGCCACCACCGGCTTGTTGGGAAGATCGAGCTCGAAGGCGATCTCAGGGCGGCTCACTTGGAACAGGAACACGGCTTCGCGCACGATCTCGCGCATGTCGTGGCGCTCCATCACCGGCTTCGGCATGCGGGCAAAGGCGGAGAACTCGTCGACCATGCGGCCGATATCCGACACCTGGCGGATGATGGTGTCGGTGCATTGATCGAACACCTCGCGGTCCTTGGTGATGGAATCGCCGTATTTGCGGCGGATGCGCTCGGCGGAGAGCTGGATCGGGGTCAGCGGATTCTTGATCTCATGAGCGATGCGGCGGGCGATGTCAGCCCAGGCGGTGCTCCGCTGCGCACTGACGAGTTCGGTCATGTCGTCAAAGGTCACCACGAAGCCTTGCGCCTCCTGGTCCCGCCCTTCGCTCGTGACACGCACGGCGAAATTGCGCTCCGAGCCTCGACGCCTCAGAGCGATCTGATCGGTGACGAGGCGCCTCCCCTGCTTCTGCGCACGTTTCAGGATCGGGCCAAACTCAGGGACCGCCTTGGCGAGCGACTTGCCTGAGAGGTCGGCCTCTTTCAACTCAAGCAGCGTTTCGGCCGAGCGGTTGACCAGCGTGACGATCCCGTCGGCGTCGACGCCGACAACGCCTGCGGTCACGCCCGACAACACCGCCTCCATGAAACGGCGGCGGTCGTCGAGCTTAAAATTGGCGCCGACCAGCTCGTCGCGCTGACTCCTAAGCTCGGAGGTCATGGTGTTGAAGGTCGAGCCGAGCACCGCGAGGTCTCCATCGGCGGGATCGACATCGACATTCACGGCGAGATTGCCTTCCGAAATCTGCTGCGCTGCGCCCATGAGCTGGCGGATCGGCGCCACCAGGCGAGTGGCGAACCACATGCCGATCCAGATGGCGGAGAGCAGCAAGGTGAGCGCGATCGCCACATACATGAGCCCGAACGCCACCTGGACGCCGGCGCGCCGCTGCTCGAGCAGCTGATACTCGGCGACGTTGGCGCGGGTGGCGCGGAGCTGCTGCAGCACGCGCGCATTCACCGGGCGGATGACATAGAGGTAGGTGTCGTTGAAGTTCTGCAAACTCTTGATGGCGCCGACCAGGCTGGTCTGGCCGGGCGCGATCACGATCACCTGGCCTTTCTTGGCGAGCTCCATGGCCTCGTTCGGGGGCGCCCGGTAGGGAAATTCGGGAACAGAAGCAGCGGTGGCGAGGATCTTACCGTCCCCGTCGACGAGATAGGCGATAGGGAGCGCCCTGATGGCGGCCTGCGCATTCAGGAAATTGCCGAAGCCTTGCGGCTGCGACTTCACCAGCTCGACCGCCTCGTCGATGTCCTTGGCCATGGCGACGGTATCGGCGCGGATCACCTGGCCATGCTCCTGGAGGTAGGCGGTCGCCACGTCGATCGAGTTCTGGATGATCGACTTGGTGCGGACCGAGAACCAATGATCGAGGCCGCGGTCGAGCGAGATGCTGGCAAAGATGGCGAGCAGGATCGCCGGCACCACCGCAATCACGCTGAATAGGCTGACAATGCGGACGTGAAGCTGGGCCCCTGCCACCTGTCTCTGGCGGGCAAGCCAAAGTCCGGTCACCTGCCAGGCGATGAGGACGACCATCGCCAGGACGAGCACGAGGTTGATCAGAAGCACGCCCACCACGACGCGGTGCGTGGGCACGATGGGGGTGAGCCCGGTCAGAATGAGGTAGGTGGCGAGGCCCGAGCACAGCGCAAGCACCACGGTGATCAGGCCGAGCGTAAAAGGCAGGCGGCGCCGGGCGCGGACGGTGTCGTGCAGGTGGATGGCCGGCGCCCTCCGGTCGGATGGTCCCGTCTCGCCCGAGGGACTGGTCATAGCTTCGCGCGGGCGACCAAGCGCCAGGCGCCCGGCCGCCGATTGCAAGGATTGGAAGACGCCACGCAACCGCATTCCCTGCTCTCCCTTAGGACCTTACTGTCCTTTGATGGGAGTGTCAGCCTCAGGGATGATGCAATAAAATCACAATGTGGCGCTTTGGCGACAATCGGTTGGTTAACGTGCTTGGGACGGATCCCTCGCCGGACCCCACATGTCGCGAATAATTAAGCACTATCAGCGCGTTACTGAGGGCAGTCGGTCTGGTCAGGTTCCCGGCGTCCTGATCACTTTGAGGCCCAGATCGCGGATCTTCTTGCGCAGTGTGTTGCGGTTGAGGCCCAGAAGATCGGCGGCGCGAATCTGGTTACCTCTGGTTGCAGCGAGCGCTGCGGTGATCAGTGGCGATTCGACCTTGCGCAGCACCCTGGTGTAGAGCCCGGAGGGCGGGAGCTCCTGGCCGAAGCTCACGAAATAGTCGGAGAGAAAGCGCTCGACCGCCTCCGACAGGTCGCCGGAGGGCTCGGCGGCGTCCGGGAAGGGAGCCCGGGCAGCAGTGGCGAGCTCGTTCTCCACCAACTCGACGCCGACGATGTCTTGCGCATAAATCGCCGATAGCCGGCGCACCAGGTTCTCAAGCTCACGCACATTTCCGGGCCAGTGATAGCGCTTGAGCCGCTCTATGGCCGCGGGCTCGAAGCTCTTCGGCGGCAGCCCCTCCTTCTCGGCGATGCCGAGGAAGTGGCGCACGAGATCGGGAATGTCCTCGAGCCGCTCGCGCAACGGCGGCAATCTGAGCGGCACGACGTTCAGCCGGTAGAACAAATCCTCGCGGAACAGGCCCTGGTCGATTTGCTGTTGAAGGTCGCGATTGGTGGCGGCGATGATCCTGACATTGGTCCTGATCGGCGTGCGCCCCCCGACCGTGGTGTATTCGCCCTCCTGCAAGACCCGCAGAAGCCGCGTCTGCGCCTCCATCGGCATGTCGCCGATCTCATCGAGAAAGAGCGTGCCGCCTTCGGCCTGCTCGAAGCGGCCGACGTGACGGTTCTGGGCGCCGGTGAAGGCCCCCTTCTCGTGGCCGAACAGCTCAGACTCGATCAGCTCGCGGGGGATCGCCGCCATGTTGATGGCGACGAAGGGCCCGTTGCGGCGCTTGCCGTATTCGTGCAGCGCGCGCGCGACCAGCTCCTTGCCGGTGCCCGACTCGCCGGTGATCATCACCGTGAGGTCGGTCTGGGTGAGGCGGGCAAGCACGCGATAGATGTCCTGCATGGCCGGGCAGCGGCCGATCAAGGGCAGGCCTTCATTGGTGTCGGCCGAGAGCCGCTGGGCTTTGCGTCGGGGCTCGGCGAGCGCGCGGCCGACAACGGCGACGAGCTCGTTCAGATCGAAGGGCTTGGGCAGATATTCGTAAGCCCCCCGCTCCGCCGCGGTGATCGCGGTCATGAAGGTGTTCTGCGCGCTCATCACGATGATGGGCAGGTCGGGGCGGAGCTTCTTCACCCGCGGAATGAGATCGAAAGCGCTCTCGTCGGGCATGAGCACGTCGGTAATGACGAGGTCGCCGTCGCCCTGGCTGATCCACCGCCACAAGGTCGCCGCGTTGCCGGTCGCGCGCGGCGCGTAGCCAGCGCGGGCGAGCGCCTGGTTGAGGACGGTGCGGATGGCGGCGTCGTCGTCGGCGATGAGGATATTGCCTTTGGCCATGCTGTTTTAAGCCTGCCTGCCTTGCGACGCTTCGCTTTCAGCCATCGGCATCAGTGTTCGGAAGATGGTCTGCCTGGGCCGCGAGTCGCATTCGATGATGCCGCCGTGATCGCCCACGATTTTGGCTACGAGCGCAAGGCCGAGCCCCGTGCCTGACGGCTTGGTGGTGACGAAGGGGTCAAACAGATGCGGCATGAGATCGGGGGGCACGCCCCCGCCGTTGTCCTCCACCGCAATCTCGAGCGGCAGGCTGACCCGCGCTTGGCTCCCCGGCACGGAGAGCCGGACGCCGGGGCGAAACGATGTGGTGAGCGTGATCTGGCCGTCGGCCCTCTCCTCGCCGATGGCTTCGGCCGCGTTCTTGATGAGGTTGAGGTAGACCTGGATCAGCTTGTCGCGGCTGCCCGGCACGGGCGGCAGCGAGGGATCGTAATTCTCGACGATCTTGATCTGGCGGGCGAAGCCGGTCCGCGCAATGTGCTTCACGTGATCGAGCACGTCATGGATGTTGACGGGCTCGCGCAGCAGAGGCCGCTCGTCGCCGAATATCTCCATGCGGTCGACGAGTTTGCAGATGCGGTCCGACTCGGCGCAGATGAGCTGGGTCAGGGTGCGGTCGCTATCCGTCCGCTCGCTTTCGAGCAGCTGCGCCGCACCCCTGATACCGGAAAGCGGATTCTTGATTTCGTGAGCGAGCACAGCGGCGAGGCCGGAGACGGAACGGGCGGCGCCGCGATGGGTGAGCTGGCGCTCGATCATCTGCGCCATGCTGCGCTGCTGGAGCATGATCAGCACGCGCCCGGGCATCTCAGAGACAGGCCCGCCATAGAGATCGACGAGCTTCGGCGCCTCGAAGCGGAAGGAGCCCAGATCGACGCCATATTCGTTGACCGTGGTGCCGTTCCGTTGCACCTGCTCCACGAGCGCGATGAGGGGACTGCCGAAGGCGACCACATCGGTGAGAGAGCGGCGGCAGAGCACGCCCGCGCTCATCTGGAAGAAATCTTCCGCGGCGGTGTTGGCATATTCGATGGTGAGCCCCTCGCCGATGACGAGAAGCGGATGGGGCAGCGCGCCGAGCAGCGCATCAGCCTCAATCGGCTGGGCCTCACGAACGCGCCGCAGGTTGGGTTTTTTGGTCGAGCCGCTCAAGCGGTGTATCCTTTGCTCGGCCGTATCGGTTGTTGCGACCGAGGATGCACAATTTTTAAGCAAGAAGACCCCATGAACTTTTATTGGGCACAATACGAAGGATTTTGGGCGCGGGCAACACTCCTTTTGCCGCAGTGCAGCATTTTTGTCAGTCTAAGGTTTAAGCCCGGGAGGGCCCCCTTGTGAGCGTGGCGGCGCTCATCGTGGCGGCAGGCCGAGGGGCTAGGGCAGCGGGCGAGGACGGTCGCCCCAAGCAATATTGCCCCGTCGGCGGGGTGCCGATGATTGCGCGGACCATCGCCGCTTTCGCCGCGCATCCGAGCGTGGACGACATTCTCGTCGTGATCCATCCCGACGATGCGACCCTCTACCGATCGGCGAGCCACCCTTATGCGGGGCGATTGCGAAAGGCGGTGCCGGGCGGCGCAAGGCGGCAGGACTCGGTCCGCGCCGGGCTCGAGGCGCTGGCGAGCGAGGCGCCCGCCTCTGTCCTGATCCATGACGCGGCAAGGCCCTTCGTCAATGCCGAGCTGATCACCCGCGTCATCAAGGGTCTCGATGCGCACCAAGGCGCCCTGCCCTGCCTGCCCGTCACCGACACGTTGAAGTGGGTGGCGCAAGGGCGGGTGGTCGGTACGGCCGAGCGCGATCAGCTCTGGCGGGCGCAGACGCCCCAAGGGTTCAAATTCGACACCATCCTTGCCGCTCACCGCGCCGCCGCCAAAGAGCCCGCGCGCGAATTCACCGACGACGCTGGCGTTGCCGAATGGTTCGGCCTCGATGTGGCCTTGGTCGAAGGCTCGGAAGACAATCGCAAGCTCACTACGGCGGAGGATCTGAAGATCGCCGATGAGCTGTTGCAGCCTAAAGGCGCGCGCGCGGCCGCCACGATCAGGGTGGCATCGGGCTATGACGTCCATGCCTTCGGTCCCGGCGACGCGGTGACGTTGTGCGGCGTCAGCATTCCTCACCCGAAGAAGCTCACCGGCCACAGCGATGCCGATGTCGGTTTGCATGCCTTGACCGACGCGCTGCTCGGCACCATCGCCGAGGGCGATATCGGGGTCCATTTTCCGCCCTCCGACGCGCGCTGGCGCGGCGCGGCCTCCGAGATCTTCCTCAAGCATGCGGCTTCCCTGGTGAGAGAGCGCGGCGGGTCGATCGTACATGTCGACGTCACGCTGCTGTGCGAGGCACCACGCATCGGTCCCTATCGCGATAAGATGCGCGCCCGCATCGCAGAGATGCTCGGCCTCGAAATCTCCCGGGTGAGCATCAAGGCGACCACCAATGAAGGCCTGGGCTTTATCGGCAGGGGCGAAGGAATCGCGGCGATGGCCACGGCGACTGTGAGCCTGCCATGACGGAGAGGGTCGAGCTCGATGCAGACCTCCTTGCGCGGGCGGCGGAGCTGCTCGCGGCAGCCCGCGCCTGCGGCGAGACGGTGGCGACCGCGGAATCCTGCACCGGCGGGCTCCTCGCCGCCACGCTGACCGCCATCCCCGGCTCTTCCGAAATGTTCGAGCGCGGCTTCGTGACCTATTCGAACAGCGCCAAGAGCGAGATGCTCGGCGTGCCCTACTGGCTGATCGAGCGCCATGGCGCCGTGAGCGAGGATGTGGCCCGGGCCATGGCAGGCGGCGCGCTCACCCATTCGCACGCGAGCCTCGCCGTCGCGGTCACCGGCGTTGCGGGTCCCGACGGAGGGACGCCGGAGAAGCCGGTGGGACTCGTCTATTTTGCTGCCGGCAGGCGCGACGAGCCAATGCGGAGTGAGTGCGTCCTGTTCGGAGATCTCGGGCGGGCAGAGATCAGGCGGCGAAGCGTCGAGCGTGCGCTTTCACTGCTTCTCTCATTCTTGTGAGGCGAGCGCCGGCGCATTCCGTCGATAAATCACGTCGGCACGCGCCTCGAACGCGCCCGTGTATTTCTCGACCGCCTTGGCAAAGAGCCCTCCCACCAGCCGCTCGAACAGGCGTGAGCGAAAGCCATAGGCGATATAGAAATCGATCTCGCAAGCCCTCTCGCCTGTCGGCCTGAACTGCCAGCGGTTTTCGAGAAAAGTGAAAGGCCCGTCGAGATATTCGACCAGGATGGTGCGGGTGGCGCTCTCGAGATGCACGCCGGTGGTGAAGCTCTCGTTGATCATGCCATAGCCCACCGTCATGGTGGCGATCAGCACCTCCTTGCCGTCCCGCCGCTCGCGGTGCTTGACCGTCAGCGCCTCGCAGAGCGGCAGGAATTTCGGATAGTCCTCGACGCGGGCCACCAGAGCGAACATCTCTTCGGCCGAGTGGGCGACGGGGTGCGTGGTCTCGTAGACATGCATGAGGGTTAAGCCGGCGCGTAAGGTTAGGCGCCGAGAGAGGCTTGGCGCACGGCCTTGAGCCGCGCGAAGTCCTCGGCGGCATGGTAGGAGGAGCGGGTCAAGGGGCTGGAAGCCACGAGCAGGAAGCCTTTCTCTTCGGCGATGCGCTTATAAGATTGGAACTCCTCCGGCGTGACAAAGCGGTCAATGGCCGCATGTTTGCGGGTCGGCTGGAGATATTGGCCGATGGTGAGGAAGTCGACGCAAGCCGCGCGGAGATCGTCCATCACTGCGAGGACTTCTTCTCTCGTCTCGCCCAAGCCGACCATGATCCCCGACTTGGTGAAGAGGCCGGGGCGAAGCGCCTTGGCGCGGGCAAGGAGCGCGAGTGAATGGCGATAGTCAGCACCAGGGCGAATGCGCCGGTAGAGCGAGGGCACGGTCTCGACATTGTGGTTGAACACGTCCGGCGAGGCTTCGAGCACGATCTCAAGCGCGCCCTCCTTGCGCAGGAAGTCGGGCGTCAGCACCTCGATACTGGTCGCGGGCCGCGCCTGTCTGATGGCGCTTATGGTGGCGGCGAAATGAGCGGCGCCGCCGTCCGCCAAATCGTCGCGGTCGACGGAGGTCACCACCACATGGGCAAGATCGAGCGCGCCGACCGCTCCCGCCACGCGCATCGGCTCGCCGGCATCGAGCGCGCCGGGCCTGCCCGTGCGCACATTGCAAAAGGCGCAAGCCCGCGTGCAGGTGTCGCCCATGATCATGAAGGTGGCGTGGCGCTTGCCCCAGCACTCGCCGATATTGGGACAAGCCGCCTCCTCGCAGACCGTGGTGAGGCGGTGCGCGCGCAGAACATCGCGCGTCGCGTCGAAAGCGTGCGCGCCCGGCGCCCTGACGCGAATCCATGCGGGCTTAGGCAGAACGGGGGTGTCGGGCAGCCGCGCCTTCTCCGGATGGCGCGGCCGCGCCTTCACAACATCCGACCTGTCAAGCACCGTCATGATCACACCAACTCCTAAAACGTAGCTAAGTGGCGGGACCTCTGATGCTCCGCCAGATCCACAAGAGGAGGACGGCGCCGACGGACGCCACGATTAGATTGCCGAGCCAACCATAGAACTGGATATTCAAGACATTGGCGAGCGTCCCGCCGACGAAGGAACCGGCGATGCCGACCAAGAGATTGGTGAGAAGGCCGTGATCGCTCGACGTGACCTTCTCGGCGATATAACCGGCAAGGATGCCGATAATCAGCATGCCGATGAAACCGACTCCCGGCATGCCGAGCAGAGTTTGAGCGTTGTCCATATTGACCTCCTCCCAGTGTGCTTACGCGGGTTCCGCCGTCACCGCATACGCAGCCAGACCCAGATGCACAGAATGGCGCCGAGCGTAGCGATGATGATCTCGCCAATCAGGCCATAGGCGCCGATACCAACAAGGCCGGCGAGCAGGCCGCCGACCACGGCGCCGATAACGCCGATCAAGAGGTTTACCAGGAGATCCTGCTGGCGCCCCATGATGTATGAGGCAAGCGCGCCGGCGATCAGGCCGACAACAAGAAAGATGATAAGGCTCATGGTCTTGCTCCGTTTCTCTCGGGGCCTGCCCCCCTCTGGTGCGCCAGGGCTAGATATGGATGGCGCGGCCGAAGGCGTCGAGCACCGATTCGCCCATCATCTCCGACAATGTGGGATGGGGGAAGATGGCGGCGATCAATTCCGCCTCCGTCGTTTCGAGAGTTTTGGCAATGACGAAGCCCTGGATGAGCTCGGTCGCCTCGGCCCCGATGATGTGGGCGCCAAGGAGTGCACCGGTTTTGGCGTCGAAAATGGTCTTCACCAGCCCCTCGGTCTCGCCGAGCGCGATGGCCTTGCCGTTGGCGGAATAGGGGAAGCGGCCGATCTTCAGCTCATGGCCTTTAGCGCGGGCTTCCTCCTCGGTGAGGCCGACGCTCGCCACTTGCGGCGTGCTATAGGTGCAGCCAGGGATGGCGGTCTTGTCCAGGGGATGAACACCCGCGACGCCGGCGATCTTCTCCACGCAGATGATGCCCTCATGGCTCGCCTTGTGCGCGAGCCAAGGCGGCCCGATCACGTCGCCGATGGCGTAGAGGCCGGGAGCGGCGGTGCGGCACCATTCGTCGACGACGATGTGGCCCTTCTCGATCCTGACCCCTAGCGCTTCGAGCCCGAGTGCTTCCACATTGCCGGTGATGCCGATGGCGAGGATGACGCGGTCGACGGCGATCTCTTCGATCGCGCCGTCGGGCTTCTTCATCGCCGCGGCGATGCTGTCGGCGCCTTTGAGGATTCGCTCCACCGTCGTGCCGGTGTGGATGGCGATGCCTTGCTTGGCGAAGGCCTTGCGCGCGAGGTCCGAGATCTCGGCGTCCTCGGCGGGAAGGATGCGGGGAAGCATCTCGACCACTGTCACCTCGGCGCCGAGACTCCGATAAAAGCTCGCGAACTCGATGCCGATGGCGCCAGAGCCCACAACCAGCAAAGATTGGGGAAAGCTCGTCGGGACCATCGCCTCCTTGTAGGTCCAGATCACCCTGCCGTCGGGCTCGAGGCCCGGAAGGGTTCGCGCCCGCGCGCCGGTAGCGACGATGATGTGCCCGGCCTCAATATCGGGAAGCGTCTCGCCGCCTTTCCCCGTGACGGCAATGGCGCCAGCGCCTTTCAGCCGCGCCGTCCCGTCGATCACTGCGATGTTGTTCTTGCGCATCAGATAGGCGACGCCGTTTGAAAGCCGCTCGGCAACTTTGCGGCTCCGCTCGACCACGGCCGCGAGATCGAAGCGGACATTGTCGGCGGCGAGCCCGACCGCGGGAGCGCGCCGCATCGCCTGGTAGAGCTCGGAGGTGCGGAGCAGCGCCTTGGTCGGGATGCAGCCCCAGTTGAGGCAGATGCCGCCGAGATGCTCGCGCTCGATGATCGCGGTCTTCAAGCCAAGCTGCGCCGCGCGGATGGCGGCGACATAACCGCCGGGCCCAGCGCCGATGACGGCGAGATCGAAGCGCGTTCCGATCATTAAGCGCTTCCCTTGAGCGGCCTTACCATCAGGACCCAGTCGCCTTTATGCGGACATCCTGGAAACAGGATCGCGGGCTCGCTGGCAAGGGCGGAATAGCCCGCGCGCTCGTAGAGGCGCCCGGCGCCCTCGTTCCAGCTCGCCACGATGACGCTCAAGGACGGCGCGGCCGCTTCGCGGCCCATGCGTTCGGCGATGGCAAGAAGCTGGCCCCCGATGCCCCTGCGGCGAAACTCAGGAAAAGTCGCGAGCACATTGACATACCAGGAGCCCGGCGCCTTCGCCTCGAGCTTGACCAGCGGGCGCACGATCTCCGGCGTCTCATCGAGGACGTCGAGATCGTAGGGATCGTCAAGGCGGTAGCCGACCAAGCTCGCGGCGATTTCGCCGTCGATCTCGGCGACGACGGCGTTGCGCCAGGAGAAGCCGCCGGTCTCGCGCGCCGCGCGCTCGCGGCCGAATTCGAGCACCGACTGTCCCGGCGCCTTCATGGTGCTCCACATATAGGCGGGCATCCCCTCGCCGGCGATATCGACCAGCACCGCAAGCGCCGACGCGTCAGCCTTGGTCGCGGGTCTAAAGGTCGGCGCGGGCTGCATGGGAACGCGACCCTATACCAGCATGGTCACGGGGTCTTCGATATAGGCCTTGAAGGCGGCGAGCAGCTCGGCGCCGAGCGCGCCGTCGATGACGCGGTGATCGACCGAGAGCGTGACGCTCATCATGGTGGCGATCTTGAGCGCGTCGTCCCTGACCACGGGGCGCTTCTCGGCGCGGCCCACCGCCAGGATCGACGCCTGCGGCGGGTTGATCACCGCATCGAAGCGGTCGATGCCGTACATGCCGAGATTGGAGATGGTGGTCGAGCCCCCCTGATATTCGTGCGGCGCCAAGCGCTTAGAGCGCGCGCGGGCGGCCAGGTCCCGCATCTCGTTCGAGATCTCCGACAGGCTCTTTATTTCGGCGTCGCGGATCACCGGGGTATGCAATCCGCCGCCTTCGAGGGCCACGGCCACGGCGATATCGGAGGCGCGATGGCGCAGCAGACCTTGCTCCGTCCAGGTGGCGTTGGCGGCGGGCACCGTCTGCAGCGCCATGGCCATCGCCTTGATGATGAAATCGTTGAGCGAGAGCTTGAAGGTGCGCGGTCCCTCTTGCGGCGCCATCCCGTTCAGCCGCGCGCGGGCGGCGAGAGAAGCATCGAGCGTACAGTCGATGGCGAGATAGAAATGCGGGATGGTCCGCTTGGAGAGCGTGAGCCGCTCGGCGATGAAGCGGCGCATGGTGTCGTGTGGCACGATCTCATAGGAGCCTGGCTCATAGAGTGCGAGCACCTGCGCGTCGGAAAGGCCGCGCGCTTCGTGAGGCTCTCGCCTCTTGACCAGCTCTTGCCGGGGGGGCGCAAGCTCGGCTTCCATAACTTCCGCTTCGACGGGTTCGGCGGGGCGTATCGCTTCGCGCGCGGCCCGCTCAATGTCGGACTTCACAATGCGGCCATGCGGGCCCGAGCCGTTCAGCATTCCGAGCTCGAGCCCAAGCTCGCGCGCCAAGCGCCGCGCCAAGGGCGAAGCGAAGACGCGGCTGGCGTGATCGTCTCTGCCGTTTCGCCTGATCTGCTCAGCGATTTTGCTCATCACCTGCTCGGGCTCGAGAGCCCCCTCTCCCC
>Ga0209874_1000064_pt1 | contig 25745 bp, 20 predicted proteins | sample GWRWN1_20_30_FD_187216 | JGI IMG/M metagenome (GOLD analysis project Ga0209874, IMG submission 187216) | Riverbed sediment microbial communities from areas with no vegetation in Columbia River, Washington, USA - GW-RW N1_20_30 (SPAdes)... | ecosystem: Environmental > Aquatic > Freshwater > River... | reverse complement strand
CGGCGAATCTATTTTGTCGCTGTTGCGCGAGATCAATCGTGGTAGCGGCTGCACGATCGTCATGGTCACCCACAGCCAGGAGGCTGCCGGCTATGGCGATCGGACGATTTTTTTTCGCGACGGCAAAGTCGAAAAGGAAAACACCTGATGCTGCGGCTGCTCCGAACCCTCTCCTGGCGCCATGTGCAGCGCCATCGCCTGAGGACTTTACTTACTTTCTTGGGCATAACGCTCGGAGTTGGAGTTATCGTCGCCATCGCTGTCGTCAACCGGTCGCTGACGGGTTCCTTTCAATCGACCATCGAACAGATCGCAGGCAAAGCGGTTTTGCAGGTGTCCAACGGCGAGAGCGGTATCATCGAATCGGCGTTCCCGGTGATTCGCGATACGCCTGGAGTTCAGGACGCCGCCGCCGCGGTTGAGGGGTTTCTGCCGGTCAGGGGAGCCGAGAAAGAACGGTTGTATGTGTATGGCGTGGATCTCCTCACCGATAGCGCGATTCGTAATCATCAATTCGTCGGCGCCAAATCCGATTTTGATCAAGCGCTGGATTTTATCTCCCAGCCTGACTCCATCGCTCTCACGGAGTCTTTCTCTCGTCGGCTCAATCTGCCTCTCGGAACAAAAATCACTTTGACCACGAGTCGCGGCAAGCAGGACTACACCGTTCGCGCGCTCCTCAGGGAAGAGGGCATGGCAAAAGTTTTTGGCGGAAACCTTGCGCTGATGGACCTGCCGGTGGCGCAGCAGGCCTTGGGCAAGGAAACCAAGCTCGACATTGTTGATCTCACGGTAGAGGAAGGGGAAAAGATCGAGGCGGTCAGAGAACGATTAGTGCAACGGCTTCAGGGAGCGGCGGAAGTAGAAAGGCCTAAAAAAAGGGGAGAGCAAATTGAACTCCTGCTCACTTCGTTTCGCGTCGGTCTATTCTTTGTCAGTCTCATCGCCCTTTTTGTCGGCTTTTTTCTCATCTACAACACGGTGTCCGTCTCCGTGATCCAGAGAAAGCGCGAAATCGGAACCCTCCGATGCTTGGGCATGAAACGCGGCGAACTGCTGCGTTTGATCGTCGTGGAAGCGCTGATCCTTGCGTTGATCGGCTCTTTAGCCGGCAGTGTGTTTGGATGGCTGCTGGCGCAACTTGCGCTGGTCGCGGTGGGAGAGACGGTGGGGAATCTTTTCTCACTCGTCGACTTGGGGCCGGGAATTTTCACTTTGCGAGAGCTTGGTCTGTCTCTCGCCAGTGGGCTTGCGGTGGCGGTTCTTGCGGCGCTGCATCCCGCGTTGGAAGCGATTCGGGTGAGTCCCCTGGAAAATGCCAGGCAAACCGCCTGGAGTCCTTCGTTTCGCGGGAAAAAATCCTGGGCGACCCGACTCGGTCTCTTCTGTCTGGTAGCTTCTCCCCTTATCATTTTTCTACCGCCGCCTCTTCCCGGACCCGTGCAACAGTTCAGTGTCGGTGTTATTGGAATGTTGGTGTTCTTGCTTGGCCTTGCGTTCCTTTGCCCGCTTATCATCAACTATGGCGTCAGATGGTTTTGGCATTGGGCGTTACGGCTCCCCGGTTCATCCTGGGTTGAAGCCCGGGTCGCCTCCGACAGCTTGCGGCGCAATCCGGTTCGCTCCGGTATTACAGTCGCAACCCTGGTGATCAGCCTGGCGGCGATCTTCACCATAGCGGCCTTCGTCAATAGCGTGCGCGGATCGTTGCTCGCGTGGGTGGATCAGATGGTCACCGCGGATTTGATTGTCAGCTCGGGAGCGAGAACCGCCGGGCCAAGGAACGTCCCGCTTAAAGAAGATCCGTTATCCGGACTCAAGGCCGTCCCCGGAGTGAAGATCGTCGATCTCTATCGTCTGATTCGTTCGAGCTATCAGGGTCAGCCGATTGTGATCGAGTCATTCTCCGCGCGGGAGTCCGCAACGGTTCGCACTCTGCCCATGGCTAGCGGGGACGGCGCCCGGGCACTGGGTGAGATGGGCGAAGGTAAAGGGGTCATCATCAGTGAAAGCTTCCAGAGCAGATTCGGCAAAGGCGCTAACGATACGATCGAGCTCACGACCCCGTCCGGGCGAATTGCGTTCAGAATCCTCGCCGTTTACGTGGACTACTCTTCCGACGTTGGCAGCGTGCTGATCGATCGCGCTTTGTACAAGCAATACTGGCGCGATGAACTGGTTGATGCTTTCGATTTGTGGCTGGATGCCGGCGCGGATCAGCAGGCGGTCATTGCCAACATCAAGGAGCAGTACGGCGAGCCGTACCAGCTTTTCATCAGCACCCATGGCGAGCTGAGAAAAGCGGTGGTTCATATTATGGAGCAATCCTTCGTGGTGAACTATGCCGTTGAAATCGTCGCCGTGGTGGTCGCGATTTTTAGCGTGATCAACACCCTCCTGGCTTCGATTTTGGATCGCACACGAGAGATCGGTGTGCTGCGCGCTATCGGCGCGACTCAGGCTCAAGTGCGAAGGATTGTTGTCTTGGAAGCCGGCTGGATGGGCGTACTGGGAGGTGTTCTGGGTCTATTCGCGGGGACGGTCATGTCGTACCATCATGTGGTCTACAACACCAAAGTACTGACCGGTTGGACGTTTCAATTTTACTATCCGTACGACGTAGCCCTGTTATCGGTCGTCGCCTCCGTCATTCTTTGCGTGATAGCCGGGTACGGGCCGTCCAAGCAGGCAGCAGCCACGCCGATTGTCACCGCCATCGGGTACGAGTGAAACAAACTAAGGGTGGTGTCTCAGAAATTCATTTAAAAACTCCAAACAATGCAGCGGCTGAACTCGAACTTAAATCCCCCTCTATCCCCCTTTTTCAAAGGGGGATAGCAAGGATGCAAGGAAAAAGATAGCGCGTGATCCGACGTGTTTTTCCTCCCTTTTGTAAAGGGAGGTTAGGAGGGATTTCCAGCAGGCAATTCAAATCCAGAGGCAATTTTTTCACAGCTTCCCTTTTTTCAAAGGGGGAATTATCTCGGTAGGGCTTTAACCCCTCTTTGGAAAAGAGGGGAAGGGGAGATTTGCAAGCCGAATGAGCTGTGAATTATGTGGCCAATTTCTGGGACAGGACACTAGACTAGGGTGTTGAGCGATTGTGATCGTCGTCAGCGGACGCTGGTATAAGACGTCGATAGCTCTGTAAAAACGACAAATCGGGCGCGGCGATTTTTAACGCGGCATTCCTCGGTGGGCTCAAAGCAGGCCGGAGCTTCTTTGCCGTAGCTGATCGTGACCAAGCGGTCCGCGGACACTCCCTGGCTCACAAGAAAGTCCTTCGCGATTTGGGCTCGCTTTGCCCCCAGAGCCAAATTGTATTCATCTGATCCGATATCGTCGCAATGGCCTTCGACCTCAACCCTGGCGGTAAGGTTTGCCTTCATCCACTCCGCGTTCTGTTTGAGAGTCTCTTCGGCATCACTGTGGAGATTGATACTGTCGAATTCATAATAAACGTCTTGCAAGGCGGCTCCCGGAGGGGTGACGGCGGCGACGCCGCGGCTTAGCGCTTCCCCGGCCGAGACCGAGCGCACGGAATTATCGCGCCCGATATTTTGCAGATCGGCCGGCATAAACGCCACTGGGTTCTTTTTAACCTCATTGGATGTGGAGCAGGCGGAAAGCAGGAAGCAGACAAACAAGCCCTGGATCAACGCCGGTTTGAAGGGGACGAGCGACAGATGTTTGATTCTCTCCATTGTGCGAATTGCTGTTGAGGAAATTCTTGCTATGGTGGCGGGTCGCGCCGATCTTGTCAAGTTTCATTAACGATCTTGCGGGCCTGACTTGGCCTCTAATTCTTTTTTATTCGCGAAGTCAGCGGGGCTAGGATACCTCTGCCATACCAAACCATCCAAAAAATTCCACAAATTCCGCCGACCACGTCGATCATCACGTCGCCGAAGCTCGCGGTTCGGCTGGGAACGAAAGTCTGGTGCAATTCGTCGCTGAGAGCAAAAAGGAGAATGAAGACCAGGGTATAACCGGCGTGGCGCAACTCCCACTTTTTGCCGGTTTCATTACGCAGCGCCCGCAGCATTAAAACTGCCAAGACGAAATATTCGCTCCAATGCCCAAGTTTGCGCATCGCCCCATGAACCGGCGCTATGTCTTCGGCCGGAATCTCGGGAAACAGCCAGGACAAAAGAGATCCAAAGATCTGCGCGGTGTTGGCAGAGGAAAAATGATCCGTGGAAAAGAAAAATATCAAGCTTGCCCACGCGCAGACCGGCAGCCAATTCTTGATCCGCGTTTTCCAGTGATGTCGTCGATCAGCGATGCGCATTTTCCGTGGCGGCTTCAACGCGCTGGAGTAAACGCGATGGCGTAAACTAAGACAAAACCCATGACCGGTCCTTAGCGTAGCAGATTCTCATGCCCGAAAAAATCGCACCGAGCAGCCTGCAACATTTCGCATCACACGCTGTATGACTATACTTAAAGGTTTTCTGAGCCTGCGCAAATTTTTTGACCGTTATTGATCATCGATGCAGCACGTGACGAAAGACATTCTCACCACGAAGGAGGCCACGAAGGGTTCAGGTGTTTTTGATCATGAACTTCGCGCTCTTTGTACTGCCATGCTTAAAAGTTTGCGCACCTTGCGCAAATTTTCCGGTGGCCCGTCGCTATCCAAAACGGGGATTTGCTCGCGCCAAGACGCCAAGAACGCCAAGTTCGGAAGTTGTCATTTCGACCGAAGGGAGAAATCTTTCTTAGTTGCCTCGGATTCCCTCGGGATGACGGGCCTTAGCCCGTCACTTTGCGGCCCCCTCGACGTTGCTCAGGACATGCTTTGCGCCTTTGCGCGAGATATGCCGAGTTTTGGTTGCGGCTCGGCTGCGCTAGGCTAGGTGATTCGTGGTGATATCCATCTTTCTTTCGGTCGCGGCTCCGGCGCACCAGGCCATTGTAGTGAACTACGGCTTGGGCAGAGGTGGCCTTACGAGCAAGGCGTAAAGACAGCTTGCGATCAGAGAAAGAGCGATAAAGGCGGACATCATCGGGGCATAGCTGTGATAGCGGTCGTAAATCGCGCCGGTAATGACGGGTCCCAACGCGGGTCCCCAGAGATAAAAGAAGCTCATATTGCCCCGGATCGTGGCGAATGACTTCCGGCCGAAGAAGTCGCCCACGGTCGCCCAGCCCACCGGAAAAATCGCCTCCATGAAGGTAAAGAGCACGGTGAACACCCAGAGTGTCCATTCGCTCTCTCCGTAGGCGAGAAAAAGAACCGCCGTTGCCCCGATGGCCATGCAAGCGCCCATGAGCCGCGGTTTGCTCATGTGGTCGGCGATCCAACCCACGAGCAAATGCGAAGGCAGGCTCATCAGGGCCATGATCGCCAACATCGCGGCGGCACGCTGCTCAGAGACGCCCTTCCAGACCATAATCGGAACGAAGTGAACGGTGATCGAGTTGTAAACAGCGACACGGGTGGTGGTGGCTAGAATAATCATCCAAAATGCCCAGGTTCTCATGGCTTGCGACAGCGTGAAGTCCGCTTCTTGTGTCGTGGCATTGCCAACATGCGGATCATGTGCTGGAGAAGTTTTTGGCGATGATTTTGCCGCTAGCGCTCCGTCCGGAAGCAGACCCATGCTCTCAGGGGATCTCTGCACCAAGAGGGCCAGCGGCACCCCGGTCAAGATAAGTCCTAGCCCGGCCAAGAACGCGCCCTGGCGCCAACCCCAGGTCTGGACACTAAAAGCCAGCATCGGTGTGATGATGGTTCCGCCTATTCCGATCGCGCTGCTGATGAGAGTCATCGCCAACGCTCTTCGTCTGATAAACCAGCTATTGGCCAGAACCATAGGAGAGTGCATGAAGCCCGCGGAAAACGAAAGAGAGATAACGCCAAGATAGACCGCGAGTAATCCGTAATAACTGTTTACTGTCGCCAGCAGCATGTATCCGACACCCGACAACAGCACGCCGGCGAGTATCATTGGGCGCGGGCCCAAACGATCGATCAGGTAACCTGCTACGGGACCCTCGATGGCACCTTCGGCGCGGGCCAATGAGAAGACTAGAGAAGTCGCCGCCCGAGTCAATCCCAGTTCCTGCGTGATGGGTAAGAAAAAGATCGTAAAACCGTACAGGTGGAATCCGCCCCCCAACATTCTGATGGCGCAACCCACGGCCACCATCCGCCAGCCGTAGAATAGCCCTGCGATGCTTTGCCGAAGTTTCTGAATCATGCGTTAGTCGCTGATCGCTGTTAAGGCGGAGGAAATTTCAGGTGGATTTGAGCTGCGCGTCTCGTTGTTCGAGATCAAAGTAACTGACACCGGTTAAGAATGTCAATGTGAGTGACCGACCGCGGCCTTAAACTGGTTGGATGTCGGCTGCTATTTCTCGGCTCATAGTATATAAAATGAATAACCACACTCGGCCGATAGGTGCAGGTGTCAGCAAAGAGGAAGAAGTAATGCAGCATGTCATAACATTGGTACCCGGGGACGGCATTGGGCCGGAAGTAACCAAACCGACTCTCAAAATCATCAAAGCCACTGGGGTGAAAGTTAAATGGGAGACACACCTGGCCGGCGCAGAGGCGCTAAAGAAGCATGGCACGACGATCCCTAAGCAATTGATGCATTCCTTCGAAAAGAACAAAATCGCTCTCAAAGGACCGGTGACGACCCCAGTGGGTGAGGGCTTCGCGAGCGTCAACGTGGAGCTGCGTCAGACCTTCGATCTCTACGCGAATTTGCGACCCATCAAGAATCTCCCGGGGGTAAAGGCGCGCTATAGCAACGTGGATCTTATCGTTGTGCGCGAGAATACCGAGGGGCTTTATTCCGGCATCGAGCACGAAGTCGTTCCGGGTGTCATGGAGAGTCTGAAGATCATCACTGAAAAAGCTTCCACGCGAATTGCAAAATTTGCCTTCGACTTCGCTCGAGCCCACGGCCGCAAAAAAGTCGCGGCGATTCACAAAGCCAACATCATGAAACTCACGGACGGGTTATTCCTCGATTGTGCAAGAAGAATGTCAGCTCACTATACAGACGTTGCTTTCAGCGATCTCATCGTCGACAATGCCTGCTTGCAACTCGTGCTCGATCCCCTCAAGCTCGATGTTCTGCTGCTAGAAAACCTCTATGGAGATATCGTGTCCGACCTCGCCGCGGGTTTGGTTGGAGGATTAGGTGTTGTCCCCGGCGCCAATTTCGGCGATCAACACGCGCTTTTCGAAACCGTTCATGGCAGCGCGCCTGATATCAAGGGTAAAAATATCGCCAACCCGACGGCGATGATTTTAGCGGCGGTGATGATGCTAAACCACCTCGGCGAAGAAAAAGCCGCCAAGCGGATATCTACCGCACTGGAGACGGTCTTGCAGAGAGGCGACCGTTTGACGCCCGATCTCGGTGGCTCAGCCACGACGACGAAGTTCGCCGATGCGATTATCCGCGAAATAGAGCGTTAAGCTTTATTTGATCCGCTTCCGTTTCTGTTCATGTTTCCCTCCATCCCGCCCCAGCTGATTGCGCTTGGTGCGGCGCTCTCCTACGCGATTTCCGGCATCGCCGCGCGGCGCGGTATGCGCTATTCGACGCCGATTACGGTGACGCTTGTTTCTATGGCAGTGCATGCCGTGACTCTCTGGGCCGCAGTGCTTCTCACCGGCGGGGTTCCTTCGGTATCGTGGTGGGTGCTCTTTCTCTTTGCTTTCACCGGGACTCTTCAGCCGATTATCCGGCTCTTCACTTATGCGGGAATTTTTTACGTTGGCGCGTCGCGTGGAACGACGTTGCGAAGCGCTCATCCTCTTTTCAGCACCGGCCTGGCGATTTTGTTTCTCGGCGAACAGGTCAGCTTTCCGGTAATCCTTGGGACCTTTCTGATTGTGGCGGGGATAACGCTGATTTCGTGGCAGCCCGAAACTCAGAAAGCTTTGTTTCGCTGGTGGTACGTCGCTTACCCTTTGGGCGCCGCCTTCTTGGCCGGAGTCAGCCATCCACTTCGGCGCTATGCTTTGAGTCTGGCAAACGAGCCCCTTTATCTTGCCGCTATTATCGGGATCGTCGCACTGCCGTGGCTGGGAAGCTATCTCTTGCTGCCAAGCAGGAGAGCGCAGGCGGTCTGGGATCCGAGATGTATTTGGCCGTTTCTTGCTGCCGGACTATTTGAAACCCTGGGAATATTGCTGGTCATCATCGCATTAAGCGTGGGGCAGGTGGTTGTAGTGTCCCCCATCGTTGCCACGGGACCTATGTGGGTGTTGCTTGGCACGTGGCTGTTCTTGCGCGGGATTGAGCAGATCAACCTCCGTACCGTGCTTGGCACGGCGTGTGTAATTGCCGGAACGATCGCGATCTCTGTGGTGCGGTAGCCGACTATGCATGTTTCGGGTCTTAAGTTTCGAGTCTCGGGACAGGACAACGGTTTGATCATCCGTTAGAAGAAAGAGAGTTTGCTCGTTAGATTCTTGGTTTTTAATGTTCAATAGAACCACTTCAATGAAGTTTATCGCCGCAAGACGCCAAGAGCGCAAATTGACGCGTTTGTCATTTCGACCAACGGGAGAAATCTTTCTTAGATCCCTCGCATTCGCTGGGGATGACGAGCCTGGCTCGTCACTTGGCCGGCTTTGCGTTTTGGCGCGAGTGGTTGTTTTTCCGATTCGTACTCCAAAATTCAACCGAACATTTCGAAAATCGTTGGCTAGGTATTGAGCGGAAACTCAAGACTCAAGACTCGAAACGCGAAACTGCAAGGGCGTTAGCCCTGGCAAATCACCCATTCCCGCGGGTAGGCGTTCAAGCTCTCGCAGCCCTGTTTTGTCACCACCAGGGTCTCGCCGAATTGCAGCCCCATCTTTTCGTCGTGAGTCATGAGATTGGGCTGAATGACGATCACCATGTTCTCCCGAAAGATCATCTCCCTGGAATCGTGACGTCTTGTGGTTTTGGTTTGGAAGATCGGCGGGTATTGGTTCACGCCATGGACCAAGTCGTCGTAGATGCTGTAGCCTCGCTTGTGGATAATCTCCGCCGCCTCCTCGGCTGCGGTGGTCGTCGCTCCGTCTTTGATCACACGCGCGAGGGTTTCAAAGCCCTCGACGGCGGCGTCATGCATGCGCTTCCATTCCGCCGTCGGACCTTCGCCGAGGGAAAAAGTCCGGTGAATTTGACCGCTATAGCCTGAGTAGGCGCCGCTGATCTCGGTGATTAGACAGTCGCCTTTTTGTAGCTTGCGGCTGGAATGAAACTGCGACGGCACCGGAAAATCGGGATTGCGCATGGGCATGCTGCTCATGAAATGAATGCCCGCATAGCCGCCTTGTTTGAGATAGACCGGCTCGATGATAGCCGGAATCTCGTCTTCGCGCATGCCTTCTTTCAGTTCTTGCGCAATGGCTTGGATGGATTGGTCCGTGAGCTTCGATGCCACGCGAATGCGGTCGATTTCTTCGACACTCCTGACCGTCCGCATCACCCGCATCTTGCCGCCCAAATCAGCGAAAGTGGCGTTGGAAAATTGCTCGCGCAGTCCATTGTAGTGTTGATACGGAACGGCGCCGATCAAACCGATCTTCTTCGACTCCAGGCCGCGTTCGCGAACTAAATCCAACAGGCTGTTGCCGGTGTTGGCCCCTCCCCAACGAACATCCTTGACGATCGACATCACGCGAGCCATCGGGAAATGGTTGAAAAGCTGCATGAGCACAACCGGCTCTTTACCGTTCTGAAAGAGCACGTAAGCCTCGCGGCTGCACGGCCAGTCGGTCAGCCAGTAGACATCCGAGGAATATCGCCCGGTGCCGTACACCAGAAGAGCGTCCACTCCTTCCTGGTCCATGAGGGTGTGAATGGCCTGGTGACGCCTTGCCATCTCCTGATTGGAAAAGGTCGGATAGTCGGATCGTTGCCGCATTTTTTTCTCCTCCTTCGAATGTCGCGTGATTTGGAACGGATAAGCCCGCGCGAAAACCAGCCGCAGTTTGTAAGGGTTTCTGTATCACTGAAACATTCGGGGAATCAACGACCGCAGAGTGCCTCTTGAAGCGAAATATAGACCGGAAGTCGTACTGGACATTTTCTCGGGCGCGTGAGAAATGTGGATCTAGGTCTTTAATCCAATCGGGAGAGTAACATGAATGCGTCGCGATGTGTCCGTCAGTTGTTATTGGTTTTGTTTCTGTCCGTCATTGCCGCCGGGGCTAACGCGCAAGCGCAGCCGGCAAAGGACGAATACCAGCCGCAGGTCGGCCAGGAAGGAAAAGATGTGATCTGGGTGCCGACCCCGCAGGCGCTAGTGGACAAAATGCTCGATATGGCAAAAGTCACGCCGAAAGATTACGTGATGGATCTTGGCTCGGGTGATGGGCGCACGGTGATTACCGCCGCAAAGCGGGGCGCCAAAGCGCTCGGCATCGAATATAACCCCGACATGGTCGAGCTGTCGAAGCGCAATGCCGCGAAGGAAGGGGTCAGCGACAGAGCCAATTTCGTGAAAGCCGACCTGTTCGAGAGCGATTTCTCACAGGCCACCGTCATCACCATGTTTCTGCTGCCGGATATCAACATCCGGCTGCGCCCGAAGATTCTCGATCTCAGGCCCGGCACTCGTGTCGTGTCGAACTCCTTCACAATGGGAGAATGGATGGCAGACGAAGAAGGGACGGTAAAGAATGGCTGTGCCTCCTACTGCACCGCCCTATTGTGGATCGTGCCGGCAAAGGTGGAAGGTACTTGGCAATTGCCACAGGGAGAGCTTGCGCTCAAGCAAAATTTCCAAATGGTTTCCGGCACGCTCAGGTCAGGTAATGTCTCCACGCCAATCGCCAACGGGAGGTTGAACGGCGATCAAATCAGTTTCACCGCCGGAGCGAATCAATATACAGGCCGTGTAAACGGCAACATCATGGAGGGAAACGTCGGTTCCGGTGGCAGTTGGAAGGCGAGCCGAGCCGAGAAATAGACCCGAAATGGCATATGGCTGATCGCTTATGGCATATAGATGGAACAAAGGAACCATACGCTATAACCCATAAGCTATAGGCCAGGCGGAGCGAGGCGCGCGAGTTCGCAAGATCGAGAATTGAGAATGGAGGATCGAGAATCGCCATCTTCTATCCTCTATCTTCGATCCTCAAACATTACGATGAGTCTTTTTCAGCAGCCTGCTATAGCTTCAACAACCGCTTGGCGTTGCCTTCCAGCATCAGTTCTTTCTCGGAATCCGGGCAATCCAGAGCCTCGATCTTTTCAACGGCTTTCCAGTCGCCCAGCGTAAAAGGATAATCGGTTCCGACCATGATGTGGTCAGCGCCGGCTAATTTGCGCAGGTAATCGATGGTGTCGACGCGGTAGATCATATCGTCGTAATAGATATTTTTTAGATATCCGCTCGGCGGCTTTTTCGCTTGGGCCGCTCGGGCGCCGCTTCGTACCGCCCAGCCTTGATCAAATCGGCCCAAATGATAGGGGAAGAAACCGCCCCCGTGCAGCACGCAGAGCTTGAGATCGGGAAAGCGGTCGAAAACTCCGCTGTAGGTCATGAAGCCGAGTGAGAGGGCGCTGTCGGCGGGGTTGCCGCAGATGAGCCTGAGGCCGTAAGGCCCCATCTTTTCAGACCCCGCCACGTCTTCAGGATGCATGACGATCAACGCGTCCAGTTCTTGCGCCTTTGCCCAGAAGGGATCGAAATCCGCGCTGTTATAGTAATTGCCGTTGACGTTGGTCCCGATGTAACCGCCGCACAGCTTGAGATCGCGGACAGCGTGCTCAAGGACCCTGGCGGCGCGGGCGGCGTCCTGCAGCGGCACGGATGCGATGCCAACGAAACGATCTGGATGGCGTGTAACCAGCTCTTTAATTCCTTCGTTGTAGACACGGCACCAACTCTCGCCCTGTTCGCCGGTGAGCCGGTAACCCAGGGTCGCTGTGTGAGCTTCCAAAGCAGCCATCGCCAACTTCGACGCCTGCATCATCTTGAGTCGCTCATCGACGGCCGAGAGCTCGCGCTGGAGCACAAACTTTGGACTGCCGGCAAACGACAAGGCTTTTTGACCCTCGGTCTCTGTGAATTCCACGCCCAGGGCTTTGCCGTGACTCTTCGCTTCTTCCAACAGGCTGTTCGGCACATAGTGGTGGTGAATATCGATGGCGCAACTCTTCATTTTATACTCAATCCTTTTCGTCCAAGAATAATCCCTCACCCTTCCCTCTCCCTGGCAGGGAGAGGGTTAGAGTGGGGGTCAGAAAAAACGGAATGAAGTGAACGCAGAGATTGTTTTGATATCGGTATCAGTTCGCCTTGCAAAGCTGTTGCCGGCGTACTTTGCCCGGAAAGACGTCATGGCACTGGCCATCTTCGACGACGACCTTACCGTTCACCGCGACGGCTTTAATGCCCGGCGGATGCCTTTTCACTTCCTGCGCGTCGATGATGTCGGGCAGCTTATCGCCGAGCAGATCGTCGATCTTGTCAGCATCAAAAACGGTGATGTCCGCCGGCATACCTTCCTTCAGCACACCGCGATTGAGCCGCAGCTTCTCTGCCGGGAAGCCCGTCAACTTATGCACCGCCTCTTCAAGGCCGAAAAGGTTTTTCTCCCGGTGCCAGTAGCCCAGCACCTTTGCCGGTGCCCCATGCCAGAAGAAGCGATCCAGATGCGCGCCCACGTCGGTTCCGATGAGCCCGGTATCGGATTTAATCATTTCTCCTAGCAGTTCCCTGTGCGCGTTGGCCAGGCCATGATAAACGCAGCGTGACCGGAGATCGTCCTCAAGCCAGGTATCGAAGAATGCATCCACGGGGGGTTTCTCCGTGACCCGCGCGATTTCTTCGACGTTCTTCTGTTCGAGCTTTTTCAGCTCCGGCTTTTCGACGTGCTCAAATACCACGTGATCCCAACCGTGCCATTCCGGGAATTCCGGCTTGCCGGCAGCGGCGACGCGTTCTTGCTCGAGTTTTCTTCTGGTATCTTTGTTCTGGAGCTGGCTACGCAGATCGCTGGCACCCTTGATCGCTTCCCAGGTGGGCAGTCCGTTCAGGAAGAAGCAGTCGTTGATGGTGAAGCGACGAATATGCGTGTAGGGAATGACCACTCCGTAGATGTCCTGGCCGCGCTTTTGTGCTTCCTGCATGAATGCGATCGCCTTGGTGGCATTTGCTTTTTCCCCAGGACGCTGGCGGAACTCATTGCCGATTTGCAAGGCGTGAATTCTTTCCAGCATCGCTGGAACGCCGCTTTCCGGCTGAAGCATCATCTGGAAACCGTTGAACTGGAAGCAGCCATTGTACTCGGCGGCCACGTTGGCCAAGGCAACGATCTCGTCATGTGTCGCAAACGTGCTCGGTGTGCCGGCATGGATAGCCGGGCCGCCGCGGGGGCTGGTGGAGAAACCAATGGCACCCTGTTCCATCCCTTCGCGCACCATCTTCTTCATCGCGTCCAGTTCCTCAGGGTTGGCTTCCCTGGCATAGGCCGCCTCGCCCATGACGGTGAGTCGGACGGGGGAGTGAGGCATCAATGGGGCGACGTTGACGCCGATTTTACCTTCAATATAGTTCAGATAGTCGGCGAAGGTATTCCATTTCCAATCCTTGTCGTCGACGTATTTATCCAGCACGCGCCGCAGGTATTGAACCAGTACCTGGCGCGGCTCGGCTTTCGGGGGTACCGGCGAGCAGGAGGCGCCGCAGTCGCCGATGATGATGGTTGTCACCCCGTAGTTCACCACCGGATTTCCGTTCGGGTAGAGCACCACGAAGGCATCCATGTGGGTGTGCGAATCGATGAAGCCGGGCGCCACCACATGTCCTTTAGCGTCAATCTCTTTTTTCCCAGCCCCCAAGTTCTTGCCGATAGCGGCGATGTTTTCGCCCTCCACGGCCACGTCGGCTTCGAATCCCGGGCTTCCGGTGCCGTCGATTACCAAGCCGTTTCTTATTACTAAGTCATGAGCCATAAGTAGGTCGCCTCCTCCGTGAATTTTATTTGCTTATCCCACCTAAAGGTGTCGGCTGTCAACCGCTCGGAAGCGGTTTCGGGTCTCAAGTTTCGAGTTTCGGTTTAAAGGAAGAGGAAAACTTTTTTCTGAGATCAGGGCTGGTGAAGAATCGAGTATCGCAAGTGGTTCGGGTCCGGCTTAACCCGAAACACGAAACCCGGAACCCGAAGCAGCGAGTCAGTAAAACTGACTCGCTGCTATATCGCATCCGCGGGACGTTCGTATCTGGCCCTGCCCATTCGCTCCTTGATCGTGGGGTAGGCGATTGTGAAGATGGTAATGGCGATCAAAATCAATACGCTTGGAAACATCAGCCACTTCGCTCCATAGGCAGCAGTAGAGATCCACAGATAATTCTCGGCGATCTTACCTAGGGTGAGCCCGAGAATCAGTGGCGGCCGCGGCCAGCCGAACTTGACCATGCAATAACCGATAAAGCCGAAAAGCAGCGTGGCGACAATGTCGTAAAGATCGTTGTTTGCAGTAAAGGAGCCAATAAACACGAGGAACAAGAGAAAGGGGATCAGCAGCGAGCCGCGGATAAAAGTCAATGCCGCCAGATGATTTAGTATCAAGAAGCATAGCGCGGCAACGATGATGTTGGAAAGGATCAATACCCAAACCATGGAGAAAGTTACGTCGAGGCGGGACTTGAGCATTTCGGGGCCCGGATTGAGGCCGACGATCAACATGGCGCCGAGCAGTAGCGCCATAGCACCGCTGCCAGGGATACCGAAGGCGAGGGTTGGGATCAGGTCGCCGCCGCGGGTTGAATTGTTCGCTGCGCCCGGACCCAGGAGTCCCTCGATGGCCCCTTTGCCGGCGCGGGACTTATCTTTCAGGCCCTGGACCGCATGGGCATATGAAATCCATTGCGCCACATTGGCGCCCAAGACGGGGAGGACGCCGAAATAGACGCCGATCAAACTACAGCGGACGACCAGCCAGAAATGACGAAAAGTGTCCTTGACGCCCTCCATCACGCCGGTTAGCTTATCTGGCTTCCCGCTCGCGATGCTGGTGCCGCGAACCGCCAGGTCGACAATTTCGGGAATAGCGAACAGACCTACGACCACGGGGATGAGGTCGAGGCGATCCCACAGGTACAATGAGCCGAAAGTATAACGGAGAGAGCCGGTCTGAGGATCGACGCCGATGGCCGCCAACATCAAACCGAGCCCGCCAGCCAAAAGCCCTTTAATCAACGACGCGCCGGCTAGCGTGCCAATAAAAGTTATGCCCATGATCGCTATAATAAATAGCTCCGGTGACCCGAAGAGGAGTACCAGCGGACGCATAATCGGTATCGATATGGCCAGTGAAAGAGCGCCGATGATCGCGCCTAAGACAGAGGCTGTGATCGCCGCGCCCAAGGCGCGGCCCGCTTCGCCTCTTTTCGTCATGGGATAGCCGTCTAGTATAAGAGCCGCAGAAGATCCTTCTCCCGGAATACCGAACAAGATCGAAGTCAGATCTCCGGTTGTTCCGGTGACGGCGAGCATGCCGAGAAGAAATGCAAACGCGGAAACCGGATCTTTGATGGCATAGGAAAAGGGCAGCATCAGCGCCAGTGTCGCCAAGCCACCAATGCCGGGGAGGAGACCAACAAAAAAGCCAATGGCGATGCCTATGAGCATGTAACCAAAAGCCGGCCACGCCAGTACTTGCCAAAAGCCTATGATAAATGCGTCGAGCATATTTACTCCTCCGGAAGTTCTCTGTTCCGCTCAATGAAGCTGACCATTGACCCGTTTTTCGCCTCGTTTCGCCAAAAAAATCCAGCTCCGGGCACCCTTAGGTCTGCGCTCCCTACGCCCCAATGGCGTGTTCTAACAGGGACTGCCTTTCCTCCCGAAGTTCGCTCTCTTATCGCACCTGGCCGACGGCGTCAACTGCTTTTAACGGCCGGAGTTAGTCGCCTAAAAGCTTCTTGAGCCTCCCAGTGATTTCTTGCGGTTGGGCGAGGACCTCTTTCGCCAATGCCGCCAACTCCTCCCCACCTGTGGGGTCCACCTCTAGATTTTTCTTTTTCACTTCGGCTAAAAGATCGGGATCGCTCAGTGCCTTCATAAAAGCTTCGCGCAGAATTTTGACTCGATCTGCAGGCATGCCTGGAGGAGCCACTATTGGACGGCCGAACTCGCCGCCCGATAGAACTACCGTCGCTAAGCGCCGCTCCGTCTCAGGCGTCCTATACTGATCCATGAGTTCATAGATGGTAGGAACATCGGGTAATCTCGTGTCCCGTTTTTTTCCAGTTTGCACGAGGGCGCGGACGAATCCGGTCTTACGCCAAGTGTGGAAAGGCTCGCGCGCAAAGAACGCCGCGACGGTAAAGGCGCGACAATGCATCTCGCCTCTTTCTATTGCCAAGTCAACGTCTGTTCCGGCCAGATACCCGGTCACGATATTAAATTTTGTTCCGATCGTTCCCTCCAAAAGCTTGAGCAGGTAATAGGCCGTTGATGCCGTGCCGGTGGCGCCGCACTTGGGCGGCTCTGAAGCTTTGCGGACATCATGGATGGTCTTATAGGGAGTATCGGCGCGCATATAGAGCAATTCGTTTGACTGCGTGGAGCTACCGATCCAGGTAAACTTGGCCCAGTCAAACTGTACCTCTTTGCGTCCGATAAGCTGGTCGAAGTAGAGCGTTGGTTGGATCGCTCCCAGGGTCAAGCCGTCCGGCTTCGCGACACCATAAACCAAGTTGGCCGCAATCATGGAGGCGGCCCCGGGCATGTTTTGCACGATGGTGTTTGGGTTTCCTGGAATATACTTCGGCATGTACTGGGCGATGAGACGCGCATATACGTCGTAGACAGTCCCCGCATTGGCGCCGGCCACGATCTTGATGGTATTCCCTTGGTAAAAAGGCCCCTGAGCTTGGAGATGTGAGTTCCACGACGAGAAAATCACGAGCCAGAAGAGAACTCTTTTCATAGCGGTCTGTCTAACGGTCCGATACCGGTCTCCAGGCTCACTTAGCTAAAAGTTTCTTCAACCACTCCACGACTTCCGGAGGCTGGTCAACAACTTCTTTGGCCAAGGCTTGCAGCTCTTCTCCGCTGACGGGTCTTAGCTCCCATCCTCTTTTCTTAGCCTCGTCCGAGAAATCGGGATCTTTGAGTGTCTTGGCATAGGCTTCACGGAGAATCTTTGCGCGATCAGCCGGCACACCTGGCGTAGAAACTATCGGCCAAGTGCCAAAACCGCCGGCGCCCAGATATACGATCGCTTGGCGCCGCTTTGTTTCGGGCGTCTTGTAGTGATCCATAAGCTCCAGGAGAGTAGGGACGTCGGGGATTTTTGGATTACGCTGGCGCGCAGTCTGAATCATTATGCGGACGAAGCCCGTTTTGTACCAGGTGTGGAAAGGTTCACGGCCAAAGAACGCAGCAATGGTTATCGCGCGGCAATGCACCTCTCCTCTTTCCAGCGCCAGATCTTGTTCCCCCCCGCCGATATAGCCGGTAATGATCCTAAATTTCAGTCCGAGAGTATCCTCAAAAAGCTTGGGCACATCATGGCCGGAGGTCCCGACCGCGCTCGCTGAACATCGCGGCGGTTCCTTTGCGTTGCGGATATCATCGAGGGTCTTGTAAGGCGCGTCAGAGCGCATGAACAGCAAATGTCCGTTCCGGTCCGGAGAGCCGATCCAGGTGAACTTAGGCCAGTCAAACTGGGCCTCTTTACTGCCGGTGACCTGCGCGTAATACAGGGCTGGTGCGATAGACCCTAGGGTCAAACCGTCAGGCTTCGTAAGATTGTAGATATGATTGGCTGCAATCATGCTGCCTGCGCCAGGCATATTTTGGACTATGATCTCTGGGTTTCCCGGGATGTGTTTCCCCATGTTGCGGGCGTAGGCGCGAGCAAACAGATCATGGGTGTCGCCGGACAAGTAGCCGACTACGATTCGAATGGTCTTACCCTGATAGAAGGGTGCTTGGGCGTAAAGAGGACTGCAAAGAAGCGAGAAGGCGATAGAGCACAGCACCAAGAACCGTTTCATAAACTGTTACTCCCTCGGAACCGGAGTTCTGGAGTGTTGGAATACTGGAGTACTATCACTCCATTTTTCGCTTGTTCGTCTACTTTCCCAGAACCCATTTCATCCGCTCGATTACGTCGGCGGGTTGCGCGGTGACTTCTTTCGACAGTGACTCAAGCTCTTCGCCCGCTAGCGGTTCGACGTTCCAGCCGCGTTTCTCGGCTTCCGCGAGGAGCTCGGGGTCGCTGATCGCTTTGGTGTAGGCGTCGCGCAGAATTTTCGCGCGCTCGGCGGGCACGCCGGGTGGAGCCGAGATAGGGCGACCCATCGTCACGGCCGTCACAATAACTTTGGCGAGCCGCTTGCCCGAATCCGGGGTTTTGTACTGCTGCATCATTTCCGTCAGAGTCGGGACGTCTTTCAACCGAGGATCACGCTTCGAGCCGAACTGCAGCACCACGCGGGTAAATCCCGACTTCTGCCATCGTCTGTAGGGTTCCCGGCCGAAGTAGGTCGCGATCAGCGGAGACCAGCAAACCACTTCATTTCTTTCGATGGCGAGATCGATCTCCGCCCCGCCCGGATAACCGCTGACGATAATGGTCTTGATCCCCAAGGTTTCCTCCATGAGTCGCGGTATATAATGACCGGTCGACCCGGTTCCGGTAGTGCCGCATTTGGGTGGCTCCTTGGCGTTGCGCAAATCTTCCACGGTCTTGAAAGGGGTGTCGGCCCGGATGAAATGGAGAATCTCGTTCTGCTCCGGGGAGCCGATCCAGGTAAATTTGGCCCAGTCGAATTTTACTTCGTCGCGCTTGATCAACTGATCGAAGTAGAGCGCCGGATTGAAAGCGCCGATGGTTAAGCCGTCCGGCTTGGCAATCCCATAGATATAATTTGCGGCGACCACTCCGCCGGCGCCGGGCATGTTTTGCGGGATGATTTCCGGGTTACCCGGAATATGCCTGGTCAGATAACGCAGCATCATGCGCGGCCAAAGATCGTAGCCGCCACCTGCGGTCGAGCCGATGACGAGTTTGATTTGCTTCCCTTGATAGTAGGGAGTTTGAGCATAGAGGTTAACGCTCCAGCCGGCCAGCAAAAGCACAAAAAAGAAGAGCGAAGCTAGTCGCTTCGCTCTTCCGATGATCGACTCCGCGCGCCAATCGTCCGGGCGCTTTTTTCTCAACTTGCGATTGCTGGAATCCCTCGACATATGGCCTCCGTCAGACTAATGGATCAATCCTCAGACGCATCACATTCCGATAAGCTTCTTCACCCGCTCCACGATATCTGGCGGCGCGGTCATGACCTCCTTCGCCAGGGAATCCAGTTCTTCGCCTGTAGCCGGATCGATGTCCAGCCTTCGCCTCTCCGCCTCAGCCAACAGGGCCGGGTCGTTGATCGTTTTGTTGAAGGCGTCGCGGATGATCTTGACTCGATCGGCGGGAACTCCCGGAGGAAAAACGATGGGCCGGCCGAACTCGTCGGCAGCTACGACCACTTTTACCAGACGGCGAACATTTTCCGGCGTCTTGTACTTGTCCATCAATTCATTAAACAACGGAACGTCCTTGAGCCTTGGATCCGGTTTGCTTCCCGTCTGATACAGTACGCGAACGAAGTTTTTTTTGCGCCAGGTAATAAACGGTTCCCGGGCAAAATAGGCGTTAATAGTAAAAGCCCGGCACTGGACTTCGCCGCGCTCCACGGCGAGATCGATGTCTGAACCGGCGACATAGCCCGACACCACGTCAAACTTGGTGCCGATGGCATCTTCCAATAGTTTGGGCATATAGAACGCGGATGAAGTGACTCCCGTTGCTCCGCATTTGGGCGGAGTCGTTGCGGTGCGAATATCTTCGATCGTCTTATACGGTGTGTCGGCCCGCATATACATCAGACTGTTGGAGCTCACCGTGCTGCCGATCCAGATAAATTTTGTCCAGTCGAACTTGACTTCGGACCGTTTCGCAAGCTGTTCGAAGTAAAGCGCCGGATAAATCGCGCCCAAGGTCAGGCCGTCCGGTTTGGCGAGATTGTAAACCTGATTTGTGCCGATCAGCCCGGCCGCCCCCGCAACGTTCTGAATGATGATGTTGGGGTTTCCCGGTATGTGCTTCGGCATGAATTCCGCGACGAGGCGTGGATAAAGGTCATAAACGTCGCCCGCCTTGGCAGCCGCAATTATCGTAATTGTTTTACCCTGGTAAAAATTAGTTTGCGCCTGCAGGTGAGAACTACCCATCAGAACCAGCAGGCAAGCTAATAAACTCCGAAGCATCGTTATTCTTCCTTCCTCCCGCATAAGATAAAAGGGGACATCTTGATATAAGCCAATTGATCCTGCGCCCGATGAGTTGCGGCTTGTCATTCGCCCAAAAGCTTGCGCATCCGGGCGACAACGTCAGGCGGTGTGGCCATGACCTCTTTCGCCAGAGACTCCATTTCGTCCCACCTTGTCGGATCGATCTCAAGTCGTCGCTTTTCGGCTTCGGCCATAAGCGCTGGGTCATTAATTGTTTTGTCAAAGGAATCCCGTAAGATTTTTATTCTGTCGGCGGGTACCCCGGGAGGGGCGACGAGCGGACGGCCGAAATCACCACCGGCCAAGATCACTTTGGCTAGGCGCCGGCCGGCCTCGTTGGTTTTGTAGCTGTCCATTAGCTCATAGATGGTTGGCGTGTCTTTGAGCCGCGCATCTCGTTTGCTCCCGGTTTGGAACAATATATTCACGAAGTTCCGCTTGCGCCAGGAGATGAAAGGCTCGCGGGCGAAATAGGCGGTGATCGTGAATGCCCGGCATTGAAGCTCGCCACGCTCGACCGCCAGATCGATATCTTGTCCCGATATATAGCCCGATACGATGTCAAATTTCGTGCCGACTACCTCGTCTACGAGCTTGGGCATGTAGTAACCAGTGGATGCGACACCAGTGGCGCCGCATTTTGGAGCGGTCGCGGCCTTGCGCACGTCTTCAATGGTCTTATAAGGCGTGTCGGCACGCATGTACAGGAGATGATTGGAAGTTACCGGGCTGCCGATCCAGTTCCATTTCGCCCAGTCGTACTTCACTTCCGGTTTCTTCACGAGTTGATCGAAATAGAGGGCTGGATAGATGGCTGCCAACGTCAAGCCATCCGGTTTAGCGATGTTGTAAACCTGGTTCGCGGCTATCAGCGAGGCAGCTCCGGCCACGTTCTGAATGATGATGTTCGGATTGCCCGGAATATTCTTGGTCCAATACTCGGCCAGCAGCCGTGGATAGAGATCATAGACGTCGCCGGCTTTAGAGCCGACGATAAGGCTCAGTGTCTTGCCTTGATAAAAGGGTGCCTGGGCCTGCACGCCGGCACCCAAGAGCAGTACAATGAAAAGAGCCATTAATAGTTGCTTCATTTTTTGGACCTCCTAGAACTATTCTATGCAGTGATTTCTATCATTAGTTGTCGCTTAAAACGATAGAGGGACTAGTTACCCAGTATCTTCTTCACCCGAGCAATAACATCAGGCGGCTGGTCCAATATCCGAGTGGCCAACTTCTCCAGGTTTTCACCGCTTTCCGGATCAACGTCCATCCTGCCTTTTTGGGCTTCGGCGAGCAGATCTGGATCTTTCATCGCCTTATTGAAGCCTTCACGCAATGTTTTTAGCCGATCCGGGGGTGTTCCTGGGGTAGCTACGATCGGCCGGCCAAACGATTCACCGGCCAAGATAACTTCGGCGACCCGTCGGTTGGTTTCAGGAACTTTCTCTTTGTCGAATATCTCCTTCAGGGTCGGAACGTCCGGTATGCGCTCGTCGCGCTTGTCTCCAGTATAGAGCAACACCCGGACAAACTTGTTCTTCTGCCACGTCAAAAAAGGTTCCCGGCCAAAGTAGGGAGACGCAGTCATGCCGCGGCATATGACCTCACCTTTTTCTACGGCTAGATCAATCTCAGCACCACCGGGATAGCCCTGAACCGTGTTGATTTTGAGTGGAGGCAACGTGTCTTCGAGCATTCTGGATAAGATGAAGTCGCTACTGGCGGTACCGGTAGAGCCGCATTTGGGCGGTTCTTTCGCGTTCTTGACGTCCGCGATAGTTTTATGGGGCGAGTCGGACCGAATGTAAAAGATCATTGGCTCCCGTACAGGCGAACCGATCCAGGCAAATTTTCGGATATCGAATTGAGCCTCTTTTCGACCCACCAATTGATCCAGGTAAATGGAATTACTTGGAAAGCCGATCGTCAAGCCGTCGGGTTTGGCCACGCTGTAAACATAATTCGTTGCGATTATGGATCCGGCCCCGGGCATATTTTGCACGATCATTTCCGGGTTGCCGGGTAGGTGCTTGGGCATGTGACGGGACAATAGCCTCGCCCAGCGGTCATAAAAGCCACCGGTGGTGAAGCCAACGACCACTTTGATCTGCTTGCCTTGGTAGTACGGCGTTTGCGCGTGAAGGCGAGAAGCCCACGCCAAAAATAGACATAGCGCGAGAATTGCAATTCTCATGTGTTCTCCTTTTCTTAATGCGAACTGCCAACAACTTCGCCGCCCCCTTTGATAACCCGTCACGGTGTTGAGCTTAGCCCTGAGAGTCCTTCCATGAGGACGCATCGGCGCGGAAGCAGAGCATGATCGGCGCCTTTTCCTGCGTGCCGATCCACTCGCACTTGCGCGCGTCGAACTGGACTTGTTGACGTTCGACCAGTTGGTTTAAGTACAAACTGTTAATGGGTACAAGCGGCGTCAATTGAGCCCAAGCCAAGTAAAGACCAAGCCATCGGGAAACGGCAGGTGGAGCAACCTGACGAAAAGGCCCCAAAAACATAGCCACGCGATGACCGTCAGTAGAATCGAAGTTTTCCAGGATTCCCGCCCCTGAAACTTCAGGTAAGTGAACATCATTAAGGCTATGCCGATGGGAAAGCCGACGAGCCAAATAAGCAAAAAGAAACCAAGGAGCCAGGCAAACATGGTGATGGCTCTTTTTTTGGCGGTTGTCGGATCGACGTCTTTAGTGAATTGAAAATCCATCGGCGTCGCGGTGGAGGACTCCTTCGCTTTGAAGCCCCTTAAGTCCAAGATGACTTGAACGATGGCAAGAATCAGCATCGGGATGCCGATCGCGTAAGGGTAAAGGCGCGCCTGCAAGCGCCATTCTTGGGCCATATAAACGAACACACAGAAAAATATGAGAGCGCAAAAACTAAAAATTGCCGCCGGTGTGATCTTCACAGGATCCTCCTTCGTAGTTCTTACGCTCCTAAGCTCTGAATCGAATGGCTTGAGGTCTGACCTTCAAGCGGCAATCCCTCCTCAGTTTGCCCAGCCGTAAAGCCTGATGGCGTTGCTGCGCATGATCTTATCCTTTTGTTTGTCGTTGATATCTTTTCGTCCCTTCACCGTTGACGTCATGTACGGGAAGCTGCCATCCCAATGCGGGTAGTCCGACGCGAATAAGACGGTATCCTCGCCGATCCGTTCCATCACATAGGGCAAGGTGCTTTCTTCCGGTTCGGTGGCGTAGAACCAATTGCCGCTGGTCATATATTCGCTCGGTTTCTTTTTGAGCAGCGGCGCCTCCGACTGCCGTTTTTCCCATTCTTCGTCCAAGCGGTCCATCCAGTACGGCACCCAACCGCAACCGCACTCCAAGAATGCGATCCTGAGCTTGGGAAACTTTTCCGGCACCCCGCCGTACATTAGAGCAGCGCAATCTAGCAGAGTTTCGAATGGGCGTCCAATGGTATGTCGGAACAGAAAAGTGTCAAAGCGGATCTCGCCGGCGGGTCCCTGGCGCGAGTTGTGGATTAACAGCGGCGCGTTGAGTTTTTGAAGCTCTTCGTAGATGGGCCAATAGGTAGGCTGTCCCACATGTTCTTTCATGCCAAACGTGCCCACCGTGATGCCGACGAGGCCCAATTTAGTAATCGCCCGATCGACCTCCTTTACCGCCGCATCGACGTCCTGAAACGGCACCAATCCCACGGCCTTAAGGCGCGGGCTTTCGGCGCAGATGCTGGCGACCCAATCATTGTAACCACGGCAGAAAGCGGCGGCGTAATCTTTCTCGGGCAACTGGGTCACACCGAAGCCCCCGGTGGGGAAAAGAACCGAGATATCAATTTGCTCTGTGTCCATATCTCTCAGCCGGGTGGGCACGTCGGTAATATTCAAGCCGAGCTTGCCATACATGCTGGAATCCCAGACATCGTTTGGCAGCAGCGATCCCTGGCGCCGGCTGTAAGGTTCCGCCATAAATTTTCGAATGTCGGCGTCACGGTCTCTCACGTGACCGTCGGCGTCAATGATCTTCACGTCTGCTAAATTTGGACTCATAACTGCCTCCTTGGTTTAAAAATCGACATGCAACACTGGAGTACTGGACTACAGGAACATTGGAGTGTTGGAGTGCTGGAGTATTGGAACATTGGAATATTGGAGTGGTGGAGTATTGGAGTACTGGAGTATTGGTGTAGCGGAAAACTGTTACTCTTATCTTATTAACCATCACTCCAACACTCCATTACTCCATCATTCCAATCTTCACGCTGCAAACCGCACTTGCGCCGGATTGAGAGCGCCATATTTTGCTTTATTAGCCGTAATTTCCAACGACTCGGCGATCTTTTCAATGCCTTCGAGCTTGTGGGTGATCATCGGATCGATGTTGATTCTTTTCTGCGCGATCAAGCGCGCGGCAAGAACCATCTGCTTCGGTGTCGCCAGCTCCGGCGGGAACATGTACGTGACCCTTTTGGCCCGAAGATAATTGAAGTCGAGCGTTACCGGCTCATGAAAATGCGGAATACTCATGACCTTTCCGCCGGAAGCCACACAGGCAACCGCGTCTGTAACCGTCGAACCGCCGGAAAGTCCCATCTTCGGACTGCCGCTGGCGGCTTCAATCACAAACGGTACGCCTTTACCTTCGGTGAGTTCCATCACCCGCTCCACGACATTTTCTTTCGCCGCGTTGATGGTGATGTCGGCTCCAAGCTTGTGGGCCATCTGCAGAATATCGTCGCGTCGATCTACGCCGATAACCGTGTCGGCGCCCGCGGCCTTGGCGACTTGGGTGCAGTTGAGGCCCATGACACCCTGGCCAAGGACCAAGACAATGTCTCCCAAGGTGACGCCTAGGGCAGTTACGTCGAAGATACAACTGGTCAGTGGTTGAATCGCGGCCACTTCCCAATCTGTAACGCCGTCTGGCATTTTGGCCAGCGCATCGAGCGGTATCGCGGCATATTCCGAGAAGCAGCCGGGGAAATCACGCCCAATGGTGCCAATGTGCGTGTGGGTTGCGCCCACGCGGTCGCCGGCGTGCAAGCCATATTGATTCTTTTCATCAATGTCGACAATTTCGGCGCAAAATTCGTGACCAAACAACTGTTGCGGGCCCTTGGCGAGGGCCTTTTTGACTTTGTCGTAACTATTGGAACGCTCGCCATAGAAGAGCTGCACTTCCGTGACCGAGGGTTGAACCACTTTGGTTTTCACGATGGCCCAACCGGGTTTGATTTGCGGGTAAGGCACTTCTTCAAGCCGTATTTCATTGAAGGCGTGGGTCAACCATCCCCTAACGGTCTTCATAGCTCGATCTCCTTTTTCCGCAGAAGCGATACCACAAGCGCGAATGAGAGGTCAAATGCTCATACAACTCTTTTTTTGTCGGAGCGAGGTGTGATAAGGGGGAGCAAAAGCCGGATTAGATCAGGGTGTTCAGGTTTCCGTGTGGATAACCGCACCCTATTCCAGTTCGTGGTAAAGAAGGACTCGGAG
>Ga0209874_1000063_pt1 | contig 25953 bp, 24 predicted proteins | sample GWRWN1_20_30_FD_187216 | JGI IMG/M metagenome (GOLD analysis project Ga0209874, IMG submission 187216) | Riverbed sediment microbial communities from areas with no vegetation in Columbia River, Washington, USA - GW-RW N1_20_30 (SPAdes)... | ecosystem: Environmental > Aquatic > Freshwater > River... | reverse complement strand
AGTCTAGAGGTGGCCGCGGCCGCAACCACTAGGTGAGCGCAGCGAGGATCGTCCGCTCGGCCTGCTCAAGCGCCTCGGGAAGCTTCTCGGGATCGCGCCCGCCCGCCTGGGCCATCGTCGGGCGTCCGCCCCCTCCGCCGCCGACGAGGGCCGCCGCCTCGCGCACCACCTTGACCGCATCGAGCCCGCGCTCCTCGAGCGAGCGGTCGAGGTTCACGAGGAGGTGGACGCGTCCGTCGTCGCGCGCGCCGAGCACCACCGCCGCGGGGGCGTTCTGCTGCATGAGCCGGTCGGAGAGCTGCAGCATGTGCTCGGGCGTCGTCGCGCCGAGCTCCATGACGATCACTTCGACGTCGCCGGCGGTGTTCCGGCGCTCTTCCACGATGTCCGGCTCGGCGGTGCGCGCCTTCTTCGGCGTCTTGCGCGCCCGTTCGAGCTCCGCGGCTAGCTCGTCGGCTTCCTCAGCCTTGGCATGCATGTAGGCGAAGGCCTCGCCCGACGTGACGGCCTCGATGCGCCGGACCCCTGAGCCCACCGAGCCCTCCGAGAGGATCACGAACGGCCCGATCTCCGCGGTCGTGCGCACGTGAGTGCCGCCACAGAGCTCGCGCGAAAAACCGGGGATCTCGACGACGCGGACGATCTCCCCGTACTTCTCTCCGAAGAGCATCATCGCGCCCAGCTTGCGAGCCTCGTCGATTGGCGTGAGGAACGCGTGCACCGGCAGGTTCTCGAAGACCCTGGCATTGACGATCTCCTCGACACGCTCGCGCTCTTCCGGAGTCAGCGCCTGGGGATGAGTGAAGTCGAAGCGGAGCTTGTCGGGGCGAACCGCCGAGCCTGCCTGGCGAACGTGGTCGCCGAGCACCTCCTGTAGGGCCTCGTGCAGAAGGTGCGTCGCCGTGTGGTTCGCCATCGTCGGAAACCGCACCTTCCAGGGGACGACCGCCTTCACCCGATCACCGGCGGCGAAGCCCTCGCCGCGGAAGAGGAGTGCCTGGTCCTCGCCGAAGCGGAAGGCGGCCGCGAGCTCCGCCCGTATCCCGTCCTGCTCGATCCACCCCTGATCGGTGACCTGGCCACCGCCCTCCGCGTAGAAAGGCGATTCCCGCAACTTGGCGAGGAACGAGCCGTCGCCGAGCTCCTCCAGAGCGCCGACCTGAGTCAGCACCTCGGTCTTCTCCCAGCCGACGAAGTCGGTCGCGAAGCCGGCGGCGCGCGCGAAGTCGGCCGCCCGCTGGAGCTCCGTCCTCTCGCCCCCCGCCCGGGAGATCTCGCGGTGCTCCTCCATCAACCGCTTGAACTCGTCCACGTCGACGACCTGTCCGCGCTCCTCGGCGAGCTCGACCGTGAGCTCGATCGGAAAGCCGTACGTGGCCGCCAGGACGAACGCCTGCTCGGCCGTAATCGCCTCGGTGCCCGCGAGCTCCTCGAAGACCTTCAGCCCCCGCGCGAGCGTCTCGCGAAAGCGTTCCTCCTCCGCTTTGACGATGCGCTCGATCTCCTCGGCGTGCTCCCGGAGCTCCGGATAGGCGGACTCCATCTGCTCGAGGACGACCGCCGGGAGCCTGTAGACCCCTTCGAGGCCGATGCGCTGCGCCTGCTGGACGGCGCGGCGGATGAGCCGTCGGACGACGTAGCCCCGGGCCTCGTTGGAGGGCGCGACCCCGTCGGCGATCAGGAAGGTCATCGCGCGGCCGTGGTCGGCCAGCACGCGGTGGGCCTTGGTCGCCTCGGGCGAGTCTCCGTAGGCGACGCCGCTCTCGGCCGCCACCCAGTCCATGATCCGCTGGTAGCCGTCCGTGTCGAAGACCGACTCGACGCCCTGGAGGAGCATGGCGCCCCTCTCCAGCCCGAGGCCCGTGTCGATGTTCTGCTGCGGCAGCGGCGTCAGCTCACCGTCCACCGCCAGATCGAACTCCATGAAAACGAGGTTCCAGAACTCGAGGAAGCGGTCGCAGTCGCACCCGGGCGCGCACTCGGGCCGCCCGCAGCCGTACTCCTCCCCGCGGTCGTAGTAGAGCTCGGAGCACGGGCCGCAAGGGCCCGTATCGGCCGCCTGCCAGAAGTTCTCCGCCCGCGGAAGCCCGACGATGCGCTCCCGCGGGATGCCGACGCGTTCCCAGCCGGCGACGGCCACCTCGTCTTCGCCGAGCTCGAGCTCGGGGTCGCCGGCGAAGACAGTCGCCCAGAGCCGCTCCGGGTCGAAGCCCATCTCCTTGGTGACGAACTCCCAGGCGAGATCGATGGCGCCGTCCTTGAAGTAGTCGCCGAACGAGAAGTTGCCGAGCATCTCGAAGAGCGAGAGGTGGCGCGCGGTGCGGCCGACGTCGTCGAGGTCGTTCTGCTTTCCTCCGGCGCGCATGACTCGCTGTGCGGTCGTCACGCGGGGCGCGGCGGGAGGCTCGAGGCCGAGAAACCAGCGCTTCATCGGCTGCATGCCCGCCACGATGAACAGCGTCGAAGGGTCGTCGGAAGGCGGAATCAGCGAGGCCGACGGGCGCCGGAGATGGTCGTGGCGCTCGAAGAAGGCGAGGAAGCCCTCGCGAAGCTCCGCCGATGTGCGCATGTAACGGATTCTACGTTTGGGCCTGGCTGCCCTAGGAGTTCGCGGATCTCCTCCGGCGCGCCGCGAATCGGGGTCAGACCGCATCGTCCCGTCGGGACTAGGAGGCGCGCCGTTTGACCGTTTCCTCGGCCGCGATCTCGTCGCGAATCTTCTCGAGCGCGCGGCGGATCAGTCGCGAGACGTGCATCTGGGAGATCCCCACCTGCTGGGCGATCTGCGACTGCGTCAGCCCCTCGAAGAAGCGCAGATGGAGGATGCGGCGTTCTCGGTCATCGAGCGCCCGGAGCCCCGGCGCGAGCACGGCCCGGTCTTCGCTCACCTCGTATTCGTGCTCGAGCTCGCCGAGCGATTCGAGCGGGTCGAGGTCGGACCCGTCGTCGCCGCCGCCCCCCGGAGCGGAGAGCGACAGGGTCGCGTAGGCCTGCCCGCTCTCGAGCGCTTCGAGCACCTCTTCCTCCTCGACGCTCGCCGCCTTCGCGAGCTCGGCGATCGTCGGGGAGCGTTCGAGCTGGACGGTCAGCTCCTCAACGAGATGCGACAGGCGTACGTTCAGCTCCTGGAGGCCGCGCGGCACGCGGACCGACCAGCCCTTGTCGCGGAAATGGCGCTTGATCTCCCCGATGATGTTCGGGGTCGCGTAGGTGGTCAGCTCGACGCCGCGTGCGATGTCGAACCGGTCGATCGCCTTGATGAGTCCGATGCAGCCGACCTGGACGAGATCCTCGAGCTGCTCGCCCCGGTACGAATAGCGACGGGCGAGCGAGCGAACGAGCGGCAGGTACTGCTCGATCAGGCGCTCGCGCGCTTCGAGATCCCCCCGCTCGTGATAGCTGCGGAGGAGCTCGCGATCTGTCTTCTCCTCATGCACGGGCACGTGACCCCCCGCTGCGGATGGCCTGCACGCGCTTTTCGAGCCGCAGCCAGTCTCCGTCCTCACGGCTCTCGACGCTGACGTCCTCGACGAGGGTGCCGAGCAACCGGCCAAGGCCCAGCCGGTCGTCGCCCTCGTCTTCGAGGTCCGACTTCAGCGCCGCGCCGTCGAGCGGCCCGACGATCATCGCCAACCCCTCGTTCTGCACGTCGAGCTCGACGGTCACCTCCGATGTCCTGGCGTAACCGCCGTTCTCGAGCACGCTCTCGAGTGCCAGCTGGAGGTCCTCGAGCTGCTCATAGGAGACGTCCAGCCTCGCTGCCAGGCCCCCGACCACGAGCAGAGCGACCCCGTGGTAGGGAGACTGGTGAGGGATCTTGAGCTTGATCGCGCCCGTCACGATGCCTCGCCGCCGCGGTGGAGCTCCTCGTCGATCTCCCGCTCCCGGCGGCCGGCGGCAGCCCGCGCACTCTGCAAGGCGCCGCGGAAATCGCGCCGCGCGCGGAGGGTGGCCACGCCGTGCGCGAGGCCCGCCGCCAGGCCGGAGACCTTCTGAACCGGCCGGGTTAGAGCGATCGTGACCGCGCGCACGGCAGTGTCGAGGTTGTCGGCGGCGTCGACGGCACTGTCCGTGACGCGATCGAGCTTGTCGAGCTGCCCGTTCACGCGATCAACCGTTCCTCCGGCCTTGTTGATCAGGGGGAGCACTTCCTTCTCCAGACCTTGGACCAACGAGGAAACGCTCCGAATGGTTGCGGCCAGGCGAACGAGCGCATAGGCGAGCGCGAGCCCAACGACCACGAGGAACCCGCTCAGCGCGATCCAGAGGACGTCGATCGTCTCGAGGGCAGCCAGGGGCACGGCGCGATCCTACGTCAGTGGGCGGCGGTGATGAGTCCCGCGCCCACGACGACGTCGCCCTCGTAAAGGACCGCCGCTTGCCCCGCTGCAACGCCGTAGGCAGGCTGATCGAGCGCGATTCGGAACCCACGTCTTTCGTCCTCCACGGTCGCCGCGATGGCGGGAGAGCGATAGCGCAGCTTGGCCTCGACGCGGCCGACCTGAACGAAGAGACGCCCGTTGCCGACGCGGATTTGACGGCGCGCGAGCGCTCCCCGTGGGCCGACTACCACGGCGTTCGTCCGGGGATCGGCGCGAAGCGCGTACAACGGCTCCCCCGTCGCGACGCCGAGGCCGCGGCGCTGGCCGGGCGTGAAGCGCCAGAAGCCTCCGTGACGGCCGAGCTCGCGCCCTTCCTCGTCGAGGACGGGGCCGTCGCTCTCGTCCAGTCCCTGGCGGGCGAGGAAATCCCTGTAGTCGGCGCCCGCGAGGAAGCATGCCTCCTGACTCTCCGCTCGGCCCGCAGCCTCCAGCCCGGCTACACGCGCCTGCGAGCGTGTCTCGGCCTTGCTCTGGCTCCCCAGCGGGAACCACAGGCGAGGCAAGACACGCGGATCCAGACGGGCGAGCATGTACGACTGGTCCTTCTCGGCATCCGCTCCGCGGGCGAGCAGCAGCCGGCCGCGATGCTCGGCGAGGCGGGCGTAGTGTCCCGTGACGAGTCGCTGCGCCCCGATCCGGCGGGCGAAAGCGAGCAGGGCGGCGAAGCGGAAGTTGCCGTTGCAGCGAACGCACGGGTTCGGCGTCTCCCCGCGTGCGTAGCCGCGCACGAAGGGCCGGACGACCGCCTTCCGAAAGCCCTCGCGCAGATCCAGCGTGACGTGCGGAAACCCGAGTCGGTGACAGGTCTCCCTGGCCGCAAGCACGGACGCGGGCGAGCAGCACGCCCGCTCCGAGCTCGGCCCGGCAGGGTCGGTCCAGAGCCGCAGGGTCACCCCCACGGGGTCGTGACCGCCGTCGCGGGCGCGGAGAAGAGCCACCGCGCTGTCCACGCCGCCGCTCATAGCCACGGCCACGCGACCCTCATCCAGGGGCGCGGCCAGCGCCGGGCCGAGCGCATCGTGGAGCGCGTCTCCCGCCAGCGGCTCGCCGGGAACACTCGCAGCGGCGAGCGTCGTCAGTCCGCGCACCGCCCCGCAGAGGTCAGCGACTCCTGGCCCCTCCCCGGTTGCCCCGACGAGGCGATCGGCGGCGACCTCGAGGCGGACCCACGCGACGTCGCCGTCGCGCGCCGAGTTCCCGATCAGCTCTGTCATGGCATAGGGCGTACCCCACCCCGCCGATGAAGCTCTGGACGTGAGGAACCTGGCGAACCAGGTGGGTGCCCTGCCAACCGGCGCCGACGGCGGCGGTCGGACCCGAGCTCCCTCTCAGTAGCGTGTTGGTTCTACATTGCGCCCAGAGCCACGCACGGGGTCGAGCACGCACCCTTCACTCTAGCGGAGTCGCTACCCGGCGAAGCGCCACCGGATCGTCTCCCGCCCTTGCACGCCGAGCTCGTCGGCGAGGGCTTGCGTCAGGTCGAACTCGCGCCCCCCGCCGACAGGCGTCTGGTCGACGACTTCGGTGCGCACCTCCATGCTGCCGAGCGAGAGGACGAGGTCGACCCCGCAGGGGAGCACCGGATGCGCGACCCCGAGCGTCCCCGAGTCGAGTGTCGTGCCGCAGGTGGTTGCTCGCGCGTAGGCCTCCGGACGCAGGACTCCGACGATCGCCGACTCCCAGCGCACGGCCGGACCGCGCGGAACGAGCGGCGCGGCGGCTTCGCTCCTGTCCCGGAGAGCGAGCACCCCGAGCGTTGCGAGTAGCGCGGCCGCGGCCAGCGCCGCCTGTCGCTGGAGGAGAGCCGGGCTCACACCCCGCGTGGGCGCTCGAGCATGCCGGCGAACGATTCGCGGACGAGCCCGTCGAACTCGGTCGGCAGAGATCCGTCCGCCTGCGCGAACTCGCGCAGATGCAGGAAGAGGTAGGACCACTCGTCGCGACGCTCGGGGTGCTCACGTACCTCCTCGCGGGCGATGCGCTCGAGATCCCAGAGGTTCCACTGTCGAGGCTCGGTCGTGCGCGGACGGAGCTCGACTACCGAAGGGCGGGCCGGCGCCGCGACTGCGGGCGCCTGTGCGGGCTCGGGCCGCGGCGGAGGGACGGCGCGCAGGCGGAGCAGGCGGGAGCGGAGAGGCTCCGCGCGCGTCGGCGGCGGCTCCTCCTGAACGGGCCCTGCGACGATGGGCTCTGGCGGGGGTTCTGGAGCAGGAGGCGGCGGCGGTGGAGGAGCAGGCTCGGGTTCAGGCGGCGGAGGCGGCGGCGGTGGTGGTGCCGGTTCGGGCTCGGGCTCCGGTTCCGGCCCAGACTCCGGCTGCGAAGATGGCTCGGGCCGAGGCTCCGGCTCGGACGGCGGTTGCGCCTCCGACGGCGTCGGGGCGAGAGGCGCGAGAACCTCGGCCGGTGCCGGCTCTTGGACGGGCAGGGGCGGAGGGACCGCGGGCGGCGCCGTCGTCTCGCGCACCACGGTGGTCGCGAGCGAACCGCGCCAGGCGACCCACTCGATCGTCCAGGCGATGAGGAGCGCCCCCGCCATCACAGGCGGGACCACCCACCACACCACGTCGAGCAGCCAGAGGCCGACGGCGACGAGGCCGATGAAGACGAGCAGCGCGGCGAGGCGAAGGATGGCCAGCTGGTCCGGCACGCGTGAGTGCGTACCAGCCTACGGGTTCTTCGGGCTCTCGTCCTCCGGAGCGGCCTCCGAAGCCTCGTCGGCCGGGCTTTCCTCAGCGGGAGCGCTTTCGGCCTCCGCTTCGGGCTCGGGCTGAGCCTCGGGCTGCGGCTCGGGCTCCGCCTTGGGCGTCGCGACCGGCGAGGGCCGGTTCGACGCCGGCTGCGGTGAAACCGACGCCTCGGCGGCGCGGACGATCGCGTCGATCGCCTCGTGAATGGCCGCATCGCCGTGGCCTGCGGCGGAAAGGAGCTGCTCGGCACCCATGCGCGAGCGCGCGACGATGACGTCTGCCTGCGCCCTGGCCCATTCCAGCGTCTGCTCGACCTCCGCGCGCGCCGCATTCGTGAGCTCGGTGGCCTGGTGCCGCGCCTGCTCGAGGAGGCGGGCGCCCTTCGACTCGGAGTCGCGGAGCTCTTGGCTCGAGTCGCGGTTGGACTTCGTGAGGATCTCGCGCGCCTCAGTGCGGGCCGCGTTCAGGATCTCTCCGCGCTGGCGCTCGGTCTCCTGGCGGATGCGCGCGATCTCTGCTTCGCGCTGCTGAAGATCCATCTGCGACTCGCGAATCTCCTGCTCGGCCTTGCCGACCTGCTTGGCCGCTGCTTCCTGCGCGTCGCGCTCGATCGTGTCCGCGAACTCGGCGGCCGACCGGATCAGATGGAGCGCGTCCATGCGCACGGCATGACCGGACGGCTCGGCGATCGCGCTCCGCGGCGCGGCCTGGAGCACACGAAGCTGCGCCTGGAGCGCGGTCACATGCCGGCGGAAGGCGTCGAAGGCCTCCTCGACCTTGCCCCGGTCGAGCCCGTCGCCCACGCCCGGAATGTCTTCGACGCGGGGCAGCGACGTCAGCGCCGGTCCCTGGGCTCGCCGTGGGTCTTGAGTCGACATTGCGTTACGCCTCCACTCCCCCGTGCTGCACGGGTGTCGCCGAAAAGTATGACTGGATCATCGGCCGGAATGACAGCTTGCCTTAATCGGGTTTGGGCCGCAGCTGAATTCCGAGCTCGCGCAGCTGTTCCTCCTCGATTTCCGAAGGCGCTCCGCTCATGGGGTCGACCCCTGCCTGATTCTTCGGAAACGCGATCACGTCGCGCAGGTTCGGCTCGCGCGCGAGCACCATCATCATGCGGTCGATGCCGAAGGCGATGCCCCCGTGCGGGGGCGCGCCCATTGCGAGCGCGTCCAGGAGGAACCCGAACTTCGTGCGCTGCTCCTCGGGAGAGAGCTCCAGGACGTTGAACACGCGGGCCTGGAGCTCGGGCTCGTGCATCCTGAACGACCCCCCGCCGAGCTCCTGCCCGTTGCCGACGAGGTCGTAGGCGTACGCGACCGCCGATCCGGGATCCTGGTCGAAGGTCTGCTCGAACTCGGGTGCGGGCCGCGTGAACGGATGGTGGCGAGCCGCCCACCGCCCATCCTCCTCGGACCACTCGAACATCGGGAAGTCCGTGATCCAAACGAAATGCCAGGCCTCCTCGTCGATCAGCCCCAACTCTCGCCCGAGGTGCAAGCGGAGGGCTCCCAGCACCCGCGACACGCGCTCCGGCTCGTCGGCGGCGAAGAGGACTGTCGAGCCGGGCTCCCCACGGAAGGCCGCAAGCTCTTCCTCGGAGAGGAACTTGGCGATCGGCGAGCCCACCTCGCCGCTTTCGTCGAAGACGAGATAGGCAAGGCCCTTGGCGCCCCACTCCTTCGCGAAGGCCTCGAGGCGCTCGAGCTCGGCCCGCGAATAGGCCTGCGGCACGCGGAGGAAGCGCACGCACGCCGCGCCGGCGAAGACTCCGAACTCCGAGCCGCGCGTGAGCTCGGTAGCGTCATCAAGCTCGAGCCCGAAGCGGAGATCCGGCTTGTCGGAGCCGAAACGGCGGTCGGCTTCGTCCCAGGTGAGCCGCGGGAACGGGAGCTCGAGCTCGACGCCGATCGTCTCTCGCCAGACGTCCCGGACCATGCGCTCCATCAGGTCGAAGAGGAACTCCCGGTCGGGGAAGGCCATCTCGACGTCGAGCTGGGTGATCTCCTGGACCCGGTCTGCGCGCAGGTCTTCGTCCCGGAAGCAGCGTGCGATCTGGTAGTAGCGGTCGAAACCGGCGATCACGAGCAGCTGCTTGAGGATCTGCGGCGACTGCGGAAGCGCGAAGAAGCGACCCGGCTGCAGCCGGCTCGGCACGACGAAGTCGCGCGCCCCCTCGGGGGTCGGCTTGAAGAGGATCGGCGTCTCGATGTCCGTGAAGCCGTCCCCCTCCATCACCCGACGGATCGTCGAGACGAGACGCGCGCGCAGGCCGAGGTTGCGCTGCATCTTCGGCCGCCGCAGGTCGAGCCAGCGGTAACGGAGACGCAGCGTCTCGTCGACGCCCTCCTCCTCGAGCTGGAAGGGAAGCGTCGTCGAGCGGGCGAGAATCTCGAGCCGGTCGACCTGCAACTCGATCTCCCCGGTCGGGATGTTGGGATTGACCGCCTCGGGTGCCCGGCGGACGACCTCGCCCTCCGCCTGGAGAACGAACTCGTTGCGGACAGTGTGGGCCGTCTCCGCCGCCTCCGGAGCGCGCTCCGGATTCATGACGAGCTGGCAGAGCCCCGTCTTGTCGCGCAGGTCGACGAAGACCAGGCCGCCGTGGTCGCGGCGCGAGTCCGCCCAGCCGGCGAGCGTCAGCCGTTGCCCGACGTGCTCGGGGCGCACCTCGCCGCACATGAGCTCGCGCCATTTCATAGCCCGAGGTCGTCCACGCCGGCGGCCTCGACGTCCTGCTCGCCCCGCTTACGCACGGTGAAGCCGCGCTCGTGGGCGATCACGACCGCGGCTGCACCGAGCCGCTGAGCCTGCGTCAGCTGGCCTTTGAGGGAGCGGCCGGCGTAGTCCGTGTCGGAGGATCGGCCCTCCGCGCGGAGCTTCGCCATCGCCTGGAGAACCTCGGAGCGGCGCGCGGGATCCTCCACGACGAAGAACACGTCGATGGACTCCGGCTCCGCAGGCGCGTCGCCGACAGCGAAGTGGAGCCGTTCGATCCCGGCGCCGAAGCCGACTCCAGGCGTCGGAGGCCCCCCGATCTCCTCGACGAGGTAGTCGTAGCGCCCACCGCCGGAAATCGAGCTCTGCGCTCCCTCCTCCGGGCCGACGAACTCCCAGGTCGTCCGCGTGTAGTAGTCGAGGCCGCGGACGAGCCGGTGGTCGATGTTGTGCTGGACCCCGTAGCCCTCGAGATACGTCCGCACTGCGTGGAAATGCTCACGGCATTCGTCGCAGAGGTACTCGTCGATGGTCGGAGCCGACGCTAGTGCGGCGCGTACTTTCTCGTTCTTCACGTCGAAGACGCGCAGCGGGCTCGTCGCCTTCTTCTCGCGCGCTTCGTCGTCCAGGTGGTCGTCGTTCGCGTCGAGCCAGGCGACGAGGGCCTCCACGTAGCGCGGCCGGCAGTTCCGGTCCCCGATCGAGTTGAGATCGAGCCGGTACTCTGTGACGCCGAGCGCGCCCAGGAGCGCGTCGTAGAGCTGGATCAGCTCTGCGTCGATCGCAGGGTCGGCGGTTCCGATCGCCTCGACCGACAAGTGCCAATGCTCCCGGTAGCGCCCGCGCTGGGGGCGCGCGTACCTGTACATCGGCACGATCGTGAAGAGCTTCTGCGGCTGGGGATCGTGGTGCAGGCCGTGCTGGAGGTAGGCGCGGGCGATGGGCGCGGTGCCCTCGGGCCGGAGCGTGAGGGAGCGCTCGCCCCGGTCGAGGAACGTGTACATCTCTTTCTGCACGACGTCGGAACCGCTTCCCGAGGTGCGCTGGAAGAGCTCCGTGTCCTCGAAAACCGGCGTCGCGATCGGGCGGTAGCCGTAGGCGCGGCAGAGCCTGTCGGCCTCGCGCAGGATCCGCTCCCAGTGCGGCCAGTCTTTCGCCAGGACGTCGTGCGTCCCCGGCGGAGCCTCGAACTTCACGTTCGTGCGCGGAGCTCGGCGAGGAATGGATTCGTTTCGAGCTCGTGCCCGAGAGTCGTCTGAGGGCCGTGGCCCGGATAGACGACGGTTTCGGCGGGGAAGCGCTCGGCGAGCTGACGGATGGAGGCGAGAAGCGTCTCCCAGTCCCCGTTCGGCCGGTCGACGCGCCCCACCGATCCGGAGAAGAGCACGTCTCCTGAGAAGAGGCATCCGTCGGCCGCGTAGGCGAGGTGAGCCTCCGTGTGCCCGGGCACGAGCAGGGTCTCGAAGCGGATGCCGGCGAGCTCCAGCTCCTCGTCGCCCCGAAGGCGCACGTCGGGCTCGTAGGGCTCCAGGACAACCCCTCCGAGCCCCGCCGGGACGAAGTCGTTGATCCGCTCCAGGCGGTCGCTCTCCTCGGCTGCGAAGTGGACCGGGGCGCCGGTCGCACGCGCCACCTCGGCGACGCCTGCGACGTGGTCGATGTCCCCGTGAGTGATCAGGATGGCCGCGCAGCGGGAGTCGCCGAGAGCGCTGTCGACGTCCGTCCAGGCCCCGGGCCAGCCCGGGTCGACCACCACCGCCTCGATCCCGCCGGCGGCTCGCACGACGTAGCAGTTCACGGCGAAGGGGCCCAGCTCGAGCTGGGTCACGTCCAGGCTCATCGCGCGGATGAGTCTAACGCCGCCTCGCTAGACTGCCGCCGCCGTGGAAACGTGGAATCTGCCCGAGATCGAGACTCCCAAGGGCAGCCGCTCTCCGGTCGTCCTCAAGAGCGAAGACGAGGCTCGCGCCGTCCTCATCGGCCTCGAGCCCGGGCAGGAGCTCGGCGATCACCAGGTCAAGGAGCACGCCTGGGTGCTCGTGGTCCACGGGCGAACGCGGATTCGCGCAGGCGGCGAGGAGATCGACGCGGGAACGGGCACGCTTGCGCATTTCGAGCCCGACGAACGGCACTCGGTGAGCAGCGACGAGGGTGCCAAGGTCCTGCTCCTGCTCGCGCCCTGGCCCGGCGAAGGCCACTACCGGGGCAGGTGAGCCGCGGTCTCAGTCGCGCTTTTCCCGCACGCGTCGCTGCCTGCGGGAGAGCGTTCGGTACATGACCACGTCGACGAGATAGCTGAACGGAATGAAGAAGGCGAGTAGCGTGACCGCCGTGTAGACCTTGGCGGCGACGCTCGTGTCCTTCGCGCTCGTCAGGAAGACGACCACGAGGATGAGCGGCGCGAAGATGGCCGTGCGTCGGAGGACTCGTTTCAGAGTCGGCTTGGGGATCTCGCGGCCACGGCGATCGCGAGGCGAGCTCGTCGCCGCGCTCTTGCCGTCCTTGGCGGGCTCGGCCGTCGGGCGCTCGACCACGACCTCTTCGCCCTCCTCGGTCTCGACGACGTACTCGTACTCGTGTCGCTTCAGCTTGTCGCGGCGGCGGCGCACCTTCCGACTCGGCATGTGGCGATTATGCCCCGGTAGGGCGTGTCAGCGCGTCCAGGCGACTACGCCGTCCTTAATCACGGCGGCCACGATGTCGCCGGCGAAATGGTATGCAAGGTGCCGCCAGTCGCGGGTGTCGAGGAGAACGAGGTCGGCGTCATAACCCGGCGCGATCCTCCCAACGCGGTCGGCGCGGCCGAGAACGTGGGCGGCGTTGACGGTGCAAGCGGCCAGCGCCGCCACCGGCCCGAGTCCCATCTGGGTACACGCGAGCGTCATCGCCACCGGCAGGCGCTCGCAGAACGCGCTGCCGGGGTTGAAATCCGTGGCCAGGGCGACGATCGCGCCGGCCTCGAGCAGATCGTGCCCGGGAGGCATGGGACGCCCGAGGAAGACTGCCGCCACGGGCAGGAGAACGGCGGCCACGTCGCTTCGAGCCAGCGCCTGAACGCCTTCGGGGCCGGTCGCCTCGAGGTGGTCGACCGAGCGGGCACCGAGCTCGATCGCGAGCTGGATGCCTCCTCCCTCCGTGAACTGGTCGGCGTGCAGGCGAAGGCTGAGGCCGGCATCCCGGCACGCCTCGAGGTAGCGGCGAGCGTGGGCCGCGTCGAATGCGCTCCTCTCGAGGAAGACGTCGGCGGCCTCGGCGAGCCGGGCGGCCTCGGGAAGGACCTCCTCCAGCGCGAAATCGAGGTACGCATCCGCGTCTGGAAACTCGGGCGGGACCGCGTGCGCGCCGAGCCACGTCGGGATGCCGCCCGCCTCTCGGATCACGCGCAGCTGCGCCAGCTCGGTGTCGCGGTCGAGGCCGTAACCCGACTTCGCCTCGAATGTCGTCGTTCCGGCGGCCAGCATCCAGGCCCGGTGGCGGGCGAGCGCCACCGCGAGGCCCTCCTCCCCGGCAGCACGGGTCGCTCCGACGGTGGAGAGGATCCCCCCGCCGGCCGCGTGCAGCTCCTCGTAGGTCGCGCCGGCCGCGCGCCTCGAAAACTCGTCGGCGCGATCCCCGGCGAAGCACGCATGGGTGTGGCAGTCGACGAGCCCCGGCACGACCGAGCGACCGCGCCCGTCGAGCTCCTCCACGTCGCCGTCGAGAGCTCCGAGATCGCTCATACGTCCCACGGCGCTCAGGCGCCCGTCCTCGCAGAGGAGGTACGCGTCCTCGTAGGCATCGAGCTTGCTCATGCCCGCCGGGCCCCGAAGCGGGGCGTGAGTGCCCGCCGGCGACACGACCCCCGCGAGATCACGGATCAGGAGCTTCGCCACCGCGCGGGACCCTAGAGCGCCGGAGCCCAGCAGACTACTGTTTCGCAGGGCGACAACAGGCCGGAGGGGCCTCTTTCAGTGGGCCCCTCCTGACGAGCTCAGACTGCTTAGGTCGACCGTGCTACGTGAGCGCCTTCGTGATCACCTCGCAGAAGAGGGTGAAGTCGCTGTCGAGATCGGGGTGCGGTCCCTTGTTGACGATGATCTCCGAGGAGATGAACTCGTTCGTCTCCAAATCGAAGGTGTCGGCGAAGGTTACGAAGCCGGCGTCGCGGAGAAGGACGCGGCCGTTTGCCGTCTGGATCTTCTCCGGGAGGCCCTTGAAGGAGGTGAGGAAGGTGATCGTGCCCGCCTCCTCGTCCACGATCGGCGCTGGTCCGCTGATCAGCCCTGCCGACGAAATGAAGACGGACTTGCCGTTCACCGGGTTCGTGAACGTCGCCCTGAAGGAGCTGGTGTCCTTGAAGCTCCCGTCCGCGTAGAGGAAGAAGTTGTCCGTGACCACGAGCTTCACGTCGACAGGGATCCCGCAGATCTCGTCCGAGAAGCTCTCCGTGAAGTGGTCGTGGAACTGTTCGATCGGTTTCGCCCCGAACGCGCTTGCGGGCAGGACGGCGAGCGCCGTGATGAGAGCCACGAGAAGCGCCCGTGCCACAGTAGGTCGGCCCATGTGAACCTCCTTCCCCTCGTTGAACGAGGAAGCCGCCAAAGAGCCAACCGACACTAAAGTCTCGGAGAAGCGAGAGTCAAGGCAGCGTCAGGAAGTAGCGCCCAAAAAGCGCCTTCGCAGCTTCCGGCAGGGTGAGGCAGTTCGGCCGGAGGTCACGCGGCGAAGGCCGCGCAGAACTCTCCGAAGTCCGCGTTGACGATCTGGTGCGGGCCTGCCTCGAAGACGACGTTTCCGTCCGCGTCGAACACGACCTTGCCGGCGTCGAGAAGGACGACCCCAAGCCCCGGGAAGGCGACGCGGAAGCGCAGCCCCACATCGGACTCCGTGCCCTCCTCGAGATCTACGGTTAGTTGGAGCACTTGGTCCGCAGAAACGGATCCCCCGGTCGCCTCATTCGTGAGCGTGCCGTGGAAGGGGAGGTGGAACTCGATGCGGACGGGGTTGCCCTGTTTATCGAAGAACGTCGTGATCGTCACCCTTCCGTCGAACACTTCGAGGAAGGGGAAGTCGCATGAGGTGCTATCCACCTGCTCAATGTGGATGTCCTCGATCACGATCTTCTCCGGAGGCGCGGCTGCAGCCTGAGCGATCACTGCGAGCGAGAGCCCGACCACAAGCGAGGCACAAAGCACAAGCCGACGACCTCTCTGCCCCATGTGGCAATCCTCCTTTCGCCCGGGGCGAGTATCGGCCCTCGCCGCCATCGGGGTCAAGGCCGGTCAACTTCTCGCGTGCCGCGCTTTCAGCAACCCGCGTCGGCGCGGACCACTTCGGTGCCCGGGTCTGTTCCAACAGGCGACCGGAAGTCGACATCGCGACATTTGGTGTCTCATGCTCGAACTACTTGCGCGGGTCGCCTATGAGAAGGCGATCTCGACGCGACCCTCGACGGGGCCGCAACGGCGCCCGCTTCTCAGCCAGGCTGACCGGGTACTTCGAGACCGTGCTCCTTGGCCGCGGCGCGCGCCTCGTCGTAGCCGGCGTCCAGATGCCGGAGGACGCCGATGCCCGGATCCGTCGTCAGCACGCGCTCCAACCGTTCCGCGGCGTCGTCCGTGCCGTCGGCGACGACGACCATGCCGGCGTGAATGGAGTTGCCGATTCCGACGCCGCCACCATGGTGAACGCTCACCCACGTCGCGCCCGCAGCCGTGTTGAGGAGCGCATTGAGGATGGGCCAGTCGGCGATGGCATCGGAGCCGTCCTGCATCGCCTCCGTCTCGCGATACGGCGAAGCGACCGAGCCCGAGTCGAGATGGTCGCGCCCGATCACGACCGGAGCCGACACGCGCCCTGAGCGAACGAGCTCGTTGATTCCCAGCCCCGCCTTGGCGCGGTCGCCGTAACCGAGCCAGCAGATGCGAGCCGGAAGCCCCTGGAAGGCGACGAGCTCCGGGGCCAGCTCGAGCCACTTCTGGAGGAGCCGGTCGTCCGGGAAGAGCTCACGCAGCATCCCGTCGATTGCCGCGATGTCCTCCGGGTCGCCCGAGAGCACGGCCCAACGGAAAGGACCGATGCCTCGGCAGAAGAGCGGCCGAATATAGGCCGGGACAAAGCCCGGGTATGTGAACGCACCCTCTACGCCCGCCTCTAGCGCCTCCCCTCTGAGGTTGTTGCCATAATCGAAAACATAGCTCCCTTGCCGGACGTACTCGAGCAGCCCTTCGACGTGGCGGGCTATCGACTCGGCGGCGCGGCGCAGGTACTCGTCCGGATCGCGCTCTCTGAGCTCAGCCGCCTCTTCCACCGAGAGGCCCACCGGGATGTAGCCGTTGAGGGGGTCGTGGGCTGCCGTCTGGTCGGTGACGAAATCGAAGTGCTCTCCGCGCCGTGCGAGCCCCGGGACGATCTCCGCCGCGTTGCCGAGAAGGCCGACCGAGAGCGCACGTCTCTCCTTGGCGGCGTCCCGCACCCGGGCAAGCGCGTCGTCGACCGAATCCGTCGACTCGTGCAGGTAGCGCGTTTCGAGCCGTCGGTCAATGCGCGTTGGATCCACCTCGATGCAGAGGGTGGCTGCGCCGGCCATGGTGGCCGCGAGCGGCTGCGCCCCGCCCATGCCGCCGAGCCCGGCGGTGAGGATCGTCTTCCCGCTCAGATCGGGAGAGCCGAAATGCCTCTCGCCGGCCGCTGCGAACGTCTGGTAGGTGCCCTGGAGGATTCCCTGCGTGCCGATGTAGATCCAGCTCCCGGCCGTCATCTGGCCGAACATCGTCAGCCCGAGCGCCTCGAGCCTGCGGAACTCTTCCCAGGTCGCCCACCGCGGGACGAGCAGCGCGTTGGCGATGAGGACACGCGGCGCGCCGGGGTGGGTGCGGAAGACGCCGACCGGCTTCCCGCTCTGAACCAAGAGCGTCTCGTCTTCGCCGAGAGCAAGCAGGGAGCGGACGAGCGCCTTGAGGGCCTCGTGGTTGCGAGCCGCCTTGCCGGAGCCGCCGTAGACGATGAGCTCCTCCGGCTTCTCCGCCACCTCGGGATCCAGGTTGTTCAGCAGCATCCGCAGCGGGGCCTCGGTCTGCCAGGAGCGGGCGTTCAACGTTTGCCCTCGAGGCGCACGAATCGACGAAAGGTCGCCGCAGAGCTCCTCGACGACCGCCTCGAGAGAGCGGACGCTCACGAAAGCTCACCCGTTTCGCGCTCGACGGCGGACACGAACTCTCCGGAGCGGATCGCTTCTGCCACCCGCTCGATGTCGGGAGCGAGCGAACGATCCTCTTCCAGCGCGGGCGAGAGTCCCCGGACGAAGGAATGCGCGGCGCGGGCGCCCAGTCCGGGCTCGAGCGGAGCGAGGAACTCGACACCTTGAGCCGCGGCCAGCAGCTCGATGGCCAGAGCGCGCTCGACGTTGCCGAGCACGACCCAGCACTTGAGAGCGGACGCGTTTCCCATTGGGACATGATCCTCTTGCCCGGCGCTCGTGGGAATGGAATCGACACTGGCCGGATGGCAAAGCACCTTGTTCTCGCTGACGAGCGCGGCCGCCACGTACTGGGGGATCATGAAGCCCGAATTGAGTCCGCCGTCAGCCGTGAGGAATGCGGGCAGCCCGGACAACGAGGGGTTGACGAGACGCTCGACGCGCCGCTCCGAGATAGAGGCGAGCTCGGCGAGGGCGATGGCCATGGAGTCGAGCGCGAAGGCCACGGGCTGGCCGTGGAAGTTTCCGTTCGAGACCAGCTCGCCCTGCTCGACGAACACGAGCGGGTTGTCCGTCGCCGAGTTCACTTCGACGGCGATCGTCTCCTCGGCATAGCGCAGGAGATCGCGACTCGCGCCGTGCACCTGCGGAGCGCACCGAAGCGAGTAGGCGTCCTGCACCTTGTCGCACCACCGGTGGGACTCGATGATCGCCGAGCCCTCCACCAGCCGAACGACGTTCGCGGCCGATTCGCCCTGACCGCGTAGCGGGCGGAGAGCGTGAATCTCCGGCATGAAGCTGACGCGAGAGCCCTGGAGCGCCTCGACCGAGAGGGCGCAGGCGATATCCGCCGTCTTCATGAGCCGCCGCGCGCGCACGAGCGCGAGCGCGGCCATGGCTGCCATGAACTGCGTTCCGTTCACGAGCGAAAGACCTTCCTTCGCCTGCAGGCGCACCGGCTCGAGGCCGGCACGCGACAGCGCTTGGGCGCCCGGAAGGGTGTCCCCGTTGACGGTCGCCCAACCCTCTCCGACGAGAGGGAGGGCGAGATGGGCGAGCGGTGCGAGGTCCCCGGAGGCTCCGACGGAGCCGCGGCTGGGGACGACCGGCAGGACGCCGCGGTTGAGGCACCCGAGCAAGAGCTCCACCGTCTCGATGCGCGCGCCGGAATAGCCCTTGGCCAGTGTGTTGGCGCGCAGGAGCATGGCCGCCCGCACGACCTCGTCGGGGTAGGGGTCGCCGACCCCGCAGGCGTGGCTGCGCAGAAGGCGAAGCTGGAGCTCCTCCGAGAGCTCGGGCGGGATCGTCTTCTCGACGAAGCGCCCAAAGCCGGTGTTGATCCCATACGTGTGCTCGCCGGCCGCGCCGCGGGCCGCCTTCTCGACCAGCTCGCGCGCAGCGCGCATCCGCCCGCGCCCGTCGTCGGACAGCGCGGCGGGCGTGCGCTCGATCGCGACCGCCCAGACGTCCTCGACGCGAAGATCGTCGCCGTTCAAGAGCACGGCCGTGGTAACCGCCATCCCGGGCAAGTCTAGAGCGCGGCCGGAGAGCCGCTACGGACGCTCAGTCGTCGAGCAGACGGAGCTCGAGCACCCGGGTCGAATCGAAGCCCTCGATCCTGAGCACCGCGCCCGCCGCGTCGACTGCGGCTCCGGCGGGCATCAGGCCCACGAGCTCGCAGCCGACGACCTCAGCGCCTCGAGCGTGGGCCTCGGCGACGATGCGCTCCACGATCTCGTGTAGCGCCGAAGCTTCCCAGTCGGTCACGTTCATGCTCACCTGAACGAGCCCGGCGTTCGGCAAGTCGAGCCCCAGCGCTCGTACCCCTGGGTAACCGCCGTCGCGCTCCCGCACGATGGCGGCGATCTCGCGTGCGACCTGGGCGTCACGCGCGTGGAGATTCACGTTGAAGGCGATCAGGGGCCGCCTGACGCCGACGAGCACGCCACCGGCGGTCGGATGGAGGCGGTTCGGGCCCCGGTCCGGGGAGAGCTCACCCTCGTCGACGCGCCGCTGGAGTTCTTCCGGCCCTCCCCGGCGATAGAACGCCGGCTCGCGGCCGTCTTCGGTCAGCCGGCCGTAGAAGAAGACCGGCAGCTCGAGCTCCGACGAGATCCGGTCGGCTAGCTCCGTCGCGGCCGCCCGCGCAGCCGACTCGTGCTCGGGCCGCAGGAAGACGAAGGGGACGACATCGGCGGCGCCGACGCGGGGATGCGCGCCCTGGTGGCGGCCGAGATCGATGAGGTCCACGGCCCGGCGAATCCCGGCCACAAGCGAGTCGACGAGCTCCCGGCCCGACCCCACGAGGGTGTAGACGGACCGGTGGTGATCGGTGTCGGCGTGGACGTCGAGGAGCCGCGCCGGCCCGGACATCGCCTCGCGCAGAGCGGCCAGCGTCGCCTCGTCGCGGCCTTCCGAGAAATTGGGCACGGACTCGAGCGGAAGCGGCACGGCGCCAGCATAGAAGGGTGAAAGGGGGCCGTCGCTAGACTCGAAGTTGGTGTCCACGCAGACGACAAAACACCCGCATCTCAGGATCTTCGCGCGCCTACTCGGGTTCCTCCGGCCCTACCGCCGGTCCCTCGCCGTCTCGATCGTGCTCGCGGCTGCGTCCCAGACTGCGTCGATCGGGCTCATCCGTCTGACGCAGAGCGTCATCGACGACGCGATCCGCCCGCGAGATCATCGCATGCTCTGGATCCTGGTTGGGATCATCGCGGGGCTCGGGGCGGTGAAGGCCCTCCTCATGGTCGGCCGCCGCTTCATCTCCGGAAGGCAGGCGCTCGGCGTCGAGTTCGACATGCGAAACGCCCTCTACGCGCACCTGCTCCGTCTCTCCTTCGGCTTCTACGACCGTCACCAGACCGGGCAGTTGATGTCACGCGCCACGGTCGACCTCCAGGGCGTGCGCTTCTTCCTCGGCTACGGCCTCATCTTCCTCGCCCAGAACCTCTTCACCATCGTCGGCGCGACCGCGATCATGTTCTGGACGGACTGGCGCCTGGCGCTGGTCGCGCTCGCGATCACTCCGATCCTGATCGCCCTCGCGTACCGGTACAGCCACGTCTCGCACCCCGTTCTCCGCGACGTCCAGCAGAGGATGGCGGACGTGGCGACAGTGGCCGAGGAGAACATCGTCGGCGTCCACGTCGTCAAGTCGTTCGCGCAGGAAGAAAAGGAGCAGCAGAAGTTCGCGCGGCGCTCGGAGGCCGTCTTCGAGCGGACGATCGACGCGAACCGGCAGCGGTCGCTCTACGTCCCCCTGCTCGCGTTCATCCCGCTCCTCGCGCAGGCGGCCATCCTCCTCCTGGGCGGCTGGATGGTCGTGCACAACGAGCTGACCGTCGGCGAGTTCTTCGCCTTCAACCTCTACGTCTCGATGCTGATCATGCCGCTGCGGATGCTCGGCATGTGGATCGGGCAGTCGCAGCGGGCGACAGCTTCCGGCGAGCGTATCTTCCAGGTCCTCGACGAGCCCGAGGAGATCGCCGACCGACCCGGGGCCGTCGATCTTCCCCCCGGCGAGGGGCGCATCGCCTTCGAGCGGGTGACGTTCGGCTACGACCGCGAGCGCCCGGTACTGGACAGCATCGAGCTCGAGATCGAGCCGGGCAGCAATGTGGCGGTGATCGGCCACACGGGCTCGGGCAAGACGACTCTGACCGCCCTCGTACCGCGCTTCTATGACGTCACCGCGGGCCGACTGACCGTGGACGGCACCGACGTGCGCGATGTGACGCTGACGTCGCTCCGCCGCGCGATCGCCGTCATCTCGCAGGATCCCTTCCTCTTCTCCACGACGGTGCGTGAGAACATCGCCTTCGGCGCGCCGGCTGCCACGGACGAGGAAGTCGAGCGGGCCGCGCGACGGGCCCAAGCTCACGAGTTCATCGCCGAGCTGCCGCAGGGCTACGACACGGTCATCGGCGAGCGCGGGATCACGCTCTCCGGAGGCCAGCGCCAGCGAATCGCGATCGCGCGCGCGATCGTCACGAACCCGCGCATCCTCATCCTCGACGACGCCACCGCCTCGGTCGATGCGACGACGGAGGCGAAGATCAGGATTGGCCTGCGCGAGGCGATGGAGGGCCGGACGACGCTGATCATCGCCCATCGGCTCTCCACCATCTCGCTCGCGAACGAGATCGTCGTCCTCGACCACGGCCGGATCGCGGCGCGCGGGACGCGGAGCGAGCTCGCCGAGACCAGCGCGGTGTATCGCGAGATCTACGAGCACGGGATGATCGAGCAGGAGTTCATCGCCCGGCTGGAGGCGACGGCGTGAGGGCGCGCTTTTGGCACGAGCGGTGCGCCACGGGCGCGAATTTCGGCGTTAGGCTGACGCCGTCGGGTTGGGGAGGTGGGTTTCCCACACTCGCGCGCGTAATTCGTGGTGGTCGGCGATGAGGGTCTGGCAGCCCGGCAGCCACCTGACGATGCAGCGCGGTGCCGAGGTTGCCGACTGGTCCTGGCGGCGCACCGCCCGCCGCATCTCGACGCTCGCCCGCCTCGCGAGCCGCTACAAGCTCCGCACCGGACTGGCCGTTGCGAGCCTCCTCGCGGCGACACTCACCGCGCTCGCACCCCCGTACCTCGCCAAGCTCGCCCTCGACGACGGGATCCGCGACCAGGACTACCGCACCGTCGTCATCGTGGTCATCGTCTTCCTCGTCGCGGGCCTCCTGAACTGGGTCGCGAGCGCGGCACAGACGTACTTCACGGGCTGGACCGGCGAGCGGATCCTCGCCGACCTGCGCAACACGCTCTTCCGCCATCTCCAGCGCCTCTCGCTCGGCTTCTTCGAGAGGAACCGCGCCGGCGTCATCATCAGCCGGCTGACGAACGACATCGAGGCGCTCGACCAGCTCGTGACGGACGGAGTCACGAGTCTCTTCCAGAACTCGCTCATCCTCGGCGGCACCGCCGTGATCCTCTTCGTCCTCGACTGGCGGCTCGCGCTCGCGACGCTGGCCGTCTTCCCGCTGATGGCCGCGGCGACGGCGGTCTTCCGCCTGATTTCGTCACGGGCATACCGCGCCGTGCGCGAGCGGCTCGGCCTGGTGACCGCGACGCTCGCCGAGGACATCGCCGGCATGCGCGTCGTGCAGGCCTTCAATCGCCAGTCGGCGAACGATCGCCATTTTCGCCAGGTGAACGCCCACTACCGGGCCGCCAACCACGTCACGGTCGTGACGAACGGGCTCTACTTCCCCTTCGTCGACTTCCTGTCGACGGCCTCGACCGCCGTCGTCCTCGGCTACGGCGGCTATCGCTATTTCGACGGCTCGATCCAGATCGGCACGCTGCTCGCCTTCATGCTCTACCTGTCGAACTTCTTCGACCCCGTGCAGCAGCTCTCGCAGCTCTACAACACGTTCCTTTCCGCGGTCGCGGCGCTCGACAAGATCATGGACGTCATGGACGAGGTCCCGGAGGTCGAGGACGCGCCCTACGCCCGCTCGCTTCCCCAGATCGAGGGCAGAGTCGCCTTCGAGAGCGTCCGCTTCGGCTACGGCAGCGGGCCGGAAGTCCTGCACGGGATCGACCTGGACATCGCCCCGGGCACAACCGTTGCCCTCGTCGGGCATACGGGCGCCGGCAAGTCGACGATTGCCAAGCTCCTCGCCCGCTTCTACGATCCGCGCGACGGCCAGATCACGATCGACGGCCACGACCTCCGCCAGGTGACCCAGGAGAGCCTGCGGCGCCAGCTCGGGATCGTGCCGCAGGAAGGGTTCCTCTTCGCGGGCACGGTGCGCGAGAACATCGCCTTCGGCCGCCCGGACGCCAGCGAGGAGGAGATCGTCGGCGCCGCCCAGGCCGTCGGTGCGCACGAGTTCATCGTGGAGCTCGAGGAGGGCTACGAGACCGAGGTGGCCGAACGCGGCGCCCGCCTCTCTCTCGGCCAGCGCCAGCTCGTCGCTTTTGCCCGCGCCCTCTTGGCCGACCCCCGGATCCTGATCCTCGACGAGGCGACGTCGAGCGTGGACATCGGAACCGAGCGCCGAATCGAGGTCGCGCTCGGACGGCTCCTCGCGGGACGGACGGCTTTCATCATCGCCCACCGCCTATCGACGATTCGCAACGCCGATCTCATCGTCGTGCTCGAGCATGGGCGCGTCGTCGAGCAAGGCACCCACGAAGAGCTGCTCGCCCACGCGGGCCGTTACCTCTCGCTCTACGGCGATTGGGCCGCCGCTGCGGCGTGATCGAGGGGGTCGATCAGGGAAGGAGCGGCGATGGCGAAGTTCTACTCTGAGTGCGGCGCTCGGGGCTAAGAGGGCGAAACCAATCGCGCTGAATCCGGCTTGAAATGGTCATTTCTGGGTGTTACAGGGTGAGCAGGCCGGGTACAAGAAATGACGCTCGCGCCTTCCAACCTACGGCGAGCGACAAGGGGGTTTGCACACATGGAAAGCACTTCCAGGACAGCCATGGATCCATGGACCTACGGCAATGCCGAGACGATCGGCGTCGACGCCACCCGGAATCTCGATCTGACCGGGTTCAGCGTCGAGGCCACGGACGGCGGTATCGGCAAGGTCGACGAGGCGACATACGAGACGTCGCGCAGCTACATCGTCGTCGATACCGGGCCGTGGATCTTTGGAAAGAAGGTCCTTCTGCCCGCCGGAGTCGTCCAGCGGGTCGACCTCGACTCGGAGACGGTGTTCGTCAACCGGACGAAGGACGAGATCAAGGACTCGCCCGAGTTCGACGAGATGAACTACCACGACGATGCCTACCGCTCCGAGGTGGGCGACTACTACTACGGCGGCACCCGCGGCCGAACATCCGACGTCCGCTAGCAAGAGAGATCGTTGGGACGAGAAAGCGGCGGCCCGATCGGGCCGCCGCTTCTGCTTCGTGAAGCTTTTCGCGCGAATCCGCCTTAGCCTGATCTAACCTGTCCGCGTGCTTTCGGCAGGGTCGGTCATCGGGCAGGCGTGGGAGATGTACAAGGCGCACTGGCGCCATCTCATCCCGGTCGCGTTCGTCGTCTACGTCCTCATCTCCCTGTTTGCGCTACTGCTCGTCGTGCTGCTCGGTTGGTTCGGGGTGCTCGTCGGAGCCCTCATCGCGTTGGCCGGAGTGTTCTGGCTCCAGGGAGCGCTCGTGATCGCCATCGACGACGTACGCGATGGGAGAGTGGACCTCAGCATTCGGGAGACGCTCAATCGCGTCTTGCCGCGGCTGAACACCCTCACGTTCGCGGGTTTGCTGGCCGCGGTGGGAATCACGATCGGGTTTATCCTCCTGATCGTCCCGGGATTGATCCTGATCACGCTCTGGCTCCTGATCGTCCCGGCGATCATGCTCGAGAACCGCGGCGTCTTCGAGTCGTTCGGACGCAGCCGCCAGCTGGTGAGCGGCCACGGGTGGAGCGTCTTCGGCGTGATCGTCCTGACGGTCGCAATCCTCATCGCTGTCAACATCGGGCTCGGCCTTGTCGAGGCCGCCTTCGACAGCCGGTGGCTGAATCTCCTGCTGGACATCGTGAGCCAGACCGCGACTGCTCCGTTCCTGGCGCTCGCCTGGACGATCAGCTACTTCGAGCTCCGCGCGATCAAGGAACCGACGCCGGCTATAACCCCCTAGGCATGGCCGAGCTCGACAAGGAGACCCAGGAGCGGATCGACGAGCCCGTCTCCGAGCAGGCCGAGGAGGAGACCCGGCTCACGCCCGCGGAGGCGGTCGCCCAGATGCGCATCCGGGTGCCACCGCGGGCCAACCGCAAGCTCGCGGCGCTCCTCGAGCGCGTGAACGAAGACAAGCAGCTGAAGGGCTGGTGGCACGCCTCGAACGTGAACGCGGTCAAGCGCCTGGAGATCAACGACCACTCGTGGGTGCACATCCAGATCGTCGCCAACATCGCGCTGAAGCTCCTCCGTCAGCTGACAAAACATGGAGTCGAGCCGGCCGTGGTTCGCGACTACGGGATGACGCGCGACGACGCCGAAGTCGTCGTCGTTCTCGGCGCGCTCCTGCACTGCGTCGGGATGGCCATTCACCGCGAGGGGCACGAGGACTGGAGCCTCTTCCTTTCAGAGCCGAAGCTGCGCCAGCTCCTCGACGGCCTGTACGAGGACCCCGACCTGACCGTGATCAGCTCCGAGGTGCTCGGCGCGATCACGAGCCACCGTGACTACGGCCAACCGCTCACACTCGAGGCCGGGATCGTCCGCGTCGCCGACGCGCTCGACATGGCGAAGGGTCGTTCCCGCATTCCCTTCGAGCACGGGCGCGTATCAATCCACTCGCTGTCGGCGGCCGCGATCGAGTCCGTGGCGATCAAGGACGGTGTCGCCACTCCCGTGCTGATCGAGATCACGATGAACAACTCCTCGGGCGTCTATCAGGTGGACGAGCTCCTGAAGGCGAAGCTCCGGGGCTCGGGCCTCGAGCCCTACGTCGAGGTGATCGCTCACATCGACACGGAATCCGAGAAGAGCCTCATCCCGCTCTACCGGCTCGAGCTCTAGTCGTGGGGCCGCCGCTAGAATGGTCGGGCCCTTGCGGGGTCGTCTAATGGTAGGACGCCTGACTCTGGATCAGGTAGTCAAGGTTCGAATCCTTGCCCCGCAGCCTCACACAAACGACACGAAGGCGCGGGTTCCTTTCGGATAAAAGAGGGCCGCCCGAGAGAGGCGGCCCCTATGCTGAGGAGAGGAACGACGCCTTGCGGCCTGGCGTCGTCCCATTCCTTCTTCGGCACTGATCCCTTTCCTCTTTAGTTCGAGCCCTCTGCCGCCGACAATGGCGCATGAGGATCAAAGTCCTCCTGCGGCTCGGGGATTGACCGCCAGCATGCCCGACGCAGATTGAACGGCGGCCTCACGGCCGCCGTTCGCTTTTTCGGATTCGGTACCCTGTGCTTGCCGGGCGCATTCGTCTAGTGGCCTAGGACGCCGCCCTCTCACGGCGGTAGCACGGGTTCGAATCCCGTATGCGCCTCCTCCGAAAAGCCCCGCTCAGGCGGGGTTTTTCT
>Ga0209874_1000062_pt1 | contig 26012 bp, 28 predicted proteins | sample GWRWN1_20_30_FD_187216 | JGI IMG/M metagenome (GOLD analysis project Ga0209874, IMG submission 187216) | Riverbed sediment microbial communities from areas with no vegetation in Columbia River, Washington, USA - GW-RW N1_20_30 (SPAdes)... | ecosystem: Environmental > Aquatic > Freshwater > River... | reverse complement strand
GGGGTGACGCCTTTGGGATAAATTCTCATCCTATATTCTGATACCCCCTCAGCTTGCTGCGGGGTAGTTCATTGGCGCGGCCGTGGGTCCCTGCGCCGGCTGGTTAGGCGCAAAAATCAGGAAAGATTGCCGGTCCAAAAAGTCGAACTCGCTTTGCAATCTGTAGCCCGCCTGCTCCATCTCTCTTTTGATAAATTCGCTAGGCGTGTAGTGCTGCCACAAGCCGTCAAGCCATCCCCTGCGGTCGAATTCGATAATGGCGATCCGGCCGTTTGGGCGGAGATATTTCCGGAGGTTTGTAAGATAGTTTACGCGGTTATCGATGTGATGATAGGTGTTGCTGGTAAAGATGAGGTCGAACCCCGGGGATGGCAATAGTGGATCGTCCGGTTTAGCGAGAATCACTTCAACGTTTCCAACCCCCTCCTTCTTTGCCTGCTGTGCGACCAAATCGTTCATCTCCGTGTCAATGTCGACAGCATAGACTTTGCCGTCGGGACCGACGGCCTTGGCAAGCGCAAAGACAAAGTAACCCCCGCCGGATCCGATATCGGCAACCCGGTCTCCGGGACGGATCTGAAGTGATTCAATGACCCGATCTCGCTGCTGCCACTGATCCCGGGTGAAGCCTTCATAGGCGCACTGCTTCAGCCGGGCGCAGCCGGCGAGGAGGAAAAGGATCAGCAGCTGAATTTTGATTAGCTTCGTGGCTCGTGGGAGCATCGTCAAAAGAACCGCGGGTCTTTTTTCGCCGTGGTAGGTTAGTGCTGCGATTGAGTTTTCTGGGCGAGGGTTTCGAGAGCTTTTTTGACTTTTTGGCGCAGGTCCACAACGTCGAAGGGCTTGCCGATGAAATCGAACGCGCCGAAATCCATCGCCTTGGCGGCTAATTGCTGCGAATTCACGCCGGTGAGCATGATGACCTCGCAGCTGGGGTGAATCATTTTGATCTGTCTCAAGATCTCGATACCGTCGGTTTTCGGCATAAGAATATCGAGCAACACAACCTGGGGTCTTTCCTCTTGAACTTTACGAATTGCCGCATCTACCGACGCCGCTTCCAGCAGGCGATATTCTTTGGAAAAAACCATTTTGAGGGACTCGCGGACCCCCACTTCATCGTCAACTGCCAGTAACAGCGGTGAACTCATGGGATATAAGCAGCTTAAGCTAGCTGTGATTGACTGCCTAACTCAATGTGTCACTAAGTTGCCAACCTGGCAAGGGGGAAATTCGCCATGCGAAATAATTACTTCAAAACCATGTTGGTGTGAAGAGGAGTGACCGAGTTCTATGGAACGTTGAATAGTGGACAAAAACAGAGTCAGAACCGGTCGGGCGTGCCATCCGGAGCTGACACGCCGCCGGGAACAGTAGTCAGGCCGAAGGTTTTACAGGGTTGAAGATCTAGAGCCCGCTTGTTTGGTGTCGGACTACCAATTCCGCGCAGCGCGGTGAATTGGCCGCGTGGCGCGAACAGTCTCGGGTGATATCCTCGATGGGTTTTTCGAAGACGGTTCGCAGGTATTGAATGCTCATTTTAAAGCAGTCTTCACTATCGCTATGGTTACCGAAAGCTGCGCAAAGGGGCATTGCGTAGCGGCCGTCCCAGGTATTGTCAAGGAGCGCATAGACAGCCCCCCGCATGCAGGCCAAGCGATTGTCTTCCTGCGCCAGCTCGCACTTTTGAGCGACGGAACGAGGTTGTCCCATGCGCGCTTCGTTGGCAAGGTCGCGCCCGATGGACTGCGTGCACGGCACTCTATAGGCTCCAGCTTTTGCGCACTCCTGAAGCATTCGTTCCGTCGAGAGCCCCATCTCCATCATCCTTGAGGTTTGCATGATGTAGCATTCCCGCCGATACTGGTCGGCCAGCTGGTTGCAGGGAGCGTGGTAATCCGTCGGACTGAAATTCTTTTTTTCATTCGTTGCATTGGAGACGTTTTCCATAAAGACCCCACCGTAACAAGAACTCCGGCTCCAGTCGTCGCCGAGTGCGTCGCAAACCTCCAGTGACGATTGAAGCTGATAAGCGGCAAAGAACAGAATCGCGTGACCGAGTCCGTGCAGACACTGATAGCGCAATCTTAACGGCGTATTCGCATCACAAGCGGCTGTAGCCTTTTGTTTCAGCTCTGCTTGGCTGGGGTGCTTATAGCTCGCCGAATAGATGTCGTCGCCCCGGAGAAAACGTTCCACCGAACCATGGTAACAACCGGAGTGGCAGGTCTGGTCGCAGGCGGAAAAAGAGTCGTGAATATTGCCCTTGAGCCGAAACGTTTCCCGCCCGATGGCATGGACGACGGGATGACAGTCGCGCCGCAACTCAGGATCCTCCGCTTCAAAACGCTCAATCAGTCGGAGCACGTCGGCGGTTGTGTGGTTCCTGAGGGCCTCGCGGAAAAGATTATCAAGACACTCGGTACTGCGAGATTCTTTGAGGCAATCCTTCGTTGCCGCCAAAGACGGTAGGCCGGCATCTGTTGTTTTTGCCGAGTTTTGTTCGGTCTCCTGAGCCTGGATCACAGACGGAGGCAAGAATACGATTAGACCAAACAAAAAAAGTAAACTTTGATAAATGAATACGCCGGACCGAAAATTACCCACGAGGCTATCCTCCCAATTATTGCGCAGCATTCTAACGAAAAGCGGCTCGAGGCGCAATTATTTCACCGGCTCGCAGCGCGAAAATGGTATCATGGACGGAGACTGGTCATTCAGGCGGCAATTGAGCCAAGGGATTACCCGTCATCGGTTTGTGTTTGCGAGCGTTTTCTGAGTTAACTATTGGCGTTCTTCATCGTCTAAAGAGAGCAGGGAAGCGAAATGAAGCGGAGATTCTTCTCTATTGCTTGTATTGGCGTCTTTTTTTTAGTGAAAGTCAGCGCAGCGGCCGGTCAACCCACAGTCAACCCACCCATCCCTGAAAAAGTACCCGTCTATCAACCGAAGCACTACCCCTTCGATGGCGGCGAGAGAGCCGTTTACAGGGCAAGCTGGAATGGAATTCCCGTGGCCACCGCAGAAATTGCCACGACGTCTCAAATGATCGATGGCAAGAAGTTTTACAGTGTGCGTGTCGAGGCCAAGACATCGCCCGCGCTCGACTTATTTTGGAAAATGCGCGACACGATCACTTCAACCATCGAGGCCAGGTCGCTGGCACCGACCCGGTTCACCTTCAGTCAAAGGGAAAACCAAAAGGTCATCGATACGGAAGCCCGGTTCGATCGGAACGCAAAAAAATGGTTCGTTCATCGTGACGAACGACGCAAGATAAAGAAATACGAATTCGACCAGCCGCCCAATACCATCGACCCGATCACCGCGGTCTACCTGGCGCGGAGTCAGGATTTCAAGGTTGGCGATCACCTTTACTTCAATATCTTCGGGGGAAAGTATCGTTATTTGCTGGATTTGGAAGTCGAGCGTCGAGAGAAAATCCAAATCGCGTCCGGCAGCGTCGATGCCTTCAAGATCGTTCCGCGGATCAAGAACGTTCTGAAGCAGGGTTACGCGGAAAGACTGAACGAGGCCTCAGTGTGGATCTCCGCGGACGAGAGACGTATCCCCGTCAGGCTCAGCAGTAGGATCTTCGTAGGTAGTATTTATATCGAAAGGATCGAAGACAGGGTTGGGACTCAAGCCGCGGGAGCAAGGCATCCCGACCATCCAAGTTAGCCATCCGAATAGAAAGTATTCATCGGTAGGCCTAATGAGAGCAGCCATGAGATTCACTAAGACGATACTGATTGTTCAGGTGCTATTTCTAATCCCGGGCTTGTTTTCATCGCCGGTCATGGGGGGCGGTGCGCGGGCCTTTCGAAGCGGACCCTATGACCAGCAGGCGCCGTCTAGGAGCCGGCGGGGTGAATCCGAACAAAGCGAGCGTCTTCGATCCGTGATGATTCCTCTGATACAGGCAATGGATCACCCGTGTTCAGCCGATGAGGTGCGAATCAGTATTATCAACCAACCCGAGATTAATGCGGGCAACGCCGGTGGATGCCAATTCCTCGTGACTGCGGGTCTGCTACGGCAGGCAAACGATGACCAATTACGCGGGGTGCTGGCTCACGAAATTGCGCATCAAGATCTTGGACACGTGGCGCGGGCGCAAGTTTTGAACGCCGGGCTCGGTATTGGCGCGGCGCTTTTGGAGAGATTCTTTCCCGGGAGCAGTGCCCTCACCCCGATTGCAGGAACCTTGATCGCCCGAGGCTATGGCCGCACGGAAGAATACGCCGCCGATCGTCATGGCCTCGATATTCTTAGACGTGCCGGCTATCCGGCCGAAATCATGGTCGATACCCTCAATTGGCTCAGAGGAATCTCCGGTGACGGAGGTGGTGGATTCCTTTCAACCCATCCCGCCATCGACGAACGAATCGCGGCGCTGCGAAAACTCCGTTAGCAAAAACCCTTGCTCTTGCCCAGCCGGTCCTTTTCGACTCTTTTCTGGCGGTTTTCGCCACGACGCAGATCAACGCCTAAAAAAGCTGACGGAGCAGTTTATCGTCTGACACCTGAACACTGACACCTGGTTTCAGGTTTCAGGTAAACAAAGCGGTTTCCTGGTCGTCTAACGGGCAAAGGAGGATGTTCAAGATGAACATCAAATCTGGAGCAGCTAAACAGCTATTCGGCATAATCGCTGGTACGGTGTTAATTGGCACAGTGGTTGCTGGATGTGCCGGTGGTCCTATCACGACGCGGGAGAAAGGGGCAGGCATCGGCGCTCTAAGCGGTGCGGCAGTTGGCGGGTTAATCGGCTCCGCTGTCCGTCATCCCGCTTTAGGCGCAGCCATCGGCGGGGGGCTCGGTTTGGGTGCAGGTGCTTTAATTGGTGATCAATTGCAAGGACGTGAAAACCAAGCTTGGGAGCAAGATCAACAAATTTACCGAAATCAGCAGGACCTCTCGCGGCAGCGTCAAGAGTTGGAAGATCTCCGGCGTCGGACTCCGGAATATTAGTGAGGCCGAGATGTGGGCTGCGATCCGTAAAGATTGGGATTACCTAGCGCTCACGTTCGTACTGGGAGTGTACGTGACGGCTGCGCTTGCCGCAGCCATAACCTCGATACCGGCGATGTCTGTGTCGTTTTGACCGCGGCCCTGGAAGAAAATCCAGGGAGGTTTACTTCTTGCCGTAAGTCTGATCGATGAAGCCGTCGCGTTCGAGTTCACGGACGATCGTGTCATCGACAAGGTCATTCACGGTGACTTTGATACCCGGGTTGGTTTTACGGGCCTCTTTAATCAGGTTCTCCATACCCGGGCGGGTTACATACGGCACACGCTCCAGGATTCTAACTGTCGCAGAATAGTTATCTTCCAGATAGGCTGCGTTGGCGGTGGGAAAGTATTTTCCCACGATTTTTTTGGCGCCCTCCTTGTTGCTCTTGAAATAATGGGTCGCCTCGATGAGCGCCATCACGATCTTTTTTACATTCTCTCGATTCTTCGCGAGATAGTTTTTCGTCGTTACCGCGCAGATCCAAGGAAAAGGCGGGGGATTCTTCAGGTCGGCCGTGCGAATCAAAACCCGGTGGGGAAGGTTTTCGCCTAGAAGGTAAATGCTTCCAGTCGAAGATAAAAAACCGGCGACCGCTCCTCGCGTAAAAGCCGCCGCACGTTCGGCTGCGCCTCCGACCTGCCGAACGGTCACGTCTTCTCCAGGCCGAAGTTTCAGCTCTGCCAAGAAAGCTCGGGCTGCGACGTCAGTTACACTACCGAATCGACTGATCCCGATGGACTTGCCCTTGAGATCCTCGGCAGACTTAATCGAAGTCTGAACCACCAGCTCGTAATCCAATACGTTAACGAAACAAGCGACGGTCACGAGATCGCCGCCGCCGGCGGCCGAATTGACCACACCGCTTCCGGCGACCATTCCGACTTGGATATGACCACTCAAAACAGCCGCGGCGCCCAAGGTCGTGCTGACTATGTAAACCACCTCGGCGTCGATGCCGCGCTTTTTATAAAAGCCCAGGTCCTTGGCGATGTTCCAAATCGAGTTCGGGCCTCCCAAGGCCGCGTACGAGAAGGTGAGTTTTTCCTGTGCCTGTGCATTTACGGCGAAAACACACACTATTACAAAAAATGAAAAGCGCGCCCAGGTTTTCAGCATTTTGTCGCGCCCAGGAGATCCAAACTTGAAAGACTTGCGGCTACCCATGTTCCTAACTCGGAATATTCATGGTTCGAAGAAGGATCATAACAGATTGTAGCCCGAGGAGTGAGCCTCGACTTCCGAGTTTCGGGTTTCGAGTCTTGCGTTTCGAGTTGGAACCCGGAACTCGAAACTCGGAACTCGAAACCGTCGTTTGCCCGCAACCGGAGGGGCGCGCTCCTCGGGCGCTGTTCCGTGAACAAATCGGAGCTAGATTTGATCCTCAACTACTCATGCCTGAGGGTTCTGAGCCGCATGCTGGACCAGTCTCTCTAGCTCCTCATAAGGCTGCGCTCCGACCATGAGATAGCGTCCCGCAAGAAAGGTCGGCACCGCGTTGACGCCGGTGGCGGCGCACCGGCGCCAGTCCTCATCGACTGCGTGTTTGAAGCTGCGACTCATAAGAACGTCGGTGGCTTCGTCGGCCGGAAGGCCGACGTCCTTGGCAATCTCCACGAGGGGCTCCACTTTGCCGATATTTTTCACGTCGACGAAATAGGCTTGGAAAAGCGCTGAGTGGATCTCGTCCCCTTTTCCTTTGCTTTCAGCCCATTTTGAAAGTTCCTGCGCCAGCCGGCTATTGTAGGACATGTTGCGCTCGGCATTATACGCAAGCCCTTCGCGATCCATGTTCACTTTCATGCGCTGATTTCGCGCGACGACTTCGGGACCCCGCATGCTCCCCTCCACGGGAGTCTCAGGATGAAGCGGAAATTGCGTGACCTTGATCGTCAGATCGTAATTCGCTTTGAGTTTCTCGACACGCCCGGTGACGAGATAGCACCAGGGTCAGACAAAGTCGGAAAACATTTCGAGAACGAGTGGCTCGGGCATAATCCCTCCGTTTTTAGCTACGCTTTTGGGATAATCGGATTCTACTGTTCCTGGTTAGCCGAAGTCAAAGGGCTATCGCTGTTTGGTGAGCTCGAGCTGAGGAGAAGCGGGATACAAAATCTGCGTACCGTTTGGAATCGCGAATGGCGGCAAATGATGCTCGTGACATCCGTCGTCCATAATGTGCTGCACAGATGAGCCGCGAACCAGGAAGGCATCGGCTAGAAGCTGCCGGTGGCAGCGCCACGGAACAGCCTCGGCGCACATGATGGCGATCCGTTTATTCGCGACCAGCTGTTCCATTTCTTGCATGATCCTTTCGAATCCAGGCGTGAGCATGAAATCTGCGTAGGCGCGAAACGCGCCTGTTTTCCAGGCCGTGTTCTCAGAATCGGCGGACGGCTTTCGAAACCCTCCGAGATCTTCGCGCCAAATATATGTTATCTGCTGGTGGCTTAGCGTTTCAGCTAATGCTTCCCGATGAAAGTGGGGATAGCGTTTTGATGCCGGCCAGCGCCGCACGTCGACGAGCAACTCAACGTTGTGCCCTTTTAATAGCGCCACAAAGGCTTCGATGGCTCGCGTCGAATGGCCAATGGTATGAACAGTTCTGGGTAAATCGCAATCCATAGGATCTACTTCTTAATGTCACTACCAAAATAAACGAATCATGGCTGATCGCAAGGTAAGGGGATGCTATGATCGCGCCATGTTTCGTTCTCTGCCTCTGACGCTCTTCTGGTTCGTCTACATGGGCTCGGTGGGAATTGTGCTTCCATACTACAGCCTTTATCTCAAGGAGAACGCCGGCTTGTCGGGAACGGAGTTGGGCTGGGTCTTGGCTACCCTTCCGCTCGTGAGCATTGTCGTGCAGCCCTTCTGGGGACACGTCGCAGATCGAACCGGGGCGCGTAGCCGTATCGTGGTGCTTCTCTCCATCGGATCCGCGCTCGGCTATCTCGCCCTCGCTGCGGCTGGAGGTTTCTGGTCCATCTTGTTTGCAACGGCAGCGATGGCGGTTTTCGGTACCGCTGTGCTGCCTATCACCGTCTCCGTGAGTCTGGCAATCCTGCGCGACGCTGGCCCGCATGCCTTCGGCTTCGTGCGCGTTTGGGGCACCGTCGGATATTTCCTCTTGATTGTGAGTTTTCCTTGGATTCTGCAAAGCTATCAGGCGGCTCGAGGGTTTGCACCGGCCGAGAGCGGAGCCTCCGAGCCAGGATTGGGGATTATGTTCATTGTCACTGCCGTGCTCGCCGCGGTAGCGGCCCTGGTCGGCTTCTTTCTGCCCCGGCAAGGGGTTGTCTCTATGCGTGCCGCTCGCGGCGATTGGCGTTTGCTCTTGGGCAATCACGCCTACATTCGATTTCTTATTTTCTCGTTTGCGGCTTATCTGCTGGCGCAGGGACCGATGTGGTTGTTTCCAATTTTCGTTCGATCGCGCGGCGGCGATATCGAGACGATACGCAACATGTGGGTTTACATGCTGGTGGTCGAGATTCCGCTGGTTCTGGCGTCGGGGAGCGGTCTACAACGCCTCGGCGCCCGGGGGTTACTTGGGGTCGGCGTTATCGTCGGTGGACTGCGTTGGCTGCTTAGTGCGTTTATCCACGACCCCCAACTTCTCTCGCTCGTGCAGACACTTCACGGCGTAACCGTAGTGGGTCTTCTCATGGGCGGGCCGCTTTATCTCGACGTCGTGGCGCCGGAGAAATTGCGCTCCACAGCTCAAGCGCTCCTGTCCATGGTCGGGGTTGGCATCGCCGGGATTGTGTCGAATCTTGGATCGGGATGGTTGTTGGACATCGCAGGAATCAATGCGCTCTATGCAGCGACAGGGATCGGTTCGGCTCTGCTGGGCTGTCTTGTCTGGTGGATACTGCCTGCGCCCGAACGTGCCGAGGGCTGACTTGCAATTAACGCGACGCGCGATTATACGAGATCATATTTGTAAAACCCATGACGGATAGAGATAACCATTTTTGGGAGCAAACTCAGATGAAGAAGATTGCTACTACCCTGATTGGCATCATTTCGGCTGCGCTGCTTTCGGCAAGCTACGCAGAAACTCTTTACGCCGCTGCGGCTCAGACGCCGGCTGAGCAGCTCTATGCGGAATTGGCGAAGCTCAAGCCCGATCAACGGACCAAGAGATTGGAAGAGGGAGCGCGCAAGGAAGGCAAGCTCACTTTCGTCCATACCTGGCGCGGCAAGATCGCCCGCGAATTCGGCAGTGCCTTTGAAAAACGATACTCGTACATAAAGTTTGAGATGAGCGACCTAGGTTCTCAGGACGCCGCGGAGCGGTTCATTGCGGAAGAACGGACGGGACGCCATTTGACGGACATTCTCAGCCTGGCCGTCCCAGATCTCGCAGTGGTTCTGAAGCAGAATTTGGTTGCCCGATATCCAACCCCTGCGGCCAGTAAGATCCTGAAACAGTACGGCGGATTTGTCGACAAGGACAATCGTTGGACGGCGTGGTATTGGAGCGAGCACGGGATCTCCTACAATACTAATTTGGTCAGTGCCGCTCAGGCGCCCAAAGAATGGTTCGATTTGTGTAAACCGGCGTTCAAGGGGCAGGTATCCTTTGATCCGGCGGAAACACGCTTCCTGGCCGGGCTCTATACGATGATGGGCGAGGAGAAGACCAAGCAGTGGCTAAAATGCATCGGTGAGAATCAACCTATCATCCAGACGGGGCATACCCAACGGATGGAGCTCATGCTAACAGGGGACCACGCGGTGCAGGGCGACAACTACCTTTACGCGGGCATCGAGGCGATGAGAAAAAACCCCAAGGCCCCCTACGCGATTGTCTATACGGCGCCGATTCTGGCTTTTGCGGGATCGATGGTGATCAGCAGGAATACGCAGAATCCCCACGCGGCGGCGTTAATGGCGGACTGGGCGCTTTCGGATGAGGCGCAGAAACTAACCAGTGACTTCCTGCGCGGTCCACTGACCATCAAGCATCCGTATCTTCCGGACAACATCAAACTGGTAACTTACAATATCGTGAGCGAGGATATTACCAACCGACTACACGAAGCCTGGAATCAATACATCGGCCGGACAAAGTAGCGCTCCGGCGATTTCCAAGTATGCCAAACAGCTCGCTCCGATGGGGAGCCAGCTCGGGTTATTTATGATCAGAAGAGAAACGACGACACTGTATGGACCGAGGGATGAGCCCGGAGAGGCGAAGGCGCCAGACCGTACAGCCTCAACGACTTCTTTGGTGCTTGCCTGGACGAAGGCAAAAATTCTCTGCAGGTCGCTCCACCTCCGGCGGTTTGTAGTCGGCCTCAAGGCACAGGCCCATCGCCTTCGACTCGGAGGGCTCATCCTGAGGCCATCGGCAGAGTGTGAATGACCCGGGCTAGTGACCGGCTGCTCCTAAGCGGCGGCGGGATCGTTTTCGTATGCCTGGTCGTCGTTCTTATTTATCAGGTCTTGCTGCCGTTCCTGTTGATCATCTGGACAAGCCTGAAAGTCGCCCATCCCGGGGATCCTGAATTCCTTGAGCTGAGCTTTACAACTGCCAATTATTTCCGAGCCTTCGCGATCAGAGAGTTTTGGGAGGCGAGCCTCAACACGTTCTACTTCGCCTCGGTATCCACGTTGTTCTCGTTCGTGCTTGGAACCTTCCTCGCTTGGACCGTGGTTCGCACGAACACGCCGCTGGCGCAGTTCATCGGTATGATCACGCTCGGGCGCATTATCATCCCGGGAGTCATCATCACGATTTCCTGGATCCTACTGGCTAGCCCTAGCATAGGAATTCTGAATTATTTTATTACCGAGACCACTGGAGTGCGACGGTTCCTGAACATCTACTCGTTTTGGGGCATGGTTTGGGTGCAGTCGCTCGAAATGGCTCCGCTGGCCTACCTGCTTATGTCGGCGGCTTTCCAATCCACAGATCCACGACTGGAAGAAGCTTCAGCCATTGCCGGATCCGGAGCGTGGTCGACGTTTTACCGCGTTTCGTTGCCGCTCATTCTGCCGGCCACAGCAGCCTCGGCACTCTTGTTATTCATTCAAACAGTGGAGAGCTTTGAGGTTCCGTTATTGCTGGGCGGCCGGGCGCGCGTCCCGGTATACACGACGGAGGTTTATTTCAACACCGCGCGCACACCGACAGATTGGGGCTTGGCGAGCACGTATGCGATGATGCTTTTGGTTTTATCGATGGCCTTGCTCGTTGTCTATTTTAGATTGGTGCGTCATACCGAGCGCTACCAAACCATCACCGGCAAAGACTTCAAACCGCGTCGCATCGATCTCGGCGGCTGGCGCTATCTGACCTGCGCGCTGAGCCTGCTTTTGGTTTTTCTCATCACCGGCCTGCCTTTTATCATGATGTTGTACGCTTCGCTGATGCCGCGCTTTCAGCCGCCAACTCTCGAGGCATTGCGCGATGTGACCTTGGTTAACTATCGAAGCCTGCTGGCGGATTGGAACTATTCCGTGAGGCCACTCTGGAACAGCACGCTGCTCGGCGTGGGATCAGCTTCCGTGGTGATGTTGTTGGTCGCTGCGATCAGCTATTTTGTCAACAAAAGCCGTGTTCGCAGCCGCAAAATTCTTGACTTTCTCGGCTTCGCGCCGATTGCCTTGCCAAGCGTAGTCCTGGGCACGGCCTTTCTATGGTTTTATCTTTTAGTGCCGTTGCCGGTTATCGGCAGCCTCACCATCATTGGTCTGGCCTACCTCACGAGGTATATGCCCTATGCGCTGCGTTTTGTCTCGACATCGATGGTGCAGATTCATACTGAGCTGGAAGAAGCCGCCGCCGTGGCGGGAGGGACCTGGTGGAAAAATCTCTATCGCATTTACCTTCCTTTGCTTCGCCCGGGTCTCATGGCCGGGTGGTTTTGGGTAATGGTTCACGCTTATCGAGAGCTCACCATTGCGCTGATGCTGGCGCGGTCTAGAAATCGCACCGCCGCCGTGATCATTTTCGATCTCTGGTCCAACGGCTCGTTTCCACAGCTGAGTGCCTTCGGCGTGCTTATGTTTGCAATCCTGATCGTGCTGGTTTCCGTCGGCCAGACTGTGGGTAAGCGGTTCGGGGTCCAGGAGCAGGTCTAGTGTGGCGTGTCAGAAGTTCGCAAGAAAAGTCGGTAGCCGCCGTAGCGCATACCGTGGAAAGCGCGCTGGTAAGGGCGGGTTTCAAACCCGCCCTTACAACTGATGCAGGACAGGGAGCGATTGTCTGGCATTCTGTTTAGAACGACCACGTGGTAATTATGAGGTGTATGTTCAAACCTGTGTTCACGCAACGGACGATAATCGCGCTCGGTTGGCTTTTTTGTCTATTACTCAATCCGTTGTCCGGAGGCTCCCAGAGCAAATCCGCAAACGAAGTTTCGGGGGGTTCGGCACCGACTTTAGGATCCGCCAGCGCGCCCGTCACTATTATCGAGTTCTCTGATTTCCAATGCAGCTTCTGTAAGAGATTTTGGGCGGAGACTCTGCCCAAGCTTAAAGAGGCTTATATCAATACAGGGAAGGCGCGTTTTATTTATCGGCACTTCGCTATTCTAGGAAAACATTCCGAGCAAGCTGCCCTGGCGTCGGAGTGCGCCGCAGAGCAGGGGAAGTTCTGGGAGTATCACGACCAGCTATTTAAGAATCAGGGCGGCTTGGCTTTCACCGAGGCCAAGCTTAAACAATACGCGCGTGATATCGGCTTGAACTCCGGAGCCTTCGGGACCTGCCTGGGAACCGGCAAGTATAAAGAAAAGGTCGAACGCGAGACACTAGCTGCGGCTGATCTAGGAGGGCGGGGAACGCCCTTCTTCATCGTTAATCAACATCTTTTGGTTGGAGCCCAGCCCTACGTCGTCTTTCAGAAGATGATCGACGAAGAGTTAAAATCTCAAGAGGTGAAAAAGAAAGACAAGTGACCGAGCAGCCCACTGAAAGCGAGGATCTGACGATCAACATGCGGCTTAATCCCAACCGCGTCCGCCAGCCCGAACAGTGGCCTCAATGTACCAACTTAACTCGGATTGCCATACTTTAGTCGGGTCATACTTGCGCGACCCTGAATAAAGACTTTTACGACAAACAGGTTATCGAATTCGCTATCATCAATGACTGGAACGTTTCCTGCCCCAAGTCGGTTGATTATATCAGGGACAGTATCGCTATGACCGATAACCAGTACCGTTTGCCCAGCGTGGTTCGATAAAATGTCACTTTTTATTTGCAATGGCTCATCCATCACAGTAGTTGAGAGCCCAAGGTGGGTGGCTAGGGGTTGCGCTGTCTCCCTAGCGCGAACGAAGTGAGACCTGTAGATAGCTTTAATACCCGACTGACCGACTACATGGATTAACTTTTTTGCCCGCGCTTTTCCGGCGGCGTTTAAGTGAGGATCTGGATTAGCCGGGGTGGGAGCATTCCTTTCCCCATGTCGAGTAAGAATTACCGTTGTCACTAAAGAAGCGCTGGCCATACTAATCCCCTGTTTCCTTAATTTTGATGCAAAATTTACTCGCTTTCTGAACGACCTGTCAAATATGAGCTTCGAACCCACTGCTCAGTGTATTATCGTTATACTTGCCGGCAATTGACAAAATTTGTTTTCATCTTATGGAGTCCTCACACGACTTGCTGAGCTGCAATAATAGGGTACGCTTCTTTTAAGTCGTTCAAGCCGGCCGATCTCGGCGTAATGAATGGGTTCGGTGATTATTCATTTCATAGCTCGGAATAGATGATGCGAAAAGGAGCAAGCCCACTTGTAGATGAGCGATTTTTCTCGCCTGACATGATGATCTGGCGGGTGGACCGCGAGATGGTTTTGCTCGCGGCGGGGGGACGCGCGCTTCTGATGCAACTGGCGCATCCAAAGGTCGCCGCTGGCGTCGCCGAACACAGTCACTTCAAAGGCGACCCTCTTGGGCGCCTGCGCCGGACCATGAGCGCGATGTGGTCGATCGGTTTCGACGAGGCGTCGGAGGCTCGCGCTTCGCTGGAACAGGTGAAAAGTGTCCACCGAACAATTCATGGAATCGCTTCGCCGGCAGAGTCATTGTCTTTCGGAACTCCGTATGACGCTCTCGATGTGGAACTTTTGCTGTGGGTGCACGCCACACTGATCGATTCAGCGATGGTTGCTTATGACATTTTCGTCAAGCCGTTGGCGCCGGATGAAAAGTCGCGCTATTACGATGACTCTAAAAAGCTCGCCTATTTGTTTGAAATCCCCGAAACAATTCTTCCGTCGTCGCTGGTAGACTTCGATGGCTACATGGATCAAATGCTCAGGGGAGGCGAGATCGCCATTGGATCTACCGCGCGCGCACTCGCCCAAGAAATTCTCTTTCCTCGCCCGTGGATTTTGAGGCCGGCGGGGCCTTTGTTCCGTCTCATTACCGCGGGATTGCTGCCGGAACGATTGCGGGTAGGCTATGGGGTTGGCTGGAACAAACGTAAAGAGAGAATATTTTGGTTGATTGCGAAATGGATCCGACGCTTGCTACCGCTCGTCCCTGGACCGTTGCGCATCGTCCCCAACGCTCGCGCCGCGGAAAAGCGATATTTGTAACGCCGATTTTGCAGCAGTTTTTGGCTCGTTTTACGTAGGTAGCCCCATTCCTTCAGGAACGCCAAGCATCAAGTTCAGACATTGAATTGCCACTCCGGCCGCGCCTTTGCCGAGGTTGTCCAGCCGTGCCATGAGCACGACGTGGCCTGATGCGTGGGGAAGAACACGAAGTGAAATACGATTCGTATCGTTGTGTGCTTGGGGATCGAAGGTAAACTCCTCGGCTTCGCTTGGATCGGCCAGTGGCTCGACCTGCACAAACGCTTCCTTCTCGTATCGCGACACCAGGGTTTCCCACATTGCTTTTCCGGTGCCCGACTTGGGCAGCGCTTTGGCCGGAATCATGATCTGTACCCGCATGCCGCATCGAAAGGGCCCTACCGCAGGTAGGAACTGTGGTTCAATGCTGAGCCCGCCGTAGCGGATGATCTCCGGAATATGCTTGTGCAGTTTCGTAATGCTGTACGGCGCCTCGTGGAGCAGCTGGCGCAAGCCCCGTTTTGGGTCTTCCCAACGCTCGATCATCGAACGGCCTCCGCCCGAGTAACCCGAGAGCGCATGGATTGAAAAAGCCGTATCGGGAGCTACTAACCCGGCATCGACCAGCGGCCGCACGAGCAAAATCACGGCGGAGGAATAACAACCAGGATTTGCCACTCTTTTGGCGCGCGCGATGCGCTCTCGCTGCTCAGCCATCAATTCGGGCAGGCCGTACACCCAACCATCGGTCACGCGGTGTGCGGTACTGGCATCGAGGATCCGAACCGTTGAGTAGGCAAGCCAAGACGCGGCTTCCTTCGCCGCATCATCGGGGAGGCAGAGGAGCACAATGGTTGCCTCGCGGAGCGCTCGCTGGCGCGCTGCGGGGTCCTTACGCAGCTCTTCGGGAAGATTGACTAACTCGAGATCATCCCGGCTCTGAAGCCAGTCGCGGATCCGAAGCGCCGTGGTTCCTGCCTGACCGTCGATGTATAGTTTGGGTCGCATTCTAGCTTTTCTCTCAGCGGAATTAGGAAAGATTCTACGCCGATTTGTACAGCTTAGCAAAAGTTAGGAAGGGAGAATCAGAAAAGAAAAGCTTAGCCAAACGAAGTCACTACTGTAGGTAAGAGCCATCGCTCAACAGGCCGCTTTTTAGATCAGCATAGAGCAGTCTGTGAAAGAGATGTTCCCCGGCTTCGCGCCGAACCGATAGCCGCCCGGCCGTATAAGCGCGAGAGACGAGGCCGCACTGGACGGATTCGCAGATCGCCACGTCCTCGGCTTGAATCCGCTCGCTTACGGCAATGCTCGCGAGGTTGCGCTCCCGCGATGTCTTCGAAGTATCCGCAAAGTAGAAGTCGAAGATGACTTCCGTCCGGTCGACTCCGCGTGGACACACGAGGTTGGTGTCCATCACACCCTCGTACCAGTTGATCATTAGGTTAGGGTAGATCCAGTAATAGAGAGCTCGGTCGCCCTTGCGGACCGTGGCTGTTTGATTGTCGGCTTTTTCCGTCAAGATCGGGCTCGACTGGAGACAGAAGCGCTTGCCGGTTTCGATCGTGTACTTGGTAGGATCGAGAACGCTGTTCAGCCCGCCGTGAATATGTGGCACGTGATAACCACCGTCGAGGTAATTATCGACAAAAACCTTCCAATTGCAGTTCAACGTATAAATCCGTCGCTCCGTCCAGTGAAGTTTTTCAAGGTTCAATTGGCGAATCTGTTGAGTTAGATCGACACCCAAAAAGTCTTCCAGGGATGGACCTTCAGGCGAAAGCTTTACAAATACTCGGCCTTCCCATATCGCGGCGTGAATGGGTATCAGTCCGTTCGCGGACCGATCGAAGTTGCGAACCCCAGCAAACTCCGGTGTTACAATGAGAGCACCGTCCAAATTGTACGTCCAGCCATGGTAAGGACAGCGGAGCGTTTGAGTTCTTCCTTCAGCATTCGGCGCCACCGTAGCAGCGTGGTGACGGCAGACATTGAAGAATCCGCGCAAAATACCGTCATTACCCCGAATGACTAAAATTGGCTCTCTGGCCAGTTCGCCAGAGATGTACTGGCCCGGCTCCCGAACTTGGTCGGCGCGCCCGACCACCTGCCACGAGCGCGCGAAAACCGTGCTTCGTTCTAATTCAAAAATGCGCGGATCGACGTACCAGGAGGACGGAGGTGTTAATGCTTCAGCGAGAGGCGCGTCGGGATTATAGGTCTCAATAATTTCTTTGACGGAGACTGCCATTCAGCGGCGCTTCGTTCTCGATCGACCACTATGTCTGCCGAACTTCAAAGTTAGCCCGAGTTCATAATCTGCGTATTGTCCCATTGAGAACCTGGGCAGCGGCAGACTTATGAATCATCGTCTTTTGCCGTCACATGAGCGCCGCCGAAGGCTTCGGAGCGATTGCCCACGAGCACCAAAGGCTCCGTTCCGACGTTGGTGATCTGATAATAATCCTTCGCGCCGAAAAAAACGATCTCATTTTTTTCGATGATGCGCTCTTCTCCTTTGAGTCCTTTGACGGATGCTTTGCCTTGGAGCACCAGAAAGGTCTCGGGGGACATGTGATAGTGCATATCGGTGTGGTCACCGGGAAGGAAATAAAGTATCCAAGAACGAAAACTATCCGCGCCAAAGAGCGGGACAAATCGTTTATTTTCCTCTTTGGCCGTGCGCATGGTGTCGTTGATATTCGCAAATTCCATGGTTTCTCCTTTGATTTGTGCTTGTTTTATGAGTGGGCAGTTTCTTTGGCCGCTGATTATATCCTCACTGCGGTTCGCGGTTAACTATGCAGTCCTGGCGAGTGGTCTCACGGACGGGATTCTGTCAGCCGTGAGGGCCTCGACGGCCGACTCGGGTACTGTAATCACCGCGATGCTTTCACCGATGGCATTGAAGACTTCGAGGGCGTAACCGTCCTCGCCATCTTTGCCGGGCAAATGCTCGACGATTGTTGCGACATCTCCCTTGCGAAGCCCGTGCTCGGGAACGTCGATTCGTAGGGCTACTCGCTTGAAAAGATCTATTCTCATTCTCTCGCCTCTGCCGGATTGAGCCTGTATCTCAGTCTGTCAGATCGAGCAGAACCCCGTCCGGATCGGCTAGGGGGTAACGGCAGAGCTTACACGCCTCGAGATTTTTCTGGCGTCTCTCGCCGTCGCGGCCGATGGCGATCTTTCGCGCCGCGGAACCGGGAGCAGTGTTGGGAAGATTCTCGACATCTTTCTTGGCGGCTTCGAGATTCTCGACTTTGAAACCGAAATGGTCGAGCCCAGCCATGAGCCCGCGGTACTTGACCATGTCCCAGGGACGGAGCGCGATGGTGACTTTGCCGTCGGTGACGTAATAGCTGTTGTCACCCGACATGCCCTCGATCGGCTGGAGCTCGAAAACTCTCTGATAGTACTCAGCGAGGTGCGCCGGACGCGTGCTACGAATAGCGATGTGATTGATATAGCGCGGTTGTTCCCAGCCTTCTTGGAGATAGCCTTCGCGCACGTTGGCCATACCCTTTTGGGAGAGATCGAACTGGTTGTTATCCGGGTCGTGGGTTCTAAGACCCGCGAAGGGGACGTGACTTTGGCTCTCGATCACAGAAATGTCGGGATAAAACTGCTTTAGCCGGTCCCGGACGGTTTGAACATCTTCGACCTCCAGGCCGAAGTGATCGAGCCCGGCGGGAAAGCCAGGTTGGCGCTGCAGTAGTGCGAGGCCAATCACACCATCGCTCAAATGGCCTCGCTCTTTATCGTAATTGCCATTCTCATCGGTCATTCCAGCGGTAATTTTCTTCATGCCGAAAAGCGTCTTATAGAAGTTGGCCATGCGGAAATGGTTGTCGGTATGAATCGCGACATGTCGGATTTTGGTAAACATCGGTAATTCCTCCTTAGTTACTGGATTCTTTTCAAAGTTCAAGGATTCTGTCAACAGCTTGCGCGAAGCGCCGCGTAAACTTGACTTCTGCCCGACAAGAGGATTAGTTGCGGGAAAAGCCATTATGACGATTCGATCTTTCGATCTTTTGCAACCGCGATCGCTTGCTGAAGCAAGCGATCTATTGTTGAAGCACCGCGATGAGGCCCGGCCCATCGCAGGTGGGACCACCTTGGTGATTTTGATGAAGCAGCGGGCGGTGCATTATCCCTACCTCGTAGACCTTCAGTCGATACCCGGACTCAATCGGATCGCGAAGGAAGTGGATGGCATCCGCATCGGTGCGCTGGTCACGCACAGGACCGTCGAACTTTCGCGTCTTGTCAGGAACTCGTTTCCGGTTGTCGCTGAAGCTTTCAGTACGATTGGCAATGTGCGCGTGAGGGAAACCGCGTCTGTCGGCGGCAATCTGGCCCATGCCGATTATCGCCTCGATCCACCCCCGCCGCTACTGCTTCTGAAGAGTGAAGTGACCCTTTTCGGGCCGGGTGGTTCGCGGGTGATCCCATTGAAGAATTTTTTCACGGGAATGTATGAGACCGTGCTAGAGCCGGGGGAGATTCTTGTGGACGTCAAAATCCCTAATATGCCAACGGGAAGCAAAGCTGTTTACCTGCGTCACAGCGCATTGTCCGCCAATGATTGGCCTTGTCTCGGCGTGGCCGCGCTTGTCTCTAAAGAAAACGGTCGCGTGAGGGAACTTCGACTAGCGCTGAGCGGTTTGGCGGCAACGCCGGTATCCGTTGACGGACTGGAATTCGTTCGAGATTGCTCGTTCGATGATTCGGTACTCGACCGGATATTGGGCATTGTCGATGAGCAGATCGCGCCTTTCTACGATCTGCGTGGATCGGAGTGGTATAAACGGCGTATGGCTCGCGTCTTTGTAAGAAGAGCGATTGCTCAGCTGGAAAGTCAAGCGTGAGCGCGAGGTAATGTGATGGCGAACTTGGCAGTCGTAGGGCAGTCAGTTTACCGAAAAGACGCCAACCCCAAAGTAACAGGGAAGGCGCTGCACGTCGGTAACATCGAGATGCCGGGCATGCTCCAGGTCGCGGTTCTGCGCAGCCCCTATGCCCACGCACGGATCACGCGCATCGACAAATCCAAAGCCGCGGGACTCGAGGGTGTCGCGCTGGTGATGACCGGAGTGGATGTCGCTAAGATGCCCGGGGTCGATCCATACTACGGTCCGGCTTTTCGCGATCAGCCGATTCTTGCCGTCGATAAGGTCTGCTACGTGGGTGATCCGGTGGTGGCGGTTGCGGCAAGAGACCAGCGTACGGCCGAAGATGCCCTGCAACTTGTCGAAGTGGATTACGAACCGCTGCCGGCAGTTTTCGATGTGCTTGAGGCGGTAAGGCCGGAATCGCCGCTCGTCCACGACAAGCACAGACCTGCCAAAGCATTCGCTGATCTGGCTCACGTCAAGGCCGGGCAGCAATCCAATATCTGCTACCACTTCAAACTGCGCACCGGCGACGTGGATAAAGCCTTCGCCGATGCGGACCGAGTCTTCGAAGATACATTTAGTTCTCCACCGGCGCAGCACATGCCTATGGAACCGCATGTAACCTTGGTCTATTTGGATGAGCAGGAGCGCCTCAACGTCTGGACCGCCAGCCAGTCGCCTTCCTACGTGCGTACGGAGCTTTCCAACACCTTTAGCATACCGATGCATCATATTCGTGTGCGCGTACCGTATATCGGCGGCGGTTACGGTGCCAAGCTCTATGCAAAGCTGGAACCGCTGGTAACAGCACTCGCTTTGATTACGAAAAAGCCGGTTCGTTATGCTCTGACCCGTGAAGAAGAATTTTTGACCATCACCAAGCACAAAGTGATTACCAAGATCAAAACCGCGATCAAAAACGGTTCCATCACCGCGCGCAAATGCGAAGTTTTTTGGGACACGGGCGCCTACGCGGAAATCGGGCCGCGCATCGGACACAAGTCGGGTTACACCGCAGCGGGCCCATATCGTATTCCCAACGTCTGGATCGATTCCTACTGCGTTTATACCAATCACGTGCCGGCCGGCGCCTTTCGCGGCTTCGGCGTTCCACAGGTGATTTGGGCCTATGACTCGCAGACGGACATCATAGCTCGGGCCATCGGCGAAGATCCAGTGGAGTTTCGTCTGAAACCTGCTTTGGAAGAGGGTGAGTCCTTTGCTACCGGAACCCTGGTGCGATCTTTTGGGATTAAAGAGGCGATCCGACAGGCGGCGCGAGCCATTGAATGGTCAAAACCCCGACCGGTCCAAACCGGGATGAAGCTTCGCGGCAAAGGCATTGCGGCGGGGGTGAAGGCGGTGCTGACGCCGTCTATTTCCGGCGCCATTGTCATCATGAACGCCGACGGCACTGCGAATGTGTTGAGTAGCACGGTGGAGATGGGACAGGGATCGGAAACGACAATGGGACAGATTGTCGCCGAAGAATTGGGAATCGCGTTCGATCAGGTCCATATCGTTCAGCCAGATACGGATGTTACACCTTACGACACCATCACTGCGGGGAGCCGTTCAACTTACCACATGGGAAACGCCGTGCGTATGGCCGCGGTAAAGATCAAAGCGGAGTTGTTTGAGGTCGTGGCAGCGAAGCTGGAGGCTCATCCGGATGATTTAGTCGCCGGTGGCGGACGCATCTTCGTGCGGGGTATGGCAGAGCGCGGGATGACGATCAGCGAAATTTTCTTGGCCAAATTCGGCAGTCTCGGCACCACCCTTGCCGCAGAGGCTGTCTGCCAACCCACGGCGGGCCACATGGACCCAGAAACAGGCCAGTCCGAAAAGTGCACGGAGTACTGGTTCCCTTCGGCTACGGCCGCCGAAGTAGAGGTCGACACAGAGACGGGACAGGTCAAAGTTTTACAACTCTTTAGCGTGGGCGATACAGGAACGGCGATCAATCCGCGACACTGCGAACAGCAGCTCCTTGGCGCCGCGATTATGCATCTGGGATTGACCCTTTTTGAAGAAATGATTTTTGACGAAGGACAATTGGTGAACGGTTCGCTGCTCGACTACCAGGTCGCTTCCATTAAGGACATGCCAGAGTCTTTTCGGCCCATTGTTGTCGAGGTGCCCCACGAGACTGGGCCATTCGGGGCAAAAGGAGCGGGAGAAACAGGCGCCTTGACGGTGGCTCCTGCGATTGCTAACGCGATACAGGACGCCACCGGTGTTCGTATCCGCGGTTTGCCCATCACGCCGGAAAAAGTTTTCCGCGCGCTTGCGGAGAAAAAAGGCGAAGCGCTGCCGCAGGATTAATCCGAATGAAGCGCGAAATTACCCTGAAAATCAACGGGCGAGAAGAGACGATTACGGTCGAGGACGCTGACACGTTGCTCGAAGTCCTACGGGACCGATTCAGACTCTGGAGCGTGCGGGAAAGCTGCGGTGTTGGAGCGTGCGGAACCTGCACCGTCTTGCTCGACGGTCGGCCCGTCAGTTCTTGTTTCTTGCTCGCGGTTCGCGCCGCAGGTCGTAACATAACGACCCTTGAAGGTCTGAGCGATGGACAATCGCTCCACGTCATTCAACAAGCCTTTGTGAGCCAGCGGGCCCTGCAATGCGCCTACTGCACGCCTGGGTTTGTCCTTGCCGTGAAAGCGCTCCTCGACGAGATCCCAAATCCGTCCGACGAACAGATTCGCGAATACCTTTCCGGCAACCTCTGCCGTTGTGCTGGCTACGCGGATATCCTGCGCGCCGCTCGGTTGGCTCAGGAGCGGCAAATAAGCAAAGAAACAGCGATGCCGCGGAAATAGCAGCTAACCATTTCCTATTAGAGCCGGAGACTTCTCAGTTTCAGTTGATTGATTCTTGGAACCATCCGATTGCTCCACGGAGAAACAAATTTGTCCCTAAATGGCTGCAATTGTTCAACGCCGCCTAATTAGCCTAATGATTCACCGCGCTATTTGTTTTGGCTAACCGTTTAGAATTGTTGGCAATATTTTCTTGTAAGCGGGGCATGCCACCCACAGCGCGCCATTGGCATGTAATGTGCGTCGCGTAGCTGCACGAAAGTTCGCTCCGATTGAAACAGGCACATATCATGGGCGTTGTGCAGACCATCGAGCCTTCTGCATCCGCGTCACCTCGCAGTCTCGATAGATTATTCGAAGCAGCAAAAAAGAGAACCGTCATCCAACTGCGGTGGCCTCTTGTTATCCTTTGCTCCTATTTGCTTCTTTATGCCCCAAACAGCTGGCTAACGCCGGCTCATACAAATGCCATCCTCATCTTCTATCTGCTTACCAATGCCACGCTTTATTTTGTGGCAGACGAGTTTTTTGATTCCCCCTATTTTTATGGGCCGCTGTTGTTTTTTGACACTGTATTTCTAGTTATTTCTCTGACGATCAGCGGCGGCGCAACCACAGATTTCTATGTTGCTTGTTTTTTTACGCTTATACTGAGCTGTATTTGTAACGATTCCCGGGGGCTGTTCGTAGTGACCCTCTTGGCTCCGATCCTCTATGCTTATGTCGTTTTCAATTCCACTACGACCCACGATTCAAGCGTTTATTTGCGTCTACCCTTTCCCTTTGTCATCTCGATGTTCTATGGCTACTTCGCGCAAGTCGAGCGCATAAAACGGCAGGCGAAGGAGAAAGAGGAACAGGCGAGACAGCAGCAGAAAGCTGCAGAAGAAATCAAACGGCAACGTGAGCGGCTTGAGGTTCTCCACGAGGTCAATGTCGCGGTGACTTCAACCATCGATTCGAAAAGAATTCTCGACGCCTTCCTGGAAAAAACATTCATTCATCTACCCTACGCAGCCGCCATGATGCGATTGCGCCACATAGAGACAGGGCTTCTCGAAACTGTGGCGTCCAAAGGAATTTCGACAATAGAGTTCGAAACGTCATTGAACTCGCTTGGCTTGGTCGATGAAATCCTTGAAGCTCGATCTCTGGTGCAGGTTGGCAGCGTGTTTACAGACCCTCGGATTAAAGATTGTGAATTGTTTCGCCGCGAAGGGCTGGTTTCTTTTGTTGGATTGCCCATAGTCGCCAACGGCACGTTCCTGGGCAGTTTGATCTTTTTGACGCGCGAAGAACATCATTTCGGCGAGGAAGAGATAGAGTTTCTTTCAACCCTAACCGGGCAGGTTGCCATGTCCCTTCATCACTCTCAGCTGTTTAACCAGATCCAGCAGCAGGCAAACGAATTGCGACAAGCCAACCAGGTCAAAGATGAGTTCCTCGGCGTCGTCTCGCATGAGCTGAAAACTCCTTTAAACGTGATCTCGGGTTACAGCAGTATGCTGACTGAGGGAATGCTCGGAGAGATCACTCCCATTCAGGAAAAGGCTCTGCAAACGGTATCGAGACAATCTAAAGAATTGCACAACCTCATCAATAGCGTTTTGCAGGTCAACAGTATCGAAGCGGCGATGCTTCAGGCCGAATTTCAGCAGGTCAATTTCTGGGAATTCCTCTCCGAGTTGCGAGCCTTCTACGATTATCCCCTGGCGAAAGACGTCAGGCTGGTTTGGGAGCTTCGCACGGATCTACCCATTCTCTCGGCAGACCGAGGAAAATTGAGGCATATCCTCGAGAATCTGATCAACAATGCGATCAAATTCACCGACCAGGGTAGCGTAACCGTCTCGGCACGATTCCTTGCGAGCAAGAAAGTCATGGAATTTAAGGTCACCGACACCGGTATCGGAATACCCAAGGAATTATTACCGAGTATTTTTGAGAGGTTCCGGCAAGTGGATAGCTCGGATACAAGGGTCTACGGCGGCGTGGGCTTGGGACTCTACATTGCCAAGAAATACGCGAACTTGCTGGGCGGTACCATTCACGTGGAGAGTAAACTGGGTCAGGGCTCAACCTTCGCGCTGCGGATTCCTTGTCAGGCGCAAAGCTCGTCCTGTGCGCAGGAGCAGTTGTCGTTTTCGATTAAAAGTGAATCGCCGAAAGTCTTCTCAACTTCTTCTATGTGAAGCGTCCCGCGCTGGAATCAGCGCACATCTAGCGAGGAAAGTCCGAAAGGGCGCGATTGTCGCGCCGCAGATACATTCTCACCCAAAGATCGTATAGGTTGTCGGGTCGAAACACATCGATCTGCCGTTGACCCTGCGTCGTTTCGACGACAATGCTTATCGAAAAATCCTGCCAGGAGATGCCGAGAAGTCGTTCGCGTCTCTGTCCAACCACGGCTCCGACGGTTCGCAGCAGCTGGGAAAGACTGTGACCGTCCGTGATGGTGCTTTTCCGGCGGCGACGACTCTTGTTTTCATATTCCATGCGCTCGATATCGCGGAAGGAATACCTATAGCGTTTCGTCGGCAGGGACGAAGGGAGAGTGAAGCGCTCTTCATGTCCGTAGGATCGGGGTTGGGATTTGTTCTTCCATAACTTCTGCAAACGATTCTTGCTAAGACGTGAAAGAGGATGCCCCTCCGTGTCAGCTTTGTCAGACGGAGACCAAATGAGGTAGGCGTCCCCCGTGCATTCGAGGTTGAACGTTTTGAGACGAAGGTTTTCTAGATCTTGCCCGATGACTCTCAAGTGGCGAGGGTAATCCAATAGAGAAAATGGCTTTTCCGTATCTTCGATTTGATAACGAGCATCAGAGCTGGTTGTTTGCTCGAAGTTTGTGACGGACGCCAATCTTAGCGCTGCGCGGCGGAAGGGTGAAGTCGTGCGCCGGATGCCGCGGATAATCCTGTTTATGGGGAGCTTGTAGCTACAGTTGAGACAGAAGCTCGTGACGGAAATTTCTTTACTCTTGGCCGGCGACTTGGTGATCGAGAAGCCCAAGTAATAATTACACTTGGGACAGTTACGCGCACGATATTTTGCCATAGGCCTATCCTTAGGACTCGATGTTTTTAGTTCGATCGCCGGCAAAAGTCAAGGTGGACTCCAATGTCAACCCGGCTTCGGGACCGCGCCTCAGTTTTTCAAACTTCGTAGGGCTTTTGGGATCTTAAGGAATTTTTCTCCCTCAATGTCATGCATTGACTAATGTTGGAGCACCTCGCAGTGCCCCTTTTTCCATCCACGGCCTTTGGTGATAACGATGTCATCAAAAACAAGAAAGCTTGGAGGTTTTTGACCATGGCGGAAAGTATTATGGTCTTTGATTACGACGGCCACATCATCGAATCGATTCCCGAACAGTCGAGCGACCGGGGTTTAACGCATGCGGAGAAAGTTGCGGTGTTGGGCGGAAACGCGAGGAGATTTTTTAGGCTTTGAAAAATCCCTTTGTTCAAGTCGTTCAAATCGTTCAAACGGTTCAAGCCGTTGATGAAAAAAGCCGGGAGCGGAAAACCTCTCCGGCTTTTTTATTACTGAGGTGAGGCCGGGAAGATCAGTGACTTGATGACTACGGGAACCGATCCCGAAGACGGGATCAGCGCGCCGATATCGATGTAATCGAAATCGTTCAGCGCGATGCCGTCGATGGAAATGATCGGGTTTTGAATCTGAAGCTCTTCTTGAAAGTGAAGCCCGACGATGCCGCCAATATCGCC